>Ga0335080_10000741_pt1 | contig 30562 bp, 21 predicted proteins | sample Lox_Sample_34_FD_206720 | JGI IMG/M metagenome (GOLD analysis project Ga0335080, IMG submission 206720) | Soil microbial communities from Loxahatchee National Wildlife Refuge, Florida, United States - Lox_Sample_3.4 | ecosystem: Environmental > Terrestrial > Soil > Wetlands | place: USA... | reverse complement strand
GTGACCTGCGCATTTCCAGCCGTGGCCGTCAGCCCCGACGGCGCCGCTGGCGGATTGTTGCCACCGCCTCCTCCGCCTCCTGAGTTCGATCCGCCGCATGCGGAGAACGAGAGCATCAACAGGTTGGACAGAAGAAATACGCAGAGAGAGAACGCGGTGGAATGAGAACGGGGGCGTGCCATAACGATAATGTTACCGAAAATGGCGCCGGTTTCCGAGAACGATTTAGGAGTCGAAATCAGTCGGAAGTGCTAGCTGGCCTCTGCCGAACGGATGCCGTACTTTGTGAGTTTGTACGCCAGGGCACTGCGCGAAAGGCCCATACGCCGCGCCGCTTCCGCCTGCGCTCCGCGCGTCGACGTCAATGTACGCAGAATCAGTTCCTTCTCCGCCGCTTCCAGTACGCCCGTCAGGTCAAACGAGTCTGCAAATGGAATCGAGAGTCCAGGCATTTGCGTAACGCCGTTTCCATTCACGTCGGCCTTCTCCAGGATGGGGATGTCATCTGGCCCAATCTCCTGATTGCTGCTCAGGATGTAAGCCCGCTCGATCAAGTTCTTCAACTCGCGCAGATTCCCCGGAAATCGATAGTGCTGCAGCTTCGCCAAAGCCTCGGCGCTCAACCGTCTCCGCGGCATTTTCAATTCGGTAGCCACCTGGTGGCAGAAAACGTCGCTCAACCCAGCGATATCCTCACGCCGGTCCCGCAATGGCGGAAGATGGATCGGCACCACGGCTAAGCGGTAGAAAAGATCTTCGCGGAACGAACCTTCCTTGACCCGTTGCTCCAGATTGCGATGGGTCGCGACCAGAACCCTCACATCCACGCGCCTAGATCGCGTCGAACCCACCCGCAGCACCTGCCCGTCCGTGAGCACGCGCAGCAGTTTCGCCTGCGCTGCCAGCGACATTTCTCCGGCTTCGTCCAGAAACAGCGTCCCCTCGTGCGCGGCTTCAAACAGGCCCAGCCGCTGGCGGTCCGCTCCGGTAAAAGCGCCCTTTTCGTGCCCAAACAATTCACTTTCCAGCAGGGTCTCGGTGAAGGCGGCACAATTCACCGCTACAAATGGCTTCGTCGCTCGCGGGCTGTTGCGGTGAATCGCTCGCGCCACAACTTCTTTTCCCGTCCCAGTTTCGCCAGTGACCAAAACCGTGGCATGGGTCGCCGCGACGCGCGCAATCCGGTGCCGCACTTCGTGCATCGCCGGGCTATCTCCGTAGATTTCTGAAGTTCCTTCCAGGCGAACCACGGCGTCTTTCAGCAGGATATTTTCGCGCAGCAGTCGCGTCCGCTCGCACGCCCGGCGCACCGTCGCTCGCACCACCTCTGGCTGAAACGGCTTGGTAAGAAAGTCGAAGGCGCCGCTTCGCATGCTCTCCACCGCAAGTTCGATGCTGGCCACCGCAGTCAGCAGGATGACAGGCAACGTGGGATCGGACTCGCGCGCCGAAGCCAGCACCATCAGACCTTCGCCATCCGGCATCTTCTGATCGGTGACGACTACGTCAAAGTCATTGCCGGCCAGGCTGCGCTGTGCCTCTTCCACACCGCTGGCCTCCCAGATCTGATGCTGGTCCTGGCGAAGATTCGACGCCAGAATGCGCCGCATATTCGCTTCATCGTCAACTACGAGAATTCGCCCCATCGTTGTGATCCCCTTGCAGTTTCGGAGCTGGACAGGTTCGCGGCAGGTTCAATGAGAAACAAACCCGGCCCGGTTCATTGACTGCCAGCACCAGATCTCCGCCCTGAGCCCGCGAGATGTTGCGCGCGATCGCCAGTCCCAGGCCGGTCCCCCTCGGCTTGGTGGTGAAGAATGGCTCGAAGATTCTTCCGAGCGCAGGCTCCTGGATCGCTTGTCCCGCATTCTCCACCTCAACATGGATTCTTCCCTCTACCTCACTGACCCTGATCCCGATCGCGCCGCCGGTGGGAGAAGCGTCCACCGCATTCATCAGCAGGTTCATCAAGGCCTGCTGCAATTTGCCCCCGTCAGTGCACACCATCAGTCCGGCGGGAGCATCGGCATCAATGCGAATGCCTCTCTGGCTGGCATACGCACGAGAAGCGTCCGCGACATACGCCACCACAGCGCCGATCTCGACCTCCGCCAGGTTCAGCGGCCGCGCGCTCGCGTAGTCGAGGAAATCCGTGGTTAACAGGCTCAGTCGGTTCGCTTCTTCTGAGGCGATCTCGAACATCTCTTCCCTTTCCGCCCCCGACAGTTGTTTCGCCGTCGCGATCGAACTGGCAATCATCGCCACCGGATTTCGGATCTCATGGGCAATCGCGCTCGACAACCTCCCCACCGCTGCCAACCTCTCTTCGCGCACCAACTGCTCCCGCGCTCGTTCCAGCTCATGCAAGTTGTTGGCCAGCCGCACCTCTTTCGACCTCAAATCCGCCAACAGGAGCCAGACCAGAACTCCAACGATGTAAAACAGCAGCGATGTGATCCCGGCTTCGTAATATTCCCCTACGTCGAGCGGAGGATGCTTGCGGAAGAACAACCACACCTGCAGGAAAAGCGAGCAGTCCACGGCCGTCACCACCCCAACAATGGCCGGCAATTCAAAGCGAAAGGCGGCCTCGAGCACCGCCACCACCATAAGCACGAAGTACGGAGTATCTTCCTTGCCGGTCAGCACGCCCAACAGGGACGCGAGGCCGATGTTCACTACGATGGAAGTCCAGGTGAGCGCCGCTAGCTCCGAGCCGGTCAAAGCCCGCGAGAGACGCCGCAGCCACAGCCATTCCGCACCCTTAAACAGGAACCCGATACTCACCGCCAGAAATAGCGCTGCCGACGGCTGGCCCCAAAAGGCGGAGAAATAGAGATGCAGCAGGAACAGAGTACACAGGATGACCAGATTCAAGGCGATCAGGATCGATTCCTGCCGCCGAAATGAATCCAGGTCTGACGCTACCAGCGATTGTGGTGAATACGCGGTTCTGAGCACGCCCCCCTTACCCTCGCACCGAGTCACGTCGACGGCGAGTCCCTAGCCCGTCTTCGCACGCGGTAAAGCATGCGCGGACCGAAACCAGTCCGTATGTGACCGCAGTCACGGCTCGCCCTCGAGCGCGATTCGAACTTTCCTCTAGATTTTGTGGACTTCGTACAGAAAACTTGCGACCCGAAGTTCAAAACTCTTTACAGCGCGGTTCGGTGACCGCGGGCCTTACCTCGTAACGCCCCTGCTCCTTTCCTTGGATGCGTCACGCCTTCGCCCCGGCCACCTAGGCACAAGGTGCAGTTCCTTCGGCGAAAGCCGGGGTGTACCTTTAGTGACTAGTGCCCATCCCGCCTGATCGCTAGACTGCAACCCAATACTGGTAAGTCGAATGCTGCAATTCCAACCTGCACGAGGGGTAGCAGTGCTCCGCCAAAACATCGAAAAAAGGGTTCCGCAACCGCAGAGCGCTGCAGCGCGGTGTGCAGTCGTGTCGCACTTCATCCGCCTGACCCTGCGAAAAGGCCTCGTCGTCACGGCATTTTTTTTCGTGAGTAATGTTGGCTTCGCGCAAATCTCCCCCGGACCACTATCGCGCCCACACCAGTCCCTGAACGGATCCACGAACTGCGCCAGCTGCCATAAATTTGGCGGACAAGCAGCGCTCAAATGCCTGGACTGCCATACCGAGATCGCCACCCGGCTCTCGGCCCGCCGCGGACTTCATGCCACCTACAACATCCCCCAAGGCTCCAGCCAGGAGTGCGCCCGCTGTCACTCTGAGCACAACGGAGAAGATTTCCCTCTCGTGAAGTTTGATACCAGGACGTTCAATCACAAGGAAACCGGATACCTGCTCGAAGGCAAGCATGCCGGGCCGGCCTGTAATAAGTGCCACAACCCATCGCACATTTCCCTGCAGGAACGGCCGGCCATCAAAATCAAAGATCTCTCCCGGACCTATTTAGGGCTCTCCACCGGTTGCGTCGCTTGTCACGAGGATCACCACAAGGGCCGCTTGGGCACGACCTGCCAGTCCTGTCACAACTTCCAGGACTGGAAAGACGTCAACGTCGCCAAGTTCGATCACTCGAAAACCCGCTATCCGCTGACCGGCATGCACGCCCAGGTGCAGTGCGCCAAGTGCCACGTTAACGGAGCCGACGGCAAGCCACAGTATTTCGGCATCGCGTTCAACCAGTGCTCGGATTGCCACAAAGATCCGCACCACGGCAGTTTCCCGCAAGGTTGCTCGACGTGTCACAACACCGCGGGATGGAAGAAGATCAACTTGCAGGCAGTGGGCGAGCATTTCGACCACTCCAAGACGAAGTTCCCTCTGCTCGGCAAGCACGCCAGCGTCGATTGCGCCAAGTGCCACCAGGGCGGCGATTTCAAGAAACCGCTCCCCTTCCAGAAATGCATGGACTGCCACGAGGACGCTCACAACGGACAGTTCACCAAACGTCCCGACGGCGGAGAGTGCGCCTCCTGTCACAACGTCCAGGGCTGGAAGCCCTCCCTCTTCACCGTGAAGGAACACGCTTCCACGGCTTATCCGCTCCAGTCAGGCCATGCCCGGCTGGAATGCGCACAATGTCATGTACCCAAGGGCAAGGACACGCTATTCAAGCTGAAGTTTGAGGCCTGCACCAATTGCCACACCGATCGCCATGCCGGCCAGTTTGCCGCGGCTCCTTATTTCAACGCCTGCGACCGCTGCCACAACCTGGAGGGCTACAAGCCGTCCACCTTCTCGCTCGCCAAGCATCGCGAGACACACTTCGTCCTCACGGGCGGGCATGTCGCCGTGCCTTGCACCGACTGTCACAAAGAATCCGCTGAGTTCCAGCCAAAGCCAGCCGTCATCTATCACTGGAAGAACTTGAGTTGCGCCAGTTGCCACAACGACCCGCACAAAGGCCAGTTCAAAGAGCGCATGCTGCAGTCACGGGCCGACGGCACACCCGCCGGATGCGAAGCTTGCCACACCACGAAATCGTGGAAGGAACTCAACGGGTTCGATCATTCCCAGACGAAGTTCCCCCTGCTGGGCGCCCATCGCGCCACGGCCTGCATCGACTGCCACAAACCGCCAAACATGGAAACCAAGCTGCTCAACGTGGACTTCAAGTCAGCCCCCACCCTGTGCCAGGACTGCCACGAAGATATCCACGGCAAGCAGTTTGCCCAGGCTGACGTCACCCGGTGCGCCGACTGCCACAACAGCACAAAGTGGAAACCATCTCTGTTTGACCACGACAAGCGAACCACCTTCCCCCTGCGCGGCGCCCACCAGAACGTCCGCTGCGCGCAATGTCATAAGCTCACCAAGACGATCGGTGCCAAGATGGTGCTCTTCTACAAGCCCACGCCGAAAGACTGCGTCGCTTGTCACGGGCCCACTAACCCGGTCGCGGGCGCAAAGAAAAAAGGCTCGTAGCCTCCTTCGGGCTACGCCCGCGGTCTTACAACTTCCCAGTACTCCTCCCACCCACGCTTGGTGTATACCTGCGAATACACCGATTGATCTTGGCCTCGGGTAAACTCCCTCGTCGAATTTTTTATACGCTGTTAAGTTTTCGGTACGACTGGACTTATCGGAAAAAGGTACCAGGCAAACGGCAGGAGTTACACGCAAGAGATCAACTGTTGGGTTGTCCTGCCGACAGCGAGGTTGTGACCGAAAAAGCGCCGGTACCGTCACTGGCGTAACTTTGGGCTGAACACCGACCATAGGTACTCTAGTTGGACTGCGAATTGCAAAAGCCGAATATTCCATCAATTCTTCGGCTGGCGTTTTCCTAACTGTGGGTAGAGAAACGAACGCAAGGGCAGGTCATGGGCGCTGGGGTTACAGCTAAACTTGTTTTCTGCTTGGTCGTCGTGCTCTCCGCATTGGCCGGAGGTGCGCACGCCCAAACTTCCGATGGCACGCACAGTCCACACGGAAATCTGACCGTCCCGTGTCAGAACTGTCACACTGCCAACGGATGGAGACCGATCCGCGCCGTTCCCGAGTTTGATCACAACCAGACGCGTTACCCTCTGCGCGGCATGCACACATCCGTGGCCTGCACTCAGTGTCACGTGAAGATGGTTTTCTCCAGCGTCGGGCAACGTTGCCAGGATTGCCATGCCGACATTCACAAGCGCCAATTGGGCGCCAATTGCGAGCAATGCCATACGGTTCGCGGATGGCAAGTCTCGATCCAACAGATCCAGCAGCACACCAACCGTTTCCCGCTGACGGGCGGCCATGCCGCAGTCGACTGCGACGCCTGTCATAAGGGAGCCGCCAACAGCCGCTTCCAGACGATGTCAACAGCGTGCTACTCCTGCCACGCTTCCGATTTCCAGTCGACTTTGACTCCGAACCACTCGGTGGCAAAGTTCTCGAAAACGTGCGAAGAGTGCCATACGACCGATAGCTGGATGAACGCCAAGTTCGATCACAACTCTGTCGGCTTTCCACTCACCGGCGGCCACTCCGTACCGCCCCGCCTTTGCACCGATTGCCACACCAACAACAGCTACAACCTGACCAGCACGGACTGCATCACTTGCCACCAGAAAGATTTTCAGGCGACCACGAATCCCAACCACGTTTCGCTCAATTTCTCCCCGAGTTGCACGCAGTGCCACACCATCGTGGCCTGGTCTCCCGCCACCTTCGACCACTCCACCGTGAACTTCCAACTCACTGGCGCGCATATAGTGCCGCCGCGAGCCTGCAGCGATTGCCATACCAACAACAACTACAACCTTTCGACCACGGCGTGCGTCAGTTGCCACCAGACCGATTACAACAACGCCAAGTCTCCGGTGGATCACGTCTCAGCCGCGTTCCCCACCAACTGCCAGCAGTGCCATGACACGACGCAGTGGAGCGATGGCAAGTTCGATCACGCCACGACGGGCTTCGTCCTGACCAATTCACACATGGTGCCTCCGCGGGCTTGCACCGATTGCCACACCAACGGTAACTACAATCTGAACAGCACCGCCTGCGTGTCCTGTCACCTGAAGGACTTCCAGGGCACGACGAATCCGAACCACGTGACCGGAGGCTTTGCCCAGACCTGCGAATCGTGCCATAACACATCGGCGTGGCAGCCGGCCCAGTTCGATCACTCGAAGTCGGCCTTCCCCCTGAACGGCGCGCATATGGTCCCGCCGCGGCAGTGCGCCGATTGCCATGTCAACAACAACTACAACATCACCAGCACGGCCTGCATCAGTTGTCATCAAACCGATTACAACAACGCGACTACGCCCGTGCCCCATACCGGATTCCCCACGACTTGCGAACAGTGTCATGACACCACGCAGTGGAGCGACGGGAAGTTCGATCACTCCACCACCGGCTTCGTGCTGACCAATGCGCACATGGTGCCGCCGCGGGCTTGCACCGATTGCCACGTCAACAACAATTACAACCTGACCAGCACGGCCTGCATCAGTTGTCATCAAACCGACTACAACAACGCGACCACGCCCGTGCCCCACACTGGATTCCCCACAACCTGCCAGCAGTGCCACGACACGATACAGTGGAGCGACGGCAAGTTCGATCACTCCACGACGGGCTTCGTGCTGACTAATGCGCACATGGTGCCGCCGCGCGCTTGTACCGATTGCCACGTCAACAACAATTACAACCTGACCAGCATGGCTTGCGTCAGTTGCCACCAGACCGACTACAACAATGCCAAGTCTCCGGTGGATCACGTCTCGGCCAAGTTCCCGACTACGTGTGAGCAGTGCCACGATACGTTGCAGTGGAGCGATGGCAAGTTCGATCACTCCACGACGGGCTTCGTGCTGACTAATGCGCACATGGTGCCGCCGCGGGCTTGCACCGACTGCCACGTCAACAGCAACTACAACCTCACCAGCACGGCTTGCGTCAGTTGTCACCAGACCGACTACAACAACGCCAAGTCGCCGGTCGACCACATTTCGGCCAAGTTCCCGACTACGTGCGAGCAGTGCCACGACACGTTACAGTGGAGCGACGGCAAGTTCGACCACTCCACGACCGGCTTCACTCTTACCAATTCGCACTTGGTTCCGCCGCGGACGTGCGCCGATTGCCACGTCAACAATAACTACAACCTCACCAGCACACTGTGCTACTCGTGCCACCAGAAGGACTACACCAGCGCAACCAATCCAGCGCACGCGTCCCTCGGCTATCCAACAACCTGCGAGCTTTGCCACGATACAACCTTGTGGACGAATGCCACCTTTAACCACAACAACACCGCTTTCCCGCTAACCGGTTCGCATCTGGCGCCGCCGCGGCTCTGCACCGACTGCCACGTCAATGGCAACTTCACCACGCTGCCAACCCAGTGCGTCGGCTGCCACCAGACCGACTACAACAACACGACGAACCCGGGCCACAAGGCGCAGCCGCAGTTCTTCCCGACTACCTGTCAGAACTGCCACAACACTACCGCCTGGACCGGCGCGACGTTCAATCACTCGCAGTACACGCAGTTCCCAACGAACCATGGCAACGCCAACGGAGTGTGTTCCACGTGTCACACGAATTCGAATGACTATTCCGTGTTCACCTGCACAAGCTGTCATGGCGGTAACAATGCGAACAACTTCCAGCACCCCAGAGTCAACGGGTACGTGTACAACAGCACGAACTGTTACCAGTGCCACCCGAGCGGCCACGGCGGCTAGATGCCGCTCGCCGCATTTGCCGGCCGCACTGGAAACAGCCACGAAACGGCAATCGCATCCCTCAGGGACCGTTGAGGTGATCGGAATTTGGACCCGCAATTGCTGTTTCCTTTACCGGCGGATGGAACGCCAACGAGTATCAGCGAAGTATGAAGGCAGCGCAGAAACATCTCGGGATCGCAGTACTCCTGTTGTCTTGTGCCGCGGCACAGAACAGCTCAGGACCGGTATCGGTACGCAGTGTCACGAAGTCGCGGCAAGGGTCGGATTTGCGGATCGAAATCAAAGTAAGTGCTCCGGTGAAACCCGCGGTTGAAACCGCGGTCAATCCGAATCGCATCCTCCTGGATTTTCCGAACACGGTCTGCTACGACAGTACAAAGAACCTCTCGGTTCATGCCAACGGCGTGATCCAGGTCAGAACGGCTCAGCACAGCAGGTCTCCCTTCATCACGCGCGTTGTGCTCGACCTGGATCAGGTCCGTCCCTATGTCGTCACCGCCGAGGGAGACAGCGTTGTTCTCACCATCGCTGGAGAAGAAAAGCACTCGCATGGCGCGCCCGTGGCTGCCACTTCCGGCGGCATCCTGGGCGGAGTATTTCGCCGCCACCGTGACGGAACCGGGCCCGTGATCAACGATACCTCGAACAATCCCGGCCCATCGCTGCCGCCGCCACCGCCTGCCGTAGCCGGGCCCAAATTTGAACCGCCGGCAGAGAATTCCTCTGCCTCGCAGCCACCGCCCCCTCCGCAGGTACAGCCCGCTACACCCGCTCCAGGTTTCGATCAGAATCAGATTGCCGTCACCCCGAAACCGGCTGAGCCCGCAGTCGCGACCTCTTCGCCTGCGCCCCCTGCCGCCAGTCCAATGTCCGAAGAGAAACCGGTTGTGGCAGCGACGACCGCGCCGCAGCCTGCGGCCGCAGAGCCGTCTCCTGCAGTGGTAACGCCAGATGAGCCTGTGTCCCCGAAGGTCGAGGAGAAAACTCCCGAAGTCGCCACTGCCATCAAAGACTCCGCAGCCAGCGAAGCGAATCCCCCCACCGCTGTTGAAGCCACACCAGCAGAAGTTGTGGCGCCATCCACTGAACCGCTGCCCGCAGCCGCCAAGACCACCACACTACTGGCTCGTTCCGATGATCCAGGCCTTCGCACGGTCTTCCGAGTTAAATATGTCGCCGAAGGCGTGGCCTATCTCGAAGGCGGACGCGCCCAGGGACTCGCCGAGGGTATGAAGCTTCTGGTTGAAGACACGAACCATGCGGCCAAGCAGGGTGACAGCGCGGACGCCGGCGACCCGCGCGTCGTTGCGGAACTCGTGGTCTCGGCACTCGCGGAAACCTCCGCCGTCACCGACATCCACGAGCCCAAGCGCCCCGTCAAGGTCGGGGATCTCGCTTATCTGTCCAGCGGCGATGCGGATGCCCTCATGCAACAGCGAACCATGAGTGCTACCCGCCAATACCCCGCCGTCATCGCATTCACGGAAGGGGACACGCTCGACGAGGAAGCCCGTCAGGAAGTTCCTAGACCTCCGATGCCCTCAGTAAATCGAGCGCGTGGGCGTTTCGGCTTCGACTCTTTTGAGACGGTTGCGCATGGCGCCACCTCCGTCAATAGCACTAACCTGGGCGTCGTTTTCCGCGGCGACATCACCCGCATCGGCGGCACATATTGGAATCTCAGCGGATACTGGCGCGGTCGTCTCACCAAGGAATCAGCCACCGCCCAGCAGACGCTGCAGGAGACGCTGAACCGCACCTATCACCTCAACCTTACGTACGACAATCCGAACTCCTCGCTGGTTGCGGGCTTCGGCCGCCTCTATTTGCCCTGGGCGCCCAGCCTCGACACCATCGATGGCGGATACTTCGGCAAACGCTTGTCCAAGGGATCGGTCCTCGGGATTTTCGGCGGGTCCACTCCCGATCCGTCGTCCTGGGACTACAGTCCGGACCGCGTCATCGGCGGTGCGTTCGTCAACTTCGAAGGCGGCGAGTATAACGGTCTGCACTACAGCAGCACCACCGGAGCCGGCGTCAGCATGGTCAAATGGGCCATCGATCGCCCCTTCGTCTTTTTCGAAGACTCCATCTCCTACAAGCGCACTATCGCGCTCTACGAATCGGCGCAGCTCGACAGTCCGAAAGGAAACTCTGTCACACCGTCGCCCGGACCAGGCCTGGGACGCAACTTCTTCACGTTTCGCGTTAATCCGCACGAACGCGTCGAACTTGACCTGAACTACAACTATTTCCGTGATGTCCCGACCTTCGATACCACTCTGGTTGGCACCAGTCTGCTGGACAAGTTTCTGTTCCAGGGCTTCAGTGCTGGCGCGCGTGTCGAGGTATTCCGCCAGGTCTGGATCAATTCCACCCTCGGCCGCAGCACCAGAACAGGCGACGCAAAAAGTTCCCTGAACCAGATGTATGGCATCACCTTCGGACGCCTGCCGCTCTGGAGATTGCGCGCCGACCTTCACTATTCCCGCTTCAACAGCGCCTTCGGAGACGGCCACTACGAGTCGTTCGGCCTGTCTCGGCAGATGAACGATCGCCTGCGCCTGGAGTTCCTGCTCGGTCAGCAGAACTTCACTTCGAGCCTGACCACCGCCAATCGCAGCCGCTTCCTGACGGGCACGGTCGAAACCACGCTGGGACCGCACTACTATCTGCAGGGGAATTTCACGACCAACCGCGGAGACCTGAACTACGACCAGGTCATGTTCTCGTTCGGATACCGCTTCGACTCCAAGAGGAAGCACGAATGAAAAAACTCTCCCAACTCGTTGTCGGCTCTGTCGCCGCCGCTATTCTGCTGACTGGAATCGCTGCCTCGGCCGAATCAGGCGCTCCCAACGCCCGCCGGCTGAATGATCTTCTGGCTCGCACCGCCGATCAGACGTCGGTCTTTCTCGATCAGTTCTCCGACGTGAAGTGCACCGAGCAGGTTCGCCAGGAAAAGCTGGGCAAGGACGACAAGGTGGAACTCAAGGAAGAATCCACCTACGACTATCTCGTGATTCTCTCGAGCGAAGGCGGGGAACTGAACCTCTCGGAGTCGCGCATCCCGATCCACGAGGCCAAAAAAGACCACAAGAACACTTCAATGCTCCTCAGCAACGGCTTTGCGACCCTGTTTCTGGTCTTTCACCCCGTCTACTCCGCGGCCTTCAAGTTCAGCATCGCGGGAGAAGACGTAGTGGGCGGCCGGACCCTGGACAAGGTCTCGTTCCAGCACATACCCGGCATGAAGTCGCCGGCTGCCCTCGCCTTGCGAGGCCGGGAATATCCGCTGGAACTCACAGGAACCGCCTGGATTGACCCCGAGACCGGCGCAATCGTGAAGATCGAAGCTGGAATTGCCGACACTCTGCAGGATGTGGGACTCAAAACTCTGAGTTCTGAAATCGACTTTTCGCCCGTCACCTTTGCCGATTCCAAGCAGGCTTACTGGTTCCCGACTCAGGCACGGATAGAAGTCGAAACCCCTCGCCAGCACTGGCGTAACTTGCATCAATTCACCGCATACAAGAAATTCTCAGTGAATACTGAAGAAAAGGTCACGCAAAAATGAGCGCCACTGCAGCCGTTCGCATCGCGGAACGCACCCAGCCCAAGGTCGACACCGAACGCGGTCACCGCATTCGCCTTCGCTTGCTCTACGTTTTGGCGGTTGCCACGAACCTCGCGATCTTCGTCTACGGATTCGACTATTACAAGCTGGCGGCCATCGACCGCCCATTCTCGCCCAAGCATCATCTGCTTCGCCCCAGCGGCCCGATCGGCCTCTACCTCGGATTCATGGGAGTCGCTCTGTTCTGCGGGATCTTCCTTTATCCGATCCGCAAGCATTGGGCCTGGCTCGGACAAATCGGAAGCACCCGGCACTGGCTTGACATCCACATCTTGATGGGGCTGACCGCCCCGTTTATCATCGCCTTCCACTCCACCCTGAAATTTCGCGGCATTGCGGGTATGGCCTTCTGGATCATGTTTGCTGTCTCTGCCAGCGGAGTTGTTGGCCGCTATCTCTACGGACAAATCCCTCGCAAAGTGACGACTACCGAACTTTCCAGAAAAGAACTCCAGGAATTGCAGGAGAGCCTGTCGCAGCAACTGGCCCAGCAGAACCTTCTGCCCGAAGCCGATCTGCGCGCCCTGCTTCGCATGCCTGACGCCGAACGCGCCAACCAGCTCCCCATCTTCATCGCGTTGCCCTACATGATGATCCTCGACGTCGTCCGCATGTTCGGCGTAGCGCGCCTTCGCCGCCATTCCCTAACAGCCGGCGAGAAGTTCAGAACCTTCGGCGGATTCCTGCGTACCCAGAATCCGGAACTTGAAAAAGCCATCCATGCCGCCGCCGAGGAAGCGGCACTCTCCAAGCGCCTCCTCTTTCTGTCTCGCTCGCAAAAGGTATTCCACCTCTGGCATGTCGTGCACAAGCCTTTCAGCTATGCCTTTGCTGTGCTGGCCCTGCTGCACATCACTCTGCAATTCGTGCTGGGATACTTCTGATCCATGGATACTCTGATCACCTACGGCATCGGCGGCGTCATCTGCTTCATCTTCTTGATGATCTATCTCAAGAGCCTGAAAAAGCGCGAGGCTCGCGCCAAAGAGGCTGCTGAGAAGGGCAAACTCTTTTCCGAAGGTCCGAAGGCGCAGCACCCGCACATCGACACCAACTACTGCATCGGTTGCGCCACCTGCACCAGTGTCTGTCCGGAAGGCGACGTCCTGGCCATGATCGGTGGCAAAGCTGTCATCGTGAATGGACACAAGTGCATCGGCCACGGCCTTTGCGCGGATGCCTGCCCGGTCGGCGCCATCGAGATGGTGATGGCCAGTCCCAGCATGGGCGGGGACAGGCCGCAACTCACACCCGAATATGAATCTACCGTTCCCGGCCTGTTCATCGTGGGCGAACTCGGCGGATTAGCCCTGATCAAGAATGCCGTAAACCAGGGCCGCGATTGCGTGGATACCATCGCTGCCCGATTCCGCGAAAATCCGCCGCAAAGGATTCCCGGCGTCCACGACGTCCTTATCATTGGCGCCGGACCTGCCGGAATCAGCGCCTCGCTCCGCGCCATCGAGAATAAGTTGAACTACCTGACCCTCGAGCGCGACGAAGTCGGTGGAACCGTCGCCAAGTATCCTCGCCAGAAGCTCGTCATGACCAGCCCGGTCGAGTTTCCCATGTACGGCAAGTTCAAAAAGATGCAACTCTCCAAAGAGAATCTGCTTGCCTTCTGGGATATGGTTCTCAACCGCTCCGACTTCAACGTCTCCACCGGCGAGAAAGTGGAGGACATCAAGAAGGAACCCGACGGAATTTTCTCCGTCATTACTCCGACCAACCAACACCGCGCCCGCACGGTGATTCTCGCTCTCGGGCGCGCCGGCGAACCGCGCAAGCTGGGTGTAAAAGGGGAAGATCTGCCCAAGGTCATGTATCGCCTCATCGAGGCCGATCACTACATCAACAAAAGGATTCTGGTTATCGGCGGCGGTGACAGCGCAGTCGAAGCCGCCATGGGACTCGCCAATCAGTTAGGCAATCAGGTCACGCTCTCGTATCGCAGCGAGCGTTTCAGTCGCATCAAGGAACGCAATGCAAGACGCATCGAAGAGTGCTCCAAGTCCGGCAAAGTGCGTGTCCTGTTCAATTCGAGTCCTGTTGAATTCAAACCGGAGTCGGTGATCCTCGACGTCGCCGGTGCGCAGCAGGAAATCCCCAATGATTTCGTATGGATCTTCGCCGGCGGTACACCCCCTACCGCTTTCCTCCAGAAAGTCGGCGTGAGCGTAGGCTCTCGCGACGTTACTGCCGAAGCCAGCAAGGCCGCCAAGCAGGCCGACGCCGAGCGCAAAAAACTCGCTGCTGCCGCCCCTGCACGCTAATTGGATGTGTAGGGACGGACGCCGTCGTCCGTCCCAGTCGCGAAGCGACTGTGACAAAAGCACACGCCTCCACGCAGTTAGCCCTGCTCCCGCCGCAAATCGCTATCCGATTTCCAAATACATCCCATCGAAAAAACAGTTCGCTGGGCTTCCGAATGTTATTGACCCCCAATCCCTGTCACCATATTCTCTTTGTGGAATGTTGTCTCATCATCACCACCGCCATCATCACCATCACGCGCTCGGCGCGTTGGCGGGGGTGCACCTGATCTAACCGGCACTCATAGCAAGTTTAGCCCGCTGACGCGATTGAGCTCAGCGGGCTTTTTGTTTTTCCGGAGATATGCCAATGACAGAAGAACTCGATTTCGAGAAACTCGGCGGACTGCTTCCAGCCGTCGTGCAGAACGCCTCCGACAACGAAGTGCTCATGGTCGGATTCATGAACCAGGAAGCCTTTGACCGCACGCTGGCCGGCGGCTACGTGACTTTCTTCAGCCGCACCCGCCAGAAGCTGTGGACCAAGGGTGAAACTTCAGGCAATCGCCTGCGCGTCGTTTCCGCCACCACCGACTGTGACCGCGACACGGTTCTGATCCGCGTCGAAGTCGAAGGCGCCGGTGTTGTCTGCCATCGTGGCACGCGCTCCTGCTTCACCGAGGACTTACCCCTCTCCGCGGCCCCGTCTACAACCAAGGAGAGCGCATGAAACTCCGCATCGGCATTCCCAAAGGCAGTCTGCAAGAGGCCACGCTGCAACTGTTCTCCCGCGCCGGGCTCCCTGCCTACACCAACGGCCGCTCTTACTTCGCCACTACGGCGGATCCTGAAATCGACTGCCTTCTGATCCGCGCCCAGGAAATGGCCCGCTATGTTGAACATGGAGCTGTTGACGCCGGACTTACGGGACATGATTGGATCGTCGAAAGCGGCCTCGAAGTCACCACCGTCAGCGACCTGATCTACGCCAAGCGCAGCCGCGGCAAAGTCCGATGGGTGCTGGCTGTCCCGGAAGACTCACCCTTCCAGCGCGCTGAGGATCTTTCGGGACGCATCATCGCGACCGAACTCGTCAACGTCACAAAAAACTACTTCAGCAAGAAAGGGGTCAGCGTCGGTGTTGAATTCTCCTGGGGCGCGACCGAAGTCAAGGCCCCTATGCTCGCCGATGCCATTGTCGAGGTCACGGAGACCGGCAGCTCCCTCCGTGCCAATCGCCTGCGAATTCTCGAAACCGTCCTCGAATCCAACACGCAGTTGATCGCCAACAAGCGCTCCTACGCCGACACCGCCAAACGCCGTAAGATCGACAACCTCGCTCTCATGCTCCAGGGCGCCATGGAAGCGCAGGAGCGCGTGGGCCTGATGCTGAACGTCCGCAAAGAACATCTTGCCGCGGTGCTTGGAGTCTTGCCCGCACTGCAGAAGCCGACTATCTCTCACCTCAGCGACGAAGACTGGCTAGCCGTCAATACCGTAATCGACGAGTCGGCTGCCTGGGACGTAATCCCGCGCCTCAAGGAAGCGCAGGCCCACGGCATCGTCGAATATCCGCTCAACAAGGTGGTGCTCTGATGCGGATCTTCTCCGGCCAACGCGCCGCCAGGATGGTTGCGCAACTGGCAAGCCGTGAAACCAATCTGGTCGCACTCGAACCTCGCGTCCGCAGCATCATTAAGGATGTGCGGTGCCACGGCGATCGCGCGCTCCGCAAGTATGCCGAGCGATGGGACGGCCTGGCGAAGACTCAGCCTCTGCAGATAAGCAAGGAAGAAATGGCCGCGGCATGGGACTCCCTGCCGCTCACTACTCGCAAGCCGCTTCGCGATGCAGCCAAAAATATCCGCCGATTCTGCCAATGGCAAAAGCCCCGCGCATGGACACGTAAGCTCAATGGCATCTCGCTCGGCCAACTGGCAATCCCACTGGACTCGGTCGGCTGCTACGTCCCCGGCGGCCGCTATCCTCTGGTCTCAACTCTGCTGATGACCGTAATTCCCGCTCAGGTCGCAGGAGTCACCAACATCCGCGTCGTGTCACCTAGGCCTTCGGCGGAAGTCCTTGCAGCCGCAGCCATGCTCGGCGTGAAAGAATTCTATCGCGTCGGAGGTGCGCAAGCCGTCGCGGCCCTTGCCTACGGCACGAAGACGATTCCCCGCGTCGATAAAATCGTCGGCCCAGGAAACGCCTACGTCACAACGGCAAAGAAGCTGGTATCGTTCGATTGCTCTATCGACTTCCTCGCCGGCCCGACCGAAGCCCTCATTCTCAGCGAGTCCGGCAATCCGACTTTCATCGCCGCCGATCTCGTCTCGCAGGCCGAACATGATCCTGACGCTCTCTCGATCTTCATAACGACGTCGCAGAAATTGGCGAAAGCCGTTGCCCAAGCCGCAGCCGATCTCTCTCGCGATAACCCCACGGCGCAAAAGTCCCTCAAGCGCCAAGGCGCAATTTTGATTGCGTCGTCCCGCGACCACGCCCGTGAGTGGGCCAACACTCTCGCTCCCGAGCACATCACCGTCAGCCGTGAGGACGTTCCGCACATTCGCAACGCAGGCTCCGTCTTCGTCGGCGACTATTCTCCGCAGGCCGCCGGAGACTACGCCTCTGGCCCCAACCATGTCCTGCCGACTTCCGGACAAGCGCGCTTCCGCGGCGGACTCGGCGTTCTGGATTTCATGAAGCTCGTGACCATTCAAGAACTCTCTCCGGCAGGCCTCAAACATATCGGCGGAACGGTCACATCTCTAGCCCAGATGGAAGGCCTGCAGGCTCACGCCAACTCGGTCACTGTGAGGTGCGCCAATGCTTAAGCCGAGAGATGCAGTGAGCGCAATCCCTGTCTATCATCCGCCGCTCGCCGGTCGCCACGGTCTGCGCCTGGACTTCAACGAGAACACCGTCGGTTGTTCTCCGCGCATCCTAGCGCGGCTTCGCTCTCTCACCGCCGAAGATCTCGCCCGCTATCCCGAACGTAAGCCAGCGGAAGTGGCGGCAGCCAGTTTCCTCGGCGTCTCCGAGTCCGAAATCCTGCTGACCAACGGCGTCGACGAAGCGATCCACCTTCTTTGCCAAACCTATCTCGACCCCGGCGACGAAGCGATCATCGTAGTTCCAACGTACTCGATGTATCGCATCTACATGGCCGCGGCCGGAGCCCAAGTGATCAGTATTCCGGCCGGTGAGAATTTTCAATTCCCCATCGCCGCCGTGCGCGATCGAATCACCGATCGCACGCGCCTGATTGCCATCGCCAACCCCAACAATCCGACGGGCACGTTTGCGCCACTCGACCAACTGATTGACCTCGCTCGCTCCGCCCCATCCGCGGCAATCTTGGTCGACGAAGCATACTTCGAATTCTGTGGAACCACGCTGATCTCTCGTCGCCACGAAGCCCCGAACGTCTTCATCACCCGCACTTTCTCGAAGGCCTACGGCCTGGCTGGCCTGCGCATCGGAGTCTTGATCGGCCATCCCGACCAAATGAATTCTCTCCGCCACGTCTGCTCGCCATACAACGTCAACGCCATGGCATTGGCCGCCCTGCCAGATGCACTCGCCGACAAGGACTACATCGAACGCTACGTGAGCGAGACGCTGCAATCTCGTGCGCGATTGGAACGTATTCTGCAAGACCGCCACATCCCCTTCTGGCCAAGCCGAGCCAACTTTGTGCTCGCTCGTATCGGCTCTACCAAATCAGACTCACAGTCCTTCGTCGAGCAGATGCGCCGCCGCGGCATACTGGTCCGCGACCGATCTGCTGACTATGGCTGTGAAGGCTGCGTGCGCTTCACGCTGGGCCCGAAAGCCCACACCGACCAACTGCTCACGGCCCTCGACGAAGTCCTCGAACAACTCTCCATCCCCCACGGAGCATCGCGTTCATGAGAAAAGGCGCCATCAACCGCATCAGTAAAGAAACCCAGATCCAGGCCTCGCTCACCATCGAAGGACGCGGTCGCTACGACATTTCCACCGGCATCCGCTTCTTCGATCACATGCTCGAACTCCTCGCCCATCACGGGGGCTTCGACCTCAAACTGAAAGCCAAGGGTGACCTCGATGTCGATCAGCATCACACCGTCGAAGACGTCGGCATCGTGCTCGGTCAGGTCTTCGACAAGGCGCTCGGCACCAAGCGCGGCATCTTGCGCGCCGGATATTTCCTGATGCCGATGGACGAGACCATGGGCATGGCCGCCGTCGACTTCTGCGGACGCACCACCGCCGTAGTCGACACAAAGGTAAAGACCCGCCTCGTGGGCGACCTTCAATCGGAACTGGTCGATGATTTTTTTGAAGGCTTCGCCCGCGGCGCACGCGCCAACGTTCATGCCCGTGTGCTCTATGGCCGCTCGAACCATCACAAGATCGAGGCGCTGTTCAAAGCCTTCGCCCGCGCACTGCGCGCCGCCTGCTGGCGCGACAAGCAAATGATCCGTCTCCTTCCCAGCACCAAGGGAGTCCTCTGATGATCGCGATCGTTGATTACGGCGCAGGCAACCTGGTTTCGGTGAAGAAGGCATTCGACTGGCTGGGTCAGGATTGCGCCATCACCACCGACCCCGCCGTCGTGGCCCGCGCCCGGCGAATCGTCCTTCCCGGCGTCGGTCATTTCGCGTCGACAACTTCGTTGCAGAAATCGGGTCTGAAGGACGCCATTGCCCAGGCAATCGAACGCAACGTACCCTTCCTCGGAATCTGCGTTGGTATGCAATGGATGTTCGCCGGAAGTGAGGAAGCGCCTACCACCAAAGGCCTAGGCCTTTTCTCAGGCGAGTGTGTGCGCTTCCCCGGCACCGTTAAGTCACCTCACGTCGGTTGGAACCAACTCGAGATCAGTTCCACCTCGAGCCTGTTCCGCGGAATCTCATCAGCGCCCTTCGTCTACTTCACGCACTCCTATCGCGCTCCCGTAAACGGCGCGGCCGCGGCCTGCTGCGAATATGGGGGCCAATTCTCTGCCGCCGTCGAGCGCGATCTCATGTTCGGTGTCCAATTTCATCCTGAAAAATCTGGCGAGATCGGACTGAAACTTCTCGCCAACTTTTGCGCCATCTGACATGCTGACCAAACGCATCATCGCTTGTCTCGACGTCGACGCCGGCCGCGTCGTCAAGGGCGTTCAGTTCGTCAATCTTCGCGACGCCGGAGATCCCGCTGAACTCGCCAGACGCCACAGCGCCTCCGGCGCTGACGAAATCGTCCTGCTCGATATCTCCGCCGCACACCAGCGCCGTGCCACGCTCCTCGATACCGTCCGACGTACCGCCAAGCAGCTTTTCATCCCCTTCACCGTCGGCGGCGGAATCCGTACTCTCGAAGAAGCGGCAGCCGTTTTTTCTGCCGGCGCTGACAAGATCAGCATCAACTCCGCCGCACTTGCCAACCCCACGTTGATCACTCAAATCGGCGATCGATTCGGTTCTCAAGCTGTCGTAGTAGCCATCGACGCCAAGCGCCACAACGATTCCTGGCAGTCTTTCACCCATGGCGGCCGAGTGTCCTCCAATCGCGATGCCGTGGAATGGGCTCTGGAAGCCGAGTCTCGCGGCGCCGGAGAAATTCTCCTCACTTCCATGGACCGCGACGGCACCGCCGCCGGATTCGACTGCGAACTTACCAGAGCCATCGCTGACCGTCTCCATATCCCGGTGATCGCGTCTGGCGGTGCCGGTGGCGCTGCCCACTTCTCCGAAGTCTTCCGCGAAGGACACGCCGACGCCGCGCTCGCTGCCTCCATCTTCCACTATGGCCTGAGTTCTCTCGGCGAACTGAAACACCAACTCTCGGCGGAAGGAATCCCTGTGAGGTGGCCATGCTGATCCCCTCAATCGACCTGATGGATGGAAAAGTCGTTCAGTTGGTACAAGGGAGCCGCAAGGCTTTGGAGTTCGACAACCTGCAGGAGTGGATCGACCGTTTCTCGAAGTGCCCGCTCGTCCAGGTGATCGATCTGGATGCCGCGATGGGCCGCGGCAACAATGAGCAACTCGTCCGCGAGATCGCCCATCAGCTTCCCTGCCAGGTCGGTGGCGGCATCCGCTCGCTCGATTCCGCGAGAGCAACGCTCAGTCTCGGTGCCCAGCGCGTGATCCTGGGATCGTCACTGATTTCCCAAGGGAGCGTCAATCTTGCCTTTGCCCGCGACATCTCCAACGAACTCGGCCCCGAGAAGCTCGTCTTCGCCGTCGATTCCCGCGGCGGATATGTGTCTATAAAAGGATGGACAGAAGCCACTCGAATCAAAGCCGCCGACATGATGCGGTCTCTGGAACCATTCTGTAGTGCGTTCCTCTACACCAACATCGACACCGAAGGCCTGCTCCAGGGAATTCCGCTCGACATCATTCGCGAATTACGCCAGGCAACGGCCCGCCGCCTGATCGCCGCCGGAGGCATTCGCAGCCAGCAAGAAGTCGACGTCCTCCACACCATCGGCGTTGACTCGGTCGTCGGCATGGCGATCTACCAAAATCTGTTGTCGGTGTGAAGTACCGTGATGCAGTTACCAACTCACTTCTGAAAGACGATAAGCTCCGAAACCGGCACCCATGCGCCTTTCGAGCCAGGGTAAGCTTTCCCTCCAACCACAACTTTCACCGTATGCTCACCCGGCGCAAGATCGAAGTCCCCCCAGAATCCCTCGGTCCGCTCGCCGTCATCATTGAAGGCATCGAAAGTGCCTGCCAACTGACCATCGAGAAAAATCTGCAGTACGCCCCCTTCCGGGATCAACTCCCCATACACGATCACACCCGTACCCTTGAACTTCGCTGTTGCCTCCGCGCCCGGTTCATTCGACCGATTCGATTCTCCTTCCACATGCCAGTTGCCGTGGAAGCTCCATCGCGCATCCTTAAACGAAATTCGTTCCACCGGCTTGCCCGGATCAAATTGTTCCAGTTTCACGGTCTCCGGTTTCTCTGTCGGAATCACGAGCGCATCCGCCTCCACTTTTCCTCCTTCGATCTGCACCACCTTATTCGCCCGCTCAATGGTCTTCTCGACAGAGGTATTGAATGAGTAGTTCGTGAACGAAAACTTCTTGTCCGCGATCGCCGGCAACGGATCCGTCCACTTCGCGGGAATCGCCTTGTACCCGATCATTGTTCCCACGATCCCGCCCGCCGACGACGGATTGCAATCGCTGTCTTGCCCTCCTCGCATCGCAATATCGATCGTCTTCTCAAAATCCTTGTGGCCGTACAAGAGCCCCATCGCGACATATGCCCCATTCAACGATGCATCGATGTTGAAAGGCATCAGCGCTCCATCGGGACAGATGTCCTGACCGTCCCACTTTTCTTCCAGCAAATGCCACGTCTTCTTCCAATCGCCGGGATTCTCCTCCGACCAGCGCAATACATCGCGAATGACCTTGGCGTACCGGCTCCCCTCGGGAATCGCCGCCACTCCCGCCTCCACAACCTTCCGCGGATCGTCTTCAAAATACGCCGCGGAATACATTGCCGATATGAACATCCCGCCATACAACCCGTCGCCGTAATTCATCACCCGCCCGACGCGAGAAGCATATCGCTGCGCCGCGCGTGGCATCCCCGGAGTCATCAGCCCAATGAAGTCGGACTCGATCTGGAAGTCAATGTCATTGGCGTGCAGATTGTACTTCGGGTCTCCCGACATCGATCCGTGAATGCCGCGTTGCAGCGCCCGCCGCGCCGCCAGATTCGCGTGCCACAGCTGATATTTCGAATCCTTGAACGCTTCGCCAAAATCATCCGATGTCGCATCCACGCCCTTGCGGTCCATCACATCCGAAAACGTCATCTCTACGTAGAGATCGTCCTGATCGAGCGCCCCGGCGAGTTCCTCCGGTTTCCAATCGCGCGGCTGATCGTTGATCTGCTGCAGAAAGCGAAATTCTGTCGGCGCGCCGTAGGTCACGCCGATCATCTGTCCCGCCCAGCCGCCCCGCACTTTATTCTCCAAGTCGGCCAGCGTGATCTTGTAGTAAGACTGCGCCTCTGCCTTCGTCTTCGTTTCGTCTTTCGTACCCGCAAGGCACGCAAGTCCGCACACCACTACAACAAAGAAAACACGCATAAAGAATGACCGCATAGGCCCGCCCTCCCCGGTTTCGCTCGCACTTCGACAACTGACCATCAAGACAGGCAAATGTAATGTCCATGAATCGACCGGTCAAGCAGGAAGGGATATTGACGAGTCCAGCCATCACGCCTGGACAAGACAGTTCACAAGCGACGGAGCTCGATCTGCGAGGTGTCGTCGTCCCCCTCGCAGTTGCCCGCAGTTCCCCACCGCAGTTCAGGCATCGACTTGCGCCTCTTGCGTTCGAGTCGTAACTTCCGATGTTCGAAGCGATCCTTCAGTTCGCGGTAAGGCCTCGGTAAAAGATCGCCCATCTCGTAAGCTCGCCGCAATTCATTCAGCGCCTGCTGAACCACCTGCAACGCTCGCTCCGGATCGCTCGCCGTGTGCTCATGGTAGATCGCCAGCTGTCGATACGCTTCGTAGCCATGCCGCGAATTCCCCAACGCACTCTTCCAATGCTCACACGCGGCATCGAAATCGCCTTCGCGTTTTGCGATCCGCGCCAGCGACCGCCGCGCGGACCGGTCGGTCTCTACCGGCAAGGACGACGCAATCGACTTCTCGTACAACTTGCGAGCGCGCCCACTCTCACCTCGCCGCTCGCAAATCTGCGAGACGCCGAAAAGCTCCAGGCCATCCTGTCCCACATTTTCGGCGTCGCTCAGTAGTGACAGAACTCGCCCCGACAGCGCCGCCAGCCCGCGCAGGTCCATTTGATTGTGGTTGAAAACCGGCACCAGCCGCTCCGGCGATCCCCCGCGCACAAAATCCAAGTACGCTTGCGGGATCGTCTCCGATACTCGGTCCGCCCCACGGTCCCATCCCAGCACATGTCGCTCAAGCTGTGAAAGCTTGACCGATCCCAGCCGCAGCCGCCACAGATTCCGCGCCGAATGCAGAAAGTCCAGATGCGCCCGCAGGCTAGGAACAGGAATCCGCCGGCTCATCCGATAGCGTGTCTCGAGCAACGGCCAGTCAAACGACTTCCCGTTGAACGTCACCAGGACCGATCGCTCCGCAATCCGCTCAGCCAGTGCCAGCAATAGCGAACGCTCTTCACTGCACTCCCGCATAAAGAATTGTTCAATCTCCAGCCCGCCGCCGTCCCACCACGCAACCCCCACCAGAAACGCATACGTGCCGCTTCCGCCCGCCAGGCCAGTAGTCTCGGTATCGAGAAAGAGCCACTTCTCAGGATCAGCCGCCGCATCTGCCCCTTCGGGCGCCAGCAATCTCAGCGCCGCGATCTCGGGAGTGCACCGCGCAACTTCGCCAGTCCAGCAATGCAACGAGAGATGCTCCCCATATTGATTCTTCTTCGCCGTCGCCCCCAGAACCTGTGACATCCGCTCGCGCTGAGCTCGAATCGCCTTCGGATCGCGCAACAATTCTGACGCACTGCTTTCTTCTCCAGCGCCCGCCCGCCGCAGAGCCTTCAGCCCGCGAACTCGATCGAACCCAGCCGCGTTCATCGTTGCACCGAATTCCCAACCACAGCCGTAAATGACGCGCTTGCGCAAAGCCGATCCAGAATCTGCAGCGCGACCTCCTTGGTTCTCTCACTCCGATCGCTCACCGGCCCCACGCACGAAGGACACCCGTTCTCACACGGGCACCCAGCAATCAACTCACGCGTCCGCTCGATCAGCGTCTTGCACGCCCGATACAGCGGCTCGCTGAACCCGATCCCTCCGGGATACGCATCATATATATAAAGATTCGGTTCGAAGAATGGCTTCTCCTCCGGAAAGGCGGTGCCGTCCCGCGCGAAATCCTCCCAGTCAATCTCGCTTGCCGCACTCGGCGGACGTTCCCCAACCGCCGTCCCCAGATCCCGCCGGTCGCACATCATCAACAAAGTCGCCATCGATCCCAGCGCATACAGCAACCCAAAGATTCCGCTCTGCCGCTCTGAAAGCGAGAACGGCAACGCCGCCAATAACTCATGCCCCAGCGTGATCCAGAACGAGGTCGTGTGCATCTCGTTCTCCGGCAGTTCGAGTTTTCCCGATCCCACGTTCTCGTTGGTAAAGAACTTGATCTTCTTGAATCCCACCACTTGCGACCGCACCAGAACGTCGCCATGCACCCGCGCCGCCGGTCCGGCGATCGCTTCCTCCTCCGCAATCTCCAGCACCCGCACCTGCGTATACCGGATCGCATCCGTGTAGTAGTCAACATCCACCGGCCGCACATACGCCTTGCGCTTGTCGAAATCCAACTGCTCCACGTGATACTGCTGCCCCTGATGGATGTAGATCGCCTTCGGATGCACGGTCGTCAGCGCCGACGAGAAGTCGACTTCCCCAATCACCTCCGGCTTCCCGTTCTCCTCTCCCGTCGTATCGATGATGATGAAGTTGTCCGAAGTCACCGCCCGCAAGCTGATCGTGTCCGCCGGATACGCCTCGTCAATCCAGTGCCATTCCCCGCCGCTCAGGTGCAGAAATCCCGCCTCTCCCAGCCGCTCACAAAGTTCCGCCACATTTACGTCGCCAAATTTTTCTTCCGGCGAAATCGGCAACTCAAACGCCGCACACTTCAAGTGATTCACCAGGATCTCCAGATTGTCCGGCTGGATGTGCGCCTGCTCCGGCGAATTCCCAAAGAAGTACTGCGGATGCTGCACGATGAACTGATCGAGCGGTGCCGAAGACGCCACGAACACCGCACACGAACTCCCGCTGCGCCTTCCCGCTCGTCCCGCCCTCTGCCACGTCGACGCAATCGACCCCGGATACCCCGCCATTACGCACGCATCCAGCGATCCCACGTCGATCCCCAGTTCCAACGCGTTCGTCGCCACTACTCCGTGAATATGCCCATCCCGCAACCCACGCTCGATCTCGCGCCGCTCCCCCGGCAGATAGCCGCCGCGATATCCCCGGATCGGCTCCGGCTTTCCCGGCTTCGCCGGATTTGCCTGCTGCAGATACGTCAGCAAAATCTCCGTATGCAACCGGCTGTTCGCAAAAACAATCGTCTGCAACTTCCTCCCAAGAATCTCCTGCGCCACTCGCGTCGACTCATTGATATAGCTTCGCCGAATCCCCAGATTCCGGTTCACCATCGGCGGGTTGTAGAAGACGAACACCTTCTCGCCCGAAGGCGCCCCGTTCTCTTCCACGACCTCCACTGACTCTTCAATCAGCGACGAAGCCAACTCCCCCGGATTCGCAATCGTCGCCGAGCAGCATATGAATTGCGGATTGGAACCGTAGAATCGAGCCACGCGCTTCAACCGCCGCAACACATTCGCCAGATGGCTACCGAATACCCCGCGATACGTGTGCAACTCGTCCAGCACGATGTAGCGCAGGTTCTCGAACAACCGCATCCATTTCGTATGGTGCGGAAGAATCCCCGCATGCAGCATGTCCGGATTCGTTAGCACGATATGCCCACGCTCCCGAATCGCCTTCCGCGCATCGCTCGGAGTGTCCCCGTCATAGGTAAAGACTCCGAAGCAGTCGTCGAGACGCATGCTCAAGTCATGCAACTCAGTCAGTTGATCCTGCGCCAGCGCCTTGGTCGGAAAAAGATAGAGCGCGCGCGTGTCCGGATTCTCCAGCACCGCGTTCAGCACCGGCAGGTTGTAGCAGAGAGTTTTGCCCGACGCGGTGGGCGTCACCACCACGACATTTTTGCCGTCATGCACCAATTCGGCCGTCGCCGCCTGATGCGAGTACAGCTCGCGAATCCCCTTCGCCCGATACGCCTCAGCCAAGGCACTTGCCACCCACCCGGGCATTGGAGAGAATTTCGCTTCCCGCGCCCGGATCTCCCGCACAGCCGTCACGACCTCATCATGACGAGACTGTGCAACCAGCTTTCCGAGAATCGCGTGAACCGTATCGAGCGTGGCAGGTGGTCTAGGCGCAAGCGATTGAGATGAGGACATGCAGCACTCCAAGTAATTCGCTTTTTGTTCGCCCAAGCCTAGCACCGAATCCGTAGTCGCGCAATACCTCACTCAACCCGCCGAGATTGTCGGTGAAGTTCGTAGGGTTACAATCTGTTTCGGGCAAAGAAATGAAAAAGAAGCTTACTGTGATCTTGGCTATGGCAGTGTCAATTCCTTCCTATGCAGCTGGTCAATCGCAACATGAGCCCGCTCCACAGCAAAAGCCACAGAAGGTCTATCACATCGGAGCGGACGTCAAAGCTCCACGGGTAATCACGTCCGTTCAGCCAATAGTTGACGAACAACTTACGAAGCAACTGAATACCGAACGGAAATCCGAAAAGACCGGTTCAACCACGCTCCGCATTGTCGTTGGAGAGGATGGAACGGTGCGGACCGCCAGGGTTCTGCAAAGCTTCACCCGTGCCCTCGACGCAAAAGCAATCGATGCAGTCCGGCAGTGGAAATTCGAGCCTGCTACAAGAAAAGGCGTCCCGGTGGCTGTCGAACTCGAGGTTGAAGTTGACTTCCATTTGTACAACTAGGTATCGGCGCGGGAGCTAGGGTATTTGATCATTGCCGACGCCGCCATGAAAGTGGGTGCCCTACTCTTCGCGTACTTTGCGAAGGGTGGGTACCGGGCGGCCGACAGTGAGGGCTTTTTGTAATTACTGAAAAGTTGGGGATAGACGGAGTGTTTCAGTTCTCCCAGCCGCGGCCGCTGTCGCTTTGTTTTCTTGAGCTTAGCTGTCATGACAGGATCGTATGCCCGATTCCGTGATGACATTGTGTTCCTGCAGGAACATTTGGCTTGGTTCGGGGTCGGCGGCATCCCCAAAGACGAATCTCTACTGGTTGTCGCCCCGGACCACGAAAGGTGTGTCGCTGCGAATCCCGATTCTTCCATTCGAGAAATCCTGCCCCGCAGCATTGAAGTCGTCGAGCACGGTTCCCTTGTCGTTGGTGACGCGCACGTGCCCGCCGTCGGCGCGGACATGCAACGACAGTGAATTCTTCTGCGCCACCGACTGGGCATCGACTTTGACTTCCGTCTGGTTCGACGCGTCCTGCCCAACGATCAGCTTGCGCGACAACTTCCCGCTCTGCCCTTCGAGCGAATACTGAACGCGCGCCTTATGCGCCGCGTCTTCAATCATCCACTCGACTTTCTTGTCCCAGAACAGCATCTTGCCAGGCCGCGAGAACACAATATTCTCGTGGAGCATTCCCGGCCTAAGGTTGATGAACCGCCCCGGCACCTTCGTCTTCAACCAGCCGCCTTCGTGCCCAACCTGATTCGGATCTTCGAACTCATAGTCAGGAAGCGCCACCAGTTTCAGAGCGACTGTCACTTCTTCCTTCGGCAAATTAACGGTCGTGGTGAACTTCTGATACCCAGCCGGTTCCGCCGCGATCTCGTACGCACCGGGCGCCAACGCAACTTTCTCGGCGGCGCTGACTTCCTTGAACTGCGATTCGCCGACGTGCCGGTACTTCACCGTCACACCCTTGACCGCCGTCTCAAACGCCAACGTCGCCATCGCTGACGTAAGCACCGCCTTCGGTATTTGGACGTCGTTCAAAGGCTTTCCCGGCGCGCCCGGACTGACCGTGAACTCGTGCACAAAGGCTTCGAAGCCCGGCTTCGTCAGGCTGACGCTATGTCTCCCCGCCGCCAACACGTTGGGCACTTCGAAATTTCCCGCCGAATCCGTTTCTCCAACTCTCTTGCCGTCCAGCGTCACCTCAGCCCCAGGCGTGCTCGAGGAAATGATCAGGCCACCCAGTGCCGATAGGGCCGCACGCAAAGTCACATTCTTATTCACCACTCCATGACGCTGAATCGTCATGGTCCACGTTTCCGGCAGGAACCCTTCCGCGGACAGCATGAACTTGTGCACACCCGGCGCCTTCGCCACGCTCCATCCATGGCTCTGTCTCGGCACTTGGGCTCCATCGACGGTGAGCACAGCCTTCTCCACGTTCGTCGTGACAAAGACGCGACTTTCAGCGTTCAGCGACTGCACCACAATCATCGGAGCATTCGTGATGTCGAGCGATACGCTTCCCTGATCGTTCCCCTGTCCAAAAGCCAGGTCGTGACCTTGATCGCTCAGCGTGACGGCCGCCCCTGCGGGATTGATCGTGACGAACTGGTCCCCGATGTGCCCGCTTCCCAGGCTAGTTGGTCCATACACGGTTGCCTGGTTGCCCAGGCTCGTGATCGCCAGAAGTTCTTTCGAATCGAGACCCGTGATCCGAGGTTGTTGTCCAATCGAAGCCTGGACGTCCATCGTGAACAGCTGCTTGCCTTCAGACTTGATCGCGAACTTGTGCGGTGCGCCGTCCGCAGCCAGTTCATACTCGAACGAACCGTCGGTGAAATCGGCGACCTTTTGCCCATCGACTTCGGCGGTCCCGCCATTTCCCGACGTGCGCACTGACAAATGCAGCGGCTCCGGATCGAGCGTCACTTTTCCGTCACTGGCGCTCTGAACCTGCACCTGCTTCGATTTGTAACCGAGGTGACTGACCTCAACCGTCGCGCCAACTGCAACCGCGCCGTTAGCAATAGGCTTTCCATCACTTGTCACCGTCGAATCAGGCGGATCAGTCGTGACCTGCACATTGACTGCCGCTGGCTTCTCCGCAACTCTATTCGCAGTCCCCTTTAGGTGAATCGCAACGTAAACAAGTACCGGCACCAGAACGACGACCGCCCCTGCAGCCCCCAGCCTTGCCACAGACCACTTTCCGCCCGGCCTCGCCAGCGCCAGCAGTCTTCGCTTGATTTCCTTTGTCAGATTTCCCAACTCGTGCACGAACGTCTGCGAGTTGTACTCCGGCTTCGCAGCCGCCTTCGCCGCTTTGGTCGCTGTCGGAGGCTTCTCAACGAGTTTGGGACCCTTCTTTTCCTCCGTCCGCGGCGGTGCTGCCACCGGCGCCTGATGCATCATCGTGGCCTGCCAGCCGTCCGTCCCGGTAGCAGCCGTCTGCACCTCGAGGACCTGCTCGACCTCCTCGACTTTCGCCGCGTTCTTTACCGCAACTTCAATCTCCGTCACAGTCTGCGCGATCTCCGGATCACTCGGATGCTGTGCCCGGATCGCATACGAATTCTCCAATACCGCTCGCAGGCTCGCCGGATCGGGATTTTGTTCCGCCAGCCGCCGATTGTCGCTCAGCGTCGCCTGGTCGCGGCGTTTTACCTCCTGATGCAGAACCTCGGTCAATTCCTTTTGCAGGGTTGCCTCGTACTGCTCCAGGCGCGGATCGAGCGGATATTGCTTCCTGGCCTCGTGAACCCGTCCCGCCGCCTCCCTCAGATTCCCGGCAGCCACCAACGCGCGGCACTCCGCCAGGCACTGCCCGACGAACGTCTTCCGCTTGGCCTCCGTGATGCTCGAACGCAACGCCCGCACTGCGCCGTGATTGCCATCCAGTTCGCTGGCTTCCTGCAAGAGAGGCTCGGCCTGTTGCCAGTTGTCTTCTCCAAACGCCCGCGCCCGCTCCACCAGCACATTCACAACTGCATCGCGCAACCCCGGGCCTCGAGGATCAAGGTTCAGGCTCTTGCGCAACAACTCCGTCGCCCGCACCAGGTCCTTCTCCCCGGCGCACCGTTGCCCTTCCTCGAACAGGCGCCGCGACTCCTTGGTGCGCTCCAACCCTTGCTGCGCCAGCGTTCGCAAGCCTTCCAGTTCGGTGTCGCCGGGAAACTCCTGCAACCCCGACGTGGCGCAATCGATGGCCTTGGCAAAAGCTCGGCCTTTCATCATCGCGTCGATCTCATTCACCAGCCGCGAGCGGTCCTCTTCCTTTGCCTGCTCATCGCGCTTCTTTTTGCACTGCTCCAATTCAAATGCAATGCCGGGATAGTCCGGATGAATGTTGCGCAGAATGTCCCACTGCCCGAGGGCTTCGGCAAACTGCCCGCGCTCTTCGTATTGCCGCGCCTTCACCACGATCGAATTCACCAGATCGCGCCGCTCCCGGATCAGCTTG
>Ga0335080_10000740_pt1 | contig 30574 bp, 27 predicted proteins | sample Lox_Sample_34_FD_206720 | JGI IMG/M metagenome (GOLD analysis project Ga0335080, IMG submission 206720) | Soil microbial communities from Loxahatchee National Wildlife Refuge, Florida, United States - Lox_Sample_3.4 | ecosystem: Environmental > Terrestrial > Soil > Wetlands | place: USA... | reverse complement strand
TCGGGAGAATCACCATTGACGCGGGTGTTGGGGACCTGCGCAGCGAGATCAGTCAGAGCGATAACTTGAGCGGCCTGGGAGTGAATCGCTACTGGTTCCGCATCCGGAGAAGCTTCAAACTTTTCTGAGAGGAAGCTGTGGCCGCAAGGAAAATTTCGAAAAAGAAGTACCTCTGGCCCGGGGTGGTGGCGATCACCTTCGCCCTGCTGTGGTCGTGGCCGGGCAGCGATGCGGAGTCCAAGGCGCCGCCGGTGGTTCTTCCTTCACAGCTGCAATGGGTGGGCACGTTGCACAGCGCTGCCGATGTGACCGCCAAGCCGGGATTTTTCAAGAAATGGGTCAAGAAAATCGTGGGGTTGGATGATCGCAGCCAATCCATGACGATGCCGTATGGGATTGCGGTGGACGGGCAGGGGCGCATCCTGGTGGCGGATACCCGGCAGCGGGTGGTGCATGTCTTCGACCCGACGCGGCAGAAGTATAAGACGATCCATGCGCCGGACCGCGATCCTTTTGCTGCGCCGATCGCCATCGACACGGACGCGGAGGGCAAAATCTATGTCTCCGATTCGGTGCGGGCGCGAATTTTCGTGTTTGGGCCAGAGGGGAAGTTCCTGCACACGCTGGGGGCGCTAGGCAAGGAGGAAAGCATTTTCAAGCGGTGCACGGGACTCGCCATCGATAAACAGCGTTCCCGACTGTACGTGGTGGACACGGTGGCGATGAACCTGGTGGTGATGACGCCGGACGGCAAGGTCCTGAACCGGCTGGGCAGGGCCGGGGACGGACCGCTGGAGTTCAACTATCCGACGCAGATTGCGGTGGCGAAGGATGGGACGCTGTGGGTAATGGATTCACTGAACTTTCGGGTGCAGCACATCGATCCCGCGGGCTCGGTAATCTCGGCATTTGGACGCCTGGGGGACGCGATCGGGGAATTCGACAAGCCCAAGGGCATCACGCTGGACAACCAGGGCCGGGTGTACGTGGTGGAAGGAAGAAATGACCGGGTGCAGGTCTATAGCCCGGAAGGGTCGCTGCTGTTTTTCTTCGGGCACACCGGCGGTGGCGAAGGCGAATTCTTCCTGCCGACCGGGATTACGGTGGATCGCGACAATAAAGTCTATGTGGCGGATGGCTACAACCAGCGGGTGGAAATCTTCCGCGCTTCGGCTCATGGGAGCTATGCGGATGGGGCTGCTCCCGCGGGAGTACAGTGATGCGGCCGCGGCTCATGCTGGCGGCAGCGTTGGCAATCGGGACATGCCTGGCGATGCAGGTGTTTGCCGCCCGCGGCACCAAGAGTTTTATCGTCAACACGAAGCATGACTTTCGGGTAGCCTCGACGGCGACAATTCACTCTACTTCGAGGCAGGACGTCTGCATTTTCTGTCACACGCCGCACAACGCCGCCTCCGGGCCGATGATGTGGAACCAGAAGCTCTCGCAGCGGGACTTTCCCAGCTACAGCAGCAGCACGATGCAATCGACGATCACGCCGATCGGCCCGGAAGACAGCTCGAAGCTGTGCCTGAGCTGTCACGATGGAACCATCGCCCTGGGGGACACGGAGAATGACGGACTGATTCAATTCGTGCAGGGAACAAGCTACGCGTTGCCGCCGAGTTCGCCCGCCAATCTGGCGGGAACGGGACGGGGATTTACGGACGACCATCCCTTTGGATTCGTACCGAAACGGCGAGCGGAAGTCCGCACGCCGGCTCCGAGCGATCCGGTTCACCTGGACGCGAGCGGAAAGGTGCAATGCACCAGTTGCCATGATGCGCACCAAGAATCGATCGATACGACGCAGGGAAAGTTCCTGGTCAAAGTGAACGAGAACTCGGCGATCTGTGAAAGCTGCCATCAAACCCCGGGCTGGGTGACCTCGGCGCATGCGCATCCGCCCGACCGGGCGGAGGATGCGCGCTACACCTCGACGCAAGGGGCGCACACCGGCTATACCGGAGTGGGCGAGAATGGCTGCGAGAGCTGCCACCGGCCGCATTCGGCGCAGCAAGCGCAGCGACTGCTGAAGCTCTCCGAGGAGAACACCTGCTATCAATGCCACGACGGCGCGGTGACCAACCTGAACATCAAGAGCGAATTTCTCAAGGTCTACCGGCACCCGGTGCAGACGGTATCAGGAGTGCACGATGCCGCCGAGAGTTCGACGTCTCCGCTTTACCCCATGCCGGAAACCAGCCCCGGGGCGCCGCGCCACGCGGAGTGCATGGATTGCCACAACGCGCACTACGCCAATAACAGCGTAAGCCAGCCGCCGCTGGCATCGGGGGCACTGCTGGGGGTGAAGGGTCAATCGCAGGCCAATTCATTTCTGCCGGTGGCCAATAACGAGTATGAGGTCTGCTTCAAGTGTCACGGAGACAGCGCCAACAAGCCGCAAGCGGCGGACAACGGCACAGGGGGAATCGGCTTCGGGCGAAATCCGCAGCGGCAGTTCGACGGCGGAAATCCCAATCGCGACAACACCCGCATGCAATTCGCCTTCGGAGTCTCGTCCCATCCGGTAGTAAGGGTGGGGAGCTCGGGGGGTGGGCAGGCGCCGAGTTTGCGGCCGGCCCCGATTGCGCCGGGAGGGACGCCTCTGCCCAATCGCACGTTGTCATCGTCGAGCTATATATACTGCACCGATTGCCATAACAGCGATACGGGACGAAACCTGGGCATCGTCAACAATGCAGCCGCGGGGCCGCATGGCTCGAACATTCCCCACTTACTGGAGAGGCAGAGCATGCTGGAGCCGATTCCGGCGCTGCCGGGGAAGGCCTCAGGCGGGGTGGCCTACGCCCTCACGAACTATGCGCTATGCGACAAGTGCCACGACGTTCAGGGCAGCATTATGCGCGACCGATCTTTCAAACACCTGGAACATGTGCAGAAGGCTGGGGCGGCCTGTTCGACGTGCCATGATCCGCACGCCTCGTCTGCGCCCATGCTGGTCAACTTCGATTTGAGTATAGTGGCGCCGAATAGCCTGGGGCGACTTTCCTACAACCAGACCGGGGCGGGACATGGAACCTGCAATCTGGTGTGCCACGGAAACGACCACAAGAACTCAAGATATTAGATGTGAGGGCTGGGTTCTGGAGTCCCGCCTGGGGATTGAAGAGCGGGATTACCACGGTGGCGCGTCCTTCCCAAAAATGTATCGTCCTGAATTGACACCCTGTTGAGCAGCCAGCGTGGCCGGGCGCGGCGGGAACAGTAGCCTCTCCTCTCGACCATCCGATATAGCAAGCAGCGGAGAGCTGAGAGGATGGGACACAGCGTATTTGAAGAAATCCAGACGCAGTGGCGGCCGCTGCAGCCGTTCGAAAGCGGGCCGGATCAGATGCTGCGGAAGCTGTGGCGGGCGGTGGAACAAGCGCTCGACCTGGTGATGATCACGGACCGCTCCGGGGTAGTGGAGTATGTCAATCCTGCCTTCGAGACCCTGACCGGTTACTCGCGGCAGGAGGTGATCGGGCAAACGATGGGCATCCTCAAGTCGGAACAGCAGGCCGGGGAGCTCTACGAAGAAATGTGGGACACGGTACTGGCGGGAAAGATTTACCGCGGCATCGTGATGAACCGGAAGAAAAACGGGGAGACGTTCATCCTCGACAAGGTTCTGACGCCGCTGCTGGATGCCCACGGTGAGATCACGCATTTCATCTCGACCGGCCGGGACATTTCTGACCGGCGGCGGCTGGAGGCGGAACTCCAGCAGGTCCACAAAATGGATGCGATCGGCCGCCTGGCCAGCGGAGTTGCCCACGACTTCAACAATCTGCTGATGGTGATCAGCGCCTACGCGGAGCTAATGCGGGAGTCGCTGCCGGTGGAGCATGCGCTGAACAAGAACCTGGGAGAAATCCTGACGGCCGCGCGGCGGGGCACCGACCTCACGCGTCAATTACTGGTGTTTGGCCGCAAGCAGATGCAATCGCTGCAGGTTCTCGACCTGAACACGGTGGTAGCCGAAGTGAGCAGGATGCTGCCGCGGTTGATCGGGGAGGACATTCAGATCCTGTGCGTGGCGGGGAGTGAGTTGGGCAAGGTAAGAGCAGATCATGGGCAGATTGAGCAAGTGCTGATGAACCTGGCGACCAACGCGCGGGATGCCATGCCAAGGGGGGGGAAGCTGACGATAGAAACCGCCAACGTGGTGCTGGACGGATCCTATGCGGAGCGGCGGCCGATCGTTCCGGCGGGCGCGTACGTGCTACTGGCGGTTACCGATTCGGGCGAAGGGATCGCGCGGGAACATCTGGCGAACATTTTTGAGCCCTTCTTCACCACCAAAGAGCAAGGAAAAGGGACGGGCCTGGGCCTGGCGACGGTTTACGGCATCGTAAAGCAGAGCGGCGGATACATATGGGTGTACAGCGAGCCGGGACTGGGAACCACATTCAAGGTCTATTTGCCGCGGGTGCACTCGAGGCAGAAACAGGATGTGGTGACGACGCCGGCCAAGACGATCCCTCGCGGAAGCGAAACCGTGCTGCTGGTAGAGGACGAGCCAGCGCTGCGCGAATCGACGAGAGAGTTCCTGACGCGACACGGCTATAGCGTGTTGGAAGCGGGCGACGGAGAAGAGGCCCTTTGCATGTCGCGGCAATACTGCGGGCCGATCGACCTGGTTATCACGGACGTGGTGATGCCCAAGATGGGAGGGTCTGGACTGGCCGAACAACTGGCAGCGGAGAGGCCACGGGTACGATTCCTGTTCGTTTCGGGATACGCAGAAAACACGGTGCTGCAGCAGGGCAAGATCGATATTGCCACCTGTTTCCTGCAGAAGCCTTTTTCCCTGGCCACGCTGGCGGGGAAAATCCGACAGCTTCTCGACGGCCGTGAAAACATGGCCCGGGCAGCGAGCACGTCGGCCCGAGGGTGAAGGCCGGGGAAGCGGGGGAACACTTTCAGCCGACGCGGGTCAGTTTGCCATTGCGCAGGCGAAAGCGGTCGCCTCGCCAGACCACCGTGTGGCCGAAGAAACTGGCGAGCCAAATAAAGAAGGCCACGGCGTCGCGCAATGGCAACAGAGGAAGCAGGGGGAAAATCTGGCGATCCTGCAGCACGCATCTGCCCACGGCAAGCGCGACCGCCACACGCAGGATGAGAGCTGCGATCAGCAGCCACCAGGCCCAGGCGGCGCCTCGAGCCAAGATGAGGCCTGCGACGGCCCAAACTAAACCGAACGTCAGGCCCAGACCTGCATAGCCCCAGAAGCGTGAATCGCGGACAGCGCGGGCCCAGCGAATCTGGTGACGGAAGAACCCGGTGAGCGAATACCGGGGCAAAAGTGTTTCAACCACCATACTACTGAGCTTCACTTTCAAACCGCTGTCCGCTATGCGTCGGCCGAGCTGATAATCGTCCGCCAGGTAGCCGGCAAGAGCAGAGAAACCGCCAACCGCCTGCAAGTCCCGCTTGCGAAACGCCAGTGTCGATCCCAGACCAAACCTGATTCCCTCGAAGCGCCAGGCGGTAAGCACGCCGGCGGAAAAATCGGTGCCGATGCCGAGCGATTCCAGGCGCGCGCCGAGGGTCGATCCGGCAACACCGCGGTAGAGGCAGGTGACCAGGCCGATGTCGGCGGCGGCAAGGGGAGCGACCACGGACTGGAGGTAGCCGGGCTGGACGCGAATGTCGCTATCGTTCACGAGGAGATGCTCGTACTTCGCTTCAGGCAACATCTGTGCCAGGTTGCTGACTTTGACGTTGGCACCGAGGATCTGCCGGCAAATCAACAGGCGAATGGAAAGGCGGGGAAATTCGCGCTGAAGCTGCTCCACGTGAGAGATCGAAGGATCGTGCGGGTCGCTGACGCCCAAGAGGACTTCGTAGTCAGGGTAGTCCTGCAGGCAGTGGCTGCGAAGGCATTCGTAGATTTCAGGATCAATTCCCTTGAGCGGCTTGAGGATGGAAAGGGGCGGAAGGAAATCCGTTCGGTGGTGACTCAATTCCACTTTGCGATCATGGAAGTAAGAGGCCGCGCTGCAAAGGCACACCGCCCAATAAACCAGGCTGAAGCAAGTGGCGGCGACGGCGACAATCTCTGTGATGTGCAGAATCTGGGGAAGCATGCACTTGGGCTGGTCTTATTCGTATCTCAGGGACTCAATGGGATCGAGATTAGCCGCCTTCCATGCGGGATAAATGCCAAAGAGCAGACCCTCGACGGCGGCAGCGCCAAAGCCAAACACCGCCCAGAAAACCGACATGGTAGCCGGCAAGCTGCTCCAGATAAGAGGAATGATCCAGGTAATGAGAGCGCCGCAGAGGACTCCGACGACGCCGCCGATGGCGGTCAAGGTGATCGCCTCCAGGGTGAACTGGAGCAGAACGTCACGTTTACGCGCACCGATAGCCTTGCGGACGCCGATCTCGCGGGTTCTCTCGGTCACCGAAACCAGCATGATGTTCATCACCCCGACGCCGCCTACGATCAAGCCCACGCTGGAGACGGCGAACATGAAGATAAACACGGCCCCGGTGATCTGATTCCAGATGTCGGAGAGCGAATCCTGGGTGAGAATGACGAAATTATCGGGCTTGTCGGGCGGGACTTTGCGGCGGCGGCGCAGGACTTCGCGCATCTCATCCATGGCCTTGGGCATGTCTTCATGGGAGGTGGCTTTGATAGTGATCCAGTATTGCTTCAGCTCGGGATGAAGCTTGCGAAAAGTGTTGAGGGGGAAATAGACGATGTTGTCATTGGGATTCTTGCCGCCGTTGAAGGCGCTTTTCATGGGGGCGAGAACGCCGATGACGGTGAAGATCTGGCCTTCGATGTTGATTTCCTTGCCCAGAGGCGTCTGGGTGGGGAACAGTTCGGCGGCGGTGTCGGAGCCGAGGAGAATCACGGGCGAGTGATGAGCGTCGTCGATGTCGTTGAACCAGCGGCCGGAGGAGAGCTCGAGGTCGTAGACGTCTTTGAGTGAACCGCTGTCGCCTTCCAGGATGGTGTTCTTGGCGCGGCGATCGCGGTACTTGACGACGTAGGTGCCCTCGCCAAATTCAAACTGCAGGTACTGGAGGGTGGCGGTAACCGCCTTGGCGTGAGGCAGGTCTTTCATGGCCATGGCATCGTCGTAGGTCAATTCGCGGCGTTTACGCATTTCTTCCGAAGGACGGCCGAAGGTGAAGGGCTCCATATGGAAGGCAAAAATAATGTTGGAGCCGAGGCTGCTGATGGACTCGCGCACATTGTCATTCAGTCCGCGGACCACAGAGGAGATGCCGATCACCACGGCCACGCCGATAACGATGCCCAGGACGGTGAGCGCCGAGCGCAGCTTGTTGCTGCGGATGGTATTCAGCGCCATGGTGACAATTTCGGAATAGTCGCTTCTGCGCATCATAAAGAATGGCTACATTTCGAATCTCAGCGCGGCGATGGGATCAAGACGAGCCGCGCGGCGGGCGGGGTAGACGCCAAAGAAAACACCCACGCCGGCGGCCACAAACAAAGCGGCCAGAACCGCCCAGAGCTTGACGGCGGAGGGCATGCCGATCAGCGCGGTAATGCCTTTGGCGAGGGAAATTCCGGAAACAATCCCCAGCATTCCTCCGATCGAGGCCAGGATGACGGCCTCGATGAGAAACTGCAGGAGCACATCCTGGCGGCGCGCGCCCACGGCCTTGCGAACACCGATCTCGCGAGTACGCTCGGTGACCGACACCAGCATGATGTTCATGATGACGATGCCGCCGACGACGAGGGCGATGGTGGCGATGGCAATCATGGTGATGAAAAAGGTCTGGGTGAGACTCGACCAGATGCTGAGGAAACCCTGATTGGTCTCGGCGGCAAAGCTGTCGGGCTTGCCGGGAGCATCATGGCGACGGGCGCGCACGATGGCGCGGGCCTCATCGAGGGCGGAGTCCATTTGCGCCCCGACGCCGTTGGCTTTGCCGAAAATGCGGACGGTGTTGTGAGTTCCGAACTGCTTGAAATAGGTGGTGATGGGAATGGCGGCGTAGTTGTCGCGGCTCTGCCCCAGAGTTTTTCCCTGCTTCTGGCCGACGCCGATGACAGTGTAGATCTCACCTTCGACGCGGATTTCCTTGTCCAGAGGATCCACCCCGGGGAAGAGGTTTTCGGCGAGATCGGTTCCGATGACGGCCACATTGCCGTGATTTCTTTCATCACCTTCGTTAAGCATGCGGCCGGAGGCCAGATCCAGATCCAAGATGGCCGCCATGGAGGGAGTAAGGCCGCGGAGAAAAACATCGCTGATGGACTGTTCGCCGCGCTTGACATGGCCATCGGTCTTGATGGTGGAAGCGCCGACCATGGTGCAGTGGCGGCAGGCGTCGAGGACCGCCTGGTAGTCCTCGAGGGTAAGGTCTTTTCGCTTCTGGCCTTCCAGGAACTGGTCGATGTTGGTGACGACGGGCGAGACCTTGCTGATGATAAAGACGTCAGCGCCCAAGTTGAAGATTTTTTCCGCGACGTATCCATTGATGCCGCTGGTAAAGGTGACAACGGCGATGACGGCCGCGACCCCGATGACGACGCCGAGGAGGGTCAGGGCCGAGCGCAGCTTGTTAGCCCAGAGCGAATGCAGCGCGATGCGGATAGCTTCCAATATGCTCATGGATGAGGCGTGGACCGAGGGCTGGCGTGGTGTGGCCGGGTCAGAGCCCCTCCCCTGCGCAAGTCTAACAAATAATGAGGGCGAGGAGCGGGGAGAATCGGAATTGGTGTCAGACGCGAGGCCCCTTCCACTATAATCAGGCTGTAGGCAGCCGGACCGGACGGCCGCCCCACCCATTCTGGAAGGAGCATGTGCGCGGGAAAGGTTCCTTCGAGAATGGGCGGGGAGGAAAGTCCGAACTCCGCAGAGCAGTGTGCCGGATAACGTCCGGGAGGGCGGATTCAAGTCCGCTCGACGGAAAGTGCCACAGAAAACATACCGCCCCGCTCATTCTGGAGGGAGCATCTGCGCTGGCAGGCGCTCGTTCGAGAATGGGCGGGGTAAGGGTGAAAAGGTGCGGTAAGAGCGCACCGCCGCCACAGTAATGGGGCGGGCAGGGCAAACCCCACACGGAGCAAGACCAAATAGGGAGGGATCCCGCCGGTTCGGTGGGTTGCGATCGGGCTTTAGTTGCGACTCACGGAACCGGCGGGATACGTGCTGGCTCGGCGCGTCACAACCTCCGGGTAGGTCGCTAGAGCCGGGCAGTAATGTCCGGCCCAGAGGAATGGCCGTCCTGCGGGAGGAATTCCGCAGACAGAATTCGGCTTACAGGTCCGGCTGCCACAAGTTTTGCCCGGTGAGGTCCTTCGGCAGGCTGCGCTCGCTCAGGATTTCGGCACGCGGTTCAGACGCCGCGCCTCAACCTTGACGGCCGCGGGAAGGTCGAAGAGGGAATCGGCGAGTGGCTCATAGCTTACGGACTGGTAGGTGAATGTCTGGAACTGATCGCCGGTGCGGAAAGTGTTCTTTGTAGCGATCAGCGGTCCGCCGAATGATTTGTAGTCCTCGAACAGTGCGATGCTGACGGTCTTCGACGCATCGTCCGCCTGAAAGCGATAACCGGCGAGCAGCCCGGTGTGGACATCGTAGAACTGATTGTTGTCCTTGCCCCAGTGAGTGGTGCCGTGCAGCCAGTAGCAGCGATGGCCGTTGAAATCGGTGACTCCCGCCAGTTCGAGCTTGTTGAAGTAGTCCGGCTGGTGGAGGGGATATTGCAGGTCGGCATCGCGACGCGCGGCTTCGGGAGCGGTATCTTTGTCGATGCTTGCGCCCTGCGGAGTGATGGACCAGGAGACGGCGCCGTCATAGCCGGCAAGAATTTGGGTTCCGTCGGGGCGGGTCACTTTCATGAGCGACTTGAAGGGCCTGGCGTAATAAATAAATGACGCTTTGCCCTTTGCGCGGCTGCTCTCAATTTCTCCGCGAACAGTTTCGGACTGGACCTTCTGGATGGCGTCCACGCCCCCGAGGACCTGCTTGAAGCGGTCGAGAACGGCGGCCGCGGTTTTGAGGGGAGCGTCCTGGGATGCGGCCGAAATGACGGCGGCCAGAACCACTATTGCCAATCTGAGAGCGCGCATGATGTTCCTCCGTCAACCGCCATTCCCGTGGCTTGGGCCTACCGGCAACGCGCAGAGCGAATTTCTGTTATTTAACGTGGCGGCGGGGAAAAATCTTGTAAAGAATTAGCGTCGGAGATAGAGAATTCCGTTGCCAGAATAGCTAAGACCAATGAGCCGGCCGTACGTCTAAGTGGCCTATGGGCGCCCGAATAACGAGCCGAAGCGAGCTGCCAAAGGGGCGGGCTGGAGGTACGTTCGGAGCGCCGCCCGCGCGTTTGTACCCTGGCGAATCGCGGCGCGTTGTCGCCCAAGTCGAGACCTCCGCGGTGAAAGTGGAAGAGACGGTGTACACCCCGGGCCTTTGCATCGGGCGCCATGCCCATGACACAGCGAATCTTCTTTACATCATCGCCGGGACGCACTGGTCTGGCTACAGCCGGGGAGGGGATATATGCGCGCCGCGTACGGTGCGCTTTCTTCCGGCCGGCGAACCGCACGAAAATTACTTTCCGGTTGAGTCGAGATGTCTTCAGATCGAATTGCGTCAGCCGGTGCTGGACCTGGCCGGCGAACATGGCCGGACGATCTGTTCCCCAGGCGAAGTCAAGGGTCCAGGCGCTTCTTTGCTGGGTGAGCAATTACACCGCGAACTTCGCCGGAAGGATGAGGATTCTCTGCTGGACATCGAGGGAGTGATCCTGCGGCTGTTATTGCTCGACGGGCAAGACCCTAGGCCGCCGCGCGCGGGGATTCCAGCCTGGTTATTGCGAGTCCGGGAAATGCTGCGGGAAGAGCCGAATGGCCGGCGCACGCTGGTAGATCTTTCACGCCGTGTGGGGCGGCATCCTGTGCAGATCAGCCGCCAATTTCACCAGCATTTTGGCTGCACGCTCAGCGAATACCTGCGGCGAGTGCGGGTGGCGCGGGCGCAGTCACTTTTGTCCCACCCTGAGCTGGAAATTTCAGAAATTGCGCTGACCTGCGGATTCTGCGACCAGAGCCACTTCACCAGCACATTCCACAGGCTCACCGGTATGCCACCGTACCGTTACCGTTTACTGTCCTCGGGACGGCGGGCGGGATTGAAGCCGTCGCGATAGGGCCGGGCGCGCCGAAACAGCAAGAACGCCTCCGACCTTAGGGCAAGGCATCCAGTCCGGTCACGGAGAAGCGCAAATGGAGTACAATTGGGTCCCGCCGCATCGAACGCAGGAATGCCTGCGTTGACCTTTGTCCAATGAACGCATCCGGTTCATCCCATCCGTGCAAAGGAGGAAGTTATGGCAACTGCTTTGAAGCTCGTCCCACCCGAGGATAAAGTTACAAGTTTCGTCGGCCGGAAACACAAAATGCTGATCAACGGCAAGTGGGTGGAGGCCGCATCGGGCAAGACCTTCCCCACCTATGATCCGGCTACCGGAGAAGTTCTCGCGCAGGTCGCGGAAGGCGATCGCGAGGACATCAATCGCGCGGTGGGCGCCGCGCGCGCGGCTTTTGAGACGGGGCCGTGGCGAAAGATGACCACGTCCGAACGAGGCCGGCTGATATGGAAGCTGGCGGACCTGCTGGAGCAGAATCTGGAGGAGTTTGCGCAGCTGGAGACCATCGACAACGGCAAGCCTCTGACGGTGGCGCGCGCGGCTGACGTCCCGTTGGCGGTGGACTTGCTGCGTTATATGGCCGGATGGGCAACGAAAATTGAGGGCAACACCCTATCTCTTTCGGTGCCGTACACTCCGGGCGCGAGATATCACGCGTATACGCTGCGGGAGCCGGTCGGGGTAGTGGGGCAGATCATTCCCTGGAACTTTCCTTTGCTGATGGCTGCCTGGAAACTGGGTCCGGCACTGGCCACGGGGTGCACGGTGGTTCTGAAACCAGCGGAGCAAACTCCGCTCTCCTGCCTGCGCCTGGGAGAGTTGATCCAGGAGGCTGGAATTCCTGACGGAGTGGTGAACCTTGTGCCTGGGTATGGCGAGACGGCGGGGGCGGCGCTGGCCGCGCACCCGGATGTAGACAAGGTGGCCTTTACCGGCTCCAACGAAGTGGGTCATCTGATCGTGCAGGCGGCGGCCGGCAACCTGAAGAAAGTATCGCTGGAACTGGGGGGCAAGTCACCCAACCTGGTTTTTGCGGATGTGGATCTGGATGCCGCGATCAACGGGGCAGCCAGCGCGATCTTCTTCAACCATGGCCAGTGCTGCTGTGCCGGGTCAAGGCTCTACGTTGAAGAGAAGATCTTTGACAAGGTGGTGGAGGGAGTAGCGCAGCGGGCGGAGAAGATCAAGCTGGGATCGGGGTTTGAGCCATCAACGGACATGGGTCCGCTGGTGTCGGCGGAGCAACTGAATCGAGTATGCGGTTACCTGGAAGACGGCTTCTCCGAAGGAGCGAAAGCGGTGACCGGGGGAAGCAAGACGGGGGACAAGGGCTACTTCGTGAAACCGACGGTGCTGGTCAATACGAACGAGAAGATGAAAGTGGTGCGGGAGGAGATCTTCGGGCCGGTGGTGGCGGCAATTCCCTTCCGCGATGCCGACGAGTTGATCGGGAAAGCCAACGACTCGGTCTTCGGGCTGGCGGCGGGCATATGGACGCGGGACATGCAGAAAGCGCAACGGATCGCGGCGGAGCTGCGGGCGGGGACGGTGTGGATCAACTGCTACAACATCTTCGACGCCTCCATGCCTTTCGGCGGGTACAAGCAGTCGGGTTGGGGCCGGGAAATGGGGCACGACGTGCTGGAGCAGTACACGGAAGTGAAGGCGGTTTGCGCGGCGCTGTAAATCGTTCTAGTCTGGAGATCGGCGCCGGAAGGCAGGTGTGCCGACAAGGCGCCGATTTCAACCTGGAGAGTGAAGATTATGTCAGCACCCAGCCGGCGGCCCGAGATTCGCCGCCGCCGCACCCGCAACGAGAAAGTTCAAAAGCTGCGCAAACGCTATAACGCCGCCACGGCGGAAGCAGACCGCAAGCGCATTGCCGACAAGCTGCACCGGCTGGGGCTGGTGTCGCCGGGAATTCCGCTGCTGAAGACCAGTTAGAGAAGGGACAGAGGCTCAGCGGGATGCTTTACCCACCGGTTCCCGCAGGGTCACTGAGGTCTCGGGCCCGGCCTTCTCGGCGACCTGCTCGTAGATCTTGAGGATGCGCCGGGCCGAATCCTCCCAAGAAAACTTCTTTACCTGCTCGTAGCCGCGGCTCTTGAGTTTTTCGCGCAGGGCCTGATCGAGGAGCACGCGGTGCAGCGCCCGCATGATCTCGAAGACATTCTCGGGATTCACGAGCACGGCGGCGTTGTCGACCACCTCGGGCAAGGATGAAGTATTGGAAGTAACCACGGGCGTGCCATGGGCCATGGCTTCCAGAGGGGGAAGACCGAAGCCCTCGTAGAGGGAAGGAAAGACAAAAATCTTGGCGCCATCGTAAAACGTGCGCAGCATTTCAATGGGGACGAATCCCATGAAGCGGACGTCGTTGTGCACGCCACCGCGGATGACGGTGCGGCGCAAGTCGGGGTGCTTGGAGAGCTCGTCGCCGATGATGATGAGCTTGAGGTCGGTGAATTTGCCCTCTTTCTCGAGTTCGGATTTCAAGGCGGAAAAGGCTTCGATGATACGCACCAGATTTTTGTGGGGGCTGATGCGGCCGGCATAGAGCAGGTAGGGATAAGTGACCAGGTAGCGCTCGGCGAGAATCTGCCGGTCGAGTTCGGAGGCGTGGCCGCGGAGAAAGCGCTCGTCGATGGCGTTGTAGACGATCTCGACTCTGGGCTCGAGCACGCCAAAGAGCTTTTCGATTTCGTCTTTGGTAAATCTGGAAACTGCGAGAATCTTGGCCGCACCTTTGAGCACTCCACGGGTGAGATGGAAGTGGAGCGAGCGCCGCAGGCTGGAGCGGTCGTGGGCGCGATACATGTGTTCGAGGACGTCGTGTACGGTGATCACGTAAGGGCAGGGCAGGGTTCGCGGCATCCAGAACAGGTGGGGAATATGGATGACGTCGCACTTCAAACGCCGCAGGATGGCCCGGCACTCAAAGTATCCCTTGGTGGTGGTTCCGTCGTCGAGCAAGGGCACGGTTTCAAAGTTGCCGGGCAAATCGCCGATTTCGGTGACTTTCTGCGGCGAGCCGATCAGAAAGTACTTGTTGACGTGATCCAGCCGGCCCAGGGCGCGGACCACGTTGCGAGTGTAGGTGCCAACGCCGAAGTCGGTCATGCGGCGAATGTCGATGGCAACTCTCACGAAGATGATTTAAACACAGACCAGGAGCGGCGAGACAGGGGGTTAGGCGAGGAGTTCCGGCAGATTCCCCAAGGGGACGGGACTCAGGCCCGAATTTCAGCTGAGACCCTGGCGCGGCGCTCGGGATAGAGGGGGAATGCGTCGGTGAGATCGACGACCTGTTTGCGGATGCCGGCGAGAACGGCGTTGTCGGCGCGATGGTGGAGCGCCTCGGAGATCCAGCGGGCCACCTGCCGCATTTCGCCCTCCTTCATGCCGCGCGTGGTCAGCGCCGGGGAACCGATGCGAATGCCACTGGGCTTCATGGGAGGGTTGGTGTCGAAGGGAATGGCGTTCTTGTTGACGGTGATGCCAGCCTGATCGAGGGCTTTCTCGGCCTCGCTTCCCAGCATGCCCTTTGCGAAGACATCGACCAGCAGGAGATGAGTGTCGGTGCCGCCGGAAATAACGCGGAATCCTTCAGCCATCAATGTTTCAGCCAGGACTTTGGCATTGGCCACGACCTGGCGAGCGTAGTCACGGAAGTCGGGCTGCATGGCTTCGCGGAAGCACACCGCCTTGGCGGCGATGATGTGGACGAGGGGGCCGCCCTGAGCGCCGGGGAAGACGGTCTTGTCGACGGCGGCAGCGAATTCCTGCCTGCACAGAATCATGCCGGCTCTGGGCCCGCGAAGAGTCTTGTGAGTGGTGGTGGTGACGATCTGAGCGTGGGGGACCGGAGAGGGATGCACTGCGCCGGCGACGAGCCCGGCGAAATGAGCCATATCGACGAGGAACAGAGCGCCGACTTTGTCGGCGATCTGGCGCATGCGAGCGAAGTCGATGATGCGCGCATAGGCGCTGCCTCCGCCGATGATCATCTTAGGATGCTCTTTTTCGGCGATCTTTTCGAGATCGTCGTAATCGATGGTTTCGGTTTCCCGGGTTACACCGTAAGGCACGATGCGGTAGGTCTTGCCGGAAAAATTCAGATGATGGCCGTGGGTGAGGTGGCCGCCGTGCGCCAGATTGAGGCCGAGGACGGTATCGCCGGGCTGGAGCACGGCCGCGTAGGCCTCCATGTTGGCCTGGGATCCGGCGTGGGGCTGGACGTTGGCGTGCTCTGCGCCGAAGAGTTTTTTGGCGCGGTCTCGCGCCAGGTTCTCGACGATGTCGGCGAATTCGCAGCCGCCGTAGTAGCGCTTGCCGGGATAGCCTTCGGCGTACTTATTGGTGAAGACCGAGCCCATGGCTTCGAGCACGGCTTCGCTGACGAAGTTTTCGGAGGCGATGAGTTCGAGACCTTCGTGCTGGCGGCGGACCTCATGGTCAATAGCAGCGGAAATATCGGGATCGACCTCAAACAAAGGCCGGGACATGGGGTTCTGGCCAGTCATCGGGCTACCTCCGGATAAAGTCGGGGCCTGCGGCCTAACCAGGCGAAGAGGTCGCGGAGTCCTGACAGAGTGATTGTCTCACGCGGCACAGTGTACGCGCAGGCAGGCAGTGCCGGTTACGCCGAACACGGCATCAGCCTAGGATTCAAACGCGGTGCGCAGAAACGAAGCCAGGTGCCAGCCATCGAGATACTTGAAGGGGGCTTCGCCGGTGGTGTAATGACCGCAGGGTAAAGCAACCGCCTTGTGATCGAGACGATAGCGGGCGAACTCGGCGAGCACGTCGCGGGAAAATTCGGGCAGGAAGGTGAGGTCGTACTTGGCATAGATGATTAGAGACTTCCTGGGCCAGCGGGCGAACTTTTCAAAATACGAGGCTGGGCTGACGGCGCTCCACAGGCTGCGCAAGCGGTCGAGATCAATTTGTGACTCAACTCCCTGGCGGATGTGGCGAGTGGACTGCCCATGCCAAACCACATCGGCGACGTAGGTGGAGGCATGATTGAAGGCGGCTACGCGAATCCGGGAATCGTGAGCCGCGGCCAGAAACGCGTAGCACGAGCCCAGGCTGGTTCCGATAATTCCAAATCGGCGGTAACCCTGCATCTCCAGCCAATCGAGGCAACAACGGGCATCGATGACGCCCTGGCGGCAGGCGTCGAGGGTGCGGGCGATGTTGGCGGAGACGGCATAGTCAGCGCGCTGAATCTCGTCGGGCATGCGAATGTCGTGGTAGGGCAGGCTGAGGCGCAAGACGGAGATATTGAGCAAATTCAGGGCACGGCAGAGGCTGGTGTAGGCCAGGGCATCGGAATTCCAGTGGGGCATGAGAACCACGGCACGCTTGCCGCGGGCGGGGAACCAGCGGGCATTGACGAGATCATTTTGGGCATAGGGAGTGCGCACGGGCGAGGTAAAGCGGAGGAAGTCGGCGTGGGTTCCCCGAACTTTTTCCTCCAGCCGGGGGTCGGGCACAGCTCGGGTGCTGAAGACCTTGACCTCACGGCGTTCGAGGCGAAAATCGGCGGGGCGATCGTAGGAATAGAATTCGTCACTCGCGGCCACGATGCGGCGGTTAAAATCGCGCAAAAAGGCTTCGCAATCATCGGGCACGTGGCCGGGGGAAAAGCCATTCCGACAAGGCCAGCCTTGGGCCCATTCCACGCCCCAGTCCAGGGGACGGACGACGCGGTTGTCGTCCACGGAAGTGAGCCGTGTTTCCCAGTCGTACATCCATTGGGCGTAACGCGAGGGCATACTTTTCCAATATAACAGCGGAATCTGACGATGGCAGATGCAAGCAATCCAGTGGCAGCGACAAGCATTGATCGCAGGCGGCAGAGAGCTGAGCGGGGCACTTCGGGAAATGGATCGGGTGGGAAAATGGGCGATTTTTTGACAAACCTCCGACAACTGGGCGGGGCAGGCGGGTTACAGTCAGGTCGTTGTGGGTGTTGGGGATGAAAGAGGAAATGTCGATTCCTCGGGGTCGAGAGCGAGTGCAGGTGATCGCCAGTGAACTGCGGCGGCTATTCCAGCGGAGGATCGAGATGACCAAGCAAGAGGCCTTTCAGGGGCTGAATCCGCAGGAATGGCAGGAACACGAGCAGATCGAGACGAGAATTTCGGAATTGTTCCGTGAAATGGCGAGAGTGAGAACCGGCGGGTAGTTATCCGAGGTACTTTCGCGGCACGCGCTTGGAGATTCCGCAGAGAATTTCGTAGAGCACAGTGTTGGCCAGCGCGGCGTGCTCCCGGGCATCGACTGTCAGGCCGTCCGACGTACCCAGAAGGACGGCTTCGTCGCCGACGGCAACTCCTGGCAGTCCGGTCACGTCGACGAGGGTGAGGTCCATGGAGATGCGGCCGACGATGGGCGCGTAGTGTTCTTTCACGATGACCCTTCCGCGGGAGGAAATCTGACGGTTCAGCCCGTCGGCGTAGCCCACCGGCAAGACGGCGATGCGGGACGGCCCCTTGGTGAGGAAGATCCCGCCATAACCGAGGGGCTGGTTGGCGCGCACATCGCGCAGGGCGAGAATACGGGTTTTCCAGTTGAGAACCGGTTTCACCGCCAGCCGAAGTGCCTTGCCACTGACTTCGCGCCCGGCGCGTTCGAAGGGCAGAAAATATCCATAGAGGGCAGCTCCGGGCCGAACCATATTGTTCCAGGATTCGCGCCGGGAGATCACCGCTCCGGTATTGGCAGCATGCACCAGGGGTGGGTCGAATCCTTCTTTCCGCAGCAAGGCGCGGGCCTCGTCGAAAACCCGGAGTTGCTCCTGCACGGAGGGCGCGTCGAGAACCTCGGAGGAAGCCAAATGAGTGGAGAACCCCTCAAGTACGAGATGGGGCGACGATTTCAGCGCGGCACAGATTCGGGGCAGGTCATCGGGCGCAGCTCCCAGGCGGCCCATCCCGGTATCCACTTTTAGATGGACAGCGTGCTTGGCGATGCCGACATCGGCGGCTGCGCTCTCCAGGAGCTCAATCTGGGCGGCTTCCCAAACTGTGGCAGTAAGCCTAAGGCGGACGATTTCTTCTTCCTCGCCCCGCCAAAAGCCGGTGAGGAGGAGAATCCGCCCCTGAATGCCGGCCTCGCGCAGAGGAATCGCTTCATCGAGCGAGGTGACGCCAAACCAGTGGGCGCCTTCGTGTTCCAAGGCACGCGAGCACTCGACAGCGCCGTGTCCGTAGGCGTCGGCCTTCACCACGGCGCAAACGTTCACCCCCGCCCCCACATGCTGCTGCACGACGCGGAAGTTCTGGCGCAAGGTGGCCAGCGAGACTTCGGCCCAGGTGGGTCGAGTTGCCACGCGCTTGGCTAGTTCGATGGTCGCCACAGTCTTTGATTATAACGAGCGGCCGCAGTTCGCCCAGGTTACCGCTGTACCAGGTCGAAAGCCGGCGACATAGCGGGGTGGGCGAAGTCTAAGGACACGACCGAACTATCCCTAGCGTAGAAGGAGTGCGCGGGCGCGGGTTAGGAAGTCCTGCCCTTCCATCAACTATCAGATTGGTAGTATTTAGGGTTTGCCGTGAAAATAGGCGCCTCCGTCTCGGAAAGCAACGGGTGCCTATTATGAGCCGTCAGATGCTCCTCTATCGACGGAAGTGTCTTTGGCCTTGCCTTGCGTTTCTCTTTCTCTTTGGTTTCGCCGGAAGCGGCGTCTCGCAGACTGTGATCACGACAGGGGTGGTGCGTGGTACAGTGAGCGACCCTTCGGGTGCGGTCATTCCCGGGGCAACGATCACTCTGACCGCCCATATGACCGGCCAACACGTTGAGAGAAAGACAAACGGAGATGGCATCTTTGTGTTTCCGGCGCAGGCTGTGGGCACATACGACCTGGAAATCAGCGCCACGGGATTTCGCACGCAGAGGCAGCAAGGAATTGCGGTGCAGGTGGGTCAGACCACCGGCCTGAGCCTTCGCTTGCAACCAGGCGCGGGGAGCGAATCGGTCACGGTGGTGGGCGAGTCGCCGCTGCTTCGGGCCGACGAATCCCACCTCAGTTCGGTGATCGACCGGACGATGGTCGACGGCTTGCCGCTGAGCGGCCGGCGGTTCCTGGACCTTGCGCTGCTGGTGCCTAACGCCTCGCCCGACGGGGAGCAGGGACTAGTGAGCTTCTCCGGCGAACAGGGTGGTCAGGACACAGGCTACGCCAACGCGAACGGGGCCGATTCCTTCACCGTGGACGGCGCCAGCGCCACCAGCAATTACTTTGGCGCGGCGCGCGGAGGCGAGCGCGTACCCTACATTTTTGGGGAGAATGCCATTGAGGAGTTTCAGGTGGCGCAGTCTCCTTACCGCGCCGAGTACGGGGGCGCGGCAACCGGGTTTGTGAATGCGGTTACGCGCTCGGGGACGGACGATTTTCACGGCGAGGCGTTTTACTACAACCGCAATTCTGGGACGGGGGCGAATGACGCGGTGAGCGCGGCCAACGGCATTCCCCGGCCGGTAAATGTCCTGCAGCAATTCGGGGGCGCGGTGGGGGGTCCACTGGTACGAAACCGGGCCTGGTTTTTCGCAGACTACGAGCAGCAGCGGCAGAAGAACCCGATTTCCGTCATCAACCCGGCGTTCGCCGGCACCGAGCAGGAAGATTTCGGTGTCGAGGACGATGTTCAGCTGCCTCCTCCGAATGCCGCGTTGCCGGTGGCTGGGGACACGAATACTCCGGACCCGGACGATCCGGCGTATCTGCAGCAGGTCTCCAATGCCCTGAATGCGATTCATTCCGCGCTGGGGCCGCAACCACGCTTCCGCAACGACTGGGCGCTGTTCGGGAAGATCGACTATCGCGATTCGCGAGATGACCGCTGGTACCTGAGCCTGAACTGGAACGCATTCGATTCTCCGGGCGGCGCCATCGTGGGGGACCAGACCACTCTGTTCGGCGCCAGCACGCTGGCTAACGCCTTTGTCCGCGACTATCATGCGGCGATCGGCTGGAGCCACGCCATCGGCAGCAATCTGCTCAACGACGCGCATGTCAGCTTCTCGCGCGACGACCAGTACTTCACGCCCAGGGGCCTGGTGGATACGGTTCTGCCAGCGATCCTTTTGACGTCTGGCGACGAGGACGTGGATGAGGGCGGCGCACTACAACTGGGCAATGCGGGATTTGCCGGAGGGCGGACGAATGAGGCCCTGTGGCAGCTTTCCGATCACATCAACTACGTGCGCGGAAAACACACGCTGAAGTTCGGGGTGGATTTCGGATATACGCACCTGACCGACCTGGCGTTTGGCGGGTTTGACCCGGACGCGGCCAAGCAGAATGGAACCTTCCGCGGCACCTACAACTTCACCAGCCTGCCCGACTTCGCGCTGGGGCGATATGACACGTTCTTCCAAAGCTCGGGGCAGCCGAAGTTTTCGTTCAACGTGCCCTACCTTGGATTCTATGTGGGAGACACGTTTCAGATCCGGCCACGGGTCACGGTCGATTTCGGAGTCAGAGAGGATTTCCAGATCTATCCTCAACCCCGGGTGAATCCCGCGTTCCCCCTCACCGGGCAGTTTGCCAATCAGTACCAGCGGCTGGCGCCGCGCCTCGGGGTAGCCTGGCAAGCCATGGAAAAGACCGTGGTTCGGGCCGGCTTCGGCCTTTTCTACGAGAACCTGAATGGCCTGAATTACCGCAATGCCGTGGTTTCGAACGGACTGTTGTCGCAGCAGGCGTCGGCTACGGTGGAGTACGATCCGACGCTGCCGCCGGACGAGCAGGTGACGACGTTCCCCCATCAGATCACCGATCAAAGCCTGTTTTCGGCGCCCGACATCTCGCTGGTCGATCCGAACTTCCGCTTCCCCTATGTTCTTCAGGGCAGTGTGCAAATCGAGCGGGAGATTCTGCCCGACACCGTGGTCACCGTAGGCACAACCTGGACGCACGGAGTGCACTTGATCGCTTCCAGCGCCTACGATCTGAACCTGGTGCCGCCGACGGGACGAACGACCTACATCGTGTGTCCCAGCGGGGCGGAAGACGCGGACGACTGCAACGGGGCGCGAATCACGCTGCCGACCCTGGATTCGGGCCTGCTGCAGGAACACCGGCTGACCTCGGCGTTCGGGCAGATCAACGCACTGATCAGCTCCGGAATCAATAACTACAACTCGTTCTTCGTGCAGGCACAGAGGCGGATGCGGCGCGGTCTTGCCATGCAAGTGGCGTATACGTTCTCCAAGAACATCATGTCGCAGGGAGTGGACTTCAACAATCAATTCGACTTCAGCAACACGCACGCTCCTTATCTGCTGGACCAGCGGCACCGGCTCTCGGTTGCGGCGGTTTACGAGCCTCCTTTTGGCCGAAGTTTGCATTCGCGACTGGGCCGGGCCCTGGCCTCGGATTGGAGCCTGAGCACGGTCATGCAGTTTGCCTCGGGCCGTCCTTATGCCGCGGTGCTGGACACCAGTTGCCCGACCGATGACGAACTGGACGAAGATTGTGACGAGGAGGGTAACATCATCAACAACACCGCGGCGCTGCAGAGCACGGCGAACTCGGCTCTGGGCATCAATGGATCATCACCCAGCCCGGTGGTGGGCCTGGACTCGTTTTATGGGCCGTGGATCGAGCAGGTGGACGTGGGGCTGGGCAGAACCTTCCGGATTACCGAGCGGCAGAGCGTAACCTTCCAGGCGCAGGCGTTCAATCTTCTGAACCACGCGAATTTTTACGTGCAGAACGGAAACGGAGTCAACCAGATACAGTACACGCCGTTCGGGGAGACGTGCGGGAATCCGGACAATCCCCAGGTTAACCAGACCTGTTACCTGGTGCCGAACAACGGACCGAACGGATTCGGCTCGCTGCAGAGGATTGATGCTTTGAACGGGCCGAGGGTGCTGCAGTTTTCGATCAAGTACTCGTTCTGAGCTATCGGGGTTCAGAATTCCATCTCGGCGATGAGTTTCAGGCAGCGAATCAAAGCCGCACGTTCGTCGGATGTAAGCGCCTGGCGTGTTTTTTCGTCGGCGCTGCGGCGGTGCTGGATGAGCGCCTGGTGGTATTTCTCTCCTCTGGGCGTGAGGTGAAGCAGGAGCGCCCGTCCAGTCTTAGCTTTTCGTTCCGATACCAGTCCTTCCTTGAGCATGGTCTTGACGGCGCGATGCACGACCGTGCGGTCAAACCCAAGCCGCGTGGCGATCTGGTTCTGATTGAGGGCAGCCTCACGGCTCAGGGTGGAAAGAATGAAGCCGCGAGTGGCGGAGCAGCCAGTCCTTCGCTCCAGGCGTTTGCCCACTGCGAAGTAGGCGGCGGCAAGATGGGCGAGGACAGAGTCTTTGAGAATGTCATCGGGAATTTTGGATTCGGGGATCACTGGCGAGGTGGAGCTCATAGGAGTGTCACCGTGGTTTCGAGGGGCCGGCGCCACTGTGGCTGCGCGATGTAGTTACAAGGTTTCCTGCCAAGGGCGATGACCATTACGATTTCGTGATTCTTTGGCGAAAGGCCCAGGTAGCGCGCCAGGCGCGGACCATCGAACCCCTCCATGGGGCAGGAATGCAGGCCAAGCACCTCGGCGGCGATCATAAGATTCTGACAGGCGAGCGCGGTGCTCTTGCCGGCCCACTTGAACACGTCATGGCGCGTGACGGGCGGCAACCCGATGGTCTTGAGCGCGTGCAGCAGCCGGAAAAGAGTTTTCTTGAGAGCAGCAAAGAGATTCAGCGGTCCCGGCGCGAAAATGATACGGCCAATGCGCGCGGTCCGTTCGTACTCACGGATTTTGCGGATGGAGAAACCGGACTGACGCATCCAGGCCGATTGTAGTTGCGCAGTGGAGCGCAACGAGCCGATGTCGGCGACAGCGATGACCAGGGCGGAAGCCGTTTGCGCGGGGTTCTGACCCATGCAAAGCCTGGCCACAGCCTCGCGCTGCGCCGGGGATTCGACCCAGTAGAGGCGGTAGGGTTGCATGTTGAAGCTGGAGGGAGCTTGTCGCGCGGACTGCAAGAGCAGGTCGCGGGTGGAGGGAGGAATGTCCACCGCTTCGAACGCGCGTATGGCGCGGCGCTGGAAAATGGCAGAAAGGATGGGGGCGGAGGGCGTGTGTTCTTGGGTATTCATGTTGCTATTACAACATATATGATGTTGTCAATGCAACATAAATATCATAGCAGGCGCCGGGGGGCATGGTTCGCGGGTATCTTGTGTCCTAATCGCCGGGTGTGGCCTGAGGTGGGTTAGGCGCGGAGGGAAAGACGTATCTCCGGTATCACGGGCTGGAGATTCTCTGGGCTTCTCTCTATCCCTATAGGAGATATGGCGGGCCCGCGTTGACGATCTTAGAACTCTCCGGCTAGGCTAAGCTGAGCGAGAAGGTGTCCGGCACTCCATTAAAGGTTGAGCGGGGGCTTCCGGGCCCGATTCGCATAGAACAGGGTTAGGGAACCCTGAACCGTGGAAAGGTTCCCGTTAGTTTTCATGAGTCTACTGCAGCCCGAGTGCGAAGAGAAAGCCCACACGAAACATCGACAGGAAGAGGGGATGGCAGGACAATGCATATGCGGCCAACGGCATTTCACCCATGAGGGGACACCTGCACGTGCGAGCGCCAGTCTGCAATTTACTGCTTGGGACCATTCTCGTGGCAGCCTGCGCCATAGCTCAGGAGCGGCCACCAGTGGATAAACCCAAGGACGAAGCCGCGATTGGTCGGACCGTTCAGCGATTCGTCGACGCGTGGAATTACCACGACGCGCATGCCTTCTCTCTGACTTTCACCGAGGATTGCGATTTCACGAACGTTGCGGGAACTCATGCTCACGGGCGGGATAACGTCGAGAAATTCCATGCCCCCGTGTTCACTACCGTTTTCAAGAAGAGCCACCAGACGGCAAAGATTCGCAGCATTCGGTTCATTGCCGTTGACTTCGCGGCGGTAGACGTCGATTGGCAGATGACGGGTGCGATTTTTCCCGACGGGCGTCCACAGCCGGAACGCCACGGCCTCCTTGATTGGCTGATGGCAAGGCAAGCGGACGGCTCCTGGCTCATTCAAATCATGCACAACACCGACCTGACAAATATGCCGCCTCCGAAATAGCCAGAACGCACGGTTGCAGACAGTATTCTGACCGAGAGATACGGTTCGCATTCTGCGTTGCATTGGAAAGGGTGAACACAGGAGTACACGCAGTGTTCACCGCTAAATATGGGCGCTCCGTTCACCCAGGCCCGCCGCTGATCTTAGAACTCTTCCGCTGGGCCAGATCGTGGCAGGGATTCCGCACATTGGAGAGCTTTCCCTGCCCTGAGCATCGCGCTGCGCTGTCGACTGCGCCGACGCTCATCGCGGCCTTTGTTTTGGAAGAACAGGCGCTCTTGGCTTTGTCGCGGGAGCTCGAACGAGCCGAAAATCCCGAGCGTGCGCTCGACCGCGTTCGCATTCTAGAACTCGCGAATAAGGCGCATTCTCTGTACGTCACGCAGCCGCCTCAGGAAAAGGCCGAATGGCTGAGAATGGTGCTATCGAACTGCGCGGTGGACGCGGTACGTGTCTATCCCACCTACAGAAAGCCCTTCGACATGATCTTCGAACGGGCGAAAACAGGGGAATGGTAGGCCCGAATGGACTCGAACCATCGACCTCTTCCGTGTCAAGGAAGCGCTCTAACCAGACTGAGCTACGGGCCTACGTTGCGGGCGGGGTGCGAGAAGAATTTTACCATGTGACCGGCAGGGGCGGCGGCCAGCGCGGTTGCAAAGTCCGGCGACGGCAGCGAAAATCGAATGGTGTCCGACGCTTCGCAGTCCAAGATCGTTCCGCCTGGAAACAATCCATTCCGTCCGGGAACGATGGTGATTGTGACGCTGGGCAATCCGCGGGAAAAGTTCTGGGGAGCGATCCTGGCGCTGGCCGCCGAAGGCCTCAGTCTCTCAGGGCTGGAGCTGAGTTCTTTTGAAGATTTGATTGCCATGATCAAGGATGGCGAGGCGTTCTCGGCAAGCGTGGTGTTCTTTCCCATGCAGCGGCTGGAGCGAATGGAACTGGACCTTGCCGATGGGAGTCTGCCTTCGTTGTCACAGCGGTTCACGGCCAAGACGGGCCTGGATCCGGCCAAGGTTCTGTTGCAGCACAGCCACGTGGCCGTGAAAATTTCTGGCGAGGAAAAGTGAAACTCACGCAACTGCTGACGGCTCCGAACCAGCTGACGTTGATGCGGATGATGTTCCTGCCGTTCATCGTGATCAAGCTGGTGGAGGGGCACTACCAGTGGGCGCTGATTCTGTTCGTGCTGGCCGGTTTCAGCGACGGCCTAGACGGGCTGCTGGCCCGCGCGCTTAAGCAACAGACCGTTCTCGGGCAGTATCTCGACCCGATAGCCGACAAACTGCTGCTGAGCACGACGTTCCTGGTGCTTTCCATCCTGCATAAGATTCCCTGGAAATTTACGGTGGTGGTGTTCAGCCGCGACATCTCCATTGTGTGCGCGAGCGCGGTGCTCTATGCCATCGCCGGGCTGCGCGATTTCCGGCCCAGTATTTTTGGCAAGGCAAATACGTTCGCGCAGGTGGCGGCGGTCTTCTTTGTTTTGCTGCAGGAGTTGGACCACGCCCGCTGGGTGGCGATCGCCCGGCTGACGTTTCTGCGGGCGACTTTCATCTTCACCATCATTTCCGCCTTGCACTATGTGCTGCTGGTTGGGCAGAGGCTTCATGCCGGCCACGGGGGTGATTCCGAGCCAGCGGCCGGAGGGTAGAGATGAGGAAAACCCAGTAGGGGCGCGGTTCTTGAGCGGGAGGCGGGCGGCGGGTGGAACGAGGGGGAGATGGCCGGGCTGGGCATGGCCGGGGTTTCGTTGACAACTATCCGCGCCCTACGTTATCTTTAAGTCTTTAGCAGTCCTGCGGTTGCCCGCCTGGTAGCCCTGCGCGTTCAGCGCTCCAGAGGATACTCAGCGGTCTTCTTTGGTTTTTTTAATTTTCTGGGAGATTTTGTATGTCTACCTATTTCCCCAAAGCGGGGGAAATTGTGCGCAAGTGGTACGTGGTGGATGCCTCGGAGCAGACGCTGGGACGTCTAGCCTCGCAAGTGGCCCACATTCTGATGGGCAAGGCCAATCCCAAGTACACACCCTTTCTCGATACCGGCGATCACGTGATCGTGATCAATGCGGAGAAGGTGAAGACGACGGGAGTCAAGGCGGAGCAGAAGGTATACCAGCATTACACCGGTTATCCGGGTGGGCTGCGCACGGAGGAGTTCCGCAAGCGGTTCGCGCGCAAGCCGGAGATGGTGATCGAGAGCGCGGTTTTGCGCATGCTGCCGAAGTCAAAGCTGGGACGGCAGATGATCAGCAAGTTGAAGGTGTACAAGGGGGACAAGCATCCCCATGAAGCGCAAAGGCCGGAGGCGCTGGCGCTCGAAGCGCGGGCGTAGCGAAAAGGCCGCGCCGCGATGACAGGATTTTAGAGACTTCTATTTACGAGATGAAAGGGCGCTTCCGCGGTTCAGGCGGGGCCGGGAGCAAAAGGCTAGCATGGCTGAATTGGTTCAATACTACGGAACGGGGCGGCGCAAGACGGCGGTGGCACGGGTGTACCTGCGCCCCGGCAGCGGCGAGTTCAAGGTAAACGGACGTCCCTTCGAGCAGTATTTCGTGACGGAGTCGCAGCGGGTGAGCGCCAAGCAGCCACTGGTCTCGACGGAGACGGCGGCGGGATTTAACGTTGTGGCCCGAGTCTCGGGCGGGGGCGTGAACGGGCAGGCGGATGCGGTGAAACTGGGCGTGGCCCGCGCGCTGATGCTCTTCAACGCCGAATTGCGGAAGAAGCTGAAAGGCGAAGGATTGGTGAGCCGCGACTCGCGCGCCAAGGAACGCAAGAAGTACGGACAAAAGGGCGCCAGGAAGCGGTTCCAGTACAGCAAGCGGTAAGGTCGTGGTTGGTCATTCGTCGCCGGTCATTCGCATGAATGACACCGATGAAGGATCGACGAGGAGCGGCGGTTTTAGGTGTTAAATTCTTCCCGTGCCGCGCTGGTGCGGGGACGGGAATGGCAATCCAGCCGGTTATCAGGGTCTTCGCTTTGAACGGCGAGGCGGAGCCAAACCGGCGGGATGCAGACCAAACGAGGAGGTTGATTGGCTAATATCACCATGAAGGAGCTGCTCGAAGCGGGCGTCCACTTCGGGCACCAGACCAAGCGCTGGAATCCCAAGATGAAGGAATACATCTTCGGAGAGCGCAACGGGATTTACATCATCGATCTGCAGAAGACGCTGAAGATGTTCAAAGAGGCGTCCAAGTTCGTGCAGGACATGGCCGCGGAAGGAAAGATTCTGCTTTTCGTCGGCACCAAGCGCCAGGCGCAGGACGCGATTGCCGAAGAAGCGCAGCGCTGCGGGAGTTTCTATATCAATCAGCGATGGCTGGGCGGGCTGCTGACCAACTGGGTGACGGTGCAGAAGTCGGTGAAGCGGCTGAAAGAACTGGATGACATGGCCACCGACGGGCGCTACGAGTTGCTGCCCAAGAAAGAAGTGATCAAGCTGGAGCGCGAGCGCAAGCATCTGCAGGCGAACCTGGCCGGGATCAAGAACATGAGCCGGCTGCCTGACGCGGTGTTCGTGATCGATTCAAACAAGGAACAGATCGCGGTGCGCGAAGCCCGCAAGCTGGGGATTCCGGTGGTTGCGGTGGTTGACACCAACTGCGACCCGAGCGAGGTGGACTACGTAATTCCGGGCAACGACGACGCTTTGCGGGCGATCCGGTTGTTCGCGTCCAAAGTGGCGGACTCGGTCGCGGAAGGGGCGCAGCTGATGAGCGATAAACAGATCGCCGATCTGGCCGCTGCCGCGGGAGCCGCCGAGATGGCGGAGAAGGCAGCGCGAGAGGGCGCGGCCACGGGCGTGGGCGTCTCCGCAGTGGAGGACGAAGGGGCCGAAGATCTGACAATGGAAGACGTCCTGGGTGCGGGAACGCGAAAACAGCCTGCCGCGGCAAAAGCGGCAAAAGAAGATGCCGGCGAGATGCCGCAGGTGGAGACGCAGACCTACTGACGGGTCGCTGGCGGTCGGTCAAAATCCAGGCCCGCGCGTGTGGCGCGGGTCAAGTTTTGTCGGGGTAAATTCAGCTTTTGGTCATTGACCGGTGAGCGCCGGGATGGTCAGCGGCACAGGACGAACGAGCAAGGAAGTTTTGTTTATATGAGCACAACTACAGTGAATATTTCCGCAAACCAAGTGAAAGAGCTCCGGGAAAAGACCGGGGCGCCGATGATGGACTGCAAGCAGGCTCTGACCGAAGCCAAAGGCGACATGGAGCAGGCAGTCGTGGTGCTGCGCAAGAAAGGGGTCTCCGTGGCGGCCAAGAAGGCCACGCGGGTGACCAGCGAAGGCTCGGTGGCGAGCTATATCCATGCCGGGGGAAAGATCGGAGTGCTGGTTGAGGTCAATTGCGAGAGCGATTTCGTGGCTCGCACGGAAGACTTCAAAGAGCTGGTGCACGATATCGCCATGCATGTGGCGGCCAGCGACCCCAAGTTCGTGCGCAAGGAGGATGTGACGCCGGAGGCGTACGAGCGGGAGAAAGATATCTACCGTTCGCAGGCGGCGGCCACGGGAAAGCCTGCGCAGGTGGTGGAGAAGATCGTCGAGGGAAAGATGGGCAAGTTCTACGAAGAGGTCTGTCTCTACGAGCAGCCCTTCATCAAGGATCAGACGGTCAACATCTCTCAGCTGATCGCGACCAAGATCGGCAAACTGGGCGAGAACATATCGGTTCGGCGGTTCGCCCGATTCAAGGTGGGCGACGCGGGCGAGACCATCGCCGTGAGCAAGCCTGAACAAAAGGCAGAATAAAAAAGGGCGCCGACGGCGCCTTTTTTTTGTGAGAATAACAAGCGAATGGCTACGGCAATCTTCAAACGGATACTGTTGAAACTCTCCGGGGAGGCGCTCGCGGCAACGCAGGGATTCGGCGTCGACCCCATGCGGATTCATGAGATTGCGGCGGAACTGGCGGACGTGCGGTCGCTGGGGATTGAAATTGCAATCGTGGTGGGAGGGGGGAATTTCTTTCGCGGGGTGGCGGAACAGGCAAAGGAGATGGACCGGGTGTCGGCCGACCATATGGGCATGCTGGCAACCGTGATCAACGCCCTGGCGCTGCAGGATGCGCTGGAAAAGCAGGGAGTCTATACCCGGGTACAATCCGCCATCGAGATGAACCAGGTAGCCGAGCCATTTATTCGACGCCGGGCGATCCGGCATCTGGAGAAGGGCAGAGTGGTGATTTTCGCCGGGGGCACGGGCAATCCCTACTTTTCGACCGATACGGCGGCCTCGCTGCGGGCGATGGAGATCAAGGCCGATGCCATTCTCAAAGCCACGAAAGTCGACGGCATCTATGATGCGGATCCAATGAAGGTGAAGGATGCCAAGAAGTTCAGCCAGATCACCTATCTCGATGTCTTGAAACTCGGGCTCAAGGTGATGGATTCGACGGCCATCTCGTTGTGCAAGGATAACAATCTCCCGATCGTCGTCTTCAACCTCAATCACCACGGAAACATACGGAAGGTGGTGACGGGGGAGAAGGTGGGCTCACTGGTGAGCGCATAGAGTCGGCTTTTGGTCATTTCGACGCGCTTTGCCCGTCAGGCTTACTGTTCTGTATTATCTTGAGCACTACCGCTAGGTTTATAATTCACAGCTTTGATCACAACTTTCTCAGGAGCTGAGCATGGCTCAAGCTAGCATGGCCGCAAATCCCGGCCTGAAAGACACTTACGTCCAATTGAAGACGCGCATGGACAAGGCGGTCGAAGACTTCCGCAAGGCGATGGCGGCAACCCGGACTGGGCGGGCGAACGTGCACATGCTCGACTCCGTCAACGTGGAGTATTACGACTCGCACATGCCATTGAACCAGATCGCCCAGGTGCATGCGCCGGAGGCACAGCTCATCACCGTGCAGCCCTTTGATCCGACTTCGCTGGCGGCGATCGAGAAGGCCATTCGCACCGCCGATCTGGGCCTGAACCCGATGAACGACGGCAAGCTCATACGAGTGCCGGTCCCGGCGCTGACCGAAGAGCGGCGGAAGGACATGGTGAAGCATCTGCACAAGGTCCTGGAGGAGCATCGGACCGCAGTGCGCAATATCCGGCGCGACGGCAACGACGCCATCAAGAAGGCGATGAAGGACAAGAAGATCACGGAGGACGATGAGAAGCGGGCGATGGAAGAAATCCAGAAGCTGACCGACGACGAGATCAAAAAGATGGAAGACATGAGCAAGGCAAAAGAGAAGGAAGTAATGGAAATCAAGTGACGGCCCTGCTGCCGTCATCCGGGGCGAGGCAAGGGATTGGCACTGTGGCATCCGGCGGCGCCGGATGCCTTTGCTTTTTATGGCATC
>Ga0335080_10000739_pt1 | contig 30579 bp, 25 predicted proteins | sample Lox_Sample_34_FD_206720 | JGI IMG/M metagenome (GOLD analysis project Ga0335080, IMG submission 206720) | Soil microbial communities from Loxahatchee National Wildlife Refuge, Florida, United States - Lox_Sample_3.4 | ecosystem: Environmental > Terrestrial > Soil > Wetlands | place: USA... | reverse complement strand
TGGGCGGGCGATGCCATAATCCCGCGGTGAGCGAGCGCGTGCTCCGCTGGGGCCTCCTCGGCACGGCCCGCATCAACCGGGCCGTCATCCCGCCTCTGCGCGCGTCGGCGGGCAACCGCCTCCTGGCCGTGGCGAGCCGTGACCCGGCGACGGCCGCCGCCTACGCCGAGCGGTGGGGCATCGCTCGGGCGCACGGCTCGTACGAGGCCCTCATCGCCGACCCCGAGATCGACGCCGTCTACGTCCCGCTCCCGAACCACCTGCACGCCGAGTGGACGATCCGGGCGGCGCGCGCGGGCAAGCACGTCCTCTGCGAGAAGCCGCTCGCCCTCGGCGTGGCCGAGGTGGACGCGATCGCGGCCGCGGCCCGCGAGACGGGCGTCGCAATCGCCGAGGCGTTCATGTACCGCCACCACCCGCAGACGCTGAAGGTCAAGGAGCTCGTCGACGGCGGCGCGATCGGAGTCCCGCGCTTCGTGCGCGGCACGTTCACCTTCTCGCACGACCGCCCGGACGACGTGCGCCTCCGGCCGGAGTGGGGCGGAGGGTGCCTCTGGGACGTCGGGTGCTACCCGCTGAGCTTCGCCCGGTTCATCCTCGGCGCCGAGCCAGTCGAGGTGACCGGAGCGCAGGTGCTCGGGCCGACCGGCATCGACGAGACCTTCGTGGGCCAGCTCGCGTTCCCGAACGGCGCTCTGGCCCAGATCGACGCCGGCTTCCGCTCCCCCTACCGGACGCACTTCGAGGTCGTCGGCACGGAGGGGGCGATCTCCGTGCCGCAGCCGTGGCGGCCGGAGGGGAAGCCGGCCCGGCTCGTCCGGGGGGATGCGGTCGAGGAGATCGTGGTCGCGGGCGACGACCGCTACCTGCTGGAGATCGAGGATCTCGCGGACTGCGCCCGAACGGGTCGGGAGCCCCGGGTGAGCCTCGCCGAGAGCCGGGGCAACGTCGCGACCATCGTCGCGCTGCAGGAGTCGGCGAGGAGCGGGCGGACGGTGAAGCTATAGGGTACGGCCGACCCCAAGGGCCGTCGAACGGAAAGGAAAGGCGAGATACCCGGGAAGGACGGCCCAGATCCCTCGCGAGCCTGCGCGAACACGGGCAGGCTCGCTCGGGGGCTCAGCCGCGCACGCTGGCCTTCGGGATGCGGGCCAGGAGGTCGCCGAGCTCGTGGCGGTTCTCGGCGCCGATCGTGAAGCAGTCGAGGACCGGAGAGGCGAGCGCGTACTGGAGCGCGTCGTCGATGCGGCTCCGCAGCTGGCCGGCCCCCAGGATCTTCATCCCGATGACGCCCTTGCCCTTCCGCTTCATGTCGGCGAGGACGGGCAGCACCTGGTCGACCGACGCGTCCATGATCGCCCCTGCCGGGTTCAGCCGCGCCAGGTCCACGTCGACCCAGTCGGTGGCCGCGGCGACCTTGAGGGCGCCGAAGTCGTGGCAGGAGACCCCGTGGGCGCGGATCGTGCCCTTCGCCTTCGCGTCGGAGAGAACGGCCATCGCCCCCGCCTTCTCCTTCGGCCAGTCGGCCGACATCATGCAGTGGAGGAGCACGACGTCGAGCACGTCGGTGCCGATCTCCTGCCGGAAGCGGTCGAGGTCGGCCCGCATCTCCTTCTCGGTGCTGGCGTGGGTCTTCGTCAGGATGACGACCTTGTCCCGGGCCACCGTCTTCAGCGCTTCCTTGGCGTGGGGGTGGGTGCCGTACTGGTCGGCGAGGTCCCAGACCGTCACGCCCTGGTCGACGCCGGCGCGCAGCAGATCGGCCACGCCCTGCAGGCCGAGGCCGCGGGTCTGGTTCGAGGACTTGCCGACCCCGTTCGTGCCCGTGCCCTGGAAGAGGCGGCTCACCTTGATGCCCGTCTTCCCCAGGGTCACCACGTCCTGGGCCGTCTTCTCCTTCGCCGCCGCGTAGAGGTGGTGGGGGAAGGCGCGAGCGCCGAGGACGGCCGCACCGCCGGCGATCGAGCCACGGCGTAGGAACTCGCGACGCTTCATGCCTCACCTCCTGGAAACGGGACCCGTTTCCAATTCTACGGGGTCTCCCGCCGCGAATGCCAGTAGACGCCCGCCCCCAGGGCGAGGAAGAGGGCGAGGCCGGTCCAGTTTGCCCCGGCCCCGATCCACGCGCCGATCCCGGGCGCCTGCGTGAGGTCGGGCACGATCGTCCGTCCGGTCGACTCCTCGGCGAAGCGGAGGAGGGCGGCGAGGACGCCGACGAGGGCTCCGCCGGCGATGAAGCCGGAGGCGACGAGCGTCCCCTCCTCGTGCCGCGCGGAAGCCTTCGCCTCGTCCGGCGAGGATCGCCGCAGGAGCCAGGCGACCGCCGCGCCGAGGACCAGGGGCGAGTTGAGCTCCATGGGCAGGTACATCCCGAGGGCGAAGGCGAGGCCGGAGACGCCGCACATCTCGGCCGCGACCGCGAAGACGCCGCCGATGCCGTAGAGGAACCAGGGCGTCCGTCCCTCGCCCATGACGCCGCGAAGGACGGCGGCCATGGCGTTGGGCTGTGGAGCGGGAAGGGGGTTCGGGTGGGCGGGGGAGGGGGCGAAGCCGTAGACCCGGGCCATCAGCAGGATGACGGCGGTGGTCGCGACGGAGGCGAGCACGGCCCCGGCCAGGTTCGCGAGCTCGATGCGGCGGGGCGTGGCCCCGAGCCAGTAGGCGATCTTGTACTGGGTGACGAGGGAGGCCGACATCGAGAGCGCCGTGCACACGACGCCGCCGATGAGGAGGACCTGCAGCATGCCGCCCTCGCCCCGCAGGCCGAGGGCGGAGAGCGAGACCGCAGTGACGATGAGCGTGGTGAGGGTCATGCCCGAGATCGGGGTGATCGAGATCATCGCGACCGCCCAGGCGGAGACCGCCGCGAACAGGAAGGAGATGACGAGGGCGAGGCCGGCCGAGGCGAACGCGAGGGACGTGGCGGCGGGCTCGCCGGCCAGGACCGAGAAGCGGAAGTAGAGGAACGTCGCGAGCCCGGTCGCCACGATGCCGAGGAGGACGGTCGACATCGGCAGGCCCCGGTCGGTGCGCGCCGCGCCGTCCGGGCCGGCGCCGCCGCGCACGAGCCGGGCCACCTCGCCGAGGGCCTGGCGCGTGGCCTCGAGGATGACCGGGGACATCTTGAGGATCGAAAGGAGCCCGGCCGCGAAGATGCCCCCGATTCCGATCGGCCGGACGTAGAGGAAGAAGAGGTCCTGGGGGGCCAGGGCGCGGAGCGGAGCCGTCGCCGGCGGGATGGCGGCCTCGACGTAGGGAGAGAACCAGGCGAAGAGGGGTACGAGGACGAAGAACGAGACCATCGAGCCCGCCATGATGATGGCGGCGTACTCGAGGCCCATGATGTAGCCGAGGCCGAAGACGGCGGCCGAGGTGTTCATGGTGAAGACGGCCTTCGTGCGCTCTGTGAAGGCGGCGAGAAAGGAGACGGCCGCGGTCGAGAAGTTCTCGGCCCAGCCCTTCATCGACGGGCCGACGAAGTCGAAGACGGCGGCGAAGAGGGCCGACCACGTGAGGACGAGGGCGCTGTGCCCGCCGCGCTTGCCGGCGACGAGGATCTCCGTCGTGGCCCGGGCCTCGGGGTAGGGGAGCTTCCCGTGGAGGTCGCGGACGAAGTAGCGGCGGAAAGGAGCGAGGAGGAAGACTCCCAGGACGGCCCCGAGGAGCGGCACGAGGAAGATCTGGAAGAAGGACGAGCGGCTCTGCAGGCCGAGGATGTGGATCGCGGGCATCGTGAAGACGGAGCCGCCGGCCACGATCCCGGACGTGGCGCCGATCGCGAGGACGTTGACGTTCTCGAGGAGGGTCGAGGCGCGCCGCGCGAGCACGCGGACGGCGAGGGCGGAGAAGCCGACCGCGAGGATGGAGATGGGGATCGCCGACTCGATGCCCTGGCCGAGCTTCAGGGCGATGTAGGTGGCGGCGGCGGAGAAGACGACGGCCCACAGGACGCCCTGGAGGAGCGATCGGCCGGTCGTCTCCGGCACGCGAGCGGCCGGCGGCACCACGGGCTCGTAGAGCTCGCCGGGGGCGAGAGGGCGGAAGGCGTTCTCGGGGAGGCGCAGTTCGTCGGCGGGGGCGGAGCCGGGGTGCTCGGGCATGGGACCTCGGGGCTCAGGAAGCCGTCGTCTCGGGGTACTTCTCGATGACGGAGGAGGCCACGCGGCGCGAGAGGACGTGGTAGCGGGGCGCTGCCTCGGCGAAGACCTGGCGGGCGAGGGCCCGGGTCCGGGGGTGCCGGCCCATCGCGCCGTAGAGCGGCCGCAGGTACTTCATCCGGCCCACTCGACGCAGCACCTCCTCGAGCCGGCCGAAGGCGGGGGCGTAGTCCGAGCCCGCGGCCACGGTCAGCCACTCGACGAGGATCTCGTAGTTGCCCTTCGTCGTGAGGCCCATCGCGGCGTCGAGCCACGCGCAGGCGTCGCGGTCGATCTCGCGCGGCACGTTCTGGAGATAGACGAGCGTCTCGGCCGGGTTCCAGTCGGCGATGCTTCCCGACGAAGGCCTCTCGCCCGGGAAGGCCTTGGCCAGGGCCACGAGGCCCTCGAGCCGGGCCGAGCGGAACACGGGGGCGTTCCCCGGCAGGCCCGGCTCGTAGAGCCAGGCCTTCGCATCCACCTGGGCGGCGAGTCCGGGCAGGCGCTCCTCGAGAAAGGCCAGGAACTCCTCGGTGGTGATGGAGGTGAAGCGGAAGCGTGCCATGTACTCGCGCATGAAGCGGTCGAAGCGCGGCCGCCCGGCCGTCCTCTCGAGGAGGTTCACGAAGCGCGCGCCCTTCTCGTACGGTATGGAGGAGAACGCGTCGTCGGGGTCGGTGCCCGCGAGATCGGTGCGCAGGCAGGTGAAGCGCGAGCCCTCGCCGAAGCGCTCCATCGATTCCTCGAGCGCCTTCTCGCCGATGGCCCACGCGAGCACGGTCGCTTCCTCGCCGTGGAGCGCCTCCAGGAGCCGGCGCTCGGCCCACACGGTGAAGCCCTCGTTGAGCCAGAAGTGCTCCATGTCCGCGTTCGTGACGAGGTTGCCGGTCCAGGAGTGGGCGAGCTCGTGGGCGACCACGTCGACGAGCGAACGGTCTCCGGCGAGGAGGGTCGGGGTGAGGAACGTCATGCGCGGGTTCTCCATCCCGCCGTAGGGGAAGGAAGGCGGCAGGACGAGCATGTCGTACCGGTCCCAGTCGTACGGGCCGAAGAGCGTCTCGGCCCGGGCGATCATGGCCTCGGTCTCCGCGAACTCGTGGGCGGCGCTCTCCACGGTCTCCGGCTCCGCGAAGACGCGCGAGCGGGGGCCCAGGTCCCGCGACTCCAGCCGGCCCACGGCGAGCGCCAGGAGGTAGGAGGGGATGGGCTGCGGCATCCGGAAGCGGAAGACGCGAGTGCCGGGGCGGGCTCCCCGCTCCTCGCCGGCCGGCCCCGCGGACATCACCACCGAGAGAGGCTCCTCGACCTCCACCTCCGCCTCGTAGGTGAACCGCGTCCTCGCCGTGTCGGCAAGGGGGGCGAGGCTGCGGGCGTGGATGGGCTGGCACTGGCTGAAGAGGAAGGGATGCGCGCCGCCCGCGGTCTGCTCGGGCGACAGCCACTGGAGCGCAGGGGCGTCGGGAGCGGTGGCGTAGCTCAGGCTCACCTCGCGCGTGCCCTCGGGCAGGGTGAGCCGGACCCTGCGGCCGAGGATCGCCTCGTCGGGGCCCACCTCGAACGGCACTGGGGTCCCCGATCCGGTCGAGGCGTCCTGGATCTCGAGGGCCTTGCTGTCGAGGTCGAGGAGGCCCCCGGACGGCTGGTCGAGCACGAGGGTGGCCCTGCCCGCGATCCGGGAGGAGCCGAAGTCGACGGAGAGGCGCAGCCGCGCGTGGCGGACGCGGGGTTGAGCGGCATCGGCGTGCGAGTGGGGGTCGAGTCGGGCCAAGGGCCTCCTCCTGCTTCGGGCGCGGCGCGGCGGAGGGGGAGGTCAGGCCCCGGCGCCGCGGTGGATCTCGGTGTCGATGCCGGGACGCGTCTCGGTGCGCACCGGCGCGTCGCCGAGGAAGGCGATCGTGACCAGCCCTTCGGAGAGAGGCACGCGCCAGGCCGTGAGGTGCCTCCCCGCGAGAGGAGCCTGGATGGAGCGCGTCGGAGCGTCCTTGAGCGTCCTGTCCATCGTCGAGACGAGCTTGGCCGCGATCATGTCGGGGCCCGGGGACGGCCAGTCGCCCTGAGCGGCGAAGACCTGGCCCGCGGGGTCGACGAGCATCGCGGCCCGCGCCTGCGAGACGTCGAGGCATCTCCGGACGACGTCGTCCCAGGAGGGGAGGGCCGACGCGCCGACGAGATCCTCCGCCCGCGGCCCCGCGTCGTCGAGGTCGATCTCGAACGGCGAGGGTGGCACGGGAGGCGGCTCCGACTCCGCGAGGTCCTCGAGGCCCGACACCGGCTCCGCCGACCCGACCATCTCGTCGGGAGACAGGGATGGGCCCTCGACGTCCACGTCGGGCAGGGGGACGTCCTCCTCCGATGGCGCCCCGCCGAGGGCCGGCTCGTCGACGTCGCGGAGCCGCTCGTCACGGGGAGGGGCTTCGCCCACGGGCTCGTCCCAGGACGGGGGCGGGGGCGTCTCGAGAGCCGCCGGATCGAAGAGGGGAGAGGACCGCGCCACGCGAGGTGACGTGGGTGGTACGGGCTCGGGCCGGAGACGGGTCCCGGCCAAGGCCGCCGGAGGGAGCGGGGGCACGGGCGCGTCGAACGCGCCGTGGTCGCCCCGGCGGCGCCGCATGTGGAGCCGGCGGGCGGTCTCTCGCGCGACGTCGAGGTCAGAGGAGCTGGCGAGCGGGTTCAGCTTCATGGAGCCTTTCCATGCCGTCGAGGCGGTTCATCCGAGCCTCGATCTCGTCGGCGAGCAGGTCGAAGCGCCGCGCCTCAGGCGCGCCCGCCTCGCCGCCCAGGAAGCCGACCGGGACGCCCAGGGCGCTTGCGCGAGCGAAGGTCTCGGTCCTCGGGACGATCGTCTCGAGCGCATCGGGGAAGCCGTTCCAGATCTCGCTCAGCACCGCGTGGCTGCCCTGGCGCTCCCGCTCGACGAGGGTGGGCAGGATGCCGACGAGGCGAAGGCGGGGGTTGCGCGTCGCCTGGAGGTGCTCCACGACCTTGAGCGCCTGGCCCACCGACCGCAGCGACAGGCTCTCGGTCTGGAAGGCCAGGAGCACGAAGTCGGCGCAGGCGAGGGCGGCGCTCGTGACCCGCCCGAGCCCGGACGGGGTGTCCATGATCACGACGTGGCTGTCGCGATCACACGCGGAGAGAGCGCGATCCAGAGCGCCGGGGCTGCCGATCTCGGTCTCGAACGCGTCCACGTCGGTGGCGTCGAGCCGTCCCCGGGTCAGCAGGCTGAGGCCGACGAGGCGCGTGGGCACGACGGCGTCCGCGGCCGTCGCCTGGCCGGACACGAGCTCGGCGAGGCCCGCGAGCTCCGTGTCGCCCCTGGCGAGCGAGAGGCCGACCGCCCCCTGGGGATCGAGGTCGGCGAGAAGGGTCTTCCGTCCGCGCTCGGCGAAGGCCACGGCCAGATTGAGCGCGATCGTCGTCTTGCCGACGCCGCCCTTCTGGCTCGCGATCACCAGGCGCCGTGCCATCCGCACCTCCTCTAGAGCGTGGGGCCAAGTGTAGCACCACGTGCGAGGTACGGGGCTCGGCGCGGCCGCCTCAGGCGGCGGGCGGCGCGGTGGCGGAGCGGAGCTCGGCGAGGCGCGCGACGAGGGTCTCGCGCAGGCCGTGGACGAAGGCGGGCAGCCCGGCGTCTTCGGCCGGGGGCTCGAACGGCCCCGCGACCTCCGAGTAGGCGTCGATGAGGTGGACCCGGAAGAGCAGGTCGGCCAGGCGGCGCACCCGCCAGACGCCTTCGTTCACCACGGTGTAAACCGGTACGCGCCGCTCGGCGAGGGCGGCCTCGATCCCGGCTGTACGGAAGGCACGGATCTCGCCGTCACGGCTGCGGTGCCCTTCGGGGAAGATCAGCATCCCGTGGGGGAGCTCTCTCGCCCCTCGTCGAATCGCCGCGACCGCCCCCGCGACGTCGCGCTTCGGGTCCACGATCGGGGAGCCGAGGAGGCGGATGCACGCGGAGACGAGAGGCACGAAGCGCGCGTAACGCCGCCGCGACACGAATGCGGGAACTCGGGGGTGGGCGAGCAAGGCCACTTGGATGATGTCGAGCAAGGCCTGGTGGTTGGCGACGACGAGGATGGGCGTCGCGGTGGGCAGGGAGCCCGAACGCCTGACGCGGGCTCCGCCGAGCCGGAGCAGCGCGAAGATGCCGGTGGCCATGCCCTTCATGAAGACGCTGACCAGACGGAAGCGCTGTCGAGGGAAGAGCCACGCGCCCGGAATCACGACGAGCCGCAGGATGGGGCTGGCCAGGAAGAAGTAGAGGCCGACGAGGAGGACGGCGACCAGGCTGCGGACGGCCCGAAAGAGGACGAGCATCGGGCCGGGGATTCTAGCAGGCGGCGGCGGCCGGCGCCCGCCGCGCGAGGAAGCCCTCGTCGAGCGTGCGGCCGGCGCGTTCCACGAAATCCAGGAGTGGAGCCAGCGCGGGGAGGGAGCCGCCGTCGGGGGCGTCGCCGTAGAGGACGGCGATCGTCTCGCGGTGCGCGGTGACGGGGAGGATGGCCGCGTCGGTCGCGGCTCGGGCCCCGATCCGGTCGACGAGAGCGCGCACCGGGCCCTGGCGGGGCAGCCTCCCCGTCCACGGGCGGCCGCTCGCCACCGCTTCGCTGAAAGGCGAAGGCAGATCGAGGGGGACGGCGATCTCGCGGGCCACGAGGTCGAGGCTGTCGCCGCCGTCCGCCGGTCCGAAGCCCGACAGGCCCCGGAGATTCTCGTCCCGAACGACGAACAGCAGAACGCGGGGGAAGAACGCGCGGGCCGCCTGGAGGAGGAGGAAGGCCACGAGGTCGGGATCCGCGCTCCTCTGCATCTCCTCGAGCGCGGAACGAAGCGCCGTCTCGCGCGCGTCCATGCCGGGCTCGCCGGCGGCGAGCGGGAGGGGCGCCACCGGTGTGACGCCGCGCCGGCGTGTCTCGAGGCGCGGCAGGAGATCCCGGGCCAGCTTCTCGCCGAAGGCCCGCAGGTCGGCCCGGTACTGCAGCGGGTCGAGCTTGGAGAGGCCGGGCTTGAAGGCGAGGAGCGACACGCCGAGCCGCTTCGCCCGCGCGCGCATCCGCGCGTCGAAGGCCTCGCCCATCAGCAGGACCGGGGGAGGGCGGCGGAGGCCAGAGGCCGCCCGGACGACGTCGAGGCCGCCGCGGAAGGAAGAGCCGGAGTCCGAGGGAAGCCCGAGGTCCGCGACGAGGAGGAACCGGCGGCCTTCGTCGGCCAGCCGTCCCATCTCCCTCCGGGCCGCGGCGGGTCCATCCGCCTCGCGGACGTCGAACCCCGCCGCGGTCAGCCGCTCTCCGACGACCCGCCGCACGTCGACCTCGTCGTCCACGAACAGGACCGGTGGACCGGCGGGTGGAGCAGGGGCGGCGGCCTCCTCGGGAGGCATGGCCTCGAGGACGATGTCGCCGTCCTCCACTTCCGCCGGCGGCTCGTCGTCCCCGGGCGCCGTGAAGGACGCCTCGAACGCCGCCGCCGCGTCACGCCGGTCCTCGTCCAGCTGGCGGGCCAGGTCGAGCATCATCTCCTCGGGGTTGATGCCGTTGGGGAGCCGCTCCGCGGAGAGGTCGCGCCCACCCAGCGACATCGGGACGTCCTCGGTGAGGGTGAAGGCGAACTCGCCCTCCCGGAGTCGGACCAGCCTCTCCAGGATCGAGGCGATTCGCTGCCGGACGACCAGCTCCCGCTCCGCGCCCCCGGGAGGCCGGTCGCGGGCCAGGGGCGGCACGTCCCACACGTAGCCGGCGACGACCCGCCCGCCCTCGAAGAGGACCGCGGCCTCTCCGGCAGGGGCCCGGACGGCCAGGTGGCCGGTCTTCTGGCAGAAGGAAACGACCTGCAGGATCTCGAGGAGGGGCAGATCCTCGACCGAACCGCTCAGGCTCACGGCTTCTTCATCGCACGGAGCGCGGCGTCGCGCAACCGGGAGAGGGGGGCGGGCTTCAGGATCACCTCGTCGGCCCCGCGGCGGAGTGCCTCCTCGCGCACGCCCGGGCCGGGCACGCCGGTGAAAAGGAGGACCGCCGCGTCCGGCCAGCGCCGCCGCGCGCGGCTCACGAGTTCGAAGCCCTCGCCGAGGTGCGCTCCGGTGAAGTGCAGGTCGCAGATCACCGCGTCGAAGGGCGGGTCCGAGCCGACGAGCTCTAGGGCCTTCGACGCGTCGGCGCAGACCGTCACGAGCCAACCGAGGCCGCCGAAGTAGGTCCGGAGGAGGGTCAGGAGGCCGGGGTCGTCGTCGAGCACGAGCAGGCGATGGCTCACCGTGCTCCCGCCGCCGGCGCGAGGTCGGACAGGTACCCGGCGGCGACGATCTCGCTGCGGGTCCCAGGGTGGGCGAAGAAGTAGCCCTGGATGAGGTCGATGCCGGCGGCCTCGACGGCAACGAGCTCCTCTTTGGTCTCGACGCCCTCCGCGACCGCCCTCGCCTCGAGGCGACGCACCATGCGGGCGAGCGAGTCGAGGATCACCTGGCGGTGGGGGTCGGACCAGGCCCCGCTCACGAGGTAGCGGTCGAGCTTGAAGATCTCCGGCTTGACGTCCAGGATCATCTTGTAGTTCGACTGGCCGAGGCCGACGTCGTCGAGGGCGATCCGGATCCCGGACTCGCGCAGCTCGGCGAGGGCTCGGCCGAAGCTGGGAAGGTCGAGGTTCTCGGGAGCGTACTCGACGATCTCGAGCACGAGGCGGCGGGGCTCTATGCCGGCCTCGTCGGCGCGCTCGAACAGGAAGGCCCGGAAGCCGGGGTCCCGTCCGAGCGTCTTGGCGTGGACGTTCAGGGACAGCCGGGGCTCGCCGGGCAGCAGGCCAGCCTCGGCGAGAGAGGTGGCGACGCAGGCCCGGTCGATCACCGCCTCCGCCCGCTTCCGTCGGATGTACTCGAAGAGGACGTCCGTCCGCTCGGCGCTCGTCCCCCGGGGGCCGCGGATGAGACACTCCAAGGCGAAGAGCCGGGGGTGCGGCCCGCTGACCTCGAGGATGGGCTGGAAGACGACGGTCAGCTGTCCCGGCTCGAGGATCTTGTCGAGGAGGTTCGCGTCGGCTGGCACGGTCTGCGCTTCTGCACCTGACATGCCACGGCCCGCCGAGCGCATGATCGGGCCGTCGAAGACTGGATCAGATTGATTCGATGAGACTTGTAGTCTTCGGCCGAGGGGCCACCACGGCCAGTCCGTCCCGGGCTCGGACGCGTGCCTTCTCGATTCGGGACGACGGGGGTCGGCGGTGAGCGGGGAGCCCCTCCGAGTGCTGCTCGTCGAGGACGAGCCGGGGCACGCCGAGCTCGCCCGCCGCGCCTTCGAGGGGCGCGCCGGCGATTTCCTCGTCTCGGTGGCCGAGACGGTGGACGCGGCGCGAGCCGTCCTCCACGGCGCGACGCCTCCCGACCTGGTCATCGCCGACTGGCTGCTCCCCGACGGCGAGGGCCTCGACCTCCTCCGCAGCACGCCGGCCCGCGCCATGCCACCGGTCGTGATCATGACGAGCCACGGGAGCGAGCGGGTCGCGGTCGAGGCGATCCGCTCCGGCGCCGTGGACTACGTCGTGAAGAGCGAGGTCGCCCTGGCCGACCTGCCCCACATGGCCGAGCGGGCGGTCCGCCACCGGCGCGTCGAGGAGGCGCTCGGCGACCTCGTGGCGGGGACGGCGGCCGCCGGCGGTGAGGCTCTCTTCGGCGAGCTCGTCCTGCGCCTCGGGCGCGCCCTCCGCGTGAAGTACGCCTCGGTGGCCGAGCTCGTGGGCGGGGTGACGCTGCGCACCCTCGCGCGATGCGTGGACGGCCGCTTGAGCCCGAACGTCGAGTACGCGCTCGAGGGTACGCCCTGCGCCGACGTGCTCGATGCGCGGGTCTGCCACGTCCGGGAGGGCGTGGCCGACCTCTACCCGCGTGACGAGGCCCTGCGGGTCCTCGGGGCGGAGAGCTATGTGGGGACGGTGCTGCGGGCGTCGACGGGGGAGGTGATGGGGCTCGTCAACGCCATCCACGACCGCCCCCTCGACGAGGTGGTCCGTCCGGAGGGCGTGCTGCAGGTGTTCGCGGCCCGGGCGGCGGCGGAGATCGAGAGGCTCCGGGCCGAGCGCGAGATCGAGCGCCAGCGCCTCTTCGCGGACAGCCTGCTCGACATGGTGGCCTCGCTGGTGATCGTGGTCGACCCACAGGGGCGGATCGTCCGCTTCAACCGCGCCTGCGAGCAGACGAGCGGGTGGACCGAGGCGGAGCTGCGGGGCCGGGTGTTCTGGGAGACCCTCCGGCCGCCGGAGACGCGCGGGGAGATCTCCGGCTACTACCAGGGCGACGCGACGGCGGCCGCACTGCCGCAGGCCTACGAGGCCGAGTGGGTGACGCGCTCCGGCGGGCGGCGGCTCATCTCCTGGGTCAACCGCCCCGTCTTCGACCCGTCGGGGAGGCTCACCTACGTCCTCGGGACCGGCACCGACGTCACCGAGAGGCGGAGGCTCGAGGCGGACCTCCGGCGAGCCGCGTACGAGTGGCGGGAGACCTTCGACGGCCTGCCCCTCGGTGTGCTGGTGGTGGACGGGAGCGGACGGACCGTGCGGGCCAACCGGACGGCGGTCCAGCACTCGGGGCGCGCGAGCTGGCCGGCCCTCATCGATACGCCGCTCGCCTCCTTCGGGCCGAACGAGCCGTGGGCGGCGCTCGGGGAGCTCGCCGCCGCGGTGCGCGCAGGCGGAGCCCCGGCGGCGCGCGAGGTGAGCGACCCTCTGACCCAGCTCACCTGGGTTGTGAGCGCCCGCGCCCTCGCCGCGGAGGGCGAGGACGCCGGGCGCGCGGTCCTGAACTTCCAGGACGTGACGGAGACCGTCCACCTCAAGGAGCAGCTGCGGCAGAGCGAGACGATGGCCGAGATCGGCTCGATCGTGGCCGGCGTGGCGCACGAGGTCCGCAACCCCCTGTTCAGCATCTCGGCCACTCTCGACGCCTTCGAGTCCCGGTTCGGCCGGGCGGAGGGCTTCGAGCGCTACCTCACGGTCCTGCGGGGGGAGATCGTCCGCCTGACGACGCTCATGCGGGACCTCCTCGACTTCGGCCGTCCGAGCCGGCCCGACTTCTCGCTCTGCCGCATGGAGGAGATCGTGGAGGCGGCGGTGTCGGCCTGCGTTCCCCTCGCCCGCCGCAAGGGGGTGGAGGTCGTGTGGCCGCGGGGCCCGGCCGTGCCGCCTGTGCTCGCCGACCGGGCCCGTGTGTCCCAGGTGCTCCAGAACCTGATCGAGAACGGCGTCCACTTCTCGCCGCAGGGGGGCCGGGTGCACGTCGCGCTCGGGGGGACGGGAGACGGCGAGGCGGAGTGGGTCGAGTGCGCGGTGCACGACTCGGGGCCCGGCTTCGATCCCTCGGACCTGCCGCGCCTCTTCGAGCCCTTCTTCACCCGGCGGCGCGGGGGCACGGGCCTCGGCCTCTCGATCGTCAAGCGGATCGTGTACGACCACGGCGGCGAGGTCGCGGCCGAGAACCACGCCGAGGGCGGGGCCGTGGTCAGGGTCCGGCTGCGGGCGGCGCTGCCGTGAGCGCGGGTCGTCGGGCCCGGCGGAGCGAGACGCGGCTGAGCGCGCCCCGCGAAGCGTTGCGCCGCTCGAGCGACGAGCAGCGCGTGATCGCGACCGTGGCCGAGGCGGCGGCAGCGGCGGTGGACGAGGAGGAGCTGCTCGCCCGCACGACGACCCTCCTTCGCGAGGGCTTCTTCCCCGACCACTGCGGCTTCCTCCTCCTCGACCCGTCGCGGGCCGTGCTCCAGCCCGCCCGGTCCTTCCACTTCCGGCAGCCGCCGGGGGCGCGGTTCCCGCTGCCCATGGGGAGCGGCGTGGCGGGCATGGCGGCGGAGACCGGGACCGCCCGTCGGATCGACGACCAGCCCGGAGAGATGGACCCCGAGCTCCGGTCCGTGCTCTGTGTCCCGCTCCGGGTGGGGTCGAGCGTCCTCGGCGTCTTCGAGGCGGGGAGCGCGCGACCCCACGCCTTCACCGAGGCCGACGAGAGGCTGCTGACGACGCTCGGCAGCCAGGTGATGGGGGCCGTCCTGCGGCTGCGGACGGCCGAGGCTCTCCGCCAGAGCGGCGAGCTCTACCGTGCGTACTTCACGGCGTCGCCCCTCGCCCTGTTCGTGTCGGACACCCGCGGCCAGTACCTGGAGGTGAACGGCGCGGCGTGCGCGCTCACCGGCTTCGGTCACGACGAGCTCGTGGGAATGACGATCGCGGACATCCTGGCCGGGGAGGCGACCGGGGAGGTGGCCGAGCGGCTGGTGGGCCTCCTCGCCCTCGGGTCGGGCCGCAACGAGATCCGGATCCGCAGGAAGGACGGCTCCGTCCGGCACTGCCTGGTCCACGCCTCGGCGGTGGGCGCCGACCGCCTGCTGGGGCTCCTGCTCGACATCACGGACCGCAAGGAGGCCGAGGAGAAGCTCCGCGACAGCGAGGACCGCTTCCGCGGCCTCTCCGAGGCGGCCTTCGAGGCGATTCTCGTCCACGACGGCGGCCGGATCGTCGACGTGAATCAGGCGCTCTGCGACCTCGGCGGCTACTCGTGGCACGAGCTCGTGGGGCGCGACGGCTTCGACTTCATCGCGCCCGAGTACCGCGAGCTCGTGTACCGGAACCTCCTGGCCGAGTACGACCGGCCGTACGAGATCGAGTGCCTCCGCCGGGACGGGACGCGCTTCCCGGTGGAGCTGCAGGCGCGCTCGTTCCCGTACCGGGGGCAGATCCAGCGCGTGGCCGCCCTGCGCGACGTGTCGGAGCGCCGCAAAGCAGGGGCCATCCGCGAGTCGCTCATTCGGGAGCTCGAGGCCAAGAACGCCGAGCTCGAGCGCTTCGGCTACGCGGTGACCCACGACCTCAAGGCGCCCCTCGTCACCATCCGCGGGTTCGCCGGCTACCTCGAGAAGGACGCCCGCGAGGGGCGCGTCGATCGCCTCGCGTCGGACGCCCAGCGGATCACCGAGGCGGTCTCCAAGCTGCAGCGCCTCCTCGACGAGCTGTTCGAGCTGTCGCGCGCCGGCCGGCCGGTGGGGCCGCCCGCCGCCGTCGCCTCGGCGGACCTCGTCCAGGACGCCCTGCGGCTCGTGCGCGGGCGGATCGACTTGAGCCGCGTCAGGGTGGAGGTGGCGAGCGGGCTCCCGGTCGTCTTCGGGGACCGGGCCCGGCTCGTGCAGGCCTTCGAGAGGCTGCTCGACAACGCGGTGAAGTTCGCGAGGGCCGCGGACGAGCCGAGGGTCACGGTCGACGCGCGTCCTCCGAGCGAGGGGATGGCGGTGCTCGTCCTGCGCGACAACGGGATCGGGATCGACCCTCGGCACCGCGAGCGCGTGTTCGAGCTCTTCGAGAAGCTCGACCCGCGGGCCGCGGGCTCGGGGATCGGCCTCGCGATGGTCAAGCGGATCGTCGAGTCGCACGGAGGCCGGGTGTGGCTCGAGTCGGGGGGGATCGGGACCGGCACCTCCGCTTGCGTGAGCCTGCCCCTCGTCGGGTCGGGGGCTAGGGTGGCGGAGGCTACGGCAGCGGCCGGGCGCCCGGCGGAATGAGCGACTCGGGGAGCGGAGCGTCCAGGAACTTCAGACCGAGCCTCTGGATCCCGTCCATGCCGGACCCCGAGCCGTTCGACACGTAGGTGACCTCGGCCCGGGTCTCGTAGTCGCCGGCCTGGAAGCGGATCATCTCGCCCTTCTCCACGGCCATCCGGCTGCGCACGAGGGCGCCCCCCGCGGCGACGACCTCGGCGAGCGTCTCCTCGACCTGGGCCGACCGGTCTCGCCACGTGGCGATGCGCCCGATGTGCACGGGCAGGGCGACCTCGAAGCGCTGGAACTGTCGACGCTCGCCCCTCTCCGCCCGGCCCTGGGCCTCCTTGAACACCTCGATGCTGCCCGGCTTGCCGAGCTGCCTCCACTCCTCGAGGCCCAGCACCAGCCGGTCCGCGGCGTCCTCCGCGCCGAGGGCGCAGGGCGACTTCTGCGTGGCCTCGAGCAGCACCCAGGCCCCGCCGCGGCAGGAGCAGCCGGACCCGTGCAGCTCGATGCGCGTCTCTCCGTTCACGGGCAGTCCACGGCGACGGACGCGGCCCGCGTCTCTTCGGCCAGGCACTCCGGGCAGATCCCGTGGGTGGCCTCGGCCGGATCGATCTGGGTGAGGTCCTGCTCCTCCCAGCGCCCGCCGCTCGAGCGGACGCGCTCGCACCAGGCGCAGAGCAGGAGACGCGTGGTCGAGCTCACGACACCGCTCCGACGAGGGAGTCGACGACGGCCTCGAGCTGCGGGAGCGGCAGCGGCTTGTGCAGGAACGCGTCGGCGCCGCGGCGGCGGGCCTCGGCCTCGATCTCGGGGGTGCCGTTCCCGGTCAGCAGCACGATCCGGATCTCCGGACGCAGGTGGCGGGACCACTGGATGATGTCCAGCCCTTCGACGCCGTAGATGCCGGTGAGGCGTAGGTCCGCGATGACCACCTTGTACTCCGTGCAGGCGAGGAGGGCCTCCGCCTCCTCCTTCTCGGCCGCTGCGTCCACCATCCATCCGCTCTCCCGAAAGTACTCCGAGAGGGCGAAGCGAATGGCAGCCTCGTCATCGACGACGAGCAGGCGACCGGACCGGTGATCCACGAGCAGTGCGTTAGCACGACGCGTGCCAGCGGGACCACGGAGTCCGCGGCCTCGCGATCGAGCGTAAGAGGCTGCATCAGAATGAGTTGAGACTTGGCGGCGCGGGGGCGGGAGCCCTTTCCCGGCTTCCAGGCTTGGGACGGCCTCCAGACTCGGGACGGCTCAGGCGGGTCGGGGCGGGACGATCGCAAACTTCTTGAGCTTCTGATAAAGGGTGCTGCGCGGGATCCCCAGGCGGTGCGCCGCCTCGGCGACACGGCCGCCCATCTCGCGCAGAACGCGCTCGATGTGCCTCTTCTCCAGCTCTTCGAGCGTGAGATGGCTCTCGCCGCCCGGCGCCTCGACGGGCAGGGGCGCCTCTCCCCCCGGTCCCTCGAAGCGCAGGTCGACGGGTTCCAGGACGTCTCGCCCCGAGAGGAGGAGCGCTCGCTCCAGCACGTTGCGGAGCTCTCGCACGTTGCCCGGCCAGGGGTAGGCGCAGAGCGCCCCCTCCGCCTCGTGGGACAGCCGGACGCCCCGCCGGCCGACGTCGCTCGCGAAGCCCTCGAGGAGCTGGCGGGCCAGGATCGGGACATCGTCGGGCCTCTCGCGCAGCGGGGGCATCCGGAGAGGGATCGTGCTGATGCGGAAGTACAGATCGCCCCTGAACTTCCGGTCCTGGACGAGCTGGGGCAGGTTCTGGTGCGAGGCGGCGATGAGCTGGACGTCGACCTGCCGGTCCCGCACCTCGCCGAGCCGCCGGAATCTCTTCTCCTCGAGGACCTTGAGGAGCTTCGGCTGCACCTGGGGGTCGAGGTCCCCGATCTCGTCGAGGAACATGACCCCCCGGTGCGCGACCTCGAGGAGGCCCTGCTTGCTCGACACGGCGCCGGTGTAGGCCCCTTTCTCGTGGCCGAAGAGCTCCGTTTCCAGGAACTCGCGGGAGAGGCCCGCGCAGTTCATGTCGACGAACGGCTCGTCGGCGCGGGGGCCGCTGCGGTGGAGCCACCGCGCGAGGACGCCCTTGCCCGTGCCGGTCTCGCCTTCGATCAGGATCGGGCTGCTCGACGCGAGGAGCTTCCGGGCCTGCTCGGCGAGCCCGCGGATGGCGGCGGACGTCCCGACGAACGGGTCGACCGCCTCCCGGGCCTGGCGGGCCCGGCCGGCGATCTGACGGCGCTTCTCGCGCTGGGTCTCGAGGAGCCGGCGCACCATGACCAGGAGCGCGGGCAGCTCGACGGGCTTCGCCAGGAACTGGTCCGCGCCCTCCTTGATGGCGCGCACGGCGAGGTCGATCGTCGCGTGACCGGTCAGGACGACGACCGGCATGGAGCTGTCGATCTCCCGGATGCGGGGCAGGAGGTCGAGGGCCGTCCCGTCGGGCAGCATGTGGTCGAGGACGATCGCGTCCGGCCGGCTGTCGCGCACGATCTTCTCGGCTCCGGCGACGGAATCGGCCTCCTCGACCTCGAGACCCTCGCTCTCCAGGAAGTCCCGGACGCCGAAGCGGATCCCCGGCTCGTCGTCGACGATCAGGATCTTGGGCAAGTCTCGTCTCTTCCCCGCGACGACGGGGATTGTCGCACGTCGGCCGCCCCCAGTCCTATCGCGTGGCGATCCGCAAGGCGAACGCGTGCTCGCCCGGAGGCGTCGCCGGGAGGTCCACGGCGAGGCCGTCCGGGCTCCAGCGCCAGGCGAGCTTCTCGGGGCTGCCGAGGAGGTCGACGGCCGTGATGGCTTCGGGGGCCAGCTCGCCGCCGCGGGCCAGCGACCGGACGAGGAGCCTCCGGCTCTGCGGCCAGGCGAGGGCGATCGCGAAGAGGGTGTCCCCCTTCGCGGTGAAGCGGATGTCCTCGCCCGTGAAGGCGCCCCGCTTCGTGTCGTTGAAGCTTCCCTCGACGACGGCCGTCGGCCCCTCGCCGTACACCCTCCACGGCCTCGTGCCGTAGACGGCCTCCCCGTTCGTCTCCAGCCAGCGGCCGATCTCGAGGAGGATCCTCTGCTCCTCCTCGGGTATGGTGCCGTCGGGCCGCGGGCCGATGTTCAGCAGGAGGGCGCCGTTCTTGGACACGATGTCCACGAGGTCGCCCACGATCTGCCCCGCGGTCTTGTAGTCCTGCTCCTTCACGTAGCCCCACGAGTTCTTCGAGATCGAGGTGTCGGTCTGCCAGAAGAAGGGACGGATCGCCGCGAGCTGCCCGCGCTCGACGTCGAGGACGGCGGCGCCGTCGGGGAAGGCGCGGTTCTTGTAGTTGATCGCCACCTGCTCGCCGCGGCCGGCGCCGCGATTGTAGTAGTAGGCGGCGAGCCTCCGGAGGTAGGGCTCGAAGGCCGGCTGCTCGATCCACCAGTCGAACCACACGAGCTGCGGGTGGTACTTCTCGACGAGCTCGACCGTCCGCGCCATCCAGTCGTCGAGGTGCTCGCGGTCGGGCGGGTTCGTCTTCCCGTCGGGCCCCTTCTCGGGCTGCGCGGGGCCGTAGAAGTCGTGCCACTTCCTCGCCCGGACGTCGGAGTCGAACGTCATGCCCTGGTCGAAGAACCAGAAGTGCTCGGCCCGGTGGGTCGAGACGCCGAAGACGAGGCCCTTCTCGCGGACGGCCTTCGCCAGGTCGCCGACGAGGTCGCGCCTCGGTCCCTTCTTCGCGGCGCTCCAGTCGCTGAGGGCGGTGTCGTACATCGCGAAGCCGTCGTGGTGCTCGGCCACGGGCACGACAAAGCGCGCCCCGGCCCGGCGGAAGAGCTCCGCCCACGCGGCGGGGTCGTACCGCTCGGCCGTGAAGAGGGGGATGAAGTCCTTGTAGCCGAACTGGGCCTGGGGGCCGTAGGTCGCCACGTGGTGGCGGAACTCGGGCGTGTCGGCCTTGTACATGTTGCGCGGGTACCACTCGTTCCCGAATGCGGGCACCGAGTAGAGGCCCCAGTGGATGAAGATCCCGAGCTTGCCGTCGAGGTACCACTGGGGGACGGGGACGGTCTGGAGTGACGGCCAGTCGGCCTGGTATGGACCGGTCGCGGCGGCCCGGTCGGCGTCGGCGAGGAGCCGCCGGCGGATCGACGCGACGTCGTCGGCACGGACGGCCGGGGCGAGCAGGACGAGCACGGCGGCGACCGTCGCCTCGAGGCGGGACCGGGCGGAGAGGCTCATGGCATACCTCGTCGGATGCGCGCGGCTCGGCGGTCGCCGACCGCGCACGACCGCCGCCCATCATAGTGCGACACTCGCGTTCCCGTCGGTGTCGCGATCGGACGTCGCGGCCGGCGATCGGACACGAGAGGCCACCGCTCCGTCCGGTCGCGACGCGCAAGTGCCGGCGCCTCAATGGCGTGTCCCTGGCACCGACGTTGCACCGGCTACGGACGCCTGGCTCGCGAGCACGAGCGGGTGACGGTCCGGGCGGGAGTTGGAGGGAGCTCCCGTCCGGGCCGTGGTTGGCCTGGTCCAGTCGGGGCCGAGGGGAGGCGAACGTGGAACGCTACGCAGTCGAGGGCTCGACGGTCCTCGGCTGGACGATCACCGTGGACGCGCCGGGGCCAGGCGCGGCGATCCAGGAGGCCCAGCGGATCGCGAGCCGGATCGACCTCCCCGCCGGGGGGCTTTGCGTCCGTGCCGTCGACCATCGCGTCGTCCGCTGCGACGACGCCGCCGCGACCGACGAGCGCACCGGCCTGTTCGTCGAGATCTGGTGAGCCAGGGCGCAAAGGGAGCGAACCTCGGGAGCCAGGGCCGCCGATCGGTGCCCGTCCCCGGGGCCGGCTGGTGTACCATTGCCTCGGCCGGCCATTCGGACGACGCAGCAGGCACCGACACCAGCCGAGAGCACTCCAGTGATGGACGCGATGATCGCGCAACTCGGGCAGGGGGCGGGCCTCGCCGTCTACCTGGGCATCTTCGTGGCCGCGGTCGTCGAGGGCGAGGTGGTGTTCGTGGCCGCCACCGTGCTCGTCCAGATGGGCAAGCTGAACGGGCTGGGGGTCTACGCGGCGGCCGCGCTCGGCGGGTCGGTCGGCGACCAGCTCTACTTCTACTTCCTCCGGGGCCGTCTCGGCTGGCTCGACCGCTTCCCGACGTGGTCGCGGCGTCGCGACCTCGTCGTCGGCCGCGTGCGGCAGAACGCCTCCGCGATGATCTTCGCCTGCCGCTTCCTCCCCGGCCTCCGGGTGGCGATCCCGGCCGCCTGCGCCTACGCCGAAGTTCGGCCGCTGCAGTTCAGCGGCCTGAGCCTCCTCAGCAGCTTCACCTGGGCGGCCGCGATCATGGGGCTCATCGCCTGGCTCGGCCCGGCGTCCTTCGCGGAGCTCGGGATACGGGCGTGGTGGACGCCGCTAGTCCCCGCCGGCCTGGTGCTGGGTTTCACGTACTGGCTGGGGCGACAGCCGGCCCTTGCCGGGACCTCGCTCGCCTCTTCGCCAAATCCGCTCGCCCCCGCAAACGAGGAGTGACGCGAGCTCGAGCGCCCAAAGCTGCGGTCCGGCGAGCCTCTCCCTGAGCCGGGGCGCGGTCCGGGCCGCGGGGAGGGATCCCTGGAGCCCGGACGGGATCACCCGCTCTTGGAAATCGGCCAGGACTCCGGGGTCCGTGACCACGGCGACGTACTCCTGCTGGAACCAGTGGCTCCAGGGGTCGAAGTTCGCCGAGCCCATGACCAGGGAATGGCCGTCGACGAGCATCCCCTTCAGGTGGGTGAGACGTCCCTGGTAGAAGCGGATGTCGAGGTCGGACCGGGCGGCCAGCCAGTTCATGTAGTCCTCGATCAGCCTCCAGTTGTTCCGCGCGGACGACATCACGGTCACCGCCACTCCGCGGCGGCGGGCGGCGAGGAGGGGCGCAACGAAGGGCTGGGTCAGGGCCGGGCTCTCGACGTAGATCTCTTCCTTCGCCCGCGCGACCAGGTCGAGGACGGTCGCGAAGTGGTCGGGGTTGGAGCGGCCGTCGAGGACGTGGAGCTCGAGGCCGTCGAAAGACCACGTGCCGGAGAGGTGCCGCCCGCGCCAGGTGGAGAGGAAGTCCGCCTGCAGCGCGCCGACGACAGCCGGGTCCTCGATGCGCAGCATCATGTCGCGCCACTGGAAGTTGAGGTCGGCGAAGTTGATGCCGCCGATGTACGCGACCCGCCCGTCGACCAGGGCCAGCTTCTTGTGGTTGCGGAGCGGGAATCGCAGGAGCAGGAAGCCCACCGGGTTCGTGAACCGGACCTGCACTCCATCCGCCCGCATGTCCCGGAACATCCGCCGGGTCTCGCCCACCAGGCGCCACAAGGACCGATCGAAGAGGTGGGGCGGGTAGTAGAGGAACTTGTCCGCCTGGTCGTGCTTCGTGTAGCTGTCGACGACGACGCGCCGGTCGGGGGCCGGGGCCTCGAGGAGCGCCCGGGCCAGGCGTTGGCCGGTGGCGTCGCCCTCGAACGACAGGGCCTGGACGTAGACGTGGCTGCGAGCCGACGAGATGTCCCTTTCGAGGCTCGTCCAGAACTCCGCGGAATCGACGAGGAGCTTCAGTCGCAAGGGCGCTGAGAGAGGCGGGACCCGGACCCGACGGCGACGCCCCTTCGGGTCGGTTCAGGAGGAGGGACGCGCATCCGTGCGGCAGAGTAGCACGTCCGGCGGGGGAGAGGGCGTCTCTCGACCGGCCCGTCGAGTCCGCTCGGGCGGCGTGGCGCCGAAGGCTCTTGTGTCGGGGGCCGTCACGGTGATAGGGATGTCGCCTCTCGAACACCGGGACGAGGGTAGACTGTCGGCCGCGGTCGGAGGGTCGCGTGCGAAGCAAGGAGATCGTGTTCCTTCTCCCCGGCGCCGGGGCCGCGCTCGGTGACGCCCTGCCCCTCGTGCGTCTGGGGAGCGTGCTCGCCGACCACGGGCACTCGGTGACGCTGGTCCTCGCCGAGAAGACCAGGTCCGCCCTCGAGTCCTCGGTGGGCGTGGACGGACGGTTCGGCGTCGAGGTCTTCCCCGAGCGGAGCGATCTCCGATACGACTGGGTCGGGCGGCTTCCCCTGCCCTCCCGCAAGCTCATCGCGTACACGCTGGTCCATGTCGTCCCGGAGTCGTTCGCCAAGAGGGACTCGCTGGTGGAGCTCGTTCGGCGGAGAGGGGGCGTGGACGTCGTGGTCGGCAGCTGCGTGGGGATGGAAGAGCTCAGCCGGTCCCACCCGTTCGCCCGGGTCGGCGTCGGCCCGTCGCCGTACGCCGTCGCGGTCTGGAAGCGGCCGCAGTACCGGGCGGTCTGGAGCTTCTGCGCTCACGTCACCGACCGCCTCGTCGTGAGACCCGCGCTCGAACGGAGGGGGGTCCGATCGCTGCCCTGGCCCTCCCGATCGCGCGTGCTCGGCCTGTGGTCCCCGCTCCTCCTGGACAGCGGTTCCGCGGGGCGGATTTCATGGGAGTCGCTCGGCTTTCCGCCGCCGGTCGAGTCGGCGCTCCCCGCGCCCCTCGAGGCCTTCCTGCGGGCGGGCCCCGCCCCGGTCGTCTTCTCCCTCGGGTCCTACACGGCCTCGGTCGGTCTCGATCGCGTCATCTCCACGGCCCGAGACGTGGCCGATCGACTCGCCTGCCGCGTCGTCGTGACGACGCTCGAGCCCGAGGCCTCGCTCGCTTCCCGAGAGCTTCCGGATTCCATCACCCTCACTTCATTCGTCAACCTCGACGCTCTCCTTCCGCGGGCTCGCGCCCTCGTCCATCACGGGGGCATCGGGACCACGGCCTGCGCGTTGCGCGCCGGCATCCCGTCCGTGGCCGCACCGATGGCCTTCGACCAGCCGTTCAACGCCCGCCGCTGTGCCGACCTCGGCGCGGGCGCGGTCGTCGAGCCCTTGACGCGCGTGGCGAGCGCGACCCTCGCCGAAGCGATCGCCTCCGCTGCCGGAGGCGGCCATCGCGAGATCCTGCAACGAGTCTCCCGACGGGTTCGGGACGAGGACGGCTTCGCCGCGGCCGCCGCTCGAATCGAGGGACTGCCCGCCAGGGACGCCCTCGCCGCCGGGGCCTGAGACGGGACACGGCGAGGGTCGGGCGAAGACGAGGGCCCGCGGGTACGAGGCCGTTCGACCCTCGACTCATGCGAGGGGTGCGCCCGTCCTGGCCTATGATGTCCGTACCGCACATAGCAGTCCGAGGGAAGCTCTAGAAAGGAGCGGTCCATGCAGCTCATTCTGGTCCCGGCGATCGTCACCCTCGTGGTCACCCTCGTTCGTCTGGCGGGCGAGCGTCTCGGCTGGTCGAAGCTCCTCTTCAACCCCGCGGCGGGAGGCGGCTTCGCCATCGTGGGCATCGCGTGGCTCGTGCCGATCTTCGGCGTGTACTTCGCCCTCAGGCTCGCCCGGCGCGGGGAAGGCACCGACCACCCGTGGCGGGCGCTCGGCCTGGCCGTGCTCGGGATCGTGGTCGCGATCGTTGCCGGGATCGGCGCGAACGCGCTGCACTTCGGCCTTCGGCGACAGCTCCTGACCTTCGCGGTGGTCTCGGTGGTCGCGGTCGCCCTGTCGTGGTGGGGCTGGCCCGCTCTGGGCCGCACGCTCGTGGCCTACGGCCTCGCCGCGCGCATCCCGGTGGCCGCGGTGATGCTCTTCGCGATCCTCGGCAACTGGGGCACCCACTACGACGTGGTCGCGCCCGAAGCGCAGTACCTCAACCAGATGGCGCCCCTGATGAAGTGGTTCTGGATCGGCCTCGTCCCGCAGATGACGGCCTGGATCATGTTCACCGTCGTCTTCGGCACGATCCTGGGGGCCCTGGCCGTGGTCCTGGTGAAGCCTCGGCCAGCCTGACGACGCTGGTCGCTCGGCGAGAGGCCGTCGACGCGGAGTGGTGGACCGCGCGGGGCTCGAACCCGCGACCTCCTGATTGCGAACCAGGCGCTCTCCCAGCTGAGCTAGCGGCCCGTCGACGGGACCCGCATTCTACCAAGGTCACGCGACCCCGGGCAATTGCCGGTCGGATTCTGCTAGAGTCTCCACCGCTCGGCCAGCAAGGCCGCGCCCGAGAGCTTCGGAGCCCATGGTCGAGTACAACCGCCAGGAGCGGGTCGTCAAGGTCAAGATCGCCTACTACGGCCCGGCGGTGGGCGGGAAGACCACGAATCTCAAGGTCCTCTACGAGCGGGCGCGGCGCGGGCGACGCGGCGAGTTCGTCTCGGTGAACTCGCAGCAGGACCGGACGATCCTCTGCGATCTCCTTCCCCTGAAGTCGGTGGGCTTCCGCGGGCTCGATCTGCGATTCCAGCTCGCTGCCGTGCCCGGCCAGGCGATCTACGCTCCGGCGCGGCGGGTGGTCCTGCGAGGCTCGGACGGGGTCGTCTTCGTCGCGAACTCTGCCACCGACCGCTGGCACGAGAACGTCCAGAGCTTCCGCGAGCTGCAGGGGCACCTGCTCGCGCAGGAGCTCGATCCGGCCACGATCCCGATGGTCCTGCAGTACAACAAGCGGGACCTGCCCGACCTGCTGGACGTCGAGACGCTCGACCGCGGGCTGAACGCCCGCCGGGTACCGACGTTCCCCGCCGTGGCGACGCGGGGGGAGGGTGTCCTGGAGACGTTCGCCGAGATCATCCGGCTCACCCTCGCCGACGTCACGCGCCGCCACCCCGCGCTCTCGCTGCCCGAGGGACAGACGGTCGACGAGTGGGCCGAGATGACGGTGCTGTCGATGTTCGGTGCGGCGCAGCTCGCCGGCGGGCAGAGCGACGAGGAGATCGTCAGCATCGACCTGCCCGAGGAGGCGCTCTTCGGCGAGGAGGGCTCGACGCGCCACCTCCTGCGGGTGTCGATGCCGGAGGACGCGGGCCGCACGGCGGCCGCGACCCCGGACTCGGCCTCGGCCGCCGTCCTCGCCGAGACCTACGCGCAGGCATCGACCGAGCTCGGCCAGCGGGTCACCGAGCTGCGCGAGGAGCGCGACGTGGCGCGGCACCGCCTCGCCGAGGTCCGGGTGGCGCTGCAGCTCGCGGAGCAGAAGGCGGAGGAGGGAGAGGTCGAGGACCGGGCCCAGCGCATCCTGGGCATCCTCATGCGCTCCGCCGGGGCGTCCAACGCGAGCCTCCTCCTCACCACCACCGACCCGCCGCAGATCCTCGTCCTGCCGCCGCTCGTCAGCGACCCGCTCGCGCGCACCCGCTGGGGAGCCCTCCACCTGCACGAGCTGCGGGACCTGGCGGAGACGCGGGTCGAGGAGGGCGGGGCCCTCCCGGAGCTCGCCGAGGCCCTGCGGCAGGCCGAGCCCGTCTTCGAGTCGGTGACCCTCGTTCCGCTGCGGTCGGCCGAGCGCGGGCTGGCCCTGGCCGTCCTCTACTACCTTCCCCACGTGATGCTCCCCACGCCGGAGACCCTCCAGCACGTGGGCTTCCTGGGCCGCGTGCTCGCGGGACCGCTCGAGGCGGCGGCGGCCCGCGAGGCCACCGCGAGCGCGCACCGGATGCGAGCGGTGTCGCACGCCTCCGCCTCGGCCATGGCCTCGCTGCTCACGCGGCTGCCTCCGGGCTCGGCACGGCGGGCGGCCCTTCCCCTCGAGGACGTCCTCGCCGCGATGCGGGTGCCGGGAGTGACGGTGACGGTCGCGCCGGGCACGCCGCCCGTCTCCGGAGACGCCTCCCTCCTCCGCTACGCGGTGGCGACGCTCGTGGTGCGGTGCGAGGCGGTCGCGCTCGAGCGCTCGACGATCCCGGTCATCGGCGTCTACGCCGGGCTCGACGAGGGCTTCGTCCGCATCCACGTCTGGCTCGGCGAGGGCGCGGCGGTCGTCGGAGCCCCGGTCGTGACCCAGGCCTTCGCCGCCGACGCCGACACGGAGATGACGGCCGTCTACGCGATCATGGCCCTGCACGAGGGCTACCTGGTCACGCCCGAATCGGAGAGCGGCCTCGTGCACTACGTGCTGCAGCTCAGCCCCGCGGCGTCCTGAGGTCCCCCGGTTGGACTGGAGCCTGGAGGTCGGGATGAGGGTCGTCGACCGTCGAGTTCAGGAGGAGCGCGAGGCCGGGCTGCTCGCCCCGTGGGGGATGCGGAGCGCGGAGAGCCGCGGCCGGCTCCACCCCGAGCCCGAGCATCCGATGCGGACGTGCTTCCAGCGGGACCGCGACCGGGTCGTCCACAGCTCCTCGTTCCGGCGCCTCGAGTACAAGACCCAGGTCTTCGTCAACCACGAGGGCGACAACTACCGGACGCGCCTCACCCACAGCCTGGAGGGCGCGCAGATCGGCCGCACCGTGGCCCGGGCGATGGGGCTCAACGAGGAGCTCACCGAGTGCCTGGTGCTCGGCCACGACCTCGGCCACACCCCCTTCGGGCACTCCGGCGAGCGCGCGATGAACGAGCTGATGCGCGAGCACGGCGGCTTCGAGCACAACCGGCAGACCCTCCGCATCCTCGAGGTCCTGGAGCGCCGGTACCCGGACTTCCCGGGCCTGAACCTGACCTGGGAGGCGCGCGAGGGCATCATCAAGCACCGGCCCGACACCGACGCAGTGGCGCCGCCGGAGTACGCCCCGGGGGAGGCGCCGACCCTGGAGGCGCAGCTCGTCGACCTCGTGGACGAGATCGCCTACAACAACCACGACGTCGACGACGGTCTCGCCTCGCGCATGTTCGGAGTCGACGAGATCCGCACCGTGGCCCTCTTCCGAGAGGCCCACGACGACGCGCTGAGGCGGGGCCTCACCGACGAGCGCGACGCCCGGCACCACGTGGTCCGCTGGATCATCGACCGGTGCGTGCGGGACCTGATCGAGGCGACCATGGCCGCCCTGGCCTCGGCGCGGGTGGGGTCGGTCGGCGACGTGCGGCGGGCAGGCCGGCGGCTCGTGGGTTACTCGGAGCCCGTGGCGGCGCGGGTGCGGGAGCTCAAGGCCTTCCTCTTCGCCAACATGTACCGGCACTATCGCGTGGTGCGGATGGGGGACAAGGCGGGGCGCATCTTGCGCGACCTCTTCGAGTCCTACGTCCGGGAGCCGGGGCAGCTCCCTCCGAGCTTCCAGAGCCAGCTCGAGCGCGACGGCGTCCACCGCGTCGTGTGCGACTACATCGCAGGCATGACCGACCGCTTCGCGGTGGACGAGCACCAGAAGCTCTTCGACCCCGCGGTGCGGGTCTGACCGGCGCCAAGGCGAAGGACGTGTGACGGCCACGAACGTCCTGCTCGCCGTCTACGCGGCGCTGATCGTCGGCGCGGGGGTCCTGGTGGCCCGGAGGGTGCGGGCCTCCGGAGACTTCTTCGTCGCGTCCCGATCGCTGCCCGCGCCCGTCGTGTTCGCGACGATGCTCGCCGCGAACATCGGCGCCGGCTCCACGGTGGGGGCGACCGGGCTCGCCTACCGCTACGGGCTCTCCGCCTGGTGGTGGTCGGGCTCGGCGGCGATCGGATGCCTGGTGCTCGGCCTCGTCGTGGCCCCCCGCATGCACCGCCTGGCCAGCGAGCACGGTTTCTTCACCGTGGGCGACTTCCTCGAGTGGCGGTTCGACCGGTCCGTGCGCGTCCTGATCGCGGCCGTCCTCGGGCTCGGCACGCTCTCGCTCCTCGCCGGACAGCTCCTCGCGATGGCCTGGGCCTTCGAGGTGATCGCGGGGCTCCCCCGGGCCGCGGGGGCAGCCCTCGCCGCGCTCGTCCTCGTCCTCTACTTCAGCGGCGGGGGGCTCCTGGCCTCGGCCTGGGTCAACCTCGTCCAACTCGTCACGCTCCTCGCGGGCTTCGCGCTCGCCGCTCGCTACGCGTGGCGGGCGGCCGGGGGCTGGGAGGGAATGCGGGCCGCCGCCGGCGGCGATCCGTCCTTCGGGACCTTCACCGGGATGGGGACGGCCGGCATCCTCGGCCTCGCGGTCGTGTTCGTCCCGTCCTTCTTCGTCTCCCCCGGCCTCCTCCAGAAGACCTTCGGCGCCCGGTCGTCCCGAGGGGCCCGGTGGGCCAGCCTCGGGAACGCGGTGGCGCTCGCGGCGTTCGCGTTCCTTCCCGCGCTCTTCGGAATGGCGATGCGGGCCGTGGAGCCGGGCCTCTCGAACCCGGAGCTGGCCCTGCCGCGGCTGACCACGGACGTCCTGCCGCCCTGGCTGGGCGGCCTCGCGCTCGCCGCCCTCTTCGCGGCCGAGGTCTCGACCGCCGACGCGGTGCTCTTCATGCTGTCGACGTCGCTGAGCCGCGACCTCTTTCAGGCCGTGCTCCGGCCCGAGGCCAAAGACGCCGAGCTGTTGCGCGCGGGCCGGCTGGCCGCGGCGGGCGGGGGAGTGCTGGGTGTCCTGCTCGCTCTCGTCCTGCCTTCCGTGGCCACCGCCCTGAAGCTCTTCTACGGGGTGATGACGGCGGCTCTCCTCACGCCTCTGCTCGTCGGCCTCCTGTCCAGACGTCCGGGCGCCGCGCACGCCCGGGCGGCCATCGTCGTCTCGATCGTCGCGACGGGCACGCTCTCCGCGGCTCGGCTCGGCACGGCGGAAGGCGCGTGGCTCCCTTCGGTGACCGGGGTCGCCCTGGCCAGCCTGGTGTTCGCGACGGCATGGCTGAGGCCGCGCCGGTCAGCGTCTTGACGAAGGCGGTGACGAGGGACGGGTGCTAGCATCGACCCCGGAGGCCTCATGAACGGGATCGACCGGCGCGGGTTTTCCGTGGCGCTGGCGGCGGGGTTGTCGGCGGCCTGGCCCGCGCGCGCGTGGGCGGTCGAAGGCGGCGGCTCGGGTGGCTCTCCGGCGACGGAACCCGGGGGCAGCCTCACGGACGTGCCCGGTCTGCGGGTGGGCCACTTCACGGACGGGCGGCGGCCCACCGGCTGCACCGTCGTCCTCGCCGAGGGGGGAGCGGTGGCCGGAGTGGACGTGCGGGGCGGCGCGCCGGGCACGCGGGAGACCGACCTCCTCGATCCGGTCAACAGCGTCCAGCAGGTGCACGCGGTCGTGCTCTCGGGCGGGTCGGCGTTCGGCCTCGAGGCCGCGACCGGCGTGGTGCGTTACCTGGAAGAGAGGGGCGTCGGCTTTCCGGCGGGAGCGGGCAAGGTGCCGATCGTCCCCGCGGCCATCCTGTACGACCTCGGCATCGGCGACTGGACGGTCCGTCCCGATGCGAAGGCCGGGTACGAGGCGGCGAGAGCGGCGACGTCCGCCGCGGTGGCGGAAGGAAGCGTGGGGGCCGGGGCGGGAGCGACCGTCGGGAAGATGTTCGGCCTCTCCTCGGCCATGAAGGGCGGGATCGGGACGGCCTCCGTCCGATTGCCGAGCGGGGCCGTGGTCGCGGCGCTGGTCGCGGTGAACGCCAGCGGCGACGTCGTGGAGCCCGCGACGGGGCGCGTTCTCGCCGGCGTCCGCGCGCGGGACGGCAGGCGTCTGCGCGGCGCCGTGGACGCGCTCCTGGCCGGGGAGGCGCCCGGACGGCCCCTCGCGGGAGAGAGCACGACGATCGGCGTCGTGGCCACGAACGTGACGCTGGGGAAAGCCGAGGCGACGAAGGTGGCGCGGATGGCCCACGACGGTCTCGCCCGCTCCATCCGTCCCGTCCACATGCCATGGGACGGGGACACGCTCTTCGCCCTCTCGACGGGCTCGATGACGATCGACCAGGCGTCTCTCGTCGTGGGGGTTCTGGCCGCGGAGGCCGTGGCGCGGGCGGTCGTCCGCGCGGTGACGGCGGCCACGGGCCTTCCGGGCTACCCCGCGTTCGCCGACCTGGCGCGCGGCTGACGTCGGCGGGCCGCCGGCCTGTGGAAAAGCCAGGCGCTTCTGTGGATGGACCTGTGGATAACGGGTGGGCTGGACGGAGCGGGCCTGTGGAAAAGCCGGAGTGGCCGGTGGAAAACCTGGCGGCACTGGTGGAAGAATCCCGCTCCGTCTGTGAATCCACCGTGGAAAAACTCCGCCTCCCGTGAAGGCGGGCAGCGGGCACCCTGTGGATTTCCTGTGGATCGTG
>Ga0335080_10000737_pt1 | contig 30589 bp, 33 predicted proteins | sample Lox_Sample_34_FD_206720 | JGI IMG/M metagenome (GOLD analysis project Ga0335080, IMG submission 206720) | Soil microbial communities from Loxahatchee National Wildlife Refuge, Florida, United States - Lox_Sample_3.4 | ecosystem: Environmental > Terrestrial > Soil > Wetlands | place: USA... | reverse complement strand
GAACGACCGTCGGCCGCCGCCCGGCTTGCACGGTGGTTCCCGGCGGCAATTCTCCTGTCGAGCTTGGGGCTGGCGGCACACGCGGCGCCGCAAACGCCCATCGCCGGCACTGCCCCTTCGCCGGCAGAGCATCCCTGGCGAATCGTGATCCTGAATGGGACGGATCCCTACCTTCCGGCGTTCGTGGAGATCGACCGCTCGATGCGGGCGACACTCACCGCGCCGGGCACCCATCCCGCGGAGATCTACTCGGAGACGCTCGACATGATGCGCTTTCCGGGGGCAGAGCTCGAACCGGAGGTCCTGGCGCTGCTCCGGCGCAAGTACGCCAACCGGGACATCGATGCCGTCATAGCCGTCACGCCCGCCGCGCTCGACTTCGCCGAGCGCCACCACGACTCCCTCTGGCCCCGAGCCTACATCGTGTTCCACAGCGTTTCCGAGGAGGTGCTGCGAGGGCGGAAGCTGCGGCCCATGACGACCGGCGTTCCGTTTCGCTACGACGCGGCGGGAACGGTCGAGCTGGCGCTGCGACTTTGGCCGTCCGCCGAACGAGTGATCGTCATCGGCGGGTCTTCCGATTTCGACCGCTACGTCACCGCGATCGCACGGGAACAGCTTCAAGCGCTCGGCAAGCGCGTTCCGGTAGAGTTCTGGACCGAGCTGACCTTCGAGGAACTGCTCGACAGGGTCTCTCGCCTTTCGAAGAGAGCCGTCGTCCTGCACCTCGCGATCAATCGCGACGCGAACGGCCGCATGTTCGTTCCGCGCGATGCGATGGCGCGCCTCGCGGGCATTTCGCCGGCGCCCGTGTTCAGCCTCTTCGAGACCTTCGTCGGCAGGGGCATCGTGGCAGGCAAGGTCGACGACTACGAAGTGCGCGGGCGCCGGGCCGCGCAGCTCGTGCAAGCCGCGCTGAGCGGACCCGCCGCGGCCGCACCGCCGCGGCCGGAGGTCCTTCCTTCCGTCTGCGTCGCGGATGCCCGCGAACTCCGTCGCTGGGACATTTCGGCGAGCTCGCTGCCTGCGGGCTGCACGGTGCGCTTCGCCGAGCCGTCGGCGTGGCAACGCTATCGATGGCAGATCATCACTGCACTCGCGATCATCGCCTCGCAATCGGTGCTGATCGCGGCGCTGGTCCTGCAGCGCCGTGGCCGCCGCAGAGCGGAGGACGAGGCCCGACACCGACGCGCTGAGCTCGCGCAGGCGTCTCGCCTCGCGCTCGCCGGTGAGCTGACTGCGTCGATCGCCCACGAGATTAACCAGCCGCTCGGCGCGATCCTCGCCAATGCGGGGGCCGCCGAATCCCTCCTCCGGCGCGGCGTGACCGACAGCGCCAAACTGCGCGCCATTGTCGCCGACATCAAGCAGGACGACCTTCGGGCGAGCGAAATCATCCGCCGCGTGCGCGCGCTGGTCACGACCCGCCGGGTGGAGCGCGAGGTCGTCGACGTCAATGCAATCGTGCGCGACGTCCTGGCTTTCCTCTCGGGCGACTCCGAGCGCCGGGGCGTCGCCATCGATGCCGCTCCTACGCCCGAACTGCCTCCGGTCCTGGCCGATCGCGTCCAGCTCCAGCAGGCTCTGGTCAATCTCTGCGTCAACGCTCTGGACGCGATGGCCCAGACGGCACCCGAGAAACGATGCCTGAGCGTGCGCACGAGCTCCGGTGCGGGCCCCAGCGTGGAGATCGCCGTCGGCGATACAGGCGGCGGCATTCCTCCCAACCAGCTCCCGCATCTGTTCGACTCGTTCTTCTCGACCAAGCCGGACGGCATGGGGCTCGGGCTGTCGATCTCGCGCTCGATCGTCGAAGAGCACGGAGGGACCCTGTCGGCGGAGAATCGCGCCGACGGCGCGCTGTTCCGGATCGTGCTGCCCGCGTACTTCGAAGGAGCGCCGGCGCCGGGCCCACGGGCGTCGCTCGACGCGGCATCCGCGCAGCGTGCCTTTCCCGCCGCATCATTATCCAAAGGCTCATCGTGAACGCTCCGGTGGTTCATATCATCGACGACGACGGCAGCATGCGGCTCGCCGTCGCACGCCTGCTGCAGGCGGAAGGCTATGAGGTCAGGACGTACGTGTCGGCGGGGGAATTCCTGCTTAAGCCGCCGGAACCCGGTCCGGGATGTGTAGTCCTTGACCTCAAGATGCCCGGGCCGAGCGGGCTGGATCTTCAGGACGCCTTGCAGCGCGAGCGCCATCCGCTGCCTGTCGTATTCCTCACCGGCCGCGGCGACATCGCGTCGAGTGTGCGTGCGATGAAGTCGGGGGCCGTCGACTTTCTGACCAAGCCTGTCGAGCCGCGGGTGCTTGTCCAGGCCGTCGAGACCGCGCTCCGACGCGACTGGTCCATGCGTACCGATCGGGAAACTGCCGGCAAGGCGCAAGCACGATACGAGAGGCTTACCGAGCGCGAGCGCACGGTCTTCCACGCCGTCGTGGCAGGAAAGCTCAACAAGCAGATCGCCAGCGAGCTCGGCATCGCCGAACGCACGGTCAAGATGCATCGCGGACAGGTCATGACGAAGATGGAAGTCGGCTCGCTCGCAGAGCTCGTGCACGTGTCCGATTTGCTCACGCACGCCGGCATCCCCAGCCCTCCGTCGGCCTCCGACGGCTGACGCGTCCGGCCCGACCGCACCTGTACCCGCGTACAGGGCGACCTTACACCATGGTCCAATTGCGCGGCGTCCTGCGGCGCGGATCATCACGCATCGTGTGGCCCGACCGCCAAGGGACACGGTAGCGGTTGTTGACGACGCGGCGGCAATGCGCCAAGCGATTCGACGCCGGCAGATCAGAGCCCAGCGCTATCAGGGCTCCCTCTGCTGTGCAGCCAGCCCGCATTTGAGAACCGCGCGCAGATGCGCCCCTGACAACGAGATCGGAAAGGCCGGCACGCAGCTCAACCGAGAGGAATACACATGGCAGCCAAGAAACCGAATATCGTGATCATCTGGGGCGACGACATCGGCATGACCAACATCAGTGCCTACTCGGATGGCCTGATGGGCTACAGAACGCCGAACATCGACCGCATCGCCGACGAGGGGATACGATTCACCGACGCTTACGCCGAGCAGAGCTGCACCGCCGGGCGCTCCTCCTTCATCACCGGCCAATGCGGGTTCCGCACCGGCAATACCAAGGTCGGCATGCCCGGTGCGGCGCAAGGTCTTCAACCCCGCGACGTGACGATCGCCCAGCTGCTCAAGGCGCAGGGCTACGCCACGGCCCAGTTCGGCAAGAACCACCTCGGTGACCGCAATGAGCATCTTCCGACCGTCCACGGCTTCGACGAGTTCTACGGCCCGCTCTACCACCTGAACGCCTCCGAGGAACCTGAGCTGCCGGACTACCCGAATCCGAAAGATTTCCCGAACTTCTTCGCGAACTACGGACCCCGCGGGGTTCTGGACTGCAAGGCCACCGACAAGGACGATGCGACGGTCGATCCGCGCTTCGGCAAGGTCGGCAAGCAGACCATCAAGGACACCGGCCCGCTGACCAAGAAGCGGATGGAGACCTGTGACGACGACTTTGCCGCACGTTCAGTGGACTTCCTGAAGCGTCAGAAGGCCGCCGGCAAGCCCGTCTTTCTCTGGGTGAGCTTCACCCATATGCACCTGCGCACGCACACCAAGCCCGAGAGCGTCGGCCAGGCTGGCCGCTGGCAGAGTCGCTACCACGACACGATGATCGACCACGACAAGAACGTCGGGACCGTGCTCAAGGCGCTGGACGATCTGGGCATGGCGGACGACACCCTCGTGATGTATTCCACCGACAACGGCCCGCACATGAACACCTGGCCGGACGGCGCCATGACGCCCTTCCGCAACGAGAAGAACTCGAACTGGGAAGGTGCCTATCGCGTCCCCTGCATGGTCAGATGGCCCGGCCACATCAAGGCTGGATCAATCTGCAACGAGATCGTCGCGCACCTCGACTGGGCGCCCACGATCCTGGCGGCGGCTGGCGTGCCCGACGTGAAGGAGCAGCTCGAGAAGGGCATGAAGGTCGGCAACGCGACCTTCAAGGTGCATCTCGACGGCTACAACCTGCTGGCGCTCCTGACCGGCAAGACGAAGGAGAGTCCGCGCAAGGAGTTTTACTACTTCAACGACGACTCCGACCTGGTCGGCTTGCGCTATGACAACTGGAAGTTCGTGTTCGAGGAACAGCGCGCCACCGGAACGCTGCGGATCTGGGGCGAGCCGTTCACGACGCTGCGGTTTCCGAAGCTCTTCAATCTGCGGACCGACCCGTTCGAACGGGCGGACATCACGTCGAACACGTACTACGACTGGTGGTTCGACCACGCCTTCATCTGCGTCCCCGCCCAGCACATCGTCGGCGAGTTCCTGGCGACGTTCAAGGAGTTCCCGCCCAGCCAGGAGGCTGGCAGCTTCAGCCTGAACCGCGTGATGGAAAAGCTGGCACAGGGCGCGGTAGGCGGCAGCAGGTAACGCACGGGTCGATCATCCGTGGACCGGCAGCCCACATCCGGGCTGCCGGCGCGTGCCGCGGATCACCGCTCGTCGTGGCCAACCCATCGAAACACACCGTCGCGGTTGTCGACGACGACGCCGCAATGCGCCAAGCCATCCAACGCGTTCTGGATACGTACGGATTCATGACCGAGGTGTTCGAAACGGCGGAAACCTTTCTGGAAAGCGGCGCTGCGTCGCGTGCGCAATGCCTCGTTCTCGACATCCGGCTGCCGGGTCTCTCGGGAATCGAGCTGCAGGCGCATCTTCTCTCGATCGGCAAGGCAATCCCGACGGTCTTCATCACGGCTTACGAAGGGGCCCAGGCGCGGCGCCTTGCGTCCCGAGGAACGTACTGTCTGACCAAGCCCTTCCTGGGAGAGGCGCTGCTCGAAGCGGTGACTCGATCCATCGCGCGATGACCGGCGCGGAGTGCACGAGGGTCGAGGGCACAGGGATGCAAGCTTCCGAAGATTCGCTGAATGGAGAAAAGGCATTTCACTTCTTCGAGGCCAAGCTCTCGGGGGCAAGACGATACGAGGAGACGAAAATGAGAATGAACGTATTGCAGGCTATGGCCATAGGCGCAACGCTCGCGCTTGTTCACCCTTGCGTGATGGCGGCCACCGGGGCCGAAATCAGCCGTGATGCGAATGCAGCCCTGCAGCGGTTGTACGCGGAGGTTCCGGCGGCCAAGGCGCTGGGCGCGAAGGCGAATGCGATTCTCGTCTTTCCTAAGGTAACCAAGGCGGGCCTGGGCGTCGGGGGCCAGTTGGGCGACGGCGCGTTGTTGCAGCAGGGCAAGACAGTCGGGTACTACAACACCGCGGGCGCTTCGATCGGACTGCAGGCCGGCGCCCAGCAGTTCGGCTACGCGCTGTTCTTCATGAACGCCAACGCACTCGCGCAGCTCGACAAGGCCGATGGATTCGAGGTCGGAGTCGGCCCGAGTGTAGTCGTGATGGATGAAGGAAAGGCGAAGACGATGACGACCACGACGGCAAAGGACGATATCTACGCTTTCATCTTTGGCCAGAAGGGTCTGATGGCGGGACTCGGCATTCAGGGCAACAAGATCACCAAGACCAGTCCGAAGTGACGGGTCCTGTTCCGAAAAGCCGGGGCCGAAGCGCCAATGCTGCTCGGGCCCGCGGCTTCCCGATCCTGCCGTTTGTCGCCGGCTGACGTTACGCAATAGACCTCGGGAGACCATCATGGTACGCAACATAGGAGCGCTGAGCCTGCTGGCGTTCTCGCTCGCCGCATTCGGCGTCCACGCCCAGACTGCACCGGCCGCCTCGGCCCAGCCAGCGACGAGCGCGGTCGACCCGGCAGCGATCCAGGCCTTGAAGGACATGGGAGCGCGCCTGCAGACGCTGAAGCGCTTTCGAGTGTCGACGGAGCTGACTGCCGAGCGCGTGCTGGCCGACGGCCAGAAGCTGCAACACACTGCCAGCGCGGACATGGACGTCGAGCGTCCCAACAAGCTGCGCGTCAGGATGGCGAGCGCCCGTTCGGAGCGCGAGCTGGTCTACGACGGCAAGACCGTTACGCTCTACACGCCGGCGCAGAAATACTACTCGACGGTCGCATTTGCCGATCCGCTCGGCGTCCTGGTCGAGCGGCTGCAGGAGCGCTACGCAGTGGAAGTGCCGCTGGCCGATCTGTTCGTCTGGGGCACTCCGGAAGCGCCGCTCGACAAGATCGAGTCGGCGATGAATGCCGGTCAGGATCTCGTCGCCGACGATCTCTGCGACCACTACGCCTTCCGGCAGGGCAAGATCGACTGGCAGATCTGGATCAGCTCCGGGAGCGGGCTGCCGCGCAAGATCGTGATCACCAATCGTGCCGACGAAGCGCGTCCGCAATCGGTCAGCATGCTCGACTGGAATCTGAAGCCCGACTTCAAGGACTCGGTGTTCAGGTTCACGCCGCCCAAGGGGGCGAAGTCGATCGAAATCCTTCCGCGGAAGACCAAGTAGAGGAGCGACGACATGAAAGCATCCTTCAGCACCTGGCTCGTGACTCCGCTGGTAGGTCTTGCGCTGTCATATTTCGCCCTGGCTCCGGCGGTTGACGCAGCCGGTCGGGGCGGCGGCGGTGGCGGCGCCCGGGCGGGCGGTCAAGGCAGCGGTGCGCACGCAGGCGGCGGGGGCGCCCGACAAAACGTCCAGGTCAACAACAGCCGGGCCGACGTACGGACCAACAATGTCCGCAGCACCAGCGTCAACAACGTCAATGTCAACCGGGACGTCAACGTAAACGTCGACCGAGGCTGCTGTGGCGGCTGGGACAACGACTATCACCCCGTGGCCACGGCGGCAGCCGTTGGTGCAACTGTCGCCGTTACATCCGCCGTCGTGGGCTCGATGGTGCGCTCCGTGCCCGCCGGGTGCGTGCCAGTCAACTACGGCGGCGTCGTCTACCAGCAGTGCGGTGGCACATGGTATCAGCCTCAAGGGACCCAATTCGTGGTGATCAACCCGCCGTATTGACCTGCGCGCCCGATCAACTCAATCCGGACGCCGCAACTGGCCCGCCATGCCGCCACGCACGGCTGGCAACCCGATCCGGTCGAGGAGCGAGTGAAAGCGAGAGTTCAAACCCAGACTGGCGAATGCCGGATCGACGGCAAGCATCAACAGCGAGGTCGCTCGCTCCGCCAAGCCTTTGTCCAGCTCCGCCAAGGCTTCATCCGCACGTCGGGACTGAACGGCTCCCCTTGACGATTCCGATCCACGCGAAAAGACCCAGCGTGGCCGGATCGCTTCCGGTGCTCGGCTCTTCCTGGATGACCTGGTTCAATGACTCCCAGTACCGGATAGTCGGTCGGAAATACGAAGTTCGCTGTCACACCGGACGCGTTGACGAAATTCATCGGCGGGGGGCTCGCGCCCTCGGATAGCTCTGCAGCCAATGCGACGACCCTTCCGGCTGGGCTGGTGCGCGGCTGAGGGTCAGGCGTCATGGCAGTGCTCGCTCGTGAGCTTTATCCTGGCCAGAGGGCTTGACATAGGAGCATATACGCGTAACGTGTGCGCATATGCGCTTATTGCCAAGAGGAGGCTCTGATGGCAGCCGAAGGCTCGACCCCGCTCCCGGAATGCAATTGCCTTGCGCTGCGCCAGGCGACCCGCCGCGTGACCCAGTTCTATGACCAGTGCCTGGCACCCACCGGCCTGCGCACGACGCAGTTTTCGATCCTGGCGAAGTTGCAACGGCTGGGACCGATGACGATCAACGTGCTGGCCCGCGACCTGGTGATGGATCGCACCACGCTTGGCCGGACCATGCTGCCCTTGGAGCGCGAGGGCCTGATCGCCATCAACGACGGAACCCTGGATCGCCGCAGCAAAGAGCTCGCCGTGACGAAAGTCGGTACCGAGCGGCTGCGGCGCGCCGCGAACCTGTGGGCCGCGGCGCAGACACAATTCGAGGAGAGGTTCGGCCCTGGGCGCGCCGCGGATCTGCGCGGCCTTCTGGGCGAGGTCGTTTCGTGCGACCTCGAGAAGCCCGGCGCGACATCCACCGTCCAACGCCGGCAGACACGACCGGGGTTCTAATGACGCGATATCTCGAGGACTTTGAGCCGGGACAGAAGTTCGGCTCGGGGCGGCTTTCCGTCGAGGCGGCACGGATCAAGTCGTTTGCCACGGAATTCGATCCGCAACCTTTTCATCTGGACGAGGACCGCGCCCGCGACTCCCTCTTCAAGGGATTGGCTGCGAGCGGCTGGCATACGGCGGCCATGACGATGCGCCTTCTCGTCGAAAGTGAGCTCAAGCCCGCGGGCGGCATCATCGGTGCCGGATTCGACGAGATGCGCTGGCCGCGACCGGTGCGGCCAGGAGACGAGCTGCATGTCGAAAGCGAAATACTCGAGGTACGGGTTTCGAAGTCTCGCCCCGATCAGGGCGTTATCAAGGTGAGAACGACGACGTCGAACCAGAACGACGAGCCGGTGCAGATCTTTGTAGGCAATCTGATCGTGCCGAGACGCCCACTTACCTAGGGAAGGACAGATGACGAAGCTCGACGGAAAGACTGCCCTTGTTACCGGCGGGAGCAGCGGTATCGGCTTCCCTGTATCAAGCCCCCGGTCGGAAGTGCAGTATCGGTATGGTGGCTGTAGTTAGGCATCTGCATCGAGCGCGTCCGCGCCGCAGAGTCGCCGCGACGTGACATGTCCTGCTCGGAATCAACCCTGACGGACACTGTCCGCCCGGATTGAACCGTCAGCGACGCGGAAACCGGTCACCTCTTTGCGAGTCGTGGGTGGGCGCAATCGACCCGTTGCTGCCATAGGCCACTCTCGTTAGCAGACATTGCGGGCCGTTACTGGATTATCTCGTCTGCGCGCAGCAGCACCGACTCGGGAATCGTGAGCCCCAACATTTTCGCCGTTGTCAGATTGATCACTAGCTCGAACTTGGTCGGCTGCTCCACGGGAAGATCGGCGGGCTTCGCGCCCTTGAGAATCTTGTCCACGTAGTTGGCCGAAAGGCGGAGATTCGCGGCGAGATCGGCTGAGTAGCTTAGCAACCCGCCTGCCGCCACGTGTTCACGGAGTCCATAGGCGACTGGTAGATGTGTGGCTTGCATCAGTGCTTGCAACTGAGCTCGTTCGTTGAGGTACATGCCGTCTCGGACGACCACGACGCCCTGCGACCCCTCGCGAACGATCTGCGCGACGGCGGCATCGATTTGCTCGGGCGCATTCGCGACAACATGTAAGGCAACGAGGTCTAACGCGGCGCAAGCCTTCTGGGCGGTGGCCCAAAACAAGTCATGCGATGGAGCAGTCTCGTTCAACAGGATGGCAATGCGCCGGGCGCGTGGCACGACCGCGTGCAATATCTCGATGACCTTGCCGATCAACTCTTCCTGGTCGTTGGTAACGCCGGTGATGTTGCCCCCCGGTCTGGCCAGGCTCGCGACAAAGCCATCGCCTACAGCGTTCGGGACGCTCGCCATGACGATGGGTATCGTTTTTGTGGTCCGCTGGGCCGCGCGCGTGGCCGCCGGACTCGGAGTAACGATTATATCGACTCTCTGTGTAATAAGTTCGCCGGCTAAGATGTCCAAGCGTTCTACATGACCATCCGCGTAAACGAATCGATACTCGACATTCTTCCCCTCAAACCAACCATGGTCCTGCATTCCTTCCGTGAACGCTGCGCGCACATGGGCGGTAGTGCCTTCCGATGGGAGGAAGAGTAACCCAACACGAGGGATGGAAGTGGCAGATTGTCCGCCGCTAGGTCGATGTGCGAAGAGCAGGGTTATGCCACCTGCGAGCAGAACATGGCGACGCGTGATCACCGAACCACCCAGGCAACGAGAATAGACGCAGCGATTGTAAGTGAACTTAGAGAACGCCAACGAACGGCGGCTACTGGCCCGATTGCGGCCGGTGTCTCAGGACCCTTGAATGGCGGCTCTTGATTTTTCGCCTGCGCAAGTGGCCGCAAGTATGGCCGAGACAACAGGCGTCCGTCTCCGTTCAATCGCTGCTGTTGCAGATCGACGCTGACGCTGTCTGTTTGGTCAGAACGCAATTTCAGCGCGTGATATCGCATCGCGCCGGATCGAACCGGACACTGTTCGCTCGCGATGTGCCTTCACTGGATTGACTGTGCCTTAATTGTGCCTTGATGACGCGGGTTATAAGGTTGGCAAGCGCCGCAAGTATTTGATTGACAATACTCTACGCAGGTTCAAAAACGCTTTGCATTGCCTCCGGTCCGCCGCGCAGCTCAACGAGTCGATCGAGGATCTCAACGACGTGCCGTCCGGTCAAACCCCGGTCCGGCTCGGCGGCCAAGCATTCACTTCTGAAGTCATCCACGACGTTGAGCACTCGGAAGCGCCGACCATCGGCCAAGGCATCGGTCATGAAGTCCATCGACCAGCGCTGATTGATGCGCGCGGGCGCCGGCAGCACGACGCGCACACAGCGATACTGGCGGTGTCCTCGCCGCTGCTGCAGCGACAGCCCTTCTTCGCGGTAGATCCGCCGCACCCGCTTCAGATTGACCACTGTGCCCTTCCGCTCGAGCAGCACCTGCAGTCGACGGTAACCGAACCGGCGTCGCTCCTCGGCGAGCTCGCGCAGTCTCGCTCGCAGCTCGCCGGCGCGATCAGGACGCTTCGTGTAGCGCTGCGTCGCTCGGCACAATCCGAGCAACCGACAGGCACGCCGTTCGCTGATCCCATGGCCTGCACGCCAGAAGCCCACGATGCTGCGCTTGGCCTCTGGCGTCACCACTTTTTTGATAGCGCCTCCTTCAATAGCTGTACATCGAGCGCCTGGTCGGCCACCAGCCGCTTGAACCGTCGATTCTCTTCCTCGAGTTCGCGCAGTCGCCGTGCTTCGGGCACCGCCATGCCACCGAACTTCGAGCGCCAGCGGTAGAACGTCCACGTGCTCACCCCGTGCTTGCTACACAACTCCTGCACCGACGTCCCGGCTTCCGCCTGCTTCAGAAACCCGATGATCTGTTCCTCGGTAAACCGCGACTTCTTCATCGACGCCTCCAATTCACCGCCGACCGGCGAATCGTGCGCCATCCCGTGGACTAGGATCCGGGGCTCAGGTCACTCTCTCGTCAACGTGGCCGCACTGCTCGTGGCGGACGGCCGCGATTTCCACCGGAGTAACGGGGCCGAATTGGCGACGGCTCCTCGCAAGCGCCCCGTAACTGCACTACAAAAGCGCCTCGTAGGCGATCACGGTGATCAGGGTCGCCTCCCAAAAATGCAAAATTTGGCGACTCTACGACGACGTTTGCATCAATACAACGTGTCTCCTGATGGAGACGTCGCCGAAAGGCGACACGGCGCAAGCTTTTCTACGCGAGGTCGATTGGCGGTAGGACCGATTCCTAGAGCTCGTTCGGCTCATCTTACGCATAAATAGGAGGGCGTCGTCTTGTCAAGTTCGAAGGACGGACAAATAGTTGTCGCACGTCCGAGAGGACGACTCAAAGCGGCATGCAGAGTCCACGACTATGACTTGCGAGCATGGTTTAAGCGCCACTGGGCGGTCCTTGAATACAGATCGGACTTTTTTCGATCGATCTTCGTTCCGCATAAGTCGCAAGGCTGGATTTGCGCTTAGCGGGTCGGGTTTGCTTTCCGCAATGCTAATCTTTCTACCGGTCACAGCCTCCGCCGGCGCGGACCTCGTCGCCGAGCCCGTGGATGCGACACGGCTCGTAGCCTTGTCTGAGCATCGCGTCTCATGGGCCACCGCCAAAAATGATATGGGCGAGGTCGCGGACAACGTGCGGCTTTCGCACTTGACGATTGTGCTTAACTCGTCAGCGCAACGCGAACTCGAGGACCTTCTCCATCAGCAACAGGATCCGAATTCGGCGAACTTTCATCACTGGCTCTCACCGACGGAGTTCGGCGAGCGATTTGGCGCCTCAGTGCACGATATACAAGCAGTAACGTCGTGGCTGCAATCGCAAGGTTTGCACGTCGATGCAGTCTCCAATAGCCGGCTGCGGATAGACGTCAGCGGCTCGGCAGCGAATGTTGGCGCGGCGCTCGGGTCGCGCCTGCACGTCTACCAGGTTAGCAAAGAGCAGCGGATTGCTCCCGTCAGCGTGCCGCAGATTCCTGCGGCCCTGTCGACCATCGTGCGATCGGTGCGAGGTCTTGCCACGATCAAAGAGAAACCGTCTGGCGGCTTCGGAGTCGCACAGTTTGTCGGTCAGGCCGCAGGGGGGTCAACGTCCTGTTCTACAAATTCCTGCACTCACTACATCTTTCCTGCCGACTTCGCCACGCTCTACGACGTGAATCCCATCTATCAGCAAGGCATCGACGGGAGCGGGCAGACAATTGCGATCATTGGCCGCGCGCGTGTCTACCTGCCCGATGTCGAGAACTTCCAGGCGAGATCGGGTCTGGCGACCAAGGACCCCACCATCATTGTCCCTCCCACAGGAATCGATCCAGGGCCAGCGGCATCGTCGGGTGGCGTCTCGGAAGACCAGCTCGAGGCAACTATCGATGTCACGCGCGCCACGAGCGTTGCGCCCGGTGCAACGGTCGATCTAGTCATCAGCGCTGATGCCCCAACGGGAAGCGGCCTCGGGATTGCTGCCGAGTATGTGGTTGACAACCGCCTCGCCGAGATCATGAACATCAGCTTCGGTGCCTGCGAGGCGAGCGCTGGGCAATCCGGTGTCGCCTTCTGGGATAGTCTTTTCAGCCAAGCCGCAGCGGAAGGCATTTCAGTGTTTGTGGTGTCCGGGGATTCCGGCGCGGCCGGGTGCGACGCCTATAACACGACGCCGCCAGCAACCCAGACTGTGAGCCCGAACTACATCTGTGCGTCGAGCTACGCGACATGCGTCGGCGGCACGCAATTCGCAGATACGGGAAGTCCCGGCGCGTATTGGAGTTCAAGTTCCGGCGCCGGACTTGCGTCGGCATTGCGCTACATTCCCGAGGGCGCGTGGAACGAGCCCATGGGTGCCAGCGGGAGCCTGCAAGCTTCCGCATCGGGCGGCGGCGTGAGCATGTATGTTCCGACCCCGTCGTGGCAAAGCGGGCTCGGGCCTCCGGGTGAGCAAGGTCGGTTCACTCCCGACGTATCGTTCAGCGCCTCCGCGCACAACGGTTACTTCGCTTGCCTGGCCGCGGCAGGGAACTCTTGCGTATCAGACGCTACCGGGTATTTTCAATTCGAGTATTTCTTCGGGGCGTCGGCGGCCACGGCCGATATGGCCGGAATAGCGGCGCTACTCAACCAGAAGATCGGAACCCCGCAAGGCAACTTGAATTCGCGCCTTTACGCGTTGGCAGCCACGCCTGGTAGTGGGGTTTTTCACGATGTGACGGTGAGTACGAGCAGTGTCTCCGGATGCGACGTTTCTGCACCGAGCATGTGCAACAACAGTACCCCGGGGCCAGGAGGTCTGGATACCGGTGTGGCCGGATACTTAGTACGCACCGGCTATGACGAAGTCACGGGACTCGGTTCGATAGACGCAGCCAATCTGCTCGCCCGGTGGTTCGCCGTCCCTGGTTCCACCGAAGCCCAGACCATCCCGAGCGGTCAGACCACCAACTATCAAGGTCTGTGGTGGGCGGCTCCGGCCGGCTCCGAATCCGGCTGGGGGATCAACTTCGCGCACCAGGGCAACACGATCTTCGCGAGCTGGTTCACCTATGACCTCACCGGCAAGGGCCTGTGGCTGGTCATGACTGCCGGTCAGACCGCTCCAAACACCTATTCCGGAACGCTCTACACCACGACCGGTCCGGGGTTCAACGCCGCCCAGTTCAATCCGAATCAAGTGGTCCCAAGCCAAGTAGGCACCGGGACGCTTACCTTCAGGGACGCCAACGACGCCACATTTGCGTACACCGTCGAAGGTGTCTCACAGGTGAAAAACATCGAGCGCGAAGTGTTCGGGAAGCTGCCCATCTGTGCGACGGCAACCGGTCCTCTGACCGCGGCGACCAACTACACGGATCTGTGGTGGGCTTCGCCGCCGGGCTCCGAGTCAGGTTGGGGGATCAATCTGACTCACGAGGGGACCACAATCTTCGCCACCTGGTTTACCTATGGGACGGACGGCACGCCGATGTGGCTCGTGGTGACGGCCGGCAACACCGGCCCTGGGGTGTATTCGGGGACGCTCTATCAGACGACGGGTCCAGCGTTCGATGCGGTGCCGTTCAATCCGGCGAACGTCGTGCCCGCGGCGGTCGGAACGGCGACGTTCACCTTCGCCGATGGCAACGACGCGACCTTCGCCTACACGGTGAATGACATTTCGCAGCAAAAGGCGATTACCCGCGAAGTATTCCAGGCACCCGGCACCGTGTGTCAGTGATTAGGCAGACGGTCGTCGAGCAGTTTCTCATTGGGTGATCGTGAAGGTATCAGCGGCGTCGACCCGGGCGGGCGTTATGCTGGTAGCGGATGCCGTGCATGTCTGCTTCCAGACCCACTGCAGACATTGCCGGGGTCATTCGATCACCTGGTCCGCGCGCAGCAAGAGCGACTGCGGGATCGTGAGACTAAGCGCCTTGGCGGTCCGAGCACTGATTGCCAGATCGAATTTGGTCGGTTGAAGCACACCGGCAAGTCGGCAGGCTTCGCGCCCTGCAGAATTCGCCCGGTGTAGACGCCAGCCTGGCGATATCCGTCAGTAGGGCTTGCCCCGTAGCTCATTAGGCCGCCTGCCTCCACAAACTCACGCTTGAAGTAAATCGCGGGAATCGCGCGGCGTACGGCGAGCGTTACGAGCAATTCGATCCGCTCGCAAAAATACGGATCGTCGCCCACGAGGATCGCCCCGATCCGTTGTTGGACGATGGCATTGGACACCGTGTCGAAGTCCCTATCAGCACCGGCGCGGAGGATCACGAGCTCTTGCCCGTAGCGGCGGGGCAGCGTCTGCAAATCTCTGGACTGGGTTTCGACATTCGGGTGGTTTGGATTGACAAGTATGGCGATCACGGCAGGTTTAGGTACAACCTCATGAAGGAGCTCAAGTCGCTTCACCAAAGCTCGCCTAAGAACATCGAGGTCGACGATGCGCTGGAGTTGGCCGAGCAGACTGACGTTTGACCAGCGTCCGCTCTACGGAGCTACTGCGCCTGCCCCTCGGCCGGCGCAGTTCGGCCATGAGGAGAAGTTGCGACGCGCGGCGCAAAGCAGACCGTTGTCGGGCGATCAAACGTTGTGCGGTGATGCCGGCGAGAGCAGTCGTTCGCACGCACAATACATCGAACGATTGTGCCGAACACAACGTCGGAACCGGCAGGCCGACAGCGTCGCTACATTCGGCCAGCCCGCTATTTACCCCGCGGCAACACGACCGTGAAGACGGTCTCCTGATCGTCTGAGCACACTTCGGCAGTGCCGCCATGGCCTTTGGCGATCTCGCGGACAATGTACAAGCCGAGGCCGAGACCGGGATGACGCGTGTTGGCGTTGCCGCGATTCAGTGGCTCAAACAGTTGAGTCAATGTCGTCGCATCCATAACGGGCCCGCGGTTACTTACTGCAATGCGAACGCCGGACTCCCCACCCATCACTGCGACGCGCACCGGCGCGTCCCGTTCACCGTGATGTATTGCATTCGTGACAAGGTTGCCGAGCAACTGTTGCACGCGTCTCCCGTCCCAAAAGCCCTGACAATCGCCCGCGACGTCCAATTGCAAGTTACTGTCGGGATATGCAGCGCGCAATTGGTCGATTTCGTCCGCAGAAATTGTCCCCAGATCAACCAGAGAGCGTACGACGTTGATGCCAACACCGAGATTTGTTCGGTTGAAATCGACCAAGTCGTCAAGCAGACCTTGCAAGTGGGCACCGCTGTTGATCAGCCGGTGTGCGGCATCCGACACAACCTCTCCGGCATTGAGTTGTCCCAGGAATCGCGCAGTCATTTGCACAGTTTGCAGCGGAGTGCGCATATCGTGGCTCAGCATGCCCAGTAGCAAGTTTCGCGCTTGCTCTACTTGCGAGCTGAAATGGCCGATCGACTCGGCCAGCGCCTGATCGATTGACTCGTTGAAGCGAATGACATCCTCCAGCGACGGATGGTTTGGCGAGCACGCGTCCATCCACAGCGAAAGAAGAGGACACGGCCCCGGACTGCTCGCTGGCCTGACAACTCGCCGCGCAGAAAGCGTCGACTGAACCGAACCGCAACGGACCGGGCGCCGGCTGCGGCTCGGGTGTTGACTTGTCGTCGTTCATGTAGAACTGGGCACTGCGAAGCCGGGGATCATCCGCGCTGGTCGGCCCCGGCGAATAGGTCGTGCCGTTGAAAGAACTTTGGACCGAACCCGACATCACCGGCGCTCCGGCGCACGAGCATAGCAGCAGAACCGAGACAAGGACGAGCAATGCTTTCATGGGCGCTCCGACGGTGCGCCTCGTGCCGGCCAATCGTTCAGCGATGGTAGCGTCTTGAGCCCACCATGGCGCCGCTTTGGACCATGATTTTGTGACAAATCATTTCCTTGCCAGGTCATGGGTGAAGCATACCGCGGGATCAACCTTGAAGCTCGCGGAGCGAGGTCTCACAAGGGAGCTGCGTCCGATCCTCCTGAGCCGAGCCCGCTCGCAGGAGCGCCGCAGACTACGGGCAACGCTAGCGTTTGGGCGCTATCACGAACTCAGCATCGTTCATGCGATAAAGCACGCCTGCGGGATCGTTCTTGAGCACCGAGAACCGGCCCGCGACGACGATCGGCTCGAAGCCGTAGGTAATCGGCTTTTTAGCTTTCACTTCAACGATCGCGTCGGGTCCAGCGGGTATGCAGAACGGACAATGGGGAGGAACGGCAGAAAGCAGGAAGTGCTGCTGCTGTTCGGTCATCTCGAGGGGAATCATGAAGCCGTAGACCCGCACGTCCTTCTGGTCGAGGCTCAGGATATCGGACGAGAACCGGGGAACGATCTTCTTGCCTTCCTTCACCGGTTCGACTTGTGCGAGCGTCTTCCACGGGACGACTCCGGCGAACTCGGGCAAGACTTGCGCGCTGTAGTCCGTCGCGTTCGGCAGGCCTTTGGCCGGCACGTTGGTGTTGAGTGCCGCGACCGGCAAGGCGACAACGAGTATTCCGACAGCAAAAGCCAAGCGCAGGAGGGACATCGTCTGTTGACCTCTCGAACCCGACGTAGGCCGCCTAGTATACGCGCGTGAACGCGCGTCAAGGGCCGAACCGTCAGGCGGCTGAGTCGGCAGCTTTTCGATTTTCGTGGCGCGAGCCGCTGGGCACCGCTCGTACCGATCCCTCAACCAGCGCGAGGAAGTAACCCACACAGCCGAGCAGCACGATCCAGAAGCTCGTCGGCGCGTTGGTCCAGTACGCCAGCGCGATCCCCAGCCAAGTCTCGGCCACGGCCAGGCCTACCGCGAGGGCGATGCTCAAGGGCAGGCGCGATGTCAGCCGTAAGGCGGTTGCCGCCGGCGCGACCATCAGCGCGAACACGAGCAGCACACCGACAACCTGCGCCGCTTCTGCGACCGCGATCGCCACGACGGCGAGGAACAGTACCGAAACGAGTCGCAGCGAAACGCCCTTCGCTTCGGCGAGCTCGGGGGCGAGTGTGGCAAACAGCAGCGGCCGCGAAATGATCGCAAGCGCGGCGGCGCTCAGCACGCTCAATCCGGCAAGCACCCAGACCGTTTCGCTGGCGACACCCAGCACATTGCCGAATAGGATCGCGGTCGCCTGGGTAGCGTGCGTCGTGTAGAGAGACAGGAACAGCACGCCCAGCGCGAGCGCGAGCGACAGGATCACGCCGACCGCGACATCGCGCCCGCGCAGCCGCTCACCCAGCAGGCCCATCGCGATCGCTGCCGCGAGCGTGAAGGCGACGAGCCCCCAGAGCGGCGTTACACCGACCAGTACGGAGCCGGCCGCGCCGGCGAAGCCCACATGCGATAGCGCGTGCCCGGCAAAGGCGAGCTGGCGCAACACGAGAAAGACGCCGACGGCGCCGCAGATTATAGCGACGATTCCCCCGGCGAGGAACGCGCTGCGCATGAATTCGTATTCAAACATCGTGGCGGTGGGCTTCGGCTTCGACCGGCCCGTGTCCGGAAACGACGATGATGCGGTCGCGAGCGCGCAACACTTCGATCGCGGTGCCGTACAGCCTTGACAGCACTTCTCCGGTGATGACCTCGTCGACGGTTCCGATCGCCGCTCTTCCTTGGCCGAGGTAGAGGACGCGGTCCATTGCAACGAGGAGCGGGTTGAGCTCGTGTGCAGTGAAGAGGACAGTAATGCCCGCGGCTTGCTGAATCTCTTTCACCAGCGCGACGATCGTCTTCTGGAAATGTGGATCGAGGCCGGTGAGCGGCTCGTCGAGCAGAAGCAGCTTCGGGTGACCTAGGAGCGCCTGCGCGAGCAGGAGCCGCTGCTGCTCGCCGCCCGAGAGCTCGTGTACGGGACGCACCGCAAGCTCCTCGGCGTGTACGACCGCAAGAACCCGATCGACCTCGCGAGCGCCGGCTTGGCTGGAGAAAGGCACGCCCCAGCGCTCGCCCGCGAGCGCGCTTGCCACGAAATCCCAACCCCGCAAGCGCAGATCGGCCAGCGACGCATGCTGTTGCGGAACGTAGCCGGCGTCGCGGTTGCCGCGGTCGGGTCTCGTGCCGAAGACGTGTAGTCTGCCCGCTTCTGGCCGTACGAGCCCGAGGATTGCGTGCAGGAGCGTGGTTTTCCCCGCGCCGTTGGGGCCAAAGACACCGATGAACTCGCCGGACGCTATCGCGAAGGTGACGTCCGCGACTACGACCCGTCCGTCGCGCGCGAGCGTGACCCGATCCAGCTCGATCGCGTAGTCGCTCATCGGCTGCCGAGCGCGTGCTCGAGCGCTTCGAGCTGCGAGAGCATCCATTCCTGATAACGTTGACCTGCGGGTTCGGTCTCGGTGATCGGAACAACGGGCACGCCAACTTCTGCGGCTATCGCGCGCATGTGTTTGGCCAAAGCCTGGCTGGTCTGCGTGTTGTAGAGCAGAACCTTGACTGCTTTCGTTCGTAGATCCCGTTCGAAAGCCGCTATGGCCGCCGCGTTGGGTTCGGTGCCGTTCATCACCGCGAGCTGAAAGCCCCCATTACGCATCTTGAGTCCCAACGCTTCAGCCATGTAGTCGAAGAGCGGTTCGGTTGCAGTCACCCGTGTCCCGCTGTACTGCTTGCGCAAGGCGGCGATCTTGTTGTGGAACGCCCGCATCGATGCTTCGAAGCTGGCGAGCCGATCGGCATAGTCCTCCTGCTGGGCGGGATCGATGCGAGCGAGTTGCATGGCAAGCGCGCTCGCGAGCGCATCGGCCGCAGCAGGGTGATACCAGAGATGTGGATTGTCCCCGCTCTTCTTGTGGACCAGCTTCGCGACTTCGATCACGTCTCGCGACGAGGACTTGGACGCTGCCAGCAGCTTCGCAACCCATGGGTCGTAGTCGGCGCCGTTATAGACGACGAGTTTGGCGTCGGCGATTGCGCGCGCCGTTGCCGTGGTGGCTTCGAATTCGTGCGGGTCCTGGTTCGGGTTGCTGAGGATGCTCGTGACCGTAACATGGCCGCCTCCGATCTGGCTCGCGATATCGCCATACACGTTCTCGGCCGCAACCACCTTGATGGCCTCGGCGGCCGCCGCCGAGATCGCGATACTCAAGGCGACAAGTCCGGTGACGATGAGACTGCGCATGGCCGCGTTCTGTCCCCGACCGCACCCTGCTACGCCATCTTAGTCCGGATGCTTCATGCCGCAGTACTTGCCATAGGCGATGCCCTTGCACGCCTTGGCCAGCTCTGCATTACAGAAATCTTCGTCCTTGCCCGATTCCTGGCACTTAGCTGCCGCCTCGTGAGCTGCGGCGATGATTCGATGGCGTTTGACGTCCTCCTTCGTGTGCTCGGCCTCGAGTGCGGGATCCACCGCTGAACGCGCGGGCTTCGCCAGTGGCTTGCCGCTCGGCGCTTCGGCGGCCATTGCCGAAAACGGGATGCTCAAACAAAGAATCGACACTAAAAGGAACGTCTTCATTGGGATCTCCTTGATGCGAGCTTAGGCACGGCGCGCAAGTGTGGCCGAGATATTGGCCTGTGCAGCACGCCAACTCGGCAGCAGCGCCGCCAGCATCGCCGCGACGAACGACGGTACCAGCAGCCAGAGCTCTTTCGCCGAAACCGTCCAGGCATTGATCGGTATGCTCTCCTGCCGCGCCATCCACCACGCCAGAATCGCCGCGAGGCCGTGCGCCAACAACAGTCCGAAGAGACCACCGAGGACGGCCAGGATCAGGGCTTCGAGCACAAGCATCAGCGCGATGCTCGATCTGCGAGCGCCGAGGGTTCGCAGCACCGCGATGTCGTAGGCGCGCTCGTTCAGCGCGTGATACAGAGCAATGAACAGCGAGAGCGCGGCAGTCGCTAAGACGACACCGCCGAACGCGCGAATCACGTCGGCACCAACGCCTATCATGCGAAACAACCGCGCGGTTTCGTAGGCAGGCGAGGCTGCCTGCATGTTGGTCTCGGCATTGATCTTGCGCGGCAGAGAGACCGCAGCCAGGGGCGTTGCGTACTGAACGAGGAGGATCGTCACCTGCCGCTCGGCCTCGATTACCGCTCGCTCTTCCGGGTCGGTGACGTTGCCTTCGTGCACGAACCAGACGCTCTCGGGATTGACCAGGACCAATCGGTCGAGAACGGTGCCTGTGGGCTTGAGGACGCCGACGATCGTATAGACGGAGTCACCGTGAACGGGGCCGCCTTCCGCGAGCCCGTGCGAGCCGACGAAACGGTCACCCAGTCCCAGCTTGGTATGCGCGGCTACAGTCGAGCCGAACACCGCCTGCATGCGATCGTCCCAGGGCCGGCCGGCAGCGAACTCTCCGTGGTACAGGTCGAGGTAGTCGGGCGACGTACCCACGATCCAGAAGCCGCGAAAGCTGTCGGCGATGCACAGCGGTATCACGCGCTTGACAAGCGGATTCTTGGCGAGCTCTTCCGCGGCGGCACGCGGGATGTTGCCGGTAGGCACATCGAGGTGAAAGATTCCGGCCAGCATGAGCTGGATCGGGCTGCCTTTGGCGCCGACGACCAGGTCGATATCCTTCGCATCGCGAATCAGGCTGTCGCCGATCTGGTTGTCGACGATCAGAACGAATCCGATCGTTCCGACGCCGAGCGCCAGGAGAAGGACGTTGAGGAGCGTCCCGAGCGGCCGAGCGCGGAGGTAACTCCAGGCGAGCTGAAGGAGCGTCATATCAGCGGCTACGTCGGTCGGCGCGGGAGAGGCAGCTGGCGGGGGATTTTGGACTTCAGTCGGGTATCGTGCGTGGCGATTACGAGCGATACCGCATGTTGGCGCGTTGCACTGAGCAGGAGATCGGCAACGGAGGCGCACGCCTCGTCGTCGAGATTCGAGGTCGGCTCGTCCGCGAGCAACAGCTTGGGACGGTTGACCAGGGCCCGCGCGATTGCCACGCGCTGCTGTTGACCGACCGAAAGCTGGTGAGGGTACGCGTTTACCCGATCGTCCACACCCAACGCGTCCAGCATCGTATTCGCGGCTGGACGATCAACCGGCAAGCCCGCGATGCTCTGGGCGACCAGAAGGTTCTGCAGGGCCGTCAGCGTGGGCAGCAGATGGAACTGCTGCAGCACGATGCCGATATGCCGCCCGCGAAAGCGATCACGGTGCGGCGCCGGGAGCTCGGACAGGTCTTGCCCGTCGACCACAACCTTGCCGCTGCTCGGAAGCAAGAGACCGGCAATCAGATGGAGAAGCGTCGTCTTGCCACAGCCGGACGGGCCGACCACGAGCACATTGCTTTCCGGCTCGACGATGAATTCGTCCAGGCGCAGCACCTCGGCGCCACCGTTGTAGCCGAATCGGAGCTGCTCGACGCGAATCATCGGCCGACGCGGAGCTCCCGCTTGCCGCAATCCGAGCAGCGCCCGTACAGGGTAACGTCGTGTTGCTCGACCCTGAAACCGCGCGGCGCCAGTCGACGGAGATTCCCTGGACAGCCGGCAACGTCGTAAACGCGGCGGCACGTGGTGCACTGAAAATGGTGGTGATGTCCCGATCGGCTTGCCTCGTATCGGGGGCTTTCCCCGGGTAAGGTTATGATCTGCACCTCTCCCTCGGCAACCAAGCGCTTGAGGTTGCGGTAAACCGTCGCCAGGCCCAGGTCCGGCACGGCGCTCCGCCCGGTCTCCAGCACTTCCCGGGGTGACAGCGGCCGCTTCGCCCGCCGGATGACCGACGCGATCGCGGCGCGCTGACGGGTGGCGCGCTGTCGTTCCACGACCATGATGGAATTCCTTGCCTCCAAAGTTTCTGCTAGGATAATGATAAGTCAATCTCAGCTGGTTGGCCACTGAAGCGTAGCGATGGGAAACTCCATGCGCAGGCTCGTCTACGGACTCGCGGCCGTTGCCTTGTTCGGCGCCACGCTCTGGGTGGCTACCGCCTTCTTCGCGCAGCAGCTGGCGAGAGCGCCCGATCCGGGACCCCCGAGCGCCGCCGACTACAGCGCGACGCTGCTGCCCCAGGTAAAGGGCGTCGTGTCGTGGAAGACGCTCGAACAAGTCGAGCCCGTCAAGCATGGGAACAGCATCGTCCTCGAGTTCAGTAAGGAGATTCTAGGGCTGGATGCGAAAGCTGTACGCGTTCAGGGCTTCATCCTGCCTCTCGATCTCGGCGATCAGCAGCACCACTTCCTGCTCTCGGCGGTACCGCCGCACTGCCCATTCTGCCTGCCGGCGGGTCCGGACGCGATCGTGGAAGTCAAGGCAAAAGAGCGGATCGACTACAGTCCGGACCCGGTGATCATCGGGGGAAAGTTCGCTGTGCTGGAGAATGACCCTGGCGGCATGCTGTATCGTCTGACCGATGCCGAGCCCATCAGCTCCAGCGCAAGATAGGTCCTGACGCTGATGCGCTTCTCGCGGGCGACCCCACGGTCGCGGAACTCCCGCTCGATTAGGCTGCCAGAAGCCGGCGGGCTCTGAACAACGTGAAGATGGGCATCGCGCGCCACAACTCTTTCATAGCAGCCGTCACAGCGGTCGCCTTTGCGATCCTGGTGTCCGTTTCAGCGGCCCACCTCCACGTTGGCACCGACGCAGATGAGGCCTGCGCACTCTGCGCCGCCTTCGCCGGCAAGCTCGAAGGCCCGGTCGCGAAAGTCCCGGTTCCCCCGCGCATCGCTGTTGGCTACTTGGAGAGCGAGAGCCAACCCGCGCCCCAAGTCCAGCAAGCCTACCTCGTTGTCTTGCCGCCCAGCTGCGGCCCTCCTCTCGTCGCATAGCCAGCGGCTCGCGCGCAGATCGGCAAGGTCGAGGTGGCGGCGGCCCGGCTCGAAGAGGCGCGGCTTGCGCTCTCGCCTAAGATCGGCACCACGGCCAATACGCTCGATCAACAACTCCTCTCTCCGGCGGGGGTATCGGCACGCCGCAGTATGGCGAGCGGCGGACCTGGTTTGCCGCCCTGGCGCACGCTTTTTGATCAGGAGACGACTGACTCGCGCGACCGTCCTCCAGATCACTTCTCGACTCGCTGATCTCCGACAAGATGAAACGGGTAAGAACACTTGCGCCCTCCAACGTCAACTGGCGCGATTGCGAAGTGTTCCTCGAAGCGCCGCTTCCGGACGGCCGCTCTCGCGCGTATGTCTGCATCGATCCGCACCGGCGAGAAGGAAGCGTGCAGTCGCGCTTCTTGTGGCGGCTGAATCTTCCGGCCACATACGCGTCAAAGCGCGAGGCCAAGAAGGATGCCGATGAGGTCGTCCGGCGCTTCTTTAGCGGACACATGGGAGCAAAGTCGTTTGAGGTATCGGTCGAGATCCAGGGCTATCGCATCACCGGCAAGGCGCGCTTTAGAGCTGACGTCCACGAGTGGGAACCTTGGCTCGAAATCACTGACGTAAGAAATCCGAAGCGCCGGTCGAAATTGGAAGGACTGGACGCCATCTTCTATCGCAACACGTTTAGTTCACGCGAAACGGCTGCACGCTTTGCGCTCCGGTACGGGGAGCGAATGGTTCTTGGCATGCTGTCTCGTCTCAAGCCTTGAACTACCGCTGTCACTCCGACGGTTCGATCCGGACCACAAAGTGCGCGGTCGCGGCGGTTCTGGTGATCCTGCTGCTGTCCGGCTGCGCTGGAATCGGCTTCAGCGACGTTTCGCCGCGCATCGCCGAGCCCGTGCCGACAGTACCGCCGCTCGCCGACGGCTATTTCGTCGCCGATGACGGGGCGCATCTCCCGCTGCACGTCTGGTTACCGGCGGGTCGGGTCAAGGCGACGATTCTGGCGCTCCACGGATTCAACGATTACTTGAATGCCTTCGATGGCCCCGCCGCGGACTGGACCCACGACGGGATCGCGGTGTTCGCCTATGACCAGCGCGGCTTCGGCAAGGCGCCCGATCGCGGCTTCTGGCCGGGCACGTGGCGGCTCGACGAGGACATGGCGAATGCGAGCCGGGTCGTCGCTGCTCGCTATCCCGGCGTGCCGCACTACATCCTCGGCGAGAGCATGGGCGGCGCCGTGGCGATCACGGGCGCCGCCGGCAGCGTCGGCGCCGAACGGCCGGTGACGGATGGGCTCATTCTAGTGGCGCCCGCGGTCTGGGGACGCTCGACCATGAACCTGTTCGAACGGGCGGCGCTTTGGATCGCCTATCACTTCGTCCCCAGCATGAGCTTGACGGGGCGGGGTCTGCACATCCTCGCCTCCGACAATATTCCGATGCTGCGCGCCCTTGCGCGCGACCCGCTGGTCATCAAGGCGACGCGGGTTGAGGCCATCGAGGGCCTCGTCAACCTGATGGATCGGGCGCTCGCCGCCGCGCCGCGGCTCGATCGGCGGCTATTGCTGCTCTACGGGCAGCATGATGAGCTGATCCCGCGCGAGCCGGTTCGGCTTTTCATCGCGGCCCTCCCACGCGCCACGGCCCCCGGCCGAACCATCGCCTGGTACCCCGCGGGCTACCACCTGCTGCTCCGCGACCTCGACGCCGAACTGGTGCGAACCGATGTCGCGAGCTGGGTGCTCCATCCCGAGGCGGCGCTTCCGTCGGGCGACGGTCACGGCTACGAACCACTGTTCGCAACGGCTGCGTCAACGGCTCCGTGAAAGAGGAGCCGTCGTAGGAATCCGTTGGTCGACAACTTGCCGTGTGCTGAGATCGCTACCAACAGGAGGAGCTCATGGCCACGACCCGCACCCCAGGCATCACCGTGATCGCCGACGGCCGGCGATTCATCGACAAGCGGTATCTCGGGGTCCGCATCGGCCTGCGCGTCGGCGCGGTAACACAGGACCAAGCCGAGGAAAGACTCCGCAAAGAGTTGGCTCGCGTGCAAGGCGACGTCGCGCGAAAGGCGCACGCATGCCCGACTTTCATGGATTGCGCCGCACGTTACATCGAGCAGTCGCAGCGAAAGCGGAGCATCGACATCATCAAATGGCACGTTTCTCTGCTGCAGAGTTACATCGATAATCTCGAACCACAGCAAGTGCACGACCAGACGCTGGAACCGTTCATTCAGGCGCGCCTAGCCGCCGGCGCGAGCGCGACGACGATCAACCGCATGCCGTCGCCTGGTCGATCATCGAAACGCAACGCGGGAAGCATCCCATCTGAGTGTTCCCTACCGCGGAAGGCGCATTGGAAAGATGAACAACAACGGCTGGCAGCAGGCACGGTACGAGGCGGGCCTAACGCAGGTTCGTCTGCGCGCCGCCGGCGTATCCGCCGAAGATCGGGAAGCGCCGCTCGGCGACGCCAATCATTCGATGGCGGGTCATTACGCGAGTGCACACGTAGGCCGTCTGCTCAACCAAGCGAATCTCATACTCGACCGGAGCGGAACGCAGACCGTGCTACGTGTGGCCGACGGTCACTGGAGACAGATTGTAGGAGTCCAACAGCAACGAGGAGGATCTGGTTTTGCGCGCCAAGTGCATGAATCTCGACGCGGCGCTTGGGACCGGTGCATAAACTCGTTCCACAATGGTCCCACAGCGAGCAGGAAGACCTGGTTTTGGCTGCCAAGTCTTTGAAATTTGGCGCGCCCGGCAGGATTTGAACCCACGATCCCCTGGTTCGTAGCTAGCGAAATGACTGGATATTGTTTTACTTTATTAATTTGGACTGCCCGTCCACGAGGTCCTCTACTGTTTTTGACTGCTTTTCACAGCGAGTCCCCAAAAAGTCCCCAACGTCGATTCGTGGTCGGCTTCCTTGCTGAGTGCCACTGAGCAGGAGTGATTCACGCGATTCTCACGTGGATTTTCTCACGTAGCCTGACAGTGCGGCGATCACAGTTACCTCGGCAACGCTCGAGGACGACGTAATCCGGACCTCGCTCACGGCTCAGTGCGCATCCGCGGTGTGCTCGGCTGTTTCCTGCCACGGCTTGATCTTCGCAAGCGTCTTCGCGAGCGTCGTTTTCGCGACCTCGGTGTCGTAGTCGGCTTGCAGACGCAGCCACCAGCCGTCCGAGAGTCCAAAGAACCGGCAAAGCCGCAGATCGGTGTCCGCGGTGATGGCGCGCTTACCAGCGAGGATCTCGCCAATGCGCTGCGCCGGCACGCCGATCTCCTTCGCCAGCCGGTAGTTGCTCAGGCCCAGCGGCTTGAGAAACTCCTCGGCCAGCATCTCGCCGGGCGACACGGGTTTCAGTTTCCTGCTCATGTCCGTCTCCGTCAGTGGTAGTCCACGATTTCTACGTCTTCGGCATCAGCGCCTGTCCACCGAAAGCAGATGCGGAACTGATCGTTCACGCGGATGCTCCACTGGCCGGCGCGATCACCTTTCAGTTGCTCCAGCCGGTTCGCCGGCGGTGCGCGCAGGTCCTCGATGCGTCGCGCCAGATCGAGCTGCTTCAACTTGCACAGCGCCGGGCGCTCAATGTTCGCGAAGCGGGCCACGCGGCGCAGCCCGAACAAGGCTTCCGTCTCGGCACACTTGAACGTCTTAATCGCCACCAGTAGAATAGTAACGTGATGCGTGATTAACGTCAAGCGTGACTACCAATGCCCCGACCTTCTGCACGCGCCATTGATCCCTCCCCTTCCTTACGCCGAAGACGCGCTCGAGCCCGTAATTTCCTCCAAGACCCTGGGGTTTCATTATGGCAAGCATCATCGCGCGTATGTCGACAACTTGAACAATCTGCTTACAGGCACGGACTTGGCCGACGCGCCCCTCGAGAAACTCGTGTTGGAGAGCGCTGGGAAGCCCGACAAGACCGCCATCTTCAACAACGCGGCGCAAGCCTGGAATCATTCGTTCTACTGGAACAGCATGAAGGCGGGCGGAGGCGGGCGTCCGCCCGCGCAACTGGAGCAACTGATCGACGCAAGTTTCGGCAGCTTCGACAATTTCCGCAAGGAGCTCGCCACGATCACTGTCGGCCAGTTCGGCAGCGGCTGGGGTTGGCTGGTTGTGGATGCAGGCAAGCTCAAGTGCGTGCGGACGCCGAATGCAGAGACGCCGATCACCGGGAAAAGCAAGCCCCTGCTGACAATTGATGTCTGGGAGCACGCCTATTACCTGGATTACCAGAACCGTCGGGCCGATTATGTGAACGCCGTCATCGACAGGCTCCTTAACTGGGAATTCGCAGTGCGCAACTTGACCGCTTGAGGATTCGCGAGACGGCGGTCCCGGGGGCGGCATCGTGCCGGCGTGCTTCACCAACCGCGTGCTCGCGGCTACAGCCCGAGTCACGATTTTGCCCGCTTGCCGACGCGATGGGTAACGCGCAGCGGTGCCGTGCGACCGACAATGCCCGAGGGCCCAAGCGGCTCGCGTCGGCGTAGGATGTTCGGCAGTCGTCCTCTCCCGGATACACGCGCACGGCATCGCGCCATGCGCGCCATTTGAGGACTCTCCAAGGAGACAGCGCCATGAGCGAGCTTGCAATACAAGGATTTCGCGGAAGGCTGATCGGCCCGTCGGACAAGGACTACGACGAGGTGCGAGCGCTGTACAACGGCATGATCGACAAGCGGCCCAAGGTGATTGCTCGCTGCACCGACGCTGCCGACGTCATGGCGGCCGTCAACTACGGGCGCGCGAGCAAGCTGCTCCTCGCGATCCGCGGCGGCGGACACAGCGGGCCCGGGTTGGGCAGCTGCGACGGCGGGCTGGTCGTCGACCTGTCGCAGATGCGCAGCATACGGGTCGACCCGGCAACCCGCACCGTGCGCGTCGAGCCAGGCTGCACTGCGGCAGATCTGGATCACGCGACGCACGCCTTTGGCCTCGCCGTACCGCTGGGCATCGTCGGCAGCACGGGCGTTGCGGGCCTGACCCTGGGCGGAGGAACCGGCTATCTCACGCGAAAGCACGGACTCACCATCGACAATCTGCTCGAGGTGGATATGGTGCTGGCCGACGGCTCTTTCGTCACTGCCAAGAAGGACAAGCACCCTGACCTCTTCTGGGCGGTGCGCGGGGGAGGCGGCAACTTCGGCGTGGTGACGAGCTTCCTGTTCCAGGCCCACCCGGCCAAGATGGTTTTCGCCGGCCCGATCTTCTGGGACGCCAAAGACGCGAAGCAGGTCATGGCGGCCTACCGCGACTTCATCCCCGGCGCTCCGGAAGAGCTCGGCGTGTTCGTCGGCCTGAAGACCGTGCCTCCGACCGACCCTTTCCCCAGAGAGCACTGGAACAAGCGCGCCTGTGCTCTGATCGGTGCATTCAACGGGCCGATCGTGGAGGGTCAGAAGCTCATGGGTTCGTTGCTCGCGAAGCTCCCCGCCCCGCTATTCAACTGGATGGGCGAGATGCCTTGGCCGGCCATCACCGGTCTGTTCGACCCGTTCTTCCCCAAGGGCCTGCAGTGGTACTGGAAGGGCGACTTCGTCAAGGCGCTGTCCGACGAGGCTATCGACGCGCATATCGCCAACGCGGCCAAAGCACCGACCGCATTCTGCCTGATGCATCTGTACCCTATCGATGGGGCCGTCCGGCGGGTCGCCAAGGACGCCACGGCCTGGATCGCGCGCGACGCGTCATGGTCCATGGTGATCGCGGGCATCAGTCCCGATCCCAAGGACGCCGGGGCGCTCAGGACGTGGGGCCGTGCCTACTGGGACGCCGTCCACCCGTTCAACCTGAAAGGCGCCTACGTCAACTTCCTGGACGCTGACGAGGCCGACAACCGGGTCGAACTCAGCTACGGTGGCAACTACAAGCGTCTCGTTGCGATCAAGGCCAAGTACGATCCCGCGAATCTGTTCCGGGTGAACCAGAACATCAAGCCCACGGCGTGAAAGCGACAAGCGGCGAAGGACCTCAGCGTCGAGGCAAGCGCACGTCCGCTTCGCGACTCCAGATGCATTGGGATCCAGGCGTAACGCTTCGTCGCGCGGTATCGACTTCGACCGCTTCCGCCGGAACACCCGGGAGGCAGCAGCGCACGATCTACTTCATTTGCATGGGCATCGACGACGCGACGGCCGTCCGATAGTTAGGGGCGCTGACCATCGCCCGTAGATCGCGGGTTACTGCGCGGTCCCGCGCCCACGTGTATCCCTGGTCGTAGGCGGCGTTCGCGAGTCCCCTCTGCTCCGCCGCGCCGCCGGGTGGCTGTCCGTCGCCGGCGGTACACGAGGGATACAATGGCACAGTCGCCGGCGGCACCAGGCGCTCCAGGTGCCTCTCGATCGCCTGTCGGGCGACCTGCGACCAGTCTTCGCCGCTGGCCTCGTCCATGCGGCGCCGGAGCTCGTCCGGTACATGAATTTCAATTGTCGTCGTCACGGTCTGGATCTCCGCATGTTTGCCCCGAGCGATTCCCAACTCCGGTGAGCCCAAACCAGGGGAGTTGCAGTCAGGCTTCCAAGCGAAGCATTGCTGGGGAAAGTCCGCGCTACGGCTGGCTACTTCTTGAACTTGGCGGAAGCCTTTTCGAAGGCGCTCTTCATCGACGCCCACGCCGTGTCCACGCCGGCTTCCAAATGCCGCCACGCCGACTCGCTGGAGCCGTGCAGTTCCTCCAGTCTCTTGAATGTAGCGTCGCGGGTAGCGCGCATGGTTTTGAGCTGCTCCGCGAATTTCGCACGCGCCTCAGCGCCCATTTGCTCGCTCTTGGCTCTCAGCTTGTCGACCTCAGCATCCCACTTCTTAATTTGCGAATCCATCTTCGCAAAGTAATCGTCTTTCTTGCTCATGATGCGACTCCATTTGTCCGCCATCATTGCGACCCGCTGGCGCGGCCCGCAACGCTGATGTAACGACCACACCAGGCGTGACAAGATCGTTCGGCTTCGCGATAGACGCCTCTTTTCGTCCACCGTGTACCGAAGAGTCCCCGGCCGCCGGGCACCCGAATCAGCGGTCCGGCCGGCCGAGGGCTCGACCGGCCGGACGCCGACGTCAGGCCGTGCGCACCTCGACCTTACGTGGTCGGAACTCGGCCCGTTTCGGAATGCGCACCGTGAGCACGCCGTCCTTGAGGTTCGCTTCGATCTGATCGGTTTCGAGCTCCCCGCTCAAGACGAAGCTGCGCCGGTACTTGGTGGCCTGCACGTCCGCGTACAGGGCTTCGATCCCCGCCGGCATGT
>Ga0335080_10000736_pt1 | contig 30593 bp, 29 predicted proteins | sample Lox_Sample_34_FD_206720 | JGI IMG/M metagenome (GOLD analysis project Ga0335080, IMG submission 206720) | Soil microbial communities from Loxahatchee National Wildlife Refuge, Florida, United States - Lox_Sample_3.4 | ecosystem: Environmental > Terrestrial > Soil > Wetlands | place: USA... | reverse complement strand
CCAGGTCCAAACGATCCCAGCTCGGTCGTGTGGCTTTATCACTCACACACAAATGAACTGAAAGACGTAGAGAGCGGATTAGTCGGGGCAATGATCATCACGCGCCGGGGGATGGCCGACGAAAACGGCAAACCCAAAGACGTGGATCGCGAATTCGTCTGCCTCTTTCTGCTGTTTGACGAGAACGTCAGCTGGTACCTCGATCACAACATTCAGACTTTTACCGGTAATCCCAAAGGAGTGAACAAGCTTGAGTTTGCTCCGGTCGACGACAAGGGCAACTTCTCGGGCTTGGGTTCAGGATTCACCATTGCCAATGCCAAGTTCGCAATCAACGGATACATCTACGGAACCGGCCCAATGATGACTATGAAAAAAGACGAGCGGGTTCGATGGTATCTGGTCGCGCTCGGCGAGCAGTTCAGCGTTCACACTCCGCACTGGCACGGCAACGTCGTCTTGCATGATGGCAAACGCACCGATGTCGTTCCCCTGATGCAGGCCCAAATGGAAACCGTGGATATGGTTCCTGACAACCCCGGTATCTGGATGTTCCATTGCCACATCGATGATCACATGGATGCAGGAATGGCGACGCTGTACAAAGTTGAGCCGTAACTGGACGCGCGATGAATTTCGAGAGAGCGGAGACTCATGAAACAACAACAGCTTGTGGTGAGACGCAATTCGGTTGCTGACATTTGGCCATCCGACGAGGCCGCTTGCCAGAGTTCTCACAGTTACGACTCCGTAGCACGGCTGACGATGGTGCTGACGGGGCCGCAGCGCACGGAGCAACCGGCCGACGTGGGAAGGCAGGGTCCCACATTCCTCTCTCTCGCAGCCGCGATCGGGCTGTTCCTCGCGTTCGCCAGCGTGTTGATCGGGACGAGCTACTTGTCTGGCCTCTTGCTCGAAAGAATCCGGAGTCTGCCGCAATACAACCGACCGCAGGCTCAGTACTCCGATGTTTGGAAGTGGCAGGGACATAGATAGCAACGCACGAGCACTCGCTTAACTGCACACCCAGCAAGCAGCGGCTCGGAGGCAGAGGACAGAGCAGAAAGGAATCACGATGGCAACAAAAGCAACAACTCTTTCAGGACTCGCGGTTGTCGCAATGTTTATCGTCGCTGCAAACGCACAGTCACTAACCTCGGCGCCGAAGCCGTCCGCTGAACTTGTTGGACTCACCAAAGCCTTGCAAGGAGAGTGGTCTCTCAGTGTGAAGTTTGAGCCTAACTCCTCGGTGCCAAATGGCCTGGTCAACACTGGAGAAGAAACCTGGCGGGCAGGGCCAGGTGGATTTACGTTGCTGGAAGAAGAACACTTGCGCATGCCTGAGGCTAACGCTTTCCTTCTCGGCATCGTGTGGTGGAACACTGCGAGCACAAGTCTCCACGGGATGGAATGCCAAAACCTGCTGCCTTACACATGTGATGTAACGGGTGCGCAAAATGACATCACCATGAACTGGGATGGCAAACAGTTCGCTATCGACGAGGTTGAAACCTCAAAAACTGGCAAGAAATCCACGTGGCACGAGGTCTGGTCGGAGATCACTCCAAATTCGTTCACTCAAACCGGGGAATATGGCGATCCGGGCGGACCACGAAAGCGTTTATTCACGATTCACGCTACGAGAGTCATGAGTAACCAGGTCAAGAGCGACCAATCGCAATCCAAGGACGATGAACCTGCACCGGAAGTGCAGAGTCTTGCAAAGGCTCTGAAGGGCGACTGGTCCACAACGTATGAATTTGCACCCGGTGGAATGTCCCCGACCGGAGGTTCAGGCACAGGTGAAGAGAACTGGAGAACAGGTCCCGGTAGATACGTGTTAATGGAAGAAGAACATGTGCGTGCTCCGTCCGGAGAAATGTTCCTTATCGCGTTTCATTGGTGGGACAAAACCACAAACAGCTTGCGTGGAATGCTTTGCAATAATTCCGTCCAGCAACTTGTGATTTCAGCACTTACTCGAATAGCTCTCTGAACTGGGACGGAAAGCAGCTAACGATCGACATGGAATTTCCACAGGACAGCAAGAAAATGATTTGGCACGAAGTCTGGTCCGGAATCAGTGCGTCTTCCTTCACGCAAACCGGCGATATGGGCGAGGTTGGTGGGACGCTGAAGAGAGCCGTGACAATTCACGGGACTAAGGTCACCCCGACCGGAAAGAGTTCAGGGGAATAGCCACTTTTCGCGAGGCTTCGATGGAGAAACTGGCAAGGTACCACGTCCTCGTCGCAGGAATGTTGTCGCCCATTCTGGCGGTTCTCTTGAGTGCGTTCGTAAACAAAGTATTGATGCGTTGGAGCGGCGATCCACAAAGAAACTGGCTATTGCGGTTGATCGTCTCCACGCTCGTGATGGTTGCGCCGTTCGCAGTGACGCTGGTACTCGCTATGAAGGACCGCCATCGTTCGGCCTTACTACTCTCCGGAAAGATTGGGGTTACCATAGCGATTCTTTCGTTGGGCCTCATCGCCAAGCCGGTGAGCGATGGTCTTACCCGATCGAAGCAAGAGCGGAACAAACTGATGCGGGACGTGGCGGCGCCGCTTTTTGAAACCACAGACGTATTTGGAAATCGCCAACGCCTGGCGGATCACAAGGGCGAGGTTGTGCTTGTAAATATCTGGGCGACCTGGTGTGCGCCTTGCCGGGCGGAAATGCCCGTGCTGGACCGCTTATACCGGGAACGCAAGGATAGGGGATTCGTAGTGCTTGGTATGTCGGACGAAAGCATCGCGTCCCAAAAGAGATATCTCAAAGAAGTCAGTGTGAGCTATCCGCTTCTCGCTTTGACCCGAGATGTTCCGAGCCTATATCGCGACATTGCGCGCTATCCCGAAATGTTCTTGATTGATCGCAAAGGACGCCTTCAACCCGCGCCAGGGGCGGGACAACCGTTTCAAAAGCTTGAAGCGGATGTAGACGCCTTGCTGGCCAGGAATTCGCAATGAACATCGTTAGAGGAGAGATCGATCGATGATACGCAGAGACTTCCTTGCCCTTTGCGCCGGAGCAGCCAATCTAGGCTTTCGTTTCGGGCTGGGCGCTCCAGACGAGTCATCCGGACCTGTGCCCGCAAGACAAGCGGTACTCGTCCGCTCTGGCTTTACACTTACGCCGAACGGCATCAATCGGCGCGCACCTTCACCGTCAGGGATGTTCGACACCGAAGTCGTCCGTTCCATCGATTCCGAGGGCAGACTTGCCGTGTACTTGTTTCCTACGGCCGAGCACCACGTTTATAGCGGCGCACCTCTTCACGTGCACCACAAGCAGGATGAGTGGATTTATGTGATGGCGGGTGAATTCGTCGCAGATGTTGGTGGCAAGCGCATGCGCCTCAAGCCTGGTGATTCGTTATTGATGCCAATGAAAGTTCCGCATCGCTGGAGTGTGGCACAGGATTCTCATTGTGGTGCAATTCATCTCTACACGCCCGCCGGATTGATGGAAACAGAATGGGCGTCTGTTGCACAAAGCGAAGATCCGAAGAATCTGGAAGCGCGTAAAGCGGAGTTTGAAAGGCATGGATTGACACTTCTTGGAGAGCCACTAACCAGAGGGGAAATTGATCAAGTCCTCTAATGCTCTCTGGGCGGAGGAACGGTGGCACGACATGCACTCAATCTTGACGAACACCGAAGGAAAGATGCAGTCACGATGCACCTTTAGGTTCGGTGCAGCGAACTGCTAAATGGGTGCAGTTGAAGGCTCAATGTTGACTGGACAATCAATTTCGCACTATCGAGTACTCGAGAGGCTCGGCGGAGGCGGCATGGGCGTAGTCTACAAGGCTGGCGATAGGGATCTATGATTTCTATGATTTAGCGCCAATGCAGTGTCACCGATTTTCCTCCTGAGAACTGACGTACTTTTAAATCTGCTGAGTGGGCAAGGCTGCTCGCTGTGCTATACAAAACGAAGTAGACGATCTACCTCCAGTGGGAGTAGAGTGTCTACATCTATGAACGAGAAAGACCAGTATAAAAACCGGATTGAGCTGCTGCAGGGAACACTCGACATGCTCATTCTTCAGACGTTGCAATGGGGACCGCAGCATGGATATGGCATTGTCCAGGCTTTACGTTTGCGATCCGGAGATGTGCTTCAGGTGGAGACCGGATCACTGTATCCGGCTCTCCATCGATTGGAGCGTCAGAGATGGGTGCAGTCTGAATGGAAGCAGTCAGAGAGCAAGCAAAAAGCCCGATACTACCGAATCACAGCCAAGGGGAAAAAGCAGTTGGCGTCGGATCTGGACCGATGGGAGCAGATTGTCGAAGCGATTGGGTCGGTAATGTACGTCAAGCCGGAGGAGAGTGCGTCATGAAGTGGCTTCCCAGCTTCGGTTTTCAGAGGCGCAATCGCGAATTGCAGGAAGAGATCGATGCTCACCTGCAGATGGCAGTTGCAGATCGAGTGGCGCGAGGCGAGACGGAAGAGTCGGCGCGACACGCGGCAGCCCGGGAGTTTGGAAACATTCTTCTGGTGCAGGATGTGACGCGCCAAATGTGGGGCGGAGGCTGGTTTGAACAACTCGGCCGGGATGTCCGTTACGCGTTACGGCAACTGCGCAAGAGCCCCGGCTTTACGATCACCGCGACGGCGATGCTGGCCGTAGCTATTTGCGCCAACAGCACCGTATTCAGTTGGATCGACGGAACAATGTTGCGTCCGATTCCTCGCGCACGAGACACGGGCGACCTTGTGAGCCTGCAGCGTGGGGAACGGAACTACTCTCCGACTCCGCCCTTCTCGTATCTCGACTATCGCGATCTGCGCGAGCAGAACCACACCTTCACCGGGATACTTGCATATCATCACGATTGGATCACGCTGACTGGCGGTGCACAGCCGGAGCGTGCCTATATTGCGAACGTGTCGGCGAACTATTTCGATGTGCTCGGCATCACGCCGATGCTGGGGCGATTCTTTCTGGCTGAAGAAGAGACGCGCGCTGTTCCCAACGTGGTCCTGGGCTATTCGCTCTGGAAGACGCGTTATGCCAAAGACCCGGCAATTGTGGGCAAGTCGATCGAGGTCGCCCGGCATCCTGTGACGGTGATCGGTGTGGCGCCGGAGGGGTTTGTCGGAGCAATGCCCGGGATCCGTGAAGATCTGTGGGTAACGTTCGATCCCCTCGGGACGGATCCGTGGCGGATGACGCATCGCAGTGGTGGTGCGGTCTGGCTGAACGTAATAGGAAGATTGCGGCCCGGCATGAGCCGTGGCCAGGCAGCCCAGGATCTCGACGCGCTGATGCACAACATTGTCGCGGCGTATCCGGACGATCATCTCGGCGATAACCGGATCACGCTCGATCCCATGTGGCGCTCGCCATTCGGCGCCAACGGATACATGGCGGCGACGCTGCCCATTCTGCTGGCCTTCGCCGCTGTGGTGCTGTTGCTGACCTGCGCGAACGTGGCTACGCTCACGCTGGTGCGGTTTGTATCCCGGCGGCGTGAGCTTGCGATTCGCCAGTCGCTCGGGGCGAATCGTATTCAACTGGTGCGGCAGATGGTGCTGGAGGGCATGCTGCTTTCCATCGTCGCCGGAGCCGTGGCCCTTGTGTTGACATCGTGGACTTCGAAGACATTCGCATGGTTCTTTCCGGCGAACTCGAATCCCCTCATACTCAACGGGAGCATGGACCATAAGGTGGTCATCGGGATTGCGGTGTCTTCTCTGTTGGCCGGCATGCTGTGCGGCGCGCTCCCCGCTTGGCGTTCGTCTCACGCGCCGGCCATTGAGGTACTGAAGGCAGAGTCTGCAAGCATCTCCGGCGGCTCACGCAACCGGAAATTGCTCAGCGGGCTAGTAGTGGCGCAAATCGCGCTTTCACTTCCCCTGCTGATCTGCTCCGGGCTATTTCTGCGAACACTGCGGAATCTCGCCGGGGCGAATCCCGGATTTGAGCAGGACCACATTCTCACTGCGTCCGTGGGGCTGAATATTGTCGGCTACAGCCACGACGAGGAACAGGTGATGCGTCACAAGATTCTTGATCGCGTATCGGCCTTGCCTGGCGTGAAGGTTGCGTCTCTTACGGACTGGATTCCGATGACCCTGGGCCACAAGGGCGAGGATGCGTATCCGGAAGGGTATGTGCCACACCCCCATGAATCTTTGCAGGTGGTGCATGCCGAGGTGTCCCAGCGGTATTTCGAATCCCTCCATATACCCATTCTGCAAGGACGCGAGTTTACACCGCATGACGATGAAAAGGCCCCGAGGGTACTCATCGTGGATCAGACCGCGGCGAGGCGCTACTGGCCAGGACAGGAACCGCTGGGAAAGAATCTCAGGATCTGGGGCCGCCTTTTCACGGTTGTCGGCGTTGTGAGGAATTCAACCCATACATTCGTGAATGAGGCACCGGAGCCTATGGTGTATATGAGCTTTTTCCAGCAAGGGTACGAGACGATAGTGCAGGTGGAGACCGAAGGAAATCCGGTCGAGCTGGCGCCAGCGGTGCAAAACGTCATCCACGAAATCGATACACGCCTGCCGGTTTTCGATGTGCGTTCCATGCGGGAGAGTACCCAGATGGCGAGCAGTTTTGCCGTCATACAGAGCGCCCTGGCGGGAATGTTCGCGCTGATCGGGCTGATTCTTGCAGTAACCGGGATCTACGGAGTCGTGGCTTATCGGACCCAATTGCGAACCCACGAGATCGGATTACGAATGGCTGTGGGCGCCTCCCGCGTCGATGTGCTAAGACTCGTACTGTTGCAGGGATTGTGGCTCACAGGCATGGGGCTGGCGCTGGGACTGGCGTTTGCGTTGGGCCTGACACGTATCATCGGCCGGATGTTGTACGGAATCGGAGCCAACGATCCCGTCACCGTTGTTTCCGTCGTCACGCTCCTGGGAGCGATGTCTTTGGTAGCATGCTACCTTCCCGCACATCGAGCGATGCGCCAGAACCCCGTGACCGCGATTCGCGAATTGTAAGCCACAGTTTGAACTCGACCCGAATTGCGCGAATTCAGCGTGTGCACGCTGCTCCACTTGGTTGGCAAGGAAAATAACGTAATTCCACCGGCCACCAACCAGTCTCCGCAAGGTGGATCTTCGTTGTGCCTTGACGTGAACAGGGCAAATCACTCATTGAAGCGAACTCGGACGCGCCGCGAAGTCTAGCACCTTCGCCCCCGCGGCCCGAAGCCGGTTGTACACGGTTCCGCGTGAAACACGCCACCTTTCGGCCAGTTCGCGAATGGAATAGTACTCCTGCTTATTGCGTCCACCCTCGATCCGCTCGCGAATTACATCTTCTTCGAGACCGAAGAAAGACGCGAACTCAGAGATCGTGAATCTGGCCGGCTTGGGTGAACAGCTCGCGACTCCAGCCTCTTGCCTGGTCTCGCTCGGCTCCGTCACGCGTTGGGGGCTTACCCACGATCTCTTTCTAACTGCATTGAAGTGTGGAATCCGCTTCCTACTGTTAATGGTCAGGCAAAATCGATGGGACCGCATCGACATGTAGCCACCTCGCCTGGAGGGGGTATCTGTCGTCCGGTGCGCCGGGGAGGATTCTGTGATTAATCATGAGGAATCTGACGTGTTCTGAAGTCCGCCCGGGAGTTCCCCCCGGGTGTTAAGATCTCTCGGTTGTGACACCGATTCCCGCCACGATGCGTGCGGTGCAGCTTCGCGCCTATGACGGCAACCCAGAAAGTGTCGCCATGGCTGAGTTGCGTGTGCCTCGCCCCGGCCCGGGTCAGGTGCTAGTCCGCGTCGCCGCTTCGCCCATCAATCCCTCGGACCAGATGTTCATTCGGGGTCTCTATGGCTTTAAGAAACCTCTGCCCGCGACACCAGGCTTTGAAGGCAGCGGCACGGCAGTCGAAGCCGGGAGCGGGATGATGGCGCGCTTCCTCAAGGGACGGCGCGTGGCGTGCGCTGCCGCAGATCCCAACGTCGCCGGCGGCATGTGGGCGGAATACGTCGTGACCTCTGCGCAATTGTGCGTGCCGCTGAGCAAGCGGGTGGACATGGAGCAGGGCGCGACGATGCTCGTCAACCCGCTGACGGCTTGGGCCCTGATGGAAGAAGCGCGGCTCGGCCGGCATCGTGCGGTCGTTCAGACGGCCGCAGCAAGCGCGCTCGGACGCATGCTGGTTCGCCTTGGGCGAAGGTTCTCTGTTCCCATCATCAACGTGGTGCGACGGGCTGAGCAGGCGGAACTCCTGCGCAAGATGGGCGCGGACCACGTTCTCAATACGAGTGACGCAGATTTCGATGCCAGTCTTGAGGACCTCTGCCACAAGCTCGGGGCTACCATGGGTTTCGACGCCGTGGCCGGAGAAATGTCGGCACGCGTGCTACGGGCGCAGCCCCGCGGGAGTCGCTTGCTAGTCTATGGCGCACTGTCGCTCGAGGCCAGCCAAGTGGATCCCGCATCGCTGATCTTCGAAGGAAAACGTGCGGAAGGTTTCTGGCTCACCGCATGGCTGAGCCGAAAAAGCATAGTTAGCCGATTCCGTGTCTCCCGGCAGGTCCAGGGTATGCTCGCGGGAGACTTGAAGACGGAAATTCAAGCAAGACTTCCCCTGGAAGAGGTTGCGCGTGCCCTCGAGCAGTACGCAGCCAACATGACGGGTGGCAAGATTCTGCTTATACCTTCAAGGACAGCGGAGGGGTGACCCGGTTCACCACACCATCCTATACCGGTTCATGTCACTCATTTTTCCGAGTATGCCGCCCAATCAGAGATCTCCTGCAGCCATGTAGTGTTACATCGTGTCATTGCTGTTCCTTGGCTCGTACCGAAACGCAAAAATGGGATTTTGTGACAGGCTGGCACACCGTTTAAAAATGGTGTCGGGCGGAGGGAGTCGAACCCTCACAGGCCTTCTGAGCCCTGCGGATTTTACGTCCGCTGCGTCTGCCATCGCCATGATAATAAAGGATATACAAAAACTGCCTGTAATGATGTGCAAGCAAATGTGTCAGTCTCGGGCGGTTTTCCACAGACATCCATGATGTCTGTGTCGATCACCAAAAGCATTCTGCTCGCAGCGCTCGGCTGCTTGCTTGACGACGCAGACGGCTGTCCCGATAACACACGTGACAGCATCAGTGCCTTGACCTGGCTCATCTTTAACCTTGAAAGCTTGTACATCCAACCTGCGAGCGTTGGCGGAGGACCCCGCGGAGTGACGCTGATGCGTGCTGGCCCATCGAAGAGATCCGCCCCCTTTCTGTAGAATAGCCGGGACCAGGGAATGACCATGCTTTGAGGAGTCTCAGGCCACTGCGGCTGAGTCCATGAAAGCAAAAACCTACCCCGACCATAAGCCTTATCCAGGGAACGTGCGGCTCGTCATCTTGGACCTTGACGCTTTTCTCTGCCCTTACAACAAGGCTTATCGAAATGCCGTCCTACGAGCCTGGCGGGAGATAAGAAAGGAATATGGCCTTCCCATATTCCGAAGGAAAATAGCGCAAGAACTGATTGAAGAGGCAAAGGAAGAAGCGAACAAGAATCCTGATGACGCATTATGTCAGCACATCAGCAAGCTGGCGGAACGCCTGCAAAGCAAGGGTCTGCCCGTTGCCTCTGTGATCGGCATGCTGGAAACCTACTATCGCAGCGGGAAGGCAGCGCGCTCGGACGAAGACATTCATGATCAGTCCCTTGATCCACCTTACAAAGACATGATAGCCATGGCCTTTAATCTGCGGCTGCTTCAGGACGACAAGCGCAAAAAGAAGGCAACGCTCGCACCCGGCGACCTGCAGGGGAAAATCCTGGAAGGAGAGAAGGGGATTACGCGGCTGTGGAATAGGCATATGGGCACAGGGTTCATCCGCGCCGATGCTGGACTGGCAAACCGGATACAGAGGCTAACGGAAGCCGGGGTTGAAGTCGCAGTCCTCACACATTCGTTCAAGGATGGAGAGGGGGAGGCGATGGAAAAGCTGGCAAGGCTCGGTCTCAAAGGGGTGATCCCTGAGAAGAATATTTTTGGGCTAGAAGAAATTTCTCCCTATCAAAAGGGCAAACATCCCCAGGTCTTTGAAAAAGTGCTAGCGGCCATTAACAACATGCGCGGCCCGGCGGACCCGATTAAGCCATTCGAAACGATCATGGCAGAAGATACGATCGGCAACCTGCGCGGTGCTAAGAAAGCAGGCATGCAAACCGTGTGGGTGCCACGCAGGAACAAAGACATGCCGGATCATCCCTCACAGAAGCTGCAGAGAAAGCTCGCTTCGGTCGATCATATCTACGCTACGACCCATCAGTTTCTGGACGCTCTGAATGCTGTGATTCCTGCTTCCACAGAAGCACCGTAAGTTGCAGTCCTCTCACTTTAGAAAACAGCGCTTACTTATTCCGCGACCTCGCCATCACGCATTCTTGCGCGCTTTGGTGAGCCCGCCAGGCCACCAATTCCAATCGCCTGCAATGCGGAGGAGTGCGGGACCGATCACAATGCGAACAAGTGTTGCGTCAATCAACACGGCGACCGCCAACGTAAATCCGATCATCTTGACCACCAGGAAACTGCCGAAGGTGAAGGCCGCAAACACCACGATCATAATCGCGGCGGCACTCGTGATCAGGCCTGCGGTTCTAGCCAGGCCTTCCACGATCGCATCCGTTTCACTCAGCCCACTCCTTCTGGCTTCGAGAACGCGTGCCACAAGAAATACCTCGTAGTCCATGCTTAGCCCGAAAACGATGGCAAAGGTGACGATCGGAACCAGGGGAAACACGCTACCGGTCCCCTCAGGAACTCCCAGGAGGCGGCTGCCGTGTCCAATTTGGAAAACCAGAACCAATGCACCGAAAGACGCCGCGACCGAGAACAAGTTGAGAGCGATCGCCTTCAGAGGGGCGAAGATGGATCGGAACCCACACAGCAGTGCAAGCATCGTCCCGCCCACGACTAACCACGTTACCGAGGGAAAGCGATCTTTGATGATCGTTTCATAATCGGCGTTGAGTGCCGGTATGCCCCCAACCAGAAGCGATGCGCCCGGTACTCCGATAAGGGCTTGCGCGCCGACCTCGCGGATCTCCCGCACCCAGTTGACTTGGTCACGCAGTGAGACAGAACTCGCGGGTAACACCTCAAGCAACGCCGCGCGTCCATCGCTGCTCAGAAACGTTCGACGCGTTTCCCGCGAGAGTTGCGCTAGGTTAGACCGGTTACCTTCCGCAATGGAAGTGATGGAAATTACGCGGCCAGAGCGACGGTCGCTGGCCATACGCCTCGTGAGGCGATCCAACACACCCCACCCCGCGTCGCTTTGCGCGATGGAATCTGTTGGAAGCTCGACCATAAGGCGCAACGATTCAACCACGCCTTCCCGATCCATCTGTCTCAGAGTGTGGAGTGCATGGACGGATTCCGCCGCCGGTGGAAGCCAATCCCCTCGTGGAAGACTGGTATCCAGACGCATGACCTGCCAAGCGAGCAGAAGTAGAGGAGTACCTGCCAGGAAGAGGGCGAGCCAGGGATGCGCGACAATCACGTTCCCCCACTTCCGCCAGCGATTTCCCGCCCGTTCAGCCCGATGCGCATCCAACTTTGGAGTAAAGGGCATTCGACCGATATCAATCCGCCGACCGAGCAGCGCGAGCAGCGCCGGAACGAGAGTATTTGTGAGCAGCACACTCATTCCCGCCACCAGAAATCCCGCGATGCCGATGGAACGGATTTCGCTGATCGGAACCGTTAAAAGAGCTAGAAATCCAATGGCAACGGTTGAGGCTGAAATCAAGAGCGTGCGACCTGCCTGACGTGCCGCGATGAGCGAGGCCGCGGGTCCGTGGTTCCCGACGGAAATCGCTTCCCGGAAGCGGCTGACCATGAGCAGCGCGTAGTCGATTCCCAGCCCCAGGCCAAGCATAGTGGCCAGGTTCTGAACCAGAATGGACAAGTGCCAGCGGCGTGCCAGGAATCCTGTGATCGCCAGAGTTGTCGCGATGGCAAGCTCGCCAACCGCCAAAGGAATCACAGCAGCGACCAGGCTTCCAAAAGCCACGAGCAGAAGGGCAAGGGTGGCGGGGATGACAAGAGTTTCGCCGCGTTGCACATCGTCAGCGCTCGCTTTTCGAATGTCGAAATTCAGTGGGGTCTCGCCCGTCAGTTCGAGCTTGACCGCCGGATAACGACCCCGCAGTTGATTGGCCAGCGAGTTCTCCAAATCATGAAGCTTCGGAACAATCGACTCCACCGGACCGTCGGCCGACGAGAGTCCGATGAGAACAAACGTTCCTCCTCCCGGGCACAAGAAGATCGGATCGCGCAAATCGAGATAGGACACAACTCCTGAAACGCCGGGTTGGTCTTTCAGCCCTTTGACGATGGTTTCTAACGTTTGGTCGCCTTCCTCCGAACCCGCCGCGGGAAGTCCCTGAATCACCAGGACCACGCGGTCCACGAACGGCGAATGAAAACGAGTGGCTAGTGCCTGCTGGACCGTGGCAGCCTGGCTGCCCTCGACACGGGTCGCAGTTTCCAATTGGCGCTCGGCATGAAAAGAGAATGGAAGAAGGGCAATGGTTGCCGCGAGGACGATCCCTGAAACCCAATAGCGGCGCGCTGGCATCGCACTCATCATGTCACAACAAGAGCGTCGTCAATGAAACTTTCCGTGAATATCGGCATGCCCAGGGACCACATGAGTAGCTAACCAAATCTGCTAAACTCTTCCCCGTCGCCTTGAAAAAATCAACTCGTACGCTGCTGTTGTTCGGGCCGCTTGCGGCCGCGCAGCTTGGACTGAACCAGTCTGGGGCGGCCCAATCCGCGGTCTCAGATCCTCGCGTTGGCACCTGGAAGCTCATCTCCGCGCAGTGCAGCATGGATCCTCCGAACCGGCTCTCCATCACCCACGAGCACGACAGGCTGCATGTCGTCATGTCTGGCGAGACCCACGTCGATTTCACTGCAAATCGAAACGGACGCGAATCGGCCGCGCCCGGCAATCTCGGGTTCAATCAAATTGAGCTGCACAGGATCGATAAGCGGCAAGCGGAGGTCGCTCAATTAAAGGATGGAAAGCTTGTAGCGACGATCCGCGAGCAACTTTCGAAAGATGGCAAAGAGCTGACAGCCACGACTGTGACCGTGGGCCAACCGGATCGCATCACGGTGTGGACGCGAAGCAGAGGGGCCAAGTCCGCCAGCGACTTGTTCGCAGGCGAGTGGACCGAGGATCTCAGCAAGACGCGACTGCGGCAAGGTTTGGTACTCAAAATCGAGCGGGACGGAACGGGTGCGGTTCATTTTCAGGGGGAGTACAGCTATACCGCCCGTTTTGACGGAAAGCAATACGATCTAAAAAACTCGCGCAACGACACCGTGGCGCTGGAACTCGTCGATCCCCACACCGTGGATGCGATTTACCGGCGGGACCAGCAAGTCACTCAAAAGGATCGGTGGCAAGTTTCCCCGGATGGGCAGCAGATGACGCTATTCTCAACCGGCACGTTGGAAACCGGCCAGCAACTCACAGAGAAGCTCGTATTCAAGAAGTAGCGGAGAGAATGGAAGGACGCTAGCGCTCAAAACTCCCTTTGACCGCCAGTTTGAGTGGAGTCGAGATATTACGCCAATCGTTAATCTTTCAGCGGTTGGAGCTTTGTTCTTTGCTCGATTTCTCGCCCAAGATGTGCTCGAGCGACGAATCGAGAGTCAACTATAACTCTCTTACCATCGCCTCGCGTTTCGAGAGCACCCCCATCTCTCTTGTGTAGTCGAATTTCGCGGATGTCTTCCCACTTGACAGAAGAACTATGCCAGAGAAATCTCTTGGAAACTGCCGTCGCATGCGAAGTGACTGCCCCTGTGCCGAACCATACGGCACCCAATGCGGTGTCACAAACAGTATGGTGACCGGCCAGCGACGGCCAGCTAAATCGGAACGCAAGGTCCGCACATGCGAACACCAGACAGAGCACAGCGGCCGTATATGCGGCTGCGCGAACGGGCCACCTGATGCCATAGATTGCAACCGCGCCCTTGGTCTTTGCCGAGTCAGAACCTCGGTCCATTGTTACCCATCGTGTGGCAATGCGATTAGGGCAACAGTCGCTACTCCTTTAACGACATCGAGAAAGTCGCCCATGGAAAGTCTTTGTACAGCCGAAGAATTCTACCGGAGTGCGTGATTAGCGAGAACAGGCGACGCTCATCCATCCCGCAGTGTCACAACTGGTCCGAGGCTTCGACCCTCCGGCCCTCCTCGACGCATTCAGGCTCTCCCGCAGCGGCCAGGCATTGAAGGCATTGCGGACCGCAATCTGTTCCTCTCCGATGGATTTTGATCTTGGCAGAGATGTTTAACTCGCGCTCACGGACTGGCGTCGCGGCGCTGGCCCCACGAGAGGCGATCGAAATGATCCCTTTGCGATACATAAATTTCAGAATGCCGTTGACCGTATCTTCCAGAGGGGGGTCTGGTTTGCCCCACGTTGAGGCATCCCGAGCCATTTGATAGGAAGAGTTGTCATAGCGTTTGAACTCCATCGCGGATATGTTGTCGACGGAGCCGACCAGAAAATCCAGCAGGGGAAAAAGCAGGTCCTCCTTCCGGCATCTGCGGATCAACTCAGGAACAAAGTCTGAAAGGCTGAAGGCTTCGAATTGCCGGCCCGTCGCTTTGGTAATCAGCCCCGTAATATCCATCATGTTCGAATAGTCGTCCCGCACGACATGGTAAGTGCGGTTCGCTGTACCGGGACTGGTCGAGATGGCAACGATGTTGTTCGCCACAATGTCGGCCGGAACAAAGCTCACCTGGTTGAGAGTATCGACGCCGATCCCGTGATTGATCATGAAGGCCACTAGGCGAACGGCAATGTCGAAATTGTTACCTCCGCCCGTGACAGAAGGACTCACGAGAGCCGGTCGAAAAATCCGTGCGGTAAGTCCGCGGTTGCGCGCGTCGACTACCACCTGCTCCGCTACCCATTTCGATTGGCTGTAGCCAAAATCGAGAAGCTCCATATTCTCATTCAGGTCGGTCTCGTATAAGACAGATTTCACCGCCCAGCCAAACACGAATGTGGTCGAGACGTAGTTGAACTCTTTGGGCCTTCCTTCGAGCGCCAGCCTAACGACCTCATTGGTTCCCAGCACGTTCGCGTCGCGCATCAGGTTGTAGTTGAACAGGTAGTTCACGGTTGCCCCGTTATGGAAGACCGTGTCGATTTCGCTGGCAAGGGAGTCCCAGGTGTCCTGCATCAGGCCCAGCTTTGGGTGCCCCAGATCGCCGCAGACCGGGAATACACGCGCCTCGAAGATCTCCATCAGCCCGCCGGGACAGGGCCCCATAGACTCCATCGCAGCTCTCAATCTCTGCCTGCCCTGCTTTTCGTCAGAAGCTCTCACGAGAACATGGATCTTGGCCCTTGTCTGTTCCAAAAGGCTCTTCATCAGAAATGGCCCAATGAAGCCGGTTCCGCCCGTGAGCAGCACCTGATTGAGCACCGGTACTTCCGGCTTGGGCGAAGGCACCGAGGGCTCGAAGATCAGCTTTCTGTCGTTGCTCATCATCTTTTTCTCAGCGGCACGCTGTTCCTCACGGAAAGCCACGAGGGAATGACGGAGATGAACCAGTGCCTCTTCGGGCGCGCTCTGCAGTTGTTCGGCGAGTCCGAATAGTTCAGCTACGCTGACACGCTGAATGACGCCGATGTCGACCTGCCTCGCCAGTATCTCGGCACCTCGATCTTTCAGCAGTTCCTTGAGCTCGTGCACGAACACAACAAGATCCAGTGAATCCAGGCCGGCTTCGACTAGATTGTAGGATTCCGAGCCGGTCAGGTTGTACCTGGCTTTCAATTCGGCGAAAGTGGAATGCACGCCGGAATCACACGGAGTATTCCCGAAATCCTTCTCACGCGAAAACTCGGAGACCACGGTGAACTGACCTTGCAGCCACATCTGTTTGGCTTTGTGGCGCATGATCTTCCCCGAACTCGTTCTTGGGATCGCACGCGGAGCGATGAGTGAAATCTTCGCCACTTCCACGTTGAGATAATTCCGGATTGCTGCGGCAATCTTTCGTGTTTCGGGTAGCGCCTTGAGGTTCTTGACTTCGGCGACGATCGCCAGCGCAGGCTCGCTCTCTTCCTGAACCTGGAACGCGGCGACGCAGTTGTGGCGGATCAGACCGGATGACCTCTCCACGACGTGCTCAATGTCCTGCGGGTAGTAGTTCTGCCCGCGCAGAATAATCATGTCCTTAATACGGCCGCAGACGTAGAGTTCGCCTTTGTGCATGAATCCCATGTCGCCGGTCCGAAGATAGCCGTCGTCATAGGGGGTGTCATCCACAAGCCGCGCCCGAAATTGCTTCAGAGTCAATTCGGAATTGTTCCAGTAACCCGGGCATTTGCCGCTTCCGGCAACCCAGATTTCTCCGATCCGCTCGGACTTAAGAGCAAAATGTCCCTCTGGATCTACGATCTTGACGTCGAGACCTGGAAGTGGGGTTCCACAACTGACAATCTGCGTCGCCGCGTCGATTTCTGAGACCTCAGTCGTCAGACGAGCTTTGCCGAGCGCGAGGGCGCGCTTGTTGACGGAAACGACATTGCGGCCGCCCAGCGACACCGCCAGAGTATTCTCAGCCAATCCATAGGCGACATAAAAACTTTCCGACTTGAGCCCATAAGGCTGAAACATTTCCAGAAATCGGGTGTAAGTATCCGGCTTTACGGGTTCGGCGGCGCACATCAACACTCGCAGCGAGCTGAGATCAAAGGCCTCCAGACTGTCTTTGGACAGCCTTCCAGCGCGCAAGCAATAGTCATATGCGAAGTTGGGAGCGGCTGTCGCAGTGGCGCGGTAGGTCGTTATCGCCTCGAACCACAGGATCGGCCGCTGAATGAAGTCCATCGGGGCGAACCCGTACGTCGTTCCACCCTTAAGCGCCGGATATAGGTAGCATCCGATCAGTCCCATATCGTGATACTGCGGAAGCCAAGAAACGACGACCGGCGAGGCATGGTCGATCACCAGCGGACAGGTATTCAGGATGTTTTCATGCGTGACGATCACGCCCTTGGGCTCCATCGTCGAGCCCGACGTGTACTGAAGAAACAATATCTTCGAAGGATCGACAGGTCGCTGGTTCGGAAACGTATCCACGAAATCCTCCGTGGCAATCCATGGAAGACTGGAAACATAGTCAACGTCGACGCCGGAGGTTGACACGCCACTTCTCGCGAGATTCGTCTTGAGAGATGCCTGGTAGTCTCTACTGGTCAGGATCCCAGCCGTCTGGCAATCCTTCGCGATGTGGACCATCTTGTATAAGGCGCTCTGGAAACCACGCGAACTAGGAGGATAGACCGGCACTGGTATCAGTCCGGCGCGCACGCAACCAAAGAATGCGCAGATCATTTCCAGTCCCGGCGGGTACGCAAGCAGGAGACGGTCGCCCACCACGAAACGACCGTCTTTCCTCAAATGTCCAGCGATCGCTTGCGTTCGGCGGTGGAATGACGCGTAGGTGTACGTTTCGATCGGATCGCCGTCTACATCAAGGTACGAATAAAGTAGTTTGTCAGGTCGCTCCTCTGCCAGCCCATCCAGGTGGTCTAAAACCGATCCCGTCATCAATTCAGCGCGCCTCCAATGTTGAACAGTGTAGAAGAACCATCTCTCCAAGCGAGCGAGATGGGAAACGATTGAGCCTCGAACTGCGGACCTGAAATCGGAGCTGACTTCGAAAATGCACGCACAACTTCCACCTCAGGATATGCTTTACATTTTATTGGTGCTGTGTATGTTAACAAAGCATCTGGAAAATTCCACGCACCGTCTTTTTCAGGGAGCATCGGCCGCATCCAGCGTAGTCGGTTTCCGAATTCCCTTGATAGCGCTTAAGGGCTCGCACTAAAATTCCAAGCCAAGGTTGTAGAGGACGCGGCGACAATTTTGCTGCGGGTCAGGGCCAGGCATCCGCCTGAGATAGCGCGTCGGGCCCCCAATCATCAATGATCGCGGAGGCGCCGGTGACGTTCGAATCCGAAGGAGTGATTTCTCAAGAGCCGGACGCGCCGGATCTTGTACCATCGGAAGCCTCAGCGTCGCCGATTATCGAACAGGGCGGGGCCTCTTCCTTTCCGAAGGTCTTACGCAGCCGCTTGGATCGTTTTTTTGCCGATCAGAACATTTCCCCTAAAGCGGATCGCGCGATGCGACTCAAGATCGCTACGGGTCTGGCAGTCCTTGGGGGGAGTTGGATAGCTGTCTACGCGCTCAGTCCCGGTTCATGGAGGTTTGTTGCCCTCTATCTCTTAGGCGGCCTCGCGCAGACATTCCTTCTGCTGAACATAGCCCATGACAGCAATCACAATGCCATCTCGTCCCGGTCCGTTGTCAACAAAACCCTGAACTACGTCTTCGATCTGTGCGGAATCAGTTCATACATGTGGCGGATCCTCCACCATCGAGGCCATCACTCCTGCATCAATCTCCACGGCGAAGACGACGCACTTTCAGGACGCGGCATCTTTCGCTTTACACCCTATGAATCCCGGTTGCCGTGGCACCGGTTCCAGCACATGTACGCGCTGTTCATTTATGCGATGTTTTCTCTCGATTATGTGTTTTTCAGGGACTTCCAGTGCTTTTTCTTCCCGACTCACGAGTATCTGAGACGCACCAAACATCCTCTGCGCGAATACGTGATTCTGTTTGCCGGCAAGGCCTTTTATCTCACTTACATGCTGGTTTTGCCGGTGATAGTGCTGGGGAAATCGTCGCTGCTGGTCAGCGGGTCGTTCCTCCTGGTCAATTTGATCATCGGACTAACCGTGACGCTCGTATTCCAGTCGACGCACACCGTCGACAGCACCTACTTTCCCTCGGACCGTGGTGAGTTTGAAAATGGCGTGTATCACATCCTTGCGACCACGGCCGATTATGCGACCGAAAGACCGCTCGTCGGATGGCTGGTAGGCGGGCTCAACCATCACGTCGTCCATCACCTGTGCCCCTATGTATGCCATACCCACTATGCGCCGTTGACCAGAATCGTCAAGCAGACCGCCGAGGAGTTTGGGGTTTCCTATCGGCAGAACCCCACGATGACGGCCGCAGTCGTGCATCATCTGGCACTTTTGAAGCAACTTGGAAAACAAAACTGATTCGGAGCGTTTATCTCTATACGTATGGCCCGATTAGCACTCCCTACAACTAACGTGAAATTTCCTGCGGTTCGAGCCAGGTTTCAGGACGGTGGGGCATGAGTTGGTCAGCGGCTGTCCCCGTCCTGTCCCGATTTCACTGTTTTGCGGATTCTCGCGCTATGGCCCGCAATGCCGTGCAGGTGTTATCCAAATACAACGAAGAGTTCGGCGACACATTCTGGATCCATATAGGTGGCCTCAAAAAGGCGCTAGTTACCATCGATCCCGCCGTCATTCAGCACGTCCTCAAGAACAACGCGGAGAACTACCAGAAATCCGAAATTCAGGTAAAGCGGATGGGCCACTTCCTGGGCAAAGGCCTTCTCACGACCGATGGAGAAGCCTGGCGTACGCAGCGGCGTCTCATTCAGACGGGTTTCGATCGAAAACAGCTCGATGCGCTGTCCTCGATCATGCAGGACTCTCTCGCCGAGTCCCTACGGGATTTCGACGGACAAGTCCGCAGCGGTCCAGTCGATATCTACACCCTGTTAATGAAAACTACTTTCGCCATGGTAGCCCGATCGCTATTTGGGGCACGGCTGAAGGATGAAGACATCGATCTGGTCAGCCATACCATCTGCACGGTCCAGGGATTCATCGTCCGGCAAACCCTTCAGCCCTATCTGAATCCCTGGTTCGCCATCTCGGGCCAACTGCGCAAACACGAGGACATGCGAACCCGCGCGGACGCGGTTCTATTGCAATACATCAAGAAGCGCCGCAACGAAGCACCCGGCCACGACCTGCTGCAGACTTTAATGGATGCCCGCTACAGCGATGGCAAAGGCATGCCCGATGAACTGATTCTGAGTGAAAGCATGCAACTTCTGGTTGCCGGCCATGAAACCTCGTCGAATGGCCTATCGTGGCTTCTTTACCTATTGAGCTCGCGCCCGGATTGTCTCGAAAGAGTACGGGAAGAGTTCGATTCCGTACTGGGTGATGCGCCGCTGAACTACAACGATGTTCACAAATTCGAATTCACAACCCGGGTCATTTGCGAAGCGCTGCGTCTCTACCCCCCGTTTTGGATGATCGACCGCATGGCAGTCGCAGACGATCGCATTGGCGACGTGTCCATACCCCGGGGATCGATGGTTATTGTGTATGTGTACGGTGCGCACCATGCTCAGCGCTACTGGCCGGATCCGGAGAGTTTCGATACAGAACGTTTCACCAAAGAAAACGACAAGCTGCGCACACCCTTCACCTTCCTTCCCTTCGGGGGCGGACCGCGAACCTGTATCGGCGGAAATTACGCGATGCTGCAGATTCTGATGATCTTGAGCGATCTGCTGCGAAAATACGACTTTCAGTTGCCTCCGGGGCAAACGATCGAGGCTCGCCCCATGGTTATCTTACGGCCGAAGCACGGAATCCGCATGATGTTCACCAAGACCATCGCGCCCTCCCCACATCGCGTCAGACGCGATCCGGCGGGAACGAACTTGAGTTGTAAAGCATAAACATACGGTATTTATTAAAAAGCCTGTTTCGCTGGGCAAATTGTATCCGCGAAGTCGAGATTTGGACGGAGCCCGGGATGGGTTGGTCGGGTGATTGTGAAGGACCGTTTCCACTGACTGTTTACTCAGGTGAATGACAATTCACCTCACAATGGGGGGAAGGAATGGCATTGGCGCAAAACTTTGGCATTGGACAATCGTCTGTGGAATTGCGGACGAGTGACCGCTTGACGCTTGGATTGATTGCGATGGGGGTGATATTTGCGGCACTAGGTCTGGGCGAGGCCGTATATCGATTTGCGTTCCGCGATTTCGATGGAGCGACCGATCGCCTGCCAATCGAGATGTTGTTCGGACTGTTTTTCGCATTCACGGCTACGAAACTTGTCCGGAGGATTTACGAACGCCGAATGGAGACGTCCGCGAAAATCACCTTAATTCGAGATCGCAATTACAAGATTCGTCGCGCGGTAGAAGCGATCAAACCACTCCCGCATCCGAGCAGTCAACAAGCCATTCGGGTGATTCGTGAAGAGGTGGATCGAATTGAGTTGGCGTTGACCGAAGTCATATCTCGGTAAGGCGATGCCGACGTAAACATGTCATCCTACGACTCGTTGCTCGCAGCCATCCTTCCCGTCAAAGCTGTGGCACGCAAGATCGGCACGCTTTCGTCGTTGTGGTTTGGCGCAAGACGCATTGTGCGGACATAACGATATGATCGCAGCTTGGATTGGCGCGCTGTCCACCTGTACGTGGGCCTACTTGCTCGCCGCCAGAGGTCGATTTTGGCGAATAGCGAGCGCCACGACCGACCCGAAGCTGGCATGTCCGTCCCCACCCCACGTTGCGGTCGTAGTGCCAGCCCGCAACGAAGGGGACGTTGTTGGGCGGTCGATCCAGTCACTGCTCGAACAGGATTATGTCGGGCGACTACACATCTTCGTGGTGGATGACCATAGTTCGGATGAGACGGCGAGCGTGGTGCGCAAGGCCGCGGCACACAAGGACGATCGGCTCACTGTCATTTCGGCGAGGCCTCTGCCAGCGGGCTGGACGGGAAAGATGTGGGCGCTCGCACAGGGAGTGGACCAAGCGGCGGAGTTCAATCCCGCTTATTTCCTGTTCACAGATGCGGACATCGTTCATGCGCCCGACAGCATCACAAGTCTGGTTGCACGCGCACAAAACAGCCAACTCGATCTGGTCTCAATGATGGTGTTGTTACGGTGCTCGTCGCTGGCCGAACGTGCGCTCATCCCCGCATTCGTGTTCTTCTTTTTCATGCTCTATCCGCCGGATTGGGTGAGGAACCCTAAGCGCAGGACCGCAGCAGCTGCCGGTGGTGACATCCTCGTTCGCACGGAGGCGCTCGCACGAATCGGGGGAATCGCCGCCATTCGAAACGAATTGATCGACGATTGCGCATTGGCCAGGAAAATCAAGCAAAATGGTCGCGTGTGGCTAGGATTAACGCGGAACACATGCAGTATCCGTGGCTACGGCACATTCGGCAGTGTTGGCCGCATGATTTCTCGCACCGCGTTCAACCAATTGCGACACTCAGTTTGGTTGCTCATCCTAACAATCCTCGGACTCGCAATTACCTACTTGGTGCCTGCGATTGTGACTTTCTTCGGAAGATGGGCGACGCTTTGGGGTGGCGCGGCCTGGCTGCTTATGAGCACTGCATTCTGGCCGACCCTGCGATTCTATTCGCGATCGTTGTTCTGGGCACCTCTGCTGCCTCTCGTTGCGTTGTTTTATATGGGCGCCACAATCCATTCCGCGGTTCGATACTGGCTCGGTCGCGGCGGTGAATGGAAAGGGCGCGTGCAGGATATTAAGACGCACCTCACTGCTTAGTCCACCTTTACGACAATACTGAAGGATCTGCGAAAATACGGACAATCATTCCAGTCGTCGGGTGTTTGCCTGTCGCGGTATCCCTCGCAAACCACGTCGACCACAGAGAGGGATGCACGCGCCGGGTGCAACTCGCGGCTAATTCAATAGGCTTGCCCGGAGTGGGATGACCACATCGACTACCAGGCATTGACTGGCCTTTTCACCAGCCGTTCCGGTCCCATCCTTTCAACTCTCCCCAATTGTGCCATTCAAGAATAGCCCGGGCCGGAAGGTCTTCGGTGATCGCCTTGGGTTGTACTGCATCCCGGCAGAGAACGTGAACGCTACGTCCAAAGGAAAGCGCTCTCTCTGCCGGGTACTGTGATTAGCAAAATTATAAGGCCCAAGACAACTACCCGGGTTGCGCTCTACAAGGTTGTCCGGATTCTGTAAACCTCTTGCCCGGTATACGACGCCACCACAGACGGCGTCCAGTCCTTGCTAGCCCCGTCGCCGTTGACCGAGTTTGGGTTTGCCACTGACCACAAGTGTGATTTCAACGAACTTGTTCAGCGGGTGTTCGGTCGGATGATGCAGGCTTTTCGACAGAGTGTGCGTGACGCTGGTTGTCCAGATCACCTTTGGAACAGCATCTGTCGGTTTCTGGGAGACAACCTCGCAAAGGCCGAGCCGGAGATTCGCAGGGACATCCAGAAGGCACACAAGCTGCCCGAAACAGAAGGGCTCCTTTGGGCGAAAGTGAATTCCACGGGTTCGTAGCGGAAGTCAGCTGACCGTAAGCCAACCGCGGTGGCAGCTTTTTACCGAACGAACCCAAGCTTTCGCATAGGCTCGGACGCTATTACCGAACGAACCCGGCAGGGGACGGTACAATCGGTTCTGGTCAAGAAGCGAGCAGCTACGCTATCCCTTTTCTTTTTCAAGAATGAAGAGTGTATGGCGTTAAATTCTGCCGGAAGATCGCCTACTGTAGGATCCAATTCCCGTTCTTCTACACCGGTTCCAGTTCTTTATCCTCGACCTGCCCGACTAGGCTGGCGAACTGGCGCTTGTCCAGACAGACGGCGTGCTGCCCGTAGCGGGCTTCCTTGCCAGTGACGTGCCAGTAGGGCATCCAGCAGAACTGCTTGTCGTCGTAGGTTTCGAGAACTACGAGGAACGGATAGAACGTGACTTCTTCCTCTTCTTCGCCCAACCATGACTCGAGTTTCTCGGGCAGGAGTGCAGAAACTACTTTGTACTCGTTGTCGCCGGCGCCCAGGGGAAAGTCGAGAGTGAGGCGCAGATCGCGAGGTCCGCCGCAAAACGGGCAGGGTTCCGGGGCTTGCTTGGTGAAATTGTGGAGAGTGTCGAACAACTTCTGGTGGGTGGGATGCTTCTTATGACATTCAGTACAGTAATAGAATTGCGCAGCCACGTGCAGGCCTCCTTTCCTGGAACGCCCGCCAGTCCTGCCGCAGCCTAAGGCTCGATCGTAGCCTCATCAATCAGCATGATGGGAATATCGTCCTTCACCGCGTAGACCCGGTGGCATTGCGTACATTTCAGGCTTTCCGGTTTTGCGCGGTACTCGAGCGTCTGCTTGCAGGCTGGACAAACCAGCATTTCCAGGAGGTCTTTGGCAACCATGACTGGGCATTCTACGACACGGGCTGGAGCCGGCATGTGACGAGGCTCACAGTGGCGGGGAGTGGAAATCACCACCGAGACACAGAGTCAACAAAGAAAACGAGTTCCGAATCCGTTTTCTCCAACTCCAGCAGTAACCTGCTCCGTGGACTCAGGCTTCTGGGTGTCTCAGTGCTCCCGTGGTGAATCCCCGCAAATCTCCTGTAAGATTTGACTGGGGGAACCGAAGCCGAAACGATGCCAGCTCTCATTCTTGACGGAACCAGAATCGCGCAAGAGATTCGCACAGAAATTGCCGCCGAGGTGAGAGCCATGGTAGCGGCTCGCGTTCGTCCTGGCCTGGCAGTCATCCTGGTGGGACACAATCCGGCTTCCGAAATCTACGTCCGCGGCAAGGTCAAGGCCTGCGAGGAGGTCGGGGTTTACAGCGAGAAGTTGACGCCTCCAGAGTCAGCCACGACGGACGAGTTGCTCCAAATCGTCGAGGATTTGAACCAGCGGGACGACATTGATGGCATTTTGGTACAGCTTCCTTTGCCCGCGCAGGTGGATTCCAAGAAGGTACTGATGGCGGTGGATCCGGGCAAGGATGTTGACGGATTTCACCCGATGAACGTCGGCTTTCTTTCCACGCAGCGGCCCGGACTGGTGCCCTGCACGCCCGGCGGCGTCATGGAGATCTTGAAGCGAAGCAACATTCCGATTGCCGGTCAGGAAGTGGTCGTGGTGGGGCGCAGCGACATCGTGGGCAAGCCTGTGGCCATGCTGCTTACCAATGCTAACGCGACCGTGACCATCTGCCATTCGAAAACGCGCGACCTGCCCGGCGTTTGCCGGCGAGCCGACATCTTGGTGGCGGCCATCGGGCGAGCGGGCATGATCACCACAGATTTCGTGAGGCCGGGCGCAACGGTGATCGACGTGGGCATGAATACCGTAACCGATCCCAAGGAGTTTCAGAGATTCTTCGCCGGAAATGCGAAGAGGGAAGAGACTTTCCGGAAGAAGGGATCGACACTGATCGGCGATGTGCATCCGGAAATCTCTGAAGTTGCCGGAGCATTGACCCCGGTCCCGGGCGGAGTCGGACCGCTGACTATCGCCATGCTGATGTTCAACACGGTGAAGGCAGCGAAGATGCGGCGTGGCAGCGGAGTGCACGAACTTTCGAGAGTGTAGTACACCGCGGAGATACTCCTCCATGCCTCTTGTGTCTCTGTGGTGAAAACGAACGATGAAAAAACCATGCTGAAAGTCGGGCTGACGGGTGGCATCGCGGTCGGAAAATCCGTTGTCGGCGAGATGTTTGTTGCCCTGGGAGCGCATCTGGTGCAAGCCGACCGCATCGCCCACTCCCTGATGCAGCCGGGACAGCCGGTCTATAACGAGGTCGTTCGGCATTTTGGACGCGAGATCCTCAATCCCGACGGCAGCGTGAACCGGAACAAGCTCGCCGAGTTAGCCTTTGGTCCTCCCACACCGAATCAGCGCTCCCCCCGTATCACCGACCTCAATCGCATCGTGCATCCGGCAGTAATTCGCAGCCAGGAAGAATGGATGGACGCCATCAGCCTGCAAGACCCCGACGGCGTGGCGATGGTTGAGGCAGCCTTGCTCATCGAGGCGGGCGCGGCCGAGCGTTTTGACCGGCTGATTGTGGTGACCTGTGATATGGAGCAGCGCGTGCAGCGATTCACGAAACGGCAGAAGGTCGATGTTGAGATCGCGCGCGCCGACGTTGCGCGGCGCATGGCTGCCCAACTTCCCGACGAAGAGAAGATCAAGGCCGCGGATTACGTAATCGACAACTCCCGGTCGTTAGAGCACACTCGTGAACAAGTCCAGCGGATCTGGGAAAAAATGCGTGCGACGCTCTAGAACAAAATCCACCTTATCGAGCGCTCAAGCCGGTTCGCTCACCCTCGCTCATGCGTTCCGTTTTGGCCGTTCATTCAGCTAAACAATGCCATTTCGCAATGATCACGCCGAATTGCTCGTACGCGAGAGTCCAGTCATCGAAACTGATTGACGGTCCAAACTAGTCAAGCTGGAGATGAAATGCTTCTCAGACAGATTGCCATTGTCTTCATCAGCCTTGGAACTGTGAGCGGCTTCGCGCAAAGCGATTCCCGTCGAACGGACATTGACAAATATCTGCAGCCGTACGTTCAGAGCAACAATTTTTCCGGCGCGGTGCTTATTTCAAAGGATGGAAAAGAAGTTTTCAGGAAGGCCTACGGCTTTGCTAATCGCAAACGCCGCATCCAAAATACCACCGAAACGCAATTCCACATCGCATCGGTCTCGATGCAGTTTACGGCAGCTACGGTCTTGCGTCTCGTTGACGCGGGCTTGATCAAGCTGGATGAAAGTGTGGGCACTTTCCTTCCGGGAATCCAAGGAGCGGACAGAATCACGGTCCGCGACCTCCTGATGCAGCGGTCAGGACTGCCGGACATCAATGGCCTTCCGGAGTATGATGAGGTCCTCCAACGCCATCAGACACCTGCGAGCCTGATTTCCAGGATCCTCGACAAGCCCCTGCTTTTGGAGCCCGGTACGAAATACCTGCACGAGGAGCATTCTGCATACAACCTTCTTGCCTTGATCGTCGAGAAAAAGACTGGCCTGTCATTTGCCGACGCGGTCCAGGAGTCGGTGTTTCGCCCTATTGGGTTGAACCACTCAGGTCTGGACGACGACTCTATCCACCCGACGACCCGCATGGCCGAGGGCAACGAGCCGGAGGGGACTTACGGATTGAGGCCAGCCAAAGCTATTCATTGGTCTGCCAAGACCGGGAACGGCTCGGTCTATACAACAGTCAGCGATGCGGCACGATGGGTAGATACGCTGTTCTCCGGTAGCTTCTTGAGTCCGGCATCCCGCGGCTTGGTGCTCGATACTTCTACCAAGGTGGGTTATGGGTGGTTCCGGGGCCAGAATAAGCGCTTTGGTGAAACGGCCTACTATATGAATGGGAGGGCTCCCGGGTTCTCATCGTTCGTGCTTTATATGCCTGGTCCCAAAATGACCGTGGCAGTTCTGAGCAACGTCTATTCGTCTGCGACCACGACAATCGGCTACGATCTTGCGGCCTTATCCCTCGGCCAGCACTACCAATCACTTCACATTCGAAACATCGGCCCTCGAGCATTGAAACGCTGTATCGGCACATTCCGGTTTGGTGCGGATTTCTATCAGGCAAACGCGACCGTGAGCCTGGTGGTGCTCGACGAAGGATTGGAGATGCACTGGCCGTCTGCTGAAACTTCAATACTTATTCCACTTGGCGATGACCGTTTCATCGATCGCTCATACTGGGCAGACGTCAAGATTGAACGTGATGTATCGGAAAAAACTGTAGCGCTTATCTACGATCAGTTTCGAGGAACACCATCCCGCTGACGGGCGTTCCCAGGTCGTGGGTCGGGGTGCCGGGACCCGCAGCAATTGTTTAAAATTAAATTGAGGGACCTTTCGGCTCCCGGGCGTCGTACACATCTTCAGTCATCGGCTCAGGAGAAACTTGAGCTTATCGGGATCGGAGTGTTGAGCGTATGAAATTAGTGCGGCCTTTGGCCCTCGCGATAGCGATCGCATTTGCATTCTTCTACTTCACGACATGGCGGTCAAATTCGCCGGGGGAGATGCATCCTGCGAATTGGTTCTCCCGACCGGACCGGGTGGAGATCACGGAGGCTGCGCCCAATGAGTCCCTCGACGGAGAAGAACAAAACAATATCTCCGTGTATAAGCGGAACATCCCGTCGGTGGTCAACATCACATCGCGCGCCATGACGTTTGACTTCTTCTATGGGCTGGTGCCACAGGAAGGGCAGGGGTCGGGGTTCGTCATCGACAAGGAAGGACACATTCTCACGAACTACCACGTCATCGCTGACGCGCGGCAGGTGGAAGTGACAATGCACAACCGCAAGAAATACAAAGCCACCGTCGTGGGCACCGACCCGTCACACGACCTGGCCGTCATTCAGATCAAAGCTCCGGAACTGGTTCCCGCTGTTCTGGGCGACTCGCGCAACCTGCAGGTTGGGCAGAAGGTCTATGCCATTGGCAATCCCTTTGGCCTGGCCGGCACCATGACGCGCGGCATCGTGAGTTCGATTCGGCCCGTGCGCGAACCCAATGGCGCGACCATTGATGAGGCCATCCAGACGGATGCCGCCATCAATCCGGGCAATTCCGGTGGGCCCCTGATGAACTGGCACGGCGAGGTTATCGGGATCAATACGATGATCCTGTCGAATGTCGGGCAGAATGCCGGAATTGGTTTCGCCATCCCGATCAACACGGCCAAGGCTGTTCTGAATGACCTGATGACACTGGGACGCGTGCGCCGTCCGGCCCTCGGCGTCCGGACGGTACCCATCAGCCCCGAACTGGCGGAAGAGATTGGCTTGCCGGTTGATTACGGATTGCTGATCATTGGCGTCGTTCCCGGCAGCGCCGCCGATCAGGCCGGTCTGCGTGCCGGTACAGAGCGCGCCTACCTGGGGAACATTCCGATCATGTTGGGCGGAGACCTGCTCGTCGCCATCGATGGCGAGAAGATTCAGGATCAAGATGACCTGGCGCAGATGATGAACAATCACCGGGCAGGTGACAGCGTCAAGGTTACGATCTACCGCGGCAAGCGGAAGATGGAAGTCGACGTGTTGCTCGGCGAAGCGCGCCAGCAGGTTTAGCTGCGATGCGATGAGATTCCTGCGCTACTGCTCGGCGAACTCCAGAGTAATCACGCCCTTGCTGAGAGTCGGAGCGGGTTCGAACTTCCACTGTTTTACTGCCGCAATCGCGGATGTCTCGAATACTGGATTGCCGCCTACCATCTTGGCTGTCGTCACCGAGCCGGCTGGGTTGATCTCAACCTCGATCTTGACCTTGCCCGAAAGATGCATCTTTTTGGCCAGCGCCGGGTAGGCCGGAGCCGCTCTTTCAACCACGCGGCGCGAGGATTCCTGTGCGGGTGAGGCCGCTACGACAATCAAGCCTGCAGCGAAGATCAGGTACGCACACATCCACGCCAGGGTTTTCCTGGACTCCACTCGAACACTCATCAATGCGTTACCTTCCCATCTTTACGTCAGTGAAACACGACAGAACTGCATCAGACGCCATCAACCCAAACTCCCTGATTCGTCCGAAGAGTGCAGTCTTCGGTGCCTGCAATGAGGTTCGTCGAACACTGGCTGCCAAGATTGATCTCTGACGACGTGTGGTCCTGGAACTCCGTCGCAGTGCGACTCTTGTGCGAGTGTAGAAGGCGGTTACGTTACGAGAGAAGATAACGCCGGTAACGTGAACTCATCCGAGATTAATGAACGGATTCGCTAACCCCTCGCGATTGCACAAGCCTGCGCCATCGTTTAAACTGTCCACCTGCTTATGACCGCCGCCCTTTAATTCGGCGCCTGCCGCCCTGAGCGATGCGCGCGGCATTCACGTGCGCACGTTTCTGCATGTGTTGCAGTTTTCACTCTCTGAGAGGAGATTCCAATGAATTTTGTAGATAGGGCGCTCGCGCGCCGCCTGGAGTCGTGCGAGGAAATGCCGCAGGTGCTGTACGCAAGAGTATTCCGTAACATACGGCCCGAAATCGGTGCCGCCGAGGAAGCGATCTGCGGGGGCCACATGGTGTTCGCCGGGCTTGGTTCTCCCATCGGACGTGTGACCGGCGCCGGCTTCGAGCGGCCCCTGACAGCAGAAGACTTGGATCGCATTGAGCATTTCTACCGGGAGCGCAAGGCTCCCTCCCAGGTCGATCTGACGCCCCTGCACCAGCCGGAAATTTTCGAAATGTTCAAAGAGCGCGGTTATGCAATCGCTGAGTTGAACAACGTTTTGTATCGCAAATTGGATTCGTCGGATGTTTTGCCGCCCCCTCCACCGCACTGCGTGATCCGCCGTTCGCCTCCGGAAGAGGCCGAGATCGCGGGTGACATCGTAGAGAGTGCTTTCTTCCCCGACGGCGCACCAGAGGCGTTTCGCGGGCTGATCACTCCGCTCTATCAGATGGTAGACGCCCTTCCCTTCGTCGCAACGATAGATGGAAAGCCGGTCGCCTGCGGTACTGGGGTCGTCATTCCCGAGCACAAAGTGTTTGCGCTCGGCGGAGCGGGCACGCTCACCGCCTACCGCGGACGAGGCCTGCAGACAGCTCTCTTGTGCGCTCGCATGAAGGCAGCGCTCGAAGCCGGATGCGAATACGCGGTTGTCGTCACCCAGGGAAGCACGACGTCACAGCGCAACGCCGAGCGGTTAGGACTACGAGTCGCATACAGCAAAGTAACGGTGATCAAGAATCTTGTGTAGGGGCGGACGCCTTCGTTCGCCCCGCTCGCGAAGCGAGCGTGCGCCCGGTATAGGGCGTCCGATGTGTGCGGCACCACGTGCTCACTAATCCGGGAGAA
>Ga0335080_10000735_pt1 | contig 30604 bp, 25 predicted proteins | sample Lox_Sample_34_FD_206720 | JGI IMG/M metagenome (GOLD analysis project Ga0335080, IMG submission 206720) | Soil microbial communities from Loxahatchee National Wildlife Refuge, Florida, United States - Lox_Sample_3.4 | ecosystem: Environmental > Terrestrial > Soil > Wetlands | place: USA... | reverse complement strand
TGTCCCCTGCGACGCCGGCCGCGGTTCCCCCGTACCCGGAGGTGGCGGACCGGCCCGGCGCGATCGCGGGCACCGCCGGTGCCCCCGCGGACGGCGCTGCCCCGTCGCGGGTGGCTGCCCCTTCTGCCTGCCCAGCACAACCCCGTCGCGTGCAGCCTGGATGCAGGCGGTGTGTGCACGGTGTGGAACAGCCCTGGCCGGAAGAGGCGCCTTCCGGCGGGCCCGGTGGCTGGCTGGTGACCGCTGGTCAGCCGCCCGCGGGATCCCTGGCCAGCTCCAGGCCCGCGGTGGGAAGGCCGGCCGGGCCGGGTGCCGTGGGAAGCTGGGCGGCCAGCCTGGGCGGGGCGGCGGCGGTGCCCGCCACCGCCCTCCGGGCGGCTTCGACCCGCTCGATCAGCGCGTCAAGCGCGCTGTTGAAGCGGGCCTGGGGTGCGGGCGAGTCCGGGCCGAGCAGGTACCGCTTGAGTTCGCGCCGGGCCGGCCCGAGCCGGTCCTCCCCAGCCCCGGTTGCCTCCTGGAGGATCCCGGGGAGCTCCGCGCAGTCCGGGCTGAGCAGGTACCCGGCCACGGCGGTCGGGAAGCGCTCGTGGAACGCCGCCGCGCCGCGGCCGGCCAGATCGGTGACCGCGTACGGCCTCCCGCTGACCAGGAAATCGGCGACCAGGCTGGAGATGTCGCTGATCAGCAGGTCGGCCTGGCTGAGGCAGTCATAGGCCGTGGGCCGCGCGCCGGTCGCCACCCGGTGCTCCCACCAGCCCTGCGATGCGCAGTACGCCTCGTGCCAGGCGTCGAGGCACCGGCGCCACTCCGCGTCGCGTGCCGGGTCGGGCTGGCCGTCGCGGGACAGTGCCGCGTAGTCGGACCTGCCGCCGGGGCTGGCGGGACTGCCGGCGATCTGGCCGTCACCGCTCAGCTTGCGCAGGCGTTCCTCGATGCGCGCCAGCTCAGCCAGTGCGGCGGCGCGGGCGGGCGCGCTGGCGGCCGCCTCCTGCGCCCATTCGCCGGTGCGCTCACGGCGCCGGTTGGCCTGCTCGATGAACGCGGCGACCGCCTCGTGTGCCCGGGCCGCGCGGGGGTCCCGGGTCCCGGTCAGCGGATGCGGCTTGTAGAGCACCCGGATGCCGGGCATCCGGTCGGTCAGCGCCTGGACGATCCGCAGGCCCATGGGGATCAGCGAGCTGTCCTGCGCACCGCTGGTGAATCCCTCCCAGGTCGGCGCGTACAGCACGGTGAACATCCGGCCGCCGGGGGCGCCGGGCGCTGGCCGGATGTCGGCGAGCTGCGGCCTGCCGACCTCGACGATGTCCTCGTCCCGCACGCCCGCCTGTGCGCGCAGATAGCGCTCGCGGCCCGCTGCCCCGGCCACCCATACCTCGTCGTAGGCCTTGGCGAACGGGTTGACGCTGGCGTCCTTGTCGCTGTCCCCGTGATTGATGAACACCTGGCCGACGCCGGGGATCCGGAGCTGGTGGAGGTTCTTCGCGGTGTTGGCGGGGAACAGGGCGACGCGCACGCTGGGGAGCGGGAAGTTCAGCAGGTCGAGCATGTCCTCCAGGCAGACGACGGGCAGGCTGGTGCGGCCGAGCATCGGCACGGTCCAGCGTTCCCGCATGACGATGACGGCCGGCCGGTTCACCCGGGCGAGCGTGGACAGCCACATGTTGGCCTGGTAGACCGATTCCGGCTGCCCGCTGAAGTACAGCATCACCTGCGGATGCCCCTGGCGGACCTGGGCACTGACCGTGCGCAGGACCCACGCCCGGTCGCGCAGGTGGGCATTGCGGCGCGCGTGCACCGCCATGACCGCGCACCCGGCGGCGCCGGCCGTGAGCGCCAGGCAGACCCCGCCGAGCATCCAGCCGGCCTGCCTGGTCAGCGCCCAGGCCAGGCCCCCGGCGAGCGGCAGCACGTCGAGATGGAGCATCTTCCTCGTGTGCGCGAGGGTGAGCGACGGCGGCGGCGGATCGGGGATCCGCAGCTCGCTGAGGTCTACGTTGCGGGTCACCACCGGCAGCAGCCGCCATTGGCCCACGTAAACCACCAGCGCTGAGTAGACCGCCCGGATGGCGTGCAGGCCAAGCAGCCCGCCAGCCAGGACCGCGATCTCGCCGGGGCGGACCGGCAGGACCCGCAGCAGCAGCACGATCAGGGCGAGCTCACGGAAGGCGAACCGCAGCGGCAGCCCGACCTGCACCCAGTTCAGCATGTTCACTAGCGACGGGACGGCGTCCTGTGCCAGCGCCTCGGCGAGGTAGCTGACCACCGCCACGGCCAGGAACAGCCAGCAGGCTGGCACCCGCTCGCGCGGCCCGGGCAGCACGGCGACGGCGAGCAGCAGGGGGTAGGACAGCACCAGGGCGGCTGCCAGGGCCGCGTTCGCCAGGTGAGGGGCACGCAGACGGCGCATGACCGGCCGCCTGCGTGCGATGGCGCCCGCCGGCCCGGCCACCGCCACCGGCTGCGGGACCGATGTGCCCATGCCGAAGCACTCCCTCCCTGTCACGGACGCGCCGAACCGTCCGCAACGGCCGCCGCAGCGCTCCTCATGGCTGCCTTGTGGGCTTCCGCGCACGCCAGCTCGCGGGGGAGGGTGCTGCGGGAGCACGGACGCCAGCGGGCGAAAGCAGGACGAACTTACCAGCCCTTTACATATTAGACATGTAACCTTTGGCTGTATGTCGTGCTTTGTTCATCATCGTGGCTCGGCTGCGGCGACTGCCGGGCGGTCTGCGCACACTCGCGCCGGGTGATGAACGCGTCACGCCATGTTCACCGGGATCAGTTCGCGGCGCTGCTGCCGGTGCGCGACCGGCGTCGGGCTGCGGGCACCCGGTCGTGCTGATGAACCGGATAATCCCGGCTACGGGACCAAAGGCCGGGCGGGGTCGGGACGGGAACTATGCCACCGCTTTGCTGTCCGCCTCCCGCGTGGCGCATGCCCTGATGCGGACAAGCTGGTGATCACAGCTCTGTCCCGCTCGGGCACCTGGCATTTGTCACTGTACGTGTAACCATTGTGACCTGCGCTGTACCACTGGGGTAGCTGGCGACACAGCTTTTTCGCCAGAAACAAGCGAATCCCGCGACTCCTTCTGGCAAGGTAATCGCCGATGGCGATCGGCGGTCGGAATGCCCGCCGATCTCACTTTGGCGAGCAGCCAAGGAATGGCCCGCGCGATGGGGCCCCCCGCCATCGCGACGCGCTGCCCTGCCCCGCAGCGGTCTGCACACCGGGCATCCCGCCTGGTGTGATCGGCCGACGGAAGGGACGGAAGGACTGCCTTGTCAGAGCACCGGAGGCGGAGTCCCGGCAGGACGGGCGCATCGCACCCGCCGCGCTTCCTGCTGCCGGTGACGGCCGCTGCTGTCGCCGCGATCATGGTAGTCACCCTCACCGGCTATATGGTGCTGCGTGCCACGCGGCCCGGCGCCGGCGCCGTGATCGCCGCGATGCTGCCGGGCAGCCGTGCCCTGGCGGTGCTGGAAGAGCAGCGCCAGCAGATGATCGTCATGGATGCCGCCGCCCACACGATGCACATGGTCGGTGTCCCGCAGGTCGCCGCCATGGCGAACCTGGACACAGGCGTCGGGACGGTCAGCTTCCCGCCGCCCGACCCGGGCACCGCCCAGTCCATCGCCTGGAACATGATGTCGTCGTTCGGCTTCAGCCCCAGTACGCAGTTCAGCTGCCTGAACGACATCTGGACCCGGGAAAGCGGCTGGCGCTGGAACGCGGCGAACGCCAGCGGCGCCTATGGCATACCGCAGGCCCTGCCCGGATCGAAGATGGCCAGCGCCGGATCTGACTGGCAGACCAATCCCGCGACGCAGATCAAGTGGGGTCTCGGCTATATCCAGTCGGTCTACGGGACCCCCTGCAGCGCCTGGTCTTTCTGGCAGGCAAACGGCTGGTATTGACGCTCCCGGACGGTCCCGGCGACGTTCGGCGTTGCCGCAAGCAACTACGAAAATCGATCATAATAAGGTCTTTCCTGCACGCGCCGTCATCGGTGCCCGGGACCAGCCGGACGTGATGTAGGTCACACTGCCATTCTGGCCGTTTCCCGGACCTCCCGGCCGCTGACCCGGGCATGGTGGATGACCGACAGCACCCGGCGGGTGTGATGGTTGCTCTCGCGTAACGTGTCGCCCTGACCCGCGGCACATCCACCCGCCTCTGCCCTGGCCGCGTCTCACCGCCGGTGGCAGCGTCTCCCGGGTGACAACCGAGCGCGTATCTGAGCGCCCGAACGAAGGCTCCTTCGTGTCTGCGCCACGCACCGTGCATCGCAAACCGGGCAAGCACCGCAAGCCAGCTAAGCATCGCAAGCCACCCAAACGCGCTATCGCGGTAGTCGGGGCCACGGCAGTCGCCACCGTCGCGGTGGCCTCCGGCGTCGCGGCCGCGGCACCGGACAGCCCGGCCCGCCCGGCGGCCCCGCCGCGGCCAGCCCTCAGCGAGGAACGGACCGACGCTGCCGCCCTGACCAGTCCCCTCCGCCAGCTCGCAACCGTGCGGGCCGGCATCACCACGATGGAGCTGCACAAGCTGGCTCAGGAGCGGCGCCGGGCCGCCGCCCGGCGCGCGGCGCGGCGACGGGCGGCCGCGGCCCGGCGGGCGGCCGAACTGGCCGCCCAGCAGGCGGCACAGCGAGCGGCACAGCGAGCGGCACAGCAGGCAGCCGCCAGCCCCGCCGTCACGCCCTCGGGGTCTCCGCAGCAGATAGCGATGGCGATGCTCGGCTCGTACGGCTGGTCGTCCAGCCAGTTCGGGTGCTTGCAGAGCCTGTGGAACAGGGAGAGCGGCTGGAACCCCACTGCCACCAACCCGACCTCGGGCGCGTACGGCATCCCGCAGGCGCTGCCCGCCGGCAAGATGGCCAGCGCCGGCGCCGACTGGCAGACCAACCCCGCCACCCAGATCCGCTGGGGCCTGGGATACATCCAGCAGGTCTATGGCTCTCCGTGCGCCGCCTGGTCGCACGAGGAGGCCGTCGGCTCGTACTGACGCCTGCGGCGGCCGGCCCTGGCGCAGGCGGGGCCGATCACGTGGGTGGCGGCCTTCCCGTCGGGGAGGGCTGGGAGGGCCGCCACCCCCCACGACTCCCGGTGTCCCGCTCTGCCCGGCCCGCCCCGCCGTACCCACGGGCGGGTGACCGGTCCCGGCCGGGAACGCCCTAGCCGCGGGGGCTGAACGTGCGGACCACCTCGGCGAAGGCGGTCCTGGTGGCCAGCCAGTACCGCACCGGCGCCGTGGCGGTGAGCTCATACTGCTGGCCGCCCGGGGCGCTCACGTGCGTCACCACTACCAGCCCGTCCACCGCGCCCATGCCGGGCTGCCGGTAGGCGAACCGCCACGCACCGGCCAGCTTTCCCGGCAGCAGGAAAGGTGCGGCGGCGAGCCTGCGGTAGCTGGCGAACGATCCCCGGCCGAGCGCCGCCCGCTCCAGCACCCGGGCCTCCCAGCCCGGGCCGCTGCCAGCGCCTGGCGCGGGAGAGACGCTGATGATGGCGCCCGATGGCGGGTTCCACAGGTAGATGACCGATCCCTGCTGGCGTGCCTGCCACCCGGCCGGCACCGCCATCGTGAAGCTGTGCGCTGCCGCCGCCGTGGCCGGCCCGGTGTACCAGTGGTAACCCGCCGGCAGAGCCGCGGCGGCGCTGGGGGCGCCGCCGCTCCCGCTGCCCGTACCGGCGGAGGCGGACGGCGCCGCCGTCCGCGACCACACCAGCCCGGCAACCAGCCCGGCCACGACGATGGCCACCCCTGCCAGGCCAGCGATGAGCAGGCGCCGTCCCGTTGCCGGACGCGTGCCGGCCGGGCCCGCCGGGCTGGCATCCGCGGCGCTGCCGGACGGGAACGCCGCGGTGCCCATGCTGGCCGGCAGCGGCGGCGATTCAGCGCCACCGGGCACCGGCGGGCCCGCCAGGCCCGGGAACGGCACGGGACCCGCATCCGGGGAGCGGGAGCCTGTGATGGGGGGGAACGTGTCCGGCCCCAGCGCGGGAGAGAACGGGTCCGAGCCCGGCGCGGGAGGCAGCAGGCCTGGGTTGGCACCGGCCGGGAACCGCGCGGTACCGGCACCATCGGCGGATGGCGCGGACTGCGCTGGCAGGGCGGGCGCCGCAGACAGCGCGGGCGGCGCAGGCGGCGGGCCGGCCGGGAAGCCGATCGGGTCGGTCCTGGCAGACGTCTTGGCTCCGCCATTGCCACCCGGGACTGGGCCGGGGCGGGCCGGCAGCTGGCCGACCTGGGCGGAATCCCGGCCAGCGATGCTGGGACCGGTGCTGGCGGCGGCCAGCGCGGCGGTGGACGTGGAAGCGTTAGCCGCCTCGGCGAGCAGCTGGCCCGCGCTGGCTGCGTCCGGCCGCTGGGCCGGGTCCTTGCTCAGCAGCGCCCCGACCACGGTGCCCAGCGGCCCGGCGAACCGGACCGGCGGCGGATCCGAGTGCACGATGCTGGCGAGCACCGCCATCGGGCTGCCGTTGCCATCGAACGGCCCATGCCCCTCCAAGGCCGCATACAGCGTGGCGCCCAGCGACCACAGGTCTGAGGCCGGGCTGGCGGGCCCGCCGCGGATGCGTTCCGGGGCACAGAACCCGGGCGTCCCCACCACCACGCCCGTCTGGGTCAGCGCAGGGTCGCCAGCCACGGTGGCGATGCCGAAGTCGGTCAGCACCGCCCGGCCGTCGCTGGTGAGGAGCACGTTGCCCGGCTTGACATCACGGTGCACGATCCCGGCGGCATGTGCGCTGGCCAGCGCCCCGAGCAGCATCATCCCCGCTTCAGCCACCCGCCGGGGAGGCAGCGGGCCGTCCTCGGCCAGCACCTGCGCGAGCGACCGCGCGGCGACCAGCTCCATCACGATCCACGGGGTGCTGTCCGCCTCGATCACGTCATGAACGGTCACCACGGCCGGGTGGCTGAGCTTCGCCGACACCCTGGCCTCCCGCAGCGTGCGCTCCCGCAGGATCGCCCGGTCGCGCTCGGACATCAGCCCGGGCAGCCGCACCTGCTTGACCGCCACGTCGCGGTCAAGGACCAGGTCCCTGGCCCGCCAGACGGTGCCCATCGCGCCCTGGCCGATCTGGTCCAGCAGCTCATAGCGCCCGGCGACGACGCATCCCGGCCCGGTGGCTGTCCGCATGGCCCGGACCATACACTGCGCGGGTGCCCGGATTCATGTGAAAGGCGTGAGAATCCGCCGAGTGTCGCCTGGATGTCTGTTCACACGAGCATTATCTAAATGGCCGTTCAGGGGCGATTGCCGATGGTGAGGAGCGGGCCCGACGTGTTCGCGAAAAAGTCGTTTCCCTTGTCGTCGACGATGATGAACGCCGGGAAGTCGCGCACCTCGATCCGCCAGACCGCCTCCATCCCCAGTTCGGGGTACTCGAGCACCTCGACCTTGGTGATGCAGTCCTTGGCCAGCCGTGCCGCTGCCCCGCCGACCGAGCCAAGGTAGAAGCCGCCGTGCCGTTGGCAAGCCTGGGTCACGGCGGGGGAGCGGTTCCCCTTGGCGAGCATGACCAGCGATCCGCCTGCCGCCTGGAACTGCCCGACATAGGTGTCCATCCGCCCCGCGGTGGTGGGGCCGAACGATCCGGAGGCATATCCGTCCGGCGTCTTGGCGGGTCCGGCGTAATACACCGGATGGTCGATCAGGTATTGCGGCATGGGCTCACCCGCCGCCAGTCGTTCGGCAATTTTCGCGTGCGCGATGTCGCGCGCGACCACCAGCGGCCCGGTCAGCGAGAGCCTGGTCGCCACCGGGTGCCTGGTGAGCTCGGCCCGGACCTCGTTCATCGGGCGGCGGAGGTCGACCGGCACCACGTCGCCGGTGAGGTCCTCATCGGTGGTCTCCGGCAGGAACCGCGCCGGGTCGGTCTCGAGTTCCTCCAGGAACACTCCGTCCGCAGTGATTTTGGCCAGCGCCTGGCGGTCGGCTGAGCAGGAGACCGCGATCGCGACCGGGCAGGACGCGCCGTGCCTGGGCAGCCGGATCACCCGCACGTCATGGCAGAAATACTTGCCGCCGAACTGCGCGCCAATGCCGATCTTGCGGGTGATCTCCAGCACCTGCCGCTCCAGGCCGGGGTCACGGAAGCCGTGGCCGGTGGCCGATCCCGCCACCGGCAGCGTGTCCAGGTAGCGCGCGGAGGCGTACTTCGCGGTCTTGAGCGCGTACTCGGCGCTGGTGCCGCCGACCACGATCGCCAGGTGGTAGGGCGGGCAGGCGGCGGTGCCCAGCGAGGCGATCTTCTCCGCCAGGAACGCGAGCATGCTGGCCTCGTTCAGCACCGCCTTGGTCTGCTGGTACAGGAAGGACTTGTTGGCCGACCCGCCGCCCTTGGCCATCAGCAAGAACGTGTACTGCGCCCCCGGCGCCGCGTACAGCTCGATCTGGGCGGGCAGGTTGGAGCCGGTGTTGCGCTCCTCCCACATGGTCAGCGGGGCGAGCTGTGAGTACCGCAGGTTCAGCTCGGTGTAGGCGTCGTACACGCCGCGGGCCAGGTGCTCCTCATCACGCCCGTCGGTGAGCACCCCGCCGCCGCGCTTGCCCATGATGATCGCGGTGCCGGTGTCCTGGCACATCGGCAGCACGCCACCTGCCGCGATGCAGGCGTTGGTCAGCAGCTCACGGGCGACGAACCGGTCGTTGGGCGAGGCCTCCGGGTCGTCCAGGATGGACCGCAGCTGGCGCAGGTGACCCGGCCGCAGCAGATGGGCGATGTCGCGCATGCCCTCCCGCGCGAGCAGCGTCAGCACTTCGGGGTCCACCTCGAGGAATTCTCTGCCGAACGCCTCGCGGGGCCTGACTCCCTCCGCCGTCAGCAGGCGGTACTGCGTGGTGTCCTGACCGAGGGGCAGCAGGTCGGTGTAGGCGAACTCTGGCATGGCCGGCGCTTCCTCAGGCGGAGCGGGTGACAGGGACTGCTGCCATCGTAGTGGCCGGTCACGATGACATCGGCGGGCCGGGCGCCGCCCGCGCGGCACCCGCATGCCGCACCGATCCGCTGGGTATCTTGCCGTATCAGCAGCGTGATCACAGGCAAGGGGGGACAGGAGTGAGCACCCAGGACGCTGGCCCGCGCCAGGTGGATCTCGGCGAGGCGGCCAGGCAGCTCCAGCTGGCGGCGCACGACGCCCGGGTCGCTTTTGACTGCATGGGCCTGGGCGAGCTGGACCGGGCCCATACCCATGCGATCACAGCGCGCGCGGCGGCCGACGCGGCCGAGAACCTGCTGCGGGTCGCGCTCGCCAACGAGGCCGGAGCGGCCGGGCAGGACTGAGGCGCCCGACGGCCTGGACCGCCGGCCTGATGCGCTGCCGGCCGGGCGCGCTGCCAGCCGGGCGCGCTGCCAGCCGGGCGCGCTGCCAGCCGGGCGCGCTGCTGGCCAGGGCAGCACCGCTGGCCGGGCGCGGCCCCGCCAGCCGGGCCCGATGGCTCCGCCAGGCCCTTGCCTGACCAGCGCCACACGTTCCGGGAACCGGGGTCACATTTACCGCCGCGACTTACCACGACTAGTGTGTGACTCATACATCATTTGCCGCGCAGGGCCCGCGCCGGCCGGGCGGGGGCCGTCCCTGGTGGAGGAATCATGACGGCACATGCGGAAGGCTCGTTCACGGTCGCGTCCTGGGAGGAGGACACCTACCAGGACCTGGCTGGCGATGAGAAGCTCACCAGGGCCAGGATGGGGTTCCGGCTCAGCGGTGACCTCGCGGGTGACCTGGTCTCGGATTCGCTGATGTACTACCGGGAGGACGGCACCGCGGAGTACACGGGCCTGCAGCGGTTCACCGGGCAGATCGCCGGGCGGTCCGGCAGTTGCGTCATGGTCGCCGACGGCGGCTACGGCGGCGGCGAGGCGCATTCCACCTGGCGGGTCATCCCGGGCTCGGGCAGCGGGGACCTGGCTGGGCTCAGCGGGTCCGGTGTCTCCGTGGCGGGGGCCGGGCAGCCCGGTGGCACCTACAGCCTCGACTACGAGCTTGGCTGACGCGCCGGGCGGGGGACTGGACCAGACAGCCAACCTGCTCGGTGCCCTGTCACTGGTGATCGCCGACCGGATGGCGGATGCGATGGCCGAGGCCGGCGGGCGGCCCGAATCCGGCGCCGCGGCACTTTCCGCGCTGATGCATTTCCTGGACCGGCCAACCGTGGACCTGCTGCGCCAGGTGCTCGGGCTGACGTCGTCGGGCACGGTGCGGCTGGTCGACCGGATGGCGGACTCGGGGTACGTGCAGCGCGGCCCGGGGGCAGATGGGCGCTCCACCTCGGTATCGCTCACCGGGGCCGGCCGGGTGGCGGCCGAGCGGGTCGCCGCCGCCCGGGCAGGAGTGCTCACTGGCGTGCTGGATGGCCTGTCACCCGCGGAGCGGGAGGCACTGCGCGAGCTGATGTCCAAGATGCTGGCCAGGCTGATCCGCGGCCCCGGCGCGGTGCGCTGGGGGTGCCGGCTGTGCGACACCGGTATCTGCCGTGGCGCCGAGGGTGGCTGCCCGGTCGGCAACGCGGTCCGCGAGCGCTACGGGGTTCACGGCGGTGCGGACCCCCCTGCCAGCCCGCCCCTCCAGCCGGGACGGACCTCGTGACCGTCGTGATCATGACGTTGGTGTCGCTCGGCAGCTAATTCCCGCCCGGTCCTCTGTCACCCTCCGCCTTCCTGGTCCAGTAGGCGAGGTTCTCCCGGATGGCCAGGGTCTTCGGGTGCTCGGGGCCTGAGAGCTTCTCGCGGACCGGCAGCAGGGCGGCGTACTGGTCGCGGGCCCCAGCACGGGAATCACCCGCACCCCCGCTCCAGCGCCGTCTGCACCTCGAACCGCACCAAATCGTCCGGGTCGTCCAGCCGCCGGTGTCCCTCCTCATCGCCAAGCGTCACCCACTGACGCCCGATCAAGGCCACCAGTACCGCGCATGAGTCCACCGCGTCCCGGATGACCTCTGCGAAAGGCAGGCCCGCCTCAATGGAGTCCAGATCCATGAACACCTGGGCGTCTGGGAAACGCTCGCGCAACTGGAACTGCAGCAGGCGCGCATAGGGCGCTGCGTCCTCACGCCGGTAACTGAGGAAGATCCCCTGCGCTGATGAGCCAGGCACATCCCCCCAGGTAAGGCACCCACTTACGGGCCTGCCCTCATGATAAAGATCTGGCGTGGCGCGAGGTGCTCGTCCAGCTCGCTGGCTTCGATCTGGCCATTCTGGCGCGGGGCACGGACTCGACCGTCGAGTTCAGCGGCTCCCGGCTGCAGCACTGCCCTTGACCCCGACCGGTTCGGTCAGTGAGCTTGCGCTGGGCAAGGAGAATATTCAGCGTGCCAGCCGGGGCAGCAGCAGGGAGGCGACAGTGATGCCGGCCGCGGTGGCGGCGACCAGCACGCCGGTATCCAGCGCCAGGTTGGTCGGAATCCCGATGAGCAGCCAGCGCAGGGCGCTCACCTCGTAAGACAGCGGGTTCACCTTGCTGATCGCCTGCAGCCAGCCGGGCATCAGCTTTTCCGGGTAGAGCGCGTTCGAGCTGAAGAACAGCGGCATGGTGATCGCCTGGCCGATGCCCATCAGCCGGTCCCGCGACAGCGCCACCCCCGCGATGCTCATGGACAGGCAGGAGAAGAAGGCCGACCCGAGCACCACGATGACGACGACCCCGAGCAGCTTCAGCGGGTTGAGGGTCAGCGCCACCCCGAGCGCCGCGGACAGCACGACGATCACCGCCGCCTGCACGATGGAGCGGACCCCGGCCGCGAAGGCCTTGCCGGTGATGAGCGCCGCCCGTGGGGTGGGCGTCACCATCAGCTTGGCCAGCACCCCGGCGTCGCGTTCCCAGATGATCTGGATCCCGTAGAAGATCGCGATGAACAACGTGGACTGGGCCAGGATCCCCGGCGCCAGGAAGTCCAGGTAGGGAATCCCGTTCGGCACGGCGATGGCGTGGATCCTGCTGAAGGTCTCGCCGAAGATCAGCAGCCACAGCGCCGGCTGGATCGCGCGCGTGTACAGCTCGGTCCGGTCGTGCCGGATCTTGCGCAGCTCGACCCAGCAGAGCGTGGCGACCCGGCTGGCCAGCCGGCGGATGCCGGCCAGCGGCGTGTCGGCGGGCAGCCCCGGCCACCCGGGCGGAAGGGGCTCAGCCGAGGCGGCGAGCGGTGCGCCGGGCGCGGCGGACGTCACGGATGCCTCCCTGCTCGGATTCGTCGTCCAGGGTCCCGCCGGTGTAGTGGCGGAACACGTCGTCAAGCGTGGCTCCCTCGCCCAGCCCGGCCTTGAGCTCGGCCGAGGTGCCGGTGGCGCGGATGGTGCCGTGGTGCATGAGTGCGACCCGGTCGCAGTGGAGGTCGGCTTCCTCCATGTAGTGGGTGGTCATGAGGACGGTCGTGTGGCTGGACTGCCTGAGCCCGGCGATGAACTCCCAGACGTCGGCCCGCGCGATCGGGTCCAGCCCCACCGTCGGCTCGTCCAGCACCAGCAGCCGGGGTGCGTTGACCAGCGCCTGGGCCAGCTCGAGCCGGCGGATCATGCCGCCGGAGTAGGTCTTCACCAGCCGCTGGGCCGCGTCGGTGAGGCCCATGGCCGACAGCGCCTCCTCCACCCGCTGCCTGCGCACCCGGCGGGGGACGTCGAACAGCCGCGCGAACAGCTCCACGTTCTCCTGCCCGGTCAGGGACGCGTCGGCGGACAGCAGCTGCGGCACGTACCCGATCAGCCTGCGCACGAGCATCGGCTGGGCGGCCGCGTCCACGCCGAAGACGGCGACCGTCCCCTGGCCCGGCCGCAGCAGCGTGGTCAGCATCCGGATGGTGGTCGTCTTGCCTGCCCCGTTCGGCCCGAGCAGGCCGAACGTCTCGCCGGGCGCGATCAGCAGGTCGACCCCGTCCACGGCGACGTGGTCCCCGAAGCAATAGCGCAGATGCTCGCACCGGACGGCCGCGGTGACCGGTCCGGGTGCCGCTGATTGAGCCGCTCCGCCAGCACGCGGGGTCACGGCAGCGCCAGCCGTTCCGCCAGCCGCAGCAGCGCCGGCACCGCGTCCGTCAGGGCCTGCCGGTCCTGCGCCGACAGGCCGGCCATCGCGTGCTGGGTCAGATCGGCCCGCAGGTCACGCCAGTCCGCTATCCGCTGCCGCGCCCTGCGGGTGACGCTGAGACGGACCGAGCGGGCGTCGGCCACCGCGCGCTCCCGGCCGAGCAGCCCCTGGCCGGCCAGGCGCCCCACCAGCGTGCTGACGGTGTTGGGGGCCAGCCGCAGTTCCCGCGCGGCGTCGGCGACGCTGATCCCGGGCTGGGCCGCGACCAGCCGCAGCAGCTCGCTCTGCGCGGTCGGCAGCGGCTCATCACGCCAGGCCGTACGCACCGCCTGCCGTGCCGTCCGCCGGACCGCGCTGATCGCCGCCATCAGATCCGCCGCCTCCCGGCCACCGGCGGCCGGCGGCACCTGAGCAGAAAGATCCTTCACAGAGCTAACTATATACAGGATGGAGGCAGCTATCGCCCACCAGGTGCGGTGGTGTGGGGTCAGGAACGGCCGGTGCCCTCCAGCGCGGCCTCAGTGGTGCCGCCGGTCTCGCTGTCCACGGCCTGCTCCTCGTGCACGAAGCGGGCGCCGCGCAGCGCCGAGACGGCAGCGGCGAGCGCGAGCAGCGCCATGGCCGTGGTGAACACGATGATCAGGCCGTGGTGGAACGGCTGGGATATCAGCTCGGGGAAGAACCGCTTCCCGGTCAGGGTGGCGACGTTACTGGCAGGCAGGTGGGCCAGCACCCCGGTCGGGCCCAGCAGCGTCTTGACCGGGTTGTAGCCGAGGAACGCGGCGAACAGGCTGCCCACCGGCGGCAGGCCGGCGATCTGGTGCGCGATCGATGCGGGCACGCCCTGCGCGGTCAGCCCGCGGCTCAGGGTGGCGGGCAGGGTGGAGGCCAGTCCCGCGATCATGAGCGAGAAGAAAACACCGATCGACAGGACGAAGCCGGAGTTCTGGAAGGTGGCGAGCATGCCGGAGGCGGCGCCGCGCTGGTGCCGGGGGACGCTGTTCATGATGGCCGCCGCGTTGGGCGCGGAGAACAGGCCCATCCCGGCGCCGGCCAGGAAGATGAGCACCCCGAAGGCGAGGTAGTGGAAGTTGGTCGGCACCAGCAGCAGCCCGCCGAACGCCAGCGCCGACAGCAGCAGCCCGCCGGAGGCGAAGGCGCGGGCGCCGTGCTTGTCCGACAGCCATCCCGAGACCGGGCCGGAGAAGACGAAGCCGAACGTCAGCGGCAGCAGGTAGATGCCCGACCAGAGCGGTGTGTCGGCGTAGTTGTAGCCGTGCAGCACCAGCCAGATCCCCTGCAGCCAGAGGATGAGCATGAACTGCAGCCCGCCGCGCGCGACGGACGCGAGCAGGGTGGCCATGCTGCCGAAGGCGAACGGGCGGATGCGCAGCAGGTGCAGGTCGAACATGGGCTGGCTGACCCGTAGCTCGATGAAGCAGAACGCGGCGAGCAGCGCCGTCCCGCCGAGCAGGCCGGTCAGGACCAGCGGGCTGGTCCAGCCCATGGTGTGGCCGCCGTAGGGCTGGATGCCGTAGGTGATGCCGGCCAGGATGCCGACCAGGCCGAGCGCGAACGTGACGTTGCCCAGCCAGTCGATCTTGGCCTTGGTCCGGACCCCGACCTCGCGCAGGCTCAGGTAGGACCAGATGGTGCCGCCGATCCCGATCGGCACCGAGACCAGGAAGACGAGCCGCCAGTCCACCGCGGCGAGCACGCCGCCCAGGATGAGACCGACGAAGGACCCGGAGATGCCCGCCACCTGGTTGATCCCCATGGCCGTGCCGCGCTGGTCCGGCGGGAACGCGTCGGTGAGGATCGCGGGGGAGTTGGCCATCAGCATGGAGCCGCCGACCGCCTGCACCACCCGCCACAAGATCAGCCAGAGCGCGCCGCTGGGGCCGGTGAACGGGTCGAACGGCAGCGCGAGCGCCGCGAGCCCGAAGATGGCGAAGCCCAGGTTGTACATGCGGACGCGGCCGTACATGTCGCCCAGCCGTCCCAGGGTCACCACCAGGACGGCAGAGACCAGCAGGTACCCCATCAGCATCCACAGCAGGTAGCTGATGTTGCCGGGGGTCAGCGGGTTGAGCTGGATGCCACGGAAGATCGCCGGCAGCGAGATGATCACGATGGACCCGTTGACCGTCGCGGCCAGGATGCCGAGCGTGGTGTTGGACAGCGCGACCCACTTGTAGTGGGTGTCACGCAGCGGCCCGCGGACGGACGGACGGCCGTTGCCCGTCCCGCCTGTACCAGCCCCGGTAACGCCCTGGCGAGCCCCGTCTCCGCTGGTTCCGTTAGCCGACTCGCCCACCTGGCAGTCTTCCCCTCGCCGCTTGATACTTGCTATCAGCAAACTAACAGAGGAACCGGGTTGCTGCCCAACGACCCGGATGCCTGCAGCCCGCTCACCGCCGCCCCGGTGCCGGGGCCTGGCCGGCCGCCCAGGGGCCCGCCGTCCGTGCCCGGTCACCGGCCGCTGGGTCCTGCGGTAAAGGCCCTGCGAAACGGCTGCCAGCGAAGCCATGCTAAAAAGCCATTCGGAACATTTTAGGAAATTTCTCCCCGAAATGGCAGTCTCAGCATGGCGGACGTGACACCCTGGCTGGGCGGGACGTGGCATCCTAGCTGGGCGGGCGGGGTGAGTGATCTTCTTGCCCGTCGCCGCGCTGCAGGGCATAGCGAGGACCGGGGAGCGGCCACGAGCACGGGAGACCCGTCCATGAGCAACGTGACCGGGCGCCCTGCCACGTTAGGGCGTGGCTCCGCTGCACCGTATGAGCCCTGGCCGGTTCCCCAGGGCCGGTGCCGGGTGCGCCACCGCGGGCGAGCGGGCCGGCGCCACCCGTGGAATCAGCCATGCTGCCGTGCGATCGCGGATCCCTGGGCGGTGCCCTGGGACAGAGAAGCCCGGTACGGGTGCAGCGGCCACAGCGGGAGCATGACGTGACGCCAGATCCGGGCAGGAAACCGGACGGCGTCCGCGAGCTGCCGTCCGGCGCCGGTGCAGGACCGGCCGGGCCGGGCTCCGAGCCGGCCCGCCCCGGTTCGGAGCCCGGCGCGCCCGGCCCGGAGGCCGCCCCGCGCGGTCCGGTGCCGGCCCCGTCTGCCCCTGAGCCTGCACCGCGCGGCCCGGGCCCTGCCGGGCACAGTACGGAACTGGTCCGTCTGCCTGCCGCCCGCCGCGGAGGGCCAGCCACCGGCCTGGTGCTGCCTGGCGGACGGCCGGGCCCGGCAGCGGCGGAGCCGGTGTTCGTGCTGTGCGCCGGCCGGTCGGGGTCGACCCTGCTGCGGTTCCTGCTCGATGCGCATCCCGAGCTCGCCTGCCCGCCGGAGACCAGGCTGGCCGCGATGTGTGCGCAGATGGCCAGCGTGTGGTCGCAGCTGGAGGGCTCGCCGCTGCCGACCGAACGGGTGGGCGGCCCGCCGGCCATTCCCGAGGCGGCGCTCGCCGGGATCCGGCAGACCATGACCCGGATGATCGTGCCCTACCTTGAGCGGCGGGGGAAGCGGCGCTACTGCGACAAGAGCCTGGGCGCCGCCGAGCACGCGGACGTGCTCCGTGCGGTTTTCCCGCGCGCGAAGTTCCTGTGCCTGTACCGGCACCCTATGGACGTGATCGCCTCCGGGATCGAGGCGTGCCCCTGGGGCCTCAACGGCTTCGGGTTCGACGTCTACGCGGATCGCTCTCCGCGCAACACGGTGATGGCGCTCGCCCAGTTCTGGGCGGCCAACGCGTCGCTGATCCTGGCGGTCGAGGAGCGCTTCCGCGACTGTTCATACCGCGTGCGTTATGAGGATCTGGTGGCCGATCCCGGGCAGGTGAGCGACGGGATCTTCCGCTTCCTCGGGATCCCGCCCGTGCCGGGCCTGCCGGAATCGTGCTTCACGGCGGATCGCGAGCGGGCCGGGCCGTCCGACTACAAGATCTGGCACACCTCGCGGATCGACTCCGGCTCCGTCGGCCGGGGATGGTCCGTCCCGGCGGCCCTGATCGGGCCATCCCTGACCGCGACCGTCAACGCCCTGGCAGACAAGCTCGGTTACCTGCCGATCGACGCCCAGTGGGGGGTCAGTGCGGTGGCGCCCGACCCCCGGCGGCCCGGGACCGGACCGGCGGCGGCGGGGCGGCCGGCCGGCCGGAGCGGGCAGGCGCCATCCGGCCTGCGGGTGGTGGTAGCGCATCTGCTGTCAGGGCTGGCCGGGCTGGATGAACGGTTCACCCAGCGGTGGCAACCCTGCTCGCTGGAAACGTTCATGGTGACGGTCACCACGGCGGAGGGCGGCGTGGCTGCCCGGTGGCGCGTTGACCTGAACACCCGGTCGGTCACCTCGGCGGACGGGCTGCCGCCCGGCGAGATGGCGGGGGCCCGCTGGGAGATCACCGGTCCCACCGACCTGTGGGCGCAGGTGGTCCAGTGTCAGCTGAACCTCAGCGTGGCCCTGCGCCACCGGCAGCTGCGTTACGGCGACAACGGCGACCCGACGCCAGCCATGCTGAACAGGATCGCGATGCTGGCAGATCTGCTTGGCATCACGACGTGGCAACGGGCGCAGCCGCTCGCCGCCGGGGGAGGGCGGCCGGGTTCTGTGCCGCTGCCCCCTAGGCCCGATGTGGCCGCGCAGGCGGCACCACGCCCGCCGCACGCCAACGGCCCTGCGATCGCCAGCCGCCCCGCATACGCGGGACCAGCGCAGCTGCCCGGCCCGGCGCCGGTGCCGGGCCCGGCGCGCAGCCCGGCCCCTGTCACCCGCGCGGCGCCAGTGGGCGGCCCGGTGTACGGGAACGGCCCCGTGCCTGCCCGCGGTCCCGTGCCTGCCCGCGGTCCCGTGCCTGCTCGCGGTCCCGTGCCTGCTCGCGGTCCCGTGCCTGCTCGCGGCCCCGTCCCGCCAGCCCGGCCTGGCCGGGAACGCCGTGTGCCCGGCGCAGCGGCCGCCCAGCTGACCGGGCCCGGCCAGGCCGGCCCGCTACCGCGAAGAACCCCAGCCGAGCAGGCCACCGCGCTGCTGCGCGCCGTGCCGCCCCAGGTCGGCCGGGCCGGCTGGCATGACGAGGTCGATCAGCCCACGGCGCTGCTGCGCGCGGCGCCACCCGCGGCTCTCTCGCCGTCGGCACTCCCCGCTGGCTGGGGCGACGGCCCAGACACGAGCGAGACGATCACCGTCATCGGCGCGATGGGCGCGGCCGCGGCCGCGGGCCGGCATGCCAGGCGGCCCGGCCGCGCCGGCGATCCGCCCCACACGGGCGATCCCGCCTACGCGGGCGATCCTGCTTACGCGGACGGTCCCGCCTACGCGGACGATCCCGCCTACGCGGCCCGCGCCGGGTACGGAGCCCCCCGGGCTGAGTACGAGGGCTCGCGAGATGGCGATGGCCGTGCCGCCTGGCTGGCCCGGCGGAACCGGGCCGCCGCCCGGCTACGCCGTAGATGGTGACGGGCCTGGTCGCGGACGGATATTTTCTTCAGGTGACGTCCCGGCCACTGCCCCGCGACCTGCGCGCGTCCGACGCTGACCGCGAACGGGTGGTGGCCGTCCTCGCCGAGGCGGCGGGGGACGGGCGGCTCACCCTGGATGAGCACACCGAACGGGTCCACCGCGCCTACCAGGCCCGCACCCTGGGTGAGCTCGCCCGGCTGACCGAGGATCTGGCCGCGCCGTCCGCGCAGCCGTTGCGCCTGGACGGGTCGCGCTCGGTGGCCGCGTTCTTCACGACCCAGCGGCGGGAGGGGCGCTGGGTGATGCCCGACCGGCTGGTGGTCACCGCCGTCGGCGGTCACGTCGTGCTTGACCTGCGCGAGGCGCTGCTGCAGGGACTGCACACCATCGTGCACGCCACGCTGGTCGGCGGGCAGCTGCACCTGCTCGTGCCCGAGGGCGTGCGGGTGGCCGTGGTGAGCGCGCGCTCCCCAGCCCGGACCGGGGCGGACCTGGAGCCGCGCCCCGCCGCAGCGGACGTCCCTGGCTCGCCCCTGGTCGAAGTGCGCGCGTTCACCGTGGCCGGGCGGGTGCGGGTGCACAAGCCCCGGCGCCCGGCCGCGCGGTGGCTGGGCTGGTCCCGGCGGCGGAGCCGCTGACCGTCGGCGGAACCCGCTCAGCAGGGGCTGTCGAAGTTGTACGCGCTGTAGGCGCGCAGCTTCCAGAGCTGGTGCTCGCTGGTGATCATCCGGGTGGTGCCCGAGCGCGCCCGCATGACCAGTGACTGGGTGGTCGCGCCCCCGGCCCGGTAGCGGACCCCGGCCAGCAGCTCCCCGTCGGTGATGCCGGTGGCCGCGAAAAAGGCGTCCTCGGACGCGACCAGGTCGTCGATCCCCAGCACCTGGCTGAGATCGTGGCCGGCCGCGATGGCCCGGTCGCGCTCGTCGTTGTCGCGGGGGGCGAGCCGGCCCTGGATCACCCCGCCCAGGCACTTGACGGCGCAGGCCGCGATGATGCCCTCGGGGGTGCCGCCGATGCCGAGCAGCAGGTCCACCCCGGTGCCGTCCCGGGCCGCCATGATGGCGCCGGCGACGTCGCCGTCGGTGATGAGCTTGATCCGCGCGCCAGCGGCCCGGACCTCGGAAATGAGCTGCTCATGCCGGGGCCGGTCGAGGATGACCACGGTGACGTCCTGCGGCGAGCAGCCCTTGGCCTTGGCCACCGCGCTGACGTTGTGCGATACCGGCGCCTCGATGTCCACCACATCCGCCGCGGCGGCCCCGGTCACCAGCTTGGACATGTAGAAGACGGCCGACGGGTCGTACATCGACCCGCGGGCACTGACGGCGAGCACCGAGATCCCGTTCGGCATGCCGTTGGCGGTCAGGCGGGTGCCGTCGATCGGGTCCACCGCGACGTCGCACTCCGGCCCGGTGCCGTCCCCCACCTGCTCGCCGTTGTAGAGCATGGGGGCCCGGTCCTTCTCGCCCTCGCCGATGACGACCACACCCCGCATCGACACGGTGTTGATGAGCTGCCGCATCGCCTCAACCGCCGCGGCGTCGGCGCCGTTCTTGTTGCCCCGCCCGACCCAGCGGCCCGCGGCCATCGCGCCGGCCTCGGTCACCCGGGCCAGCTCCAGCGCCAGGTTCCGGTCGGGCGCATGGCGCTCCGGTTCGGCGGTGATGGGCTGGTCTGGCTGGCCTGGCATGGCGGCTGTCTGGTCATCGGACATGGCTGACGCCTTTCCTCGGTGGCCGTGATGCGATCCTACGTATCAGGCCCAGGCCCGGTTAAACCCCCCGCGGGGGTGCGATCCGGTGGAGTCAGCGCCGGCCCGTCTAGCGGCCTAGAACGGCGCCGCGGAGTCGCCGGGCTCGTCCCGGGCGGGCAGGGCGGCCGCGAGCCGTGCCCGGGCGCCCTCCAGCCATTGCAGGCAGATGGCGGCGAGGTGCTCGCCCCGCTCCCAGAGCTGGAGGGATTCCTCCAGCGTGAGCCCGCCGCCTTCCAGCCGCCGGACCACCTCGATGAGCTCGTCGCGCGCCTGCTCGTAGGGCATCTCGGCGGAGGGGGCCGCCTCGGCTGGCTGGCCGCTGGCTGGCTGCTTGCGGGCGGGCTGGCCGCGCGCTGGCCCGCTGCGGCGTCCCGGCTGGCCTGGCTGGTCGGACACGGCTGACACTGAGCCAACCTAGCCGGCTGGCCGGCTGCCGGGCGCGGGACTCTGCGTGGCCGCCGGGGCCGGGCCGGTGGCCTGGACCGTCGCCGCCACCAGCTTCGCGTAGAGACGGGCGCCGGGCGGGCGGGGATGCACGCCATCCCCCCACAGCAGGCTGGTGTGGTGAGTGATCGTGGCCAGCCAGTTGGCGAGCACGACGTTGGGGTAGTCACGGGCGGCGGCGGCGAGCACCCGGTTGACCTCATGCTCCCAGGGCCGCGCCTCGTAGGTGTTGATGAGGACGAGTTCGCGGCGCGGGCCGACCTCGGCCAGCAGCCTGCGGACCTGACCTCTTGTCACGGTGCCGTTGGTGCCCAGGCCCACGATCACCACCCGGCGCAGCAGGCCGTCGGAAGCGAGGCGGTGGACCTCCGCCAGGCCCGCTGACATCTGCCGGCTCACCTGCGCGTCGATGTAGATGCCGGGCAGCGCCGCGTGAAGCTGGGCGGCGGAGGCGAGCATGACCGAGTCCCCGATCGCGGTGACCTGCCCGCCCTGGACCTTCCGGGGAACGGCGCCGCTGGGACTGGGCGACGGTGTGCCACCAGGCACGGGCACCTGGCCCGGCGTGGGCCGCGCGGGGCCGGTGGCCTTCCCCCGGGCCCGCTGCAACCTGGTCGCCGCGCTGATCTTTTCCCCCTGCGCGACCTGCCGCATCAGGCCGGACAGGCCGCTGCTGGGCGGGTGCAGGACGCCGTACCCGGCGGTGCACGCGACGGCCGCCGCGGCAACCGTCGCCAGCAGCGGCATGGCCCGCAGCGGGGAGCGCCGGGCCGCGCGGACCGACTCCGCCAGCGCCCGCTGGCAGCTGCGCAGCGTGGCCCGGAACCCGTCGCGCATGATGGGCGTTTCGATCCATCGCCACGACGCTGCCGCGAGCCCGATCGCCACCGCGGCCTCGATGATCCACAGCCAGACGCTGCCGGCCCGGCTGCCCGCTACCGCCACCGCGATCGCGATGACGGGCCAGTGCCACAGGTAGATGCCGTAGGAGCGGATGCCCAGCCAGCGCAGCGGCGGCAGGCTGAGCAGGCCGCTGATGGTCCCGGGGGTGGCGGCCGCGAGGATGAGGCCGCCAGCCGCCAGCGCCGCGATGACCAGCCCGGCCGGGTAGACAGCCGGATCGGCGCCGGAGAAGTGGCCGACCGCCCAGGCCAGCACCGCCAGCCCGGCCATGCCGATGAGGTCGAACCGGCGGGTGCGTTCGCCCGGGGCGGCGACGAGCCTGGCCAGCGGCCATGTCAGGGCCAGCGCCGATCCGACCAGGAGTGCGGTGGCATGGGTGTCGGTGCCGTAGTAGACCCGCGACGGGTCGGTGCCGGGGGTGTAGAGAAGGGCCATGAGCAGGGCTGAGGCGGCCGCGCCGAGCCAGGCGACGCTGGCGCGCGCCCGGCGGGTCTCCAGCACGAGCAGCACCAGGCCGAGGATCAGCGGCCAGGCCAGGTAGAACTGCTCCTCGATGGCAAGCGACCACAGGTGCTGCAGCGGCGGCGGCGGCCCGAACGCCGCGAAGTACGACAAGTGGTGCTGCGCCTCGTACCAGTTGCTCGAGTAGGTGACGGCCGCAGCCAGGGCGGGGCGGAGCGCGCCGAGCTGGCCCGGTTCGGTGACGGCGACCGCGGCGGTGACGGTGACCAGCACGACGGCCAGGGCGGGCAGGAGCCGGCGTGCCCGCCGGGTCCAGAAGCCGCGTAGGTCCAGCCGGCCACGGCGGGCCCGCTGGGCGACCAGCAGGTCGGTGATCAGGTAGCCGCTGAGGACGAAGAAGACGTCAACGCCGAGGAAACCGCCCGGCAGTCCGTGGATGCCCTCGTGGAAGGCCAGGACCACGAGAACCGCGAGGGCCCGCACCCCATCCAGGCCGGGTGCGCGCGGGCGGGGTGCGCGCTGCCTCGTAGCGGTGGCACGGCCGCGGCTGGCCGTCTGCTCCATCGCCAAGCCCGTTTGTCACCTCCCGGCTCGATACAGGGCTGCAGATCTTCGCCGTGCTGGTAAGTGAGAAACGCCATGGCGGGTGAGAGCGAGGGGATAACGCTACGCGTCCCTGGTGATACCCGCTGCCTTTTCGGCCGTTACGGTGAGCTGATCGGCCGCGAACCTGACCATGAGGGTTTCCCCGGCGGCGACGTCGGCGGCACGCCGGACGACCCGCCCGTCCGGCCGCTGCACGATCGCATAGCCACGCCGGAGGGTGGCCGCCGGGGACAGCGCGAGCAGTCGGCTCCCGATATGGCCCACATCGTCGGACGCGCGCTCAAGCCCGGCGGCGAAGCTGCGCCGGGACCGTTCGGTCAGGGCGGTGACGAGCTCCTCGTGCCGGTCGATCTCCCGCAGCGGATCCGCCAGCGCAGGCCGGGAACAGATGCCGGCCAGCCAGGACCCTTCGCGGTCCAGCCGGCCGGCCAGCGCCCGCCGCGCGCGTGCCCGGTGCTGGCCGATCAGCGCCAGCTGCTCGGCCACGTCCGGTACCACCCGCCGGGCGGCGTCGGTGGGCGTGGACGCGCGGACATCGGCGACCAGGTCGAGCAGCGGGGTGTCCTGCTCATGGCCGATCGCGCTCACCACCGGCGTCTGGCACGCCGCGACGGCCCGGATCAGGGTCTCGTCGGAGAAGGGCAGCAGATCCTCGATCGAGCCGCCGCCCCTGGCGATGACGATCACCTCCACGGCCGGGTCCGCGTCCAGGCGGCGCAGCGCTTCGGTCACCTCGGCGACGGCGTAAGGGCCCTGGACCGCGACCTCCTCTACCCGGAACCTGACGGCCGGCCACCTCGTCGCCGCGTTGCGCTGCACATCGCGCTCGGCCGCCGAGTCGCGCCCGCAGATCAGGCCGATGGTGGCCGGGAGGAAGGGCAGCGGCCGCTTGCGCTCGGCCGCGAACAGGCCCTCCGCGGCCAGTGAACGCCGGAGCCGGTCCAGCCGGGCCAGCAATTCACCGATGCCCACGGCCCGGATCTCGGTCGCGGTCAGGGAGAACGAGCCCCGGGCGGTATTGAGGTCAGGCTTGGCCCACACCACCACCCGGGCGCCCTCGGCGGGCGGCGGGTCCGCCGAGTCGAGCACGGCCCTGGCGCAGATCACCCGCACCGAGACCGCCGCCACCGGATCGCGCAGGGTCAGGAAGGCGGTCCCGCCGCGCCTGGTCAGCTCGGCGATCTGGCCTTCCACCCAGATCCGTCCCAGCCGGGCGACCCACTCCCCGGCCAGCCGCAGGACGGTGCGGACCGGGACCGGTGACTCTGCGGTGGTCTGCAGTGGCATGGCGGCAGCGGTGGCGGGCCCGGCGGCCCGGTGTCAGCCCGCCTCGTCCTCGATCTTGGCCAGGCGCCGCTCGAACATGGTGATCACATCGCCCCGCTGCGCATGTGCCTTCTCGTAGGCGAGCAGGGACTGCACATCAGCGGCGTCGAGCCCGCGCAGCCGGGCGCGGAGTGAGGGGACCGAAAGGCCGTCGTAGCCGGGGATCGGCGCAGCCTGGGCAGCGGCGGCGGGCGGCGTCGGTTCCGCGGCCGGGGGTGCCGCCGCCGCGGGCCTGTCGTCCGCCGCGGCCGGCTTGGCCGCGGCGGCTGCCTTGGTGGCGGCCGCCCGCTGGGCGGCCGGCTTGGCGGTGGCTGCCTTCGGCTTGGCGGTGGCTGCCTTTGGCTTGGCCGCCGCTGGCTTGTCAGCGGCTGTCTTCGCGGTGGCTGTCTTCGCGGTGGCTGTCTTCGCCGTGGCAGCCTTGGGAGCGGCCCCCTTCGGGGCTGCCGCCTTGGCAGCAGCCGGCGGGGCGGCGGGCGCGGAACGCTCGCGCAGCAGCGCGACGTTGCCATTGCCGTTCGCGGGCTGCTGCGCTGGCTGCGCGGCGCCGGCCGGTGTCCGGCCGGCCGGGGCGGGCGGTGTGGATTGCTCCTGCATCTGGCCCCGGAGCTTGTCAACGGCCATCAGCAGCTGGCCGATTCCGGCGAAAACCGCGCGCAGCGCCACGGCCGGGGCCTCTTTGATGCGGTCGGTTTTGATGCGGTCGGTGTGTGGGATGGGCATTTCGTGATCTCCCTACATGCATGTCTGCGCGTGCCGTCGCGCCCCTGCCGCGTCCCCCGGCTTGGCGCGCGCGGGTGGCCGCTGCCGCGGTGTGCTTACCTTAATTCTTGTCCAGGCCATACCAAATTCCCGTCCGGGACATACCGCGCAGCGGGCGGCGCCGGATGCCACCGGTGATGGCCGCGCGGCGGGGCGCCGGGCCATCGCGCCAGTCTGCCACCATTCCAGCGTGCCACCATGCCGGACTGGCCGCTGGCGGGCTCCTTTACCATGAGAGGCATGCCCGCAACGACCCGACGTGTCCTGCTCGCCAAGCCCAGGGGCTACTGCGCCGGGGTCGACCGCGCCGTGCAGACGGTCGAGCTGGCACTGGAGCGTTACGGCGCCCCGGTCTACGTACGCAAGCAGATCGTCCACAACAAGCATGTGGTGGCGGCGCTGGAGCAGCGCGGCGCCGTGTTCGTGGACGAGGCGGCAGATGTCCCCGAGGGCGCGGTGGTGGTCTTCTCCGCGCACGGGGTGGCGCCGCAGGTCCGGGCCGAAGCCAAGGCGCGCAGCCTGCACACCATCGACGCGACCTGCCCTCTGGTCACCAAGGTGCACAGCGAGGCGCGGCGGTTCGCCGCCCAGGGGTACGACATCCTGCTCATCGGCCACGAGGGCCACGAGGAGGTCGTCGGCACGACCGGCGAGGCGCCGTCGCACATCCAGCTGGTGGACGGGCCCGAGGACAGCGCCAGCGTGCAGGTGCGCGATCCCGCCAAGGTGGTCTGGCTGTCCCAGACCACGCTGTCGGTCGACGAGACCGTCGAGACCGTCGCCGCGCTGCGGCAGCGGCTCCCGACGCTCATCGACCCGCCCAGCGACGACATCTGCTACGCCACCCAGAACCGGCAGGCGGCGGTGAAGCGGATCGCGGCCGAGTCGGACCTGGTCATCGTGGTGGGCTCGCAGAACTCCTCCAACTCCGTGCGGCTGGTCGAGGTGGCGCTCGACGCTGGCGCTGGCGCCGCCTACCTGGTGGACGACGCGCAGTCGATCGAGCCGGCCTGGCTGGAGGGCGTGAGCACGGTCGGGCTGAGCAGCGGCGCGTCGGTGCCGGAAGACCTGGTGGCCGGCGTGCTTGAGCATCTCGCCGGCAGCGGCTTCGACCACGTCGAGGAGGTCGAGGCGGTGGAGGAGCGGATGGTCTTCGCGCTGCCGCACGAGCTGCGGCCCGGGAAGCGGGCGCGCTAGCTGGCGCTGGGCGGCGCGTCCTGCGCTGCCAGGCCAGGATCCGGGCTGGTGGCACTGGGCGGTGCATCCGGGGAGCGAACCGCAGCGTCCAGGTCCGGGGGCAGCGTGTCCTGATCGCGGGGCGGCGCAACCTGGGCACGCGGCGCGTCCTGGGCACGGGGCGCGCCAGGCGCGGCCGGGCCAGCGCGCGGGCCTGCCGCGGGGGCGGGCCAGCGCGCGGCGGACCGCAGGTCAGCCCGCAGCTCACGGACGCACTCGCGCGCGCCGCGCGCCCAGGCGATGACCAGGTTCAGCGCCGTCCCGGCGAGCAGCCACGGCGCCGCTCCCGCCAGCGTGACGGCCACGCCCTCGGCGGTGGACAGCGCCACGTTCCCGGTCGCGGTTCCCGCCTTCACCACGACCAGCGCGATGCCGAACAGCAGCGGCGGGGCGATCATCACCGGCAGCAGATCATCGCGCCTGACATAGAACGCGGCGGCGGCGGTGCCGGCCGCGAAGGACGCGCCCGCCAGTACCGCCCAGCCCAGCCAGGAGGCGGCGAGCAGCCCCAGCGCGAACACGGCCAGCATGCCCACGACGGCCCCGCGCCCGGTGAGCTGGGCCTGGGTGGCGTGCGGCTGCGTCTGCCCGGGCACCCCTGCCCCCTTCCGCGCTGCTGCCGTCTTCCGCAGAATTCTCTCTCGCCGCGCGTCCGCCACGGGTCATTGACGACGGGCGTTTCGGCATCGCCGCCCGGGCTTGCGGCAGCGGCGGTCAGTCGCCGGCCCCGCGGGGGGCTTTCGCCCGCATGACGCGGGGCAGCAGCCGGCCGATGGGCACGAGCAGGATCCACGTGAACGGCGCCACGCCCGGAGCGGCGAACGCCACCGGGATCGACAGCCCGAACACGATCGGGGTCGGCAGCAGCTGGGCCAGCTCGTAGCGGCGGAACGCGGGGGAGACGCTGGCCGGGACCAGGCCCTTGGCGTGGGTGGCGTAGAGCCAGATCGCCAGCTCCACCAGGCCAGCGGCGGCCACGCAGGCGGCGTAGAAGACCGGGGCGGCCGGTGCCCTGGTGTTGCCCGCGAACAGCAGCGCGGTCGGGTAGGGCAGGAACGCGATCGTGCCGAGGAACAGGAGGTTGAGGAAGATGAGCGGGCGGTCCAGCGCCGTGATGTATCGGAACAGGCGGTGATGGCCCATCCAGAACAGGCCGATCACCAGGAAGCTGATGGTGAAGCTGAGGATCTTGCTGCGAGACTCGTAAAGCTGGTGACCGGCGTTGACCACGATCTCGGGCACCCGGATGTCCACCACCAGCAGCGTGATGGCGATGGCGAAGACCGCGTCGCTGAAGAACAGCACTCGGTCGTACTCCAGGTTCCCGGCGATGGAGAGCGGGTTCAGCGCGGTACGGCCACGCTGCGGGGCGCCGCCTTCCCCCGGCGGAGCGTCACCCGCCCTGGCCAGGGGCTCACCGCCGTCCGTTATCACCAGCCGGACCTTTCATCCGTGACCCGTCGTGACCAGGCTGCCCGGCCGCGGCCGGGCCGGCTCACCCGCGCGGCCGGCTCAAGCCCGCCTGTCCGCTGCCGCTACCCGGCCTCGCTACCGTACCGGGCTCCGCTACGGTAGCGGGCGGCGGTCAGCCCGGCCGGATCGGGGGACCCGCTCAGCTCCGGCGGATCCACCGGCCCGCCCCGGTCGCCGGCGCCCGCACCGGCCGCGATCTCGGCGGTGAGCTCCGGCGCGGACAGGGCCCGCGCGGTCTCCTCCACCAGGGCGGGCCGCTCCAGCGCGGCGTCGACCAGCCCCAGCTGGCTGAGGCGCCGGGCGCTCACCAGCACCCTGCTCTCCAGCGAGCCGACCGTCTGGTTGTAGGTGGCCACCGCGCTGGTCAGCGCCTTGCCGAGCTTGTCCACGTGCCTGCCAAGACCGGCTAGCCGGTCGTACAGCTCCCGGCCGGCGTCGAACACGGCCCGGGCGTTCTCCGACAGCGCCGCCTGCTGCCAGGCGTACTGGGCGGTCCGCAGCATGGTGACCAGCGTGGTCGGGGTGGCGATGTGCACCTTGCGCGCCATCGCGTGCTCCAGCAGCTCGGGATCCTGCTCCAGCGCCGGGGCCAGGAAGGCCTCGCCCGGGATGAACAGCACCACGAACTCCGGTGCCGGGCTGATCGCCGTCCAGTACGCCTTGGCGGCCAGCTTGTCCACGTGCTCGCGCAGGTGACGGGCGTGCGCGGCCAGCCTCGTCTGGCGCACCGATTCGTCCGCGGCCTCCGCGGCCTCCAGATAGGCGGCGAGCGAGACCTTGGAATCGACGACGATGTTCTTGCCGCCGGCCAGCCGCACCACCATGTCCGGCCGCAGCGCGCCGTCGTCGGTGGCCACCCCCACCTGCTCGTCGAAGTCGCACCGGGGGCTCATGCCGGCCATTTCCACCACCCGGCGCAGCTGCATCTCGCCCCAGCGGCCCCGGGCCTCCGGCCGCCGCAGCGCGGTGACCAGCGCCTGGGTCTCGGCCCTGAGCTGCTCCGAGCTCTGGCGAGCGATGTGCACCTGCTCGGCCAGCGCGGCGTGCGACCGCACCCGTTCCGCGTCCGAGTCCCTGAGCTGCGCCTCCACCCGCGCGAGCGTCTCCTTCAGCGGCCCGACCAGGTTCTCCACCGCGGCGCGGCGGGTCTCCAGCTCACCGGCGGCCTTGGCGTTGGCCGCGTCCAGCCGCCCCTCGGCCATCTCCAGGAACCGCCGCGTGCTGGCGTCGAGCGCCTGCGCCGACAGCGACTCGAACCGTTCGGCGAGCTGACCCTCGACCAGCGCGGCCCGCTCGCCGGCGGCGCGTGCGCGTTCCTCCGCCGCGCTCGCCCGGGCGGCCAGGCCGGTGGCGGTTCCCGCCTCCCGGCTGCGGGCGAAAAGGAATCCGAGCACCGCCCCGAGGGCGATGCCCATGAGCACAGCCAGCAGCGAGATCACGCTCATGCGCCGCATCCTCCCAGCCGGGTGTGACACTCACCGGCGGGCCGCGCGGGCGAACGGGGGGCGGGAGCCCAATTAGACTCGCGCGGGTGAGCCTGTCCATCGGCATCGTCGGCCTGCCCAACGTCGGCAAGTCCACCCTGTTCAACGCGCTGACCAGGGCGAGCGCGCTGGCGTCGAACTATCCCTTCGCGACCATCGAGCCGAACGTGGGCATTGTCGGCATCCCCGATCCACGGCTGGCCGTGCTCGCCCGCATGTTCAGCTCCGCGCGGATCGTCCCGGCCACCGCCCGGTTCGTGGATATCGCGGGCCTGGTGCGCGGCGCGTCCCAGGGCCAGGGCCTGGGCAACCAGTTCCTGTCGCACGTCCGGGAGACCGACGCGATCTGCCAGGTGGTCCGGGTTTTCGCGGACCCGGACGTGAGCCACGTCGATGGCGAGGTGTCGCCGGAGCGCGACATCGACACGATCGCGACCGAGCTGATCCTCGCCGACCTGCAGACGCTGGAGCGGGCGGTGCCACGGCTCGCCAAAGAGCTCAGAGCCGGAAAGGATGCGCAACGAAAGCGCGTGGCGGACGCCGTTGCCGCCGCGCAGCGCCTGCTGGATGACGGGACGACCCTGTACGCCGGGGCCGCCGGGGCCGGGATCGAGCTGGCGGACCTGGCCGAGTTCCACCTGCTCACGGCCAAGCCGTTCCTGTATGTGTTCAACACCGACGAGGCCGGCCTGCAGGACAAGGTGGCGCGGGACGCGCTCACGGCGCTGGTCGCGCCGGCCGAGGCGATCTTCATGGACGTGAAGACCGAGGAGGAGCTCGCCGAGCTGCCGGAGGACGAGGCGGCGGAGATGGCGGCCGGGCTGGGCCTCGGCGAGCCAGGCCTGTCCCGGCTGGCCAGGGCCGGGTTCCACGTGCTGGGCCGGACCACGTTCCTGACCGCCGGGCCGAAGGAGACACGGGCCTGGGAGATCCCGGTCGGCGCCACCGCCCCGGAGGCGGCCGGGGTGATCCATTCCGATTTCCAGCGCGGCTTCATCAAGGCCGAGGTGGTGTCGTACGACGACCTGGTCGCCGCGGGCTCGGTGGCGGCCGCCCGCGCCGCTGGCAAGGCGCGCATCGAGGGCAGGGACTACGTGATGCGCGACGGCGACGTGGTCGAGTTCCGCTTCAACGTATGAGCGCCAACCCCCGCGTGCCGGGAATGCCTGTTCACCATCGCGTTCATGTTCCTGCTGTTCCCGACGGGGACGCTGCCATCGCGGCGTGGATGAACGAGCGCGGGTAGGGCCACTTACCCTTCAGCCGTAGTGCTTCAGGCGTGGCCACAGGGCCGGCCAGCCGGCCGCCGGGCCGGTGCAGACGCCGATCCGGATGCCGGTCCAGTCGTTGTGCACGTGGTACGGGGCGTCGTAGGTGGTCAGCAGGCGGCAGCTCGCGAAGTACGGCCGCAGCATGCCGAGCCCGTCGACCGCGAGCACGGTGCGGTCGGAGGCGTGCCCGGGGCCCCACATCCAGAAGGCGTTGTGGCCGGAGAGTACGGGCGGCAGGTGGTCCGAGGTGCCCAGCACGTCGAGTGCGGCGGCTTCTCCGTAATATCCGGTGAAGATCGAGGTGGGCCGCTGGCCCGCGCGCGCCAGGGCCGCGTCCTGCGCCGCGACCGCGCGGGTGAGCTGCGGCCAGCCGATGCTGTCCCCGACGTCGGAGTGCTGGGCTGAGGCCGGCAGG
>Ga0335080_10000734_pt1 | contig 30607 bp, 24 predicted proteins | sample Lox_Sample_34_FD_206720 | JGI IMG/M metagenome (GOLD analysis project Ga0335080, IMG submission 206720) | Soil microbial communities from Loxahatchee National Wildlife Refuge, Florida, United States - Lox_Sample_3.4 | ecosystem: Environmental > Terrestrial > Soil > Wetlands | place: USA... | reverse complement strand
CGATGAAACGGGAAAGCAGGCCGACGTTGGAGAGGGCATTGAGTTGGGCGGTGATGCCTTCCTTCTGGTCGAGAAACCACCAGGCGCTGCCGTACTGGATTTTTCCGGGTTCGGTTCCATCCTGGAAGCATCCGATCAGTGTCGCGAATGAAAATGTATCGCTCGGGTTGTTGTTGTAGAGAATCATGCGCGGGAGCGCGTTTTCACGCGCGAGCAGATCAAGGTAGGCGGCGAGCGGACGGATTTGCGGAAAGTCTCCAACCGTGTCGTATCCGGTATCAGGCCCGATCGCTTTGCGGGCAGCCGAATTCACGTTGCGCAAGGCCCCCAGATGGAGTTGCTTGGTCCATCCCCTCTCCGCGTCGAGCCGGGCGAAAAACAACATCATGAACGAAGCGAATTGCCCTGCCTCTTCCTCGCTCACCGATTTACGATTCCGACCCTTGTCGAAAATTGCCGCAGCGGCAGCATCGGAACATGGAGTGGCGTAACAATGGTCCAATCCGTGATCGGAGAGGCGACAGCCAAGGGTGTGGAAATCGTCATGCCGCTTGTGCAGAGCCTCCTGAAAAGTTTCAAGATTCGTGATCTCCAGATTGGCGGCCTTTGAAAGCTTCTCGACCCAGCCGCCAAAGTCTGGGGATTGGATCGCGAGCGCCTTATCCGGCCGAAAAGCAGGGAAGATGCGGGTTGCCAGCGGCGATTTCGGGATCGAACGATGGTGGCAAAGATCATCGGTGGGGTCGTCGGTTGTGCAAACTACCTCAACACGAAACTTCCCCAAGATTTCGTGAACAGTCAGATTCTGCGCGAGGGCGGCGTTGGCGCGCTCCCAAATCGACGGAGCCGAGTGTTCATCAAGCAGGTCGGTGATGCCGAAGTATCGCTGCAGCTCGAGATGAGTCCAGTGGTAGAGCGGATTGCGCAGGGTGTAGGGAACCGTACGTGCCCAGGCCAAAAATTTGTCGTAAGCCGACGCGTCTCCGGTGATATACCTTTCGGCGACCCCATTGGCTCGCATGGCGCGCCATTTGTAATGGTCGCCTTCAAGGCAGATCTCGTACAGATTGGCGAAGCGACGATTCCCGGCAATATCTTTGGGCGGAAGGTGGCAATGGTAGTCGAGAATCGGCTGGGGTGCGGCGTATTGATGATAGAGTCTCTGCGAGACTTCGTTGGAAAGCAGAAAGTTGTCGTCGAGGAAGGCCCTCATGGCCGCGTCTTTCGAGCAAGTCAGCGATGAATATATCAGTTTCCATTCGCACCGAGCACAAGAGGCGTGCGGAGTTTCCAGAGTCCATTGAACTGGCAATCACCCACATCGAGTCCTGAGTCCGCAATCGACTCCTTCGGAGCGGGAAAGATCGGCCGCGTGCGATGGCTGATGTGCGCTCTTCTTTTCTTCGCTGCCACCATCAACTACATGGACCGGCAAGTCATCGGACTGCTCAAACCCACATTGCAGGCACAACTCGGATGGACGGAGATCGGATACAGTCGGATCATCGTTGCCTTCCAGGTGGCCTATGGGCTCAGTCTTCTCTTCATTGGGAAATGGATTGACCGGCTGGGAACCCGCATCGGATTCGCCTTGGCTGTTTGTTTCTGGAGCATCTCGGCCATGGCCCACGCGGCTGCGACCTCGATGTTCCAATTCGGTGGGGCACGGTTCAGTCTGGGTATTGGCGAGGCAGGGAGCTTTCCGGCGTCGATCAAGTCGGTGGCGGAGTGGTTTCCAAAAAGAGAGCGGGCGCTGGCCACGGGGATTTTTAACTCAGGTTCGAACGTTGGTGCGATTGCGGCGCCGCTACTGGTTGGCTGGTTCACGCACCGGTATGGCTGGCGGATGGCATTTATTGGGACGGGCGCTCTCGGTGTCGTGTGGATCGTGGCGTGGCTTGCGCTGTACTACAGGCCGGAAGAAAGTCGTCTTGTCTCTGCCGAAGAGATCGCCTTTATTCAGAGTGATCCGGAAACCGTTGCCACGACTGCCGTTCCGTGGCGGACGATGTTGAGGTTGCGCCAGGCTTGGGCCGTGGGGGTGGGGAAGTTTTTCACCGATCCGATCTGGTGGGTGTACCTGTTCTGGATGCCGGATTTTCTGCACAAGAATTTCCAACTCGATCTGAGCGGGATGGCACTTCCACTTTTCGTGGTCTACACCGGAGCGTCGGTGGGAAGCGTGAGCGGCGGTTGGCTCTCGTCGTCGCTGCTGAAGCGCGGATGGAGCGAAAATGCCAGCCGCAAGACCGCCATGCTCGCGTGTGCACTGGCGGTGATGCCAGTCATGCTCGCTGCGCAAACCAGGTACCCATGGGTCGCGGTATCGCTGGTGGCACTGGCCGCGGGTGCCCATCAGGGATGGTCGGCCAATATCTACACGCTCGCTTCGGATATGTTTCCGCGCGGTGCGGTCGCGTCGGTTGTGGGCTTTGGGACCTTGATGGGATCGATCGGCGGAATGATCATGTCGTACGGAGTGGGGGATATCTTGCAGCGCAAGGGTTCGTATCTTCTCGTTTTCGTGATTGCGGGAACGGCCTACCTTGTTGCCCTGGCGTTCGTGCATGCGCTGGTGCCACGACTGACTCGAGCGGAGCTTCCGTGCAGCTGAGAATTCTTGAGGATGCAGCTTCAATCGCGTGCGCCGCGGCAGAGCAAGCTGCGTCGACGATTCAGAAGACGATTGCGGAGCATGGTCGTTGCCGACTCGTCCTTGCGACGGGAAATTCGCAGATCGAATTTCTGAACGCACTGACCAGGATGGCTGTCGTCGATTGGGCCAAGGTTGAGGCTTTTCACCTGGATGAGTACGTCGGGCTGGCAATGACTCATCCCGCGAGCTTTCGGAAATTTCTGTTGGAGAGAGTGATTCGGAAGACTGGAATCCAAACATTTCACGTTATTGAGGGCGATTCTGACGACCTGTCGGCGGCGATTCGTGCGATCTCGACTCGGCTCACGGCTGCGCGGATCGATTTGGCATTCGTGGGGATCGGAGAGAACGGGCATATTGCGTTCAACGATCCGCCAGCAGATTTTGCGACAGAGGAGCCGTATATCATCGTCGACCTGGACGAGGCTTGCCGTCGGCAGCAGGTGGGCGAGGGCTGGTTTGCGGCATTGTTGGAAGTGCCGATGCGGGCAATTTCGATGTCTCCGCAGCAGATTCTCAAAGCGAAAGAGATCATTGCCGTAGTCCCCGACTTGCGCAAGGCGCAGGCAGTGAAACTGTGTCTGGAGGGAGAGATCGGTCCCACAGCGCCCGCGTCGATTCTGAGGAGACACCCGAATGCGACGATTTATTTGGACCGCGAGTCCGCGTCGCTGTTGACCAAGAGTTGAGAGTAGAAGTCAATTCGATCGGCACGTAAAGCATTGGTTGATGACGAATTCACAGAAGTTCATTCCCTCGTTGCGCTGGTGGATTGGCGGCCTGCTGTTCGCGTCGACGGTGATCAACTACATCGATCGACAGACACTTTCCTTGCTCGCGCCGTATCTAAAAATCCAATATCACTGGACGAATTCGGATTACGCAAACCTGGCGATTGCATTTCGCGTGGCCTATTCCATCGGGCAGAGCATCTTTGGCCGCCTGATGGACCGCTTCGGCACACGGCGCGGCCTTACGCTGACGGTGATCTTTTATTCGCTTGTTTCGATGCTGACCTCGCTGGCCCGAGGCTTCTACAGCTTCGCAACATTTCGTTTCTTGTTAGGCGCAGGTGAGTCGGCGAACTGGCCAGCCGCGACGAAGGCGGTCTCCGAGTGGTTTCCCAAGAAGGAGCGCGCATTGGCGACTGCGTTGTTCGACAGTGGATCGTCGATCGGTGGAGCGGTGGCGCCTTTCATCGTGTTGTGGATCTACTTCCGCTGGGGATGGCGCCCGGCCTTCGCAGTTCCCGGCGTACTCGGCTTCATCTGGCTCATTGCGTGGAGATGGCTTTACTACCGGCCAGAAGAGCACTGCCACATCGGTACGTTAGAACGCGAGATGATCCTTCGCGACAGACGCGACGCAGGTGCATCGGAACCCGAGGGGCGTCGTCCAGACTTGAGCGACCTTTTGAAATTGCCGCAGACCTGGGGAACCATCATTGCCAAGAGCTTCACCGATCCAGTTTTTTTCTTCATCGCAGAATGGTTTCCGATTTACCTGGTTGCGAAAGGGATTGAGCTAAGGAGTGGACTGATCGCGGTATGGATTCCGTTTCTCGCCGCCGATGTGGGTAGCTTTTTCGCAGGCTGGTTCTCCGGTTATCTGATCAGGCAGGGAGTCTCGCTTGGATGGGCGCGGAGGGTACCGATCATTTACGGCGGGCTGGGGATGACCCTGCTAATGTTGACGGTCTTCACCACGAATTTGTCCGTCATTGCCCTGTTGTTCGCTGTGGTGACGTTCACTTACGCGGGATTTACAGTAATGGCGAATACGTTGCCGGCGGATCTGTTTGACAGTGGGTCGGTGGCCTCGGTCAGTGGGCTGGGGGGTACTGCCACCGGGTTGGGAACGATTCTGGCCTTCAAGGTGATCGGTTATGTGTCGGACGCGCGCCAGGCTACAGGAACGCATTCGTTCGATCCGATCTTGATCACCGCGGGCATCGTGCCGTTTCTGGGAATGATCCTGACCCTGCTGTTGGTCAGGAATAACGAAGCGACGGAACGAGGCCTCGTGCGCCGGATCTGACGTTTCGGTACACTCGTGGGTCGTGCTGAGGGGGAGTTTGTGAAGATCACGGATGCAAAAGTATTCGTCTGCTCTCCGGGACGAAACTTCGTCACGCTCAAGATTTTCACCGATGAGGGGGTTTATGGCCTGGGCGATGCGACGCTGAATGGACGTGAACTGGCGGTCGCGTCGTATCTGACGGATCACATCATTCCTTGCCTGATCGGCCGCGATCCCGCGCAGACCGAAGACATCTGGCAGTACCTGTATCGCGGGGCGTACTGGCGCCGTGGGCCGGTGACTATGACGGCCATCGCGGCAGTCGATACTGCGCTTTGGGACATCAAGGGCAAGGCGCTGAACACTCCGGTGTACAACCTGCTCGGAGGGAAAAGCCGCACAGGTGTTCTAGTGTATGGCCATGCCAACGGACGCGACCTCGAAGAAACACTCGACGAGGTGGCGAAGTACAAGGAGCAGGGATATCTCGCAATCCGCGCGCAGTCGGGCATCCCCGGGCTCGCCTCGACCTATGGCGTGGCCAAGGACAAGATGTTTTACGAGCCCGCCGAGAAGGGATTGCCACCGGAGAATCTGTGGTCGACGGAAAAATATCTGCTGCATGTGCCGAAGTTGTTCGAGGCGCTGCGTCTGAAATTTGGCGACGATCTCCATCTGCTCCACGATGTGCATCACCGCCTGACTCCGATCGAGGCAGCGCGCCTGGGCAAGAGCCTTGAGCCATACCATCTGTTCTGGCTGGAAGATGCGGTCGCGGCGGAATTGCAGGAGGGATTCCGCCTGATTCGCAAGCACACGACCACGCCGCTGGCCGTGGGTGAAGTCTTCAATTCGATTTGGGATGCCCACATTCTGATCACCGAGCAGTTGATCGATTACATACGCATGACGGTGGTTCATGGAGGTGGGCTGACGCATTTGAAGAAGATCGCGTCCTTTGCAGAGATTTACCACGTACGCACCGGTAGCCACGGGGCGACGGATCTTTCGCCCGTGGCCATGGCCGCGGCTTTGCACTTCGGCATCTCCATCAACAACTTCGGGATTCAGGAATACATGCTGCACACGCGGGAGACGGATGAAGTTTTTCCGCACGCATATTCCTTCCATGCCGGGAACCTATGCCCCGGGGACAAGGCTGGTCTTGGCGTCGACTATGACGAGAAACTGGGTGCGAAATTTGCGTATGAGCGGGCTTATCTGCCGGTGAATCGCAAGCTGGATGGGACGATGTTCAACTGGTGAGTTTCTGGCTCCCGCGCAGCAAAACACCCACATCTGGCAAAGTCGGCCAGACGTGGGGCACCCACATGTGAGGTGACATGGCTTACTCGAAGCTGGATCTGGATGGGAAAGTCGCGGTTGTAGTGGGAGGTAGTTCGGGGATCGGCCGAACACTTGCGCTCGGACTTGCGGAGGGCGGTGCGGAGGTTGTTTCAAGCGCACGCCGCCAGGATCTCGTCAACAGTCTCGCCGACGAAATTGAAAAGCTGGGGCGCAAATCTCTGCGGGTCCCGTGCGATGTGAACGATCGCGGATCGCTCGAGAAGCTGCTCGAGGCTTGTGTGGCGAAGTTTGGAAGAGTAGATATTCTGGTGAACGCCGCCGGCATCACGAAGCGAGCTCCCACGCTCGATTATCCCGAGGAAACATGGAACCATATCATGGAAACGAATCTGACGGGCACACTTCGCGCCTGCCAGGTGTTCGGCCGGCACATGATCGAGCGGCGCTATGGGCGGATCATCAATATTGCGTCGATGGGGTCCTTTCTGGCGCTTTTCGAAGTCGCTGCTTACAGCGCCAGCAAATCAGCGGTTGCTTCGCTCACAAAATCACTGGCGATCGAGTGGGCCAAGCATGGCATTTGCGTGAATGCAATTGCCCCTGGCTATTTTCGAACGCCCCTCAGCGAGAAGCTTCTCGTAGGAACCGAACGGGGCCGAGAAGTGATCATGCGCACCCCGATGGATCGTTTCGGTGAGCTCGAAGAGTTAATTGGGGCTGCGATTTTTCTTGCCTCCGACGCAGCGAGTTTCGTCACGGGAGTCATCCTGCCGGTGGATGGCGGCGTGCTGGCGAGCGCTGTGAATAGATAGATCGGGAAGCGAGATTGGGCAACGGCCTGGTGATCCTGGAAAAAGCGGTTTTCACGCGCCGCACGACTCACCACCTAACTGGTCTTCTTCTCTGCTTTCGCCGGACGCGCTGAGGCGACGGCCTGCACGAGTTCCCTGGCCGCTGTGGTGATCTTTTCCAGATTGCCCTCGCGCAGCGCCGCTGCATCGACCAGATCCGCGCCGACTCCCAGGGCATAGGCTCCTGCTGCGATGAACTCGGCTGCATTGCCCGCGTTGACTCCTCCGGTCGGAATGAGTTGGGCATGAGGGAAGGGAGCCTTGAGAGATTTGAGATACTTCGCGCCGCCGACATTTCCGCAGGGGAAGATCTTCACGAGCTTAGCGCCGTGTTCCTGAGCATTCATCAGTTCAGTAGGCGTGAGCGCGCCGGGAATAGCCAGCCGATTGTGAACGCGTGCCACGGAGAGGACCGAGGTGGCCAGGCCCGGGCTTACCAGAAACTGTGCTCCGGCGCGCACACAGGATTCGGCCTGCTCAGCGTTTGTGACCGTACCGGCGCCGATCAGGACATCCCCGCCACGCCGCTGCACGAGTTCACGGATTACAGAGATCGCATTCGGGACCGTCATCGTGATTTCAACGACCGGAATGCCTCCAGCGCAGATGGCTTCCACGGCACGGTTGGCTTCTTCCACCGATGAGGCGCGTACCACGGGGATGATTCCAATCTCGCCGACCCTGCGAACAACATCTTCGATGGTGAGTTCAGTGCATGGCATTGAAGCCTCGCTTTCGCATCACCGCTCGATTCTGGCGGTGCGCGATGACATTGCCTGCAAAACCTCCGGGAGCGTCGCCATGGTCGTATCGCCTGGCGTGGTCATGGCCAGCGCTCCATGCGCAGCGCCGCATTCGACCGACCACTGTGGGTCCTTGCCCGCTAAAAATCCGTAAATCAGCCCTGACGCGAAGGAATCCCCGCCGCCGACCCGGTCGTAAATCTCAAGATCCTCGCGGGTGGGGGCTTCATAGAATTTTCCTTCGTGATAGCAGAGGGCTCCCCAATCATTGCGGGTGGCCGTCTTAGCATTTCGCAGGGTCGTCGCAATCACGGCCATTGACGGGTATTGCTTGACCACCGCTTCGATCATCTTTTTGAATCCCGCAGCCTCGAGGCTCGAGTGCTGATCGTCGAGACCGGAAACCGAGAATCCCAGCGCCGCCGTGAAGTCTTCCTCGTTGCCGAGCATCATATCGACGTAGGATGCCAGGCGACGGTTCACTTCCTGCGCTTTTGCCTTCCCTCCAATCGACTTCCAGAGAGAAGCGCGATAATTCAAATCGTAGGAGACGATGACGCCGCTCTGCTTGGCGGCCTGCATGGCCTCCAACGCAACCAGAGGCGTGCTTTCCGATAGGGCGCAGAAAATTCCACCCGTATGGAACCAACGCGCCCCATCTTTGGAGAAGATCTGTTGCCAGTCGACTTGGCCGGGTTGTAGCTGGGATGCTGCCGTGTGTCCGCGGTCGGAGCAGCCCAAGGCAGCGCGCACGCCAAATCCGCGCTCGGTAAAGTTCAACCCATTGCGAACGGTGCGTCCCACTCCGTCGTAAGGCACCCAGCGCACGTACTTCTGAGAAACTCCCCCCTGCAGCATGAGATCTTCCACCAACCGTCCGACAGGGTTGTCGGCGAGCGCGGTTACGATGGCCGTGTCCAATCCGAAACAGCGTCGCAGTCCGCGGGCCACATTGTATTCACCCCCGCCCTCCCATACACGAAACTGACGTGTGGTCGAAACGCGTTCGTCGCCGGGATCGAGCCGGAGCATGACCTCACCCAGACTGACCAGATCCCACCTGCACTGATGTTTTGGCTTGATATTCAGGTTTGCCATGAAATCGACGCCGCAGCCCTAAACCGTGTCGCGAGCCCTTAGAGACGGCCATGGCGCGACCGTGAGTATGAAATCGCAGCGATTCTAAATGATTTGCAACCTCTCCTCCGGAAATTTGATCTGCGATGGACGGGAGCTACGCCGGGACGAATCGGGAAACCGCATGGCTCCGATTACATCTCCCAACTTGCCCGGGAGGGTGGCTTTCTGTTAAAAGGGAATTTATCGAACAGCTTCTTCGTCGACGCTACTTCTACTTGGGGAAGAATTAACGAGGCAACCGCCTCTTAGCTGTCCGGATCGAAACGGACACTCAACCAACTTCATTGAGTCTGCGATAACAATCGCGGGACTCTGGGCCCCTAGCCAATCGTTGGAGTTTGGATGCGGTTCTGTAGCACAGCTGATGTTCGCGGGAGAACTGTTCTTCTCGGGGTCTCCGTCGGACTTCTGCGCATCCAATCGGGACGCTTGCCAAACTGTCCTCGAAGCGTCACATCTCAAATGACCTGCACCTTACCGTCCGCAGTCGGAGGAATCCATGGCGACGAATCTTGTCCACATTGAGAAGGATGCCGAAATCAAGCAGCGCCTTGAAGCCGAACGTGCACGCCTACGCCAGATCGCGGGACTCGATCAGCCCAAGCATTTTCATCGTCCCGTAGAGCGCGCCTTCACGGCGGAACAGCGCCCTCATACCACGATTCTTTTCGGCGGCTTCACGTGGAAGCATGAAGATTTGATCCGCGCCGTCTTCCAGGGCTGCGGCTATCGCTGCGAGAAGCTTCCCGTGCCGGACGTACCGGCTTTTCAGATCGGCAAGGAATTCGGCAATAACGGGCAGTGCAATCCGACGTATTTTACTGTCGGTAATCTGGTGCAATACCTGCAGTTCCTCGAGAAGGAAGGGCTGACGCGCCAGCAGATTCTTGATAACTATGTCTTCTTCACTGCCGGCTCCTGTGGCCCGTGCCGTTTTGGCATGTACGAGGCCGAGTACCGGTTTGCGTTGAAGAATGCCGGTTTTGATGGATTCCGCGTCCTGCTGTTCAAGGACAGCGACGGGATCAAAGCTGCTTCCGGCGAGCCTGGCCTGAAATTCTCGATCGATTTCGGCTTCGGCATGCTCAACGCCATGCACCTCGGCGACGTAATCAATGACCTGATCTACCAGATTCGTCCCTATGAAGTGAACAAGGGCGAGACCGATCGCGTGTTCCGCGAGATGGTCGACGGACTCTGCGAGGACCTGAAAGATCGCAAATCGTTTGAGATCGAGCAGAGCGGACCTAACTGGCTGAAGCCGAAGGTCAAGAGCAATAAGATCCTGCGCAACACGTTGAACGTGTTCGGCAAGTGGCACGAGCACATGTGGGGCAAGGACTATCTCAATGCGCTGAAGAGTGCCCGCGAGAAGATGGACTCCATCGAAGTCGATCGCACCCGCGTGAAGCCGCTGGTGAAGATCACCGGCGAGTTCTGGGCGCAGCTCACCGAGGGCGACGGCAACTTCCACATGTTCGAATTCCTCGAGCGCGAGGGAGCGCAAGTGCTCGTCGAGCCAATCGCGACCTGGGTTGCGTACCTGCTGTATCAGGCGAAGGCACATGCGATCGCAAAATGGCCGGTGAACCGTCCGCACCCTCATCCGAAGTGGCATGAATTCAAGAAGCAGTTCGCGAATTACATCGGGCTTCGGAAAAAGCTCTGGGGCATCGGTTTTGGCGAGATGATGTGGAGTTATTTCTATCACCGTACGGCCAGGAACATGGGCGGCATCACGCATCACCTCGCGCCGCAGAAAGAGCTGGCGGATCTGGCGCATCCTTTCTACAACCAGTTTGCCCGCGGCGGCGAGGGCCATCTCGAGGTGGGCAAGAACGTCTACTACACGATTCACAAGTTCTGCCACATGGTGCTTGCGCTGAAGCCCTTCGGGTGCATGCCGTCATCGCAGTCTGATGGCGTGCAGTCGGCGGTCATCAACAAGTTCAAGGACATGATCTTCCTGCCGATCGAAACTTCCGGAGAGGGCGAGGTCAATGCCCATAGCCGAGTGCAGATGGCGCTTGGCGAAGCCAAGGTGAAAGCCAAGACGGAGTTCGAGGAGTGCCTGAAGTCGACCGGCAAGACAATGAGCGAGATTCGTGAGTACATCGACGAGCATCCGGAACTGAAGCGGCCCTTCTATCACGTACCGCACAAAGAGGGCGTGGCCGGAACCGCGGCGCAGTTCATTCTGCATGTGAGCGATCGCATCGATAAGGACACGCGCTTCTGGAAGAAGTCGCGAGTACGGGTAGAGCCGGCACCGGCGATGTCCGGCGACTAGTTCCTGGATTCATCGGTGAAATTCCCACTTTTGGCAAAGTCGGCCACAGGTGGGGCACCCCGAGTTATTAGATTCGACAATCAGAGGAATTCATGCACGATCATAAGGGCCCGCAACTGATTCAGATTGCACCGCTCGCAACTCCTCCGCCGACCATTCAGCAGGTGCGGCATGCGCATCACGCCCATGATCAGAAGACGAAGTTCTTTGTTGGCCTCGATGTTGGATCGACCACGGTGAAGGCCGTGGTGGTCGACGCTGAGAGCGACAAGGTCCTTTGGCAAGACTACCAGCGTCATGAGACCAAGCAGCCAGAGAAGACGCTCGAGTTCCTGAAGCGGATGGAAGCTGATGCGGGAATCAACCGCCACAACACCCGGATGTTTATGACCGGCTCGGGAGGGAACGGAATTGCGGATCAGATCGGCGCCAAGTTCGTACAGGAAGTTACTGCCGTATCCCTCGCCGTTGAAAAGCTTCATCCCGAAGTGTATTCAGTGATCGAGCTTGGCGGGCAGGATGCGAAGATCATTGTCTTCAAGGATGATGAGGAAACCGGGCGCAAGAAGAAAATCCCTTCGATGAATGACAAGTGTGCCGGCGGAACCGGTGCGGTCATCGACAAGATTAATGCCAAGCTGAAAATCCCGACAGAAGAGTTGAGCCAGCAGAGGTATCACGGGATCAAGCTGCACAAAGTTGCCGGAAAGTGCGGTGTTTTTGCGGAGACAGATATTAACGGGTTGCAGAAAGTCGGAACTCCGCCGGATGAGCTGATGGCATCACTTTTCGAAGCCATCGTGCTGCAGAACCTGAGTGTGCTGACCCGCGGAAATACGCTACGGCCGCATGTACTGCTGCTGGGCGGGCCGAACAGCTTTATCAAGGGAATGCGCGAGGCGTGGCAGGCGAATATCCCGCGGATGTGGCAGGAACGCAAGGTTCAGATTCCGGATGGCGCGAAGCCGGAAGAGTTAATCAAAGTGCCACAGAACGCGCAGTACTTCGCGGCGCTCGGCGCTGTGGAGTTCGGACGATCCGAAGACGACTGCATCGGATGTTATACGGGGTACGAGCGACTCATCCATTACATCGACTTCGGACGCCAGGAAGAGAAGGCAAAATCAGGCGGCAAGGGGCTGGTTGAAGAACCCCGCGAGCTGGACGTGTTCAAAGAGGCTTACAAGCGGAAGAAGTTCACGCCTGCAGTTTTCCAGAAGGGTTCGACGGTTGCCGGGTTCATTGGCGTGGATGGCGGATCGACTTCTACCAAGGCCGTGCTGCTCGATGAGAACGGAACCATTCTCTGCAAGTCGTACCAGCTCTCGAACGGCAATCCGATCCAGGACACGATCGACATGTTCGAGAATCTGCGCGCCCAGGTGGAAGGGCAGAACGCCAAACTCGAGGTTCTCGGCGTTGCGACTACCGGTTATGCGAAGGACATTCTCAAAGATGTTTTGAAAGCGGACGTGGCACTCGTGGAAACCGTGGCGCACACGGAATCGGCGTTGAAGTTCTACGAAGATCCACACGTGATCGTGGACGTGGGCGGACAGGACATCAAGATCATCATCCTGCACAACGGACGCGTAAAGGATTTCAAGCTGAATACGCAGTGCTCCGCCGGGAACGGATATTTCCTGCAATCGACGGCCGAAGGCTTTGGGCTTAGCGTGAATCAGTATGCCGATCTGGCTTTTTCGGCGCAGGCCATGCCCGTGTTCGGCTATGGCTGCGCTGTGTTCATGCAGTCGGACATTGTGAATTTCCAGCGGCAGGGATGGCGTGCGGAGGAGATTCTGGCTGGACTTGCAGCCGTGCTGCCGAAGAACGTTTTCCTGTACGTGGCCAGCATTCCGAACCTGGCGGCGCTGGGCTCGCGTTTCGTCCTGCAAGGCGGCACGCAGAATAATCTCGCCGTGGTGAAGGCCGAGGTCGATTTCATCCGCAACAGCTTCCGCGCGACTGGCAAGCAACCCGAAATCATCGTGCACGAGCACTGTGGAGAATCGGGCGCGATTGGTGCGGCTCAGGAATCGCTTCGCTTGTGGCGCAATGGCCAGCAGACGACCTTTGTCGGGCTTGATGCGGTGCGTAAGATCGAATACCGGACTACGCGCAACGAAGACACGCGCTGCCATTTCTGCAAGAACGACTGCTTGCGCACGTTCATCGATATTCGCACGCTGCCAAAGAACGATCTCAGCTTTGTGCCCATTCAGAAGGTCACGAAAGTTCCGCTGATGCATGGCGAGCAGCGTCTGATCATCGCCACTTGCGAAAAGGGCACAGTGGAAGATATCAACGACATGAAGGACATCAAGGCGGGTCTCGACGCGATTCGCGCGCAGCATCCGAATTTTGTCGACTACGCCTCCAAGGAGGTCTTCCGTCCGACGAACGCCAAGAGCGTTGCCGATCCGCTACCGACGAAAGGCTGGGCCGGTTGGAACAAAGGCGATAAGGAACGCCGTGCCATGATGGAAGGTCGCGGGAAACTGCGCATCGGCATCCCACGCGTCCTGAACATCTACACTTATGCGCCGTTGTTCAACGCGTACTTTGAGAGCTTGGGTGTGCAGCCGGAGAACATCATTTATTCCGACTACACCAGTTCTGAGCTGTATCGCGCCGGAGCAAGCCGCGGGGCGATTGATCCCTGCTTCCCGGCAAAGATCGGGATCTCGCACGTGTACAACCTGATTCAGGAAAAGCACCGCAAAAAGCCGCTGAACGCTATCTTCTTCCCGATGTACGACGTGCTGCATTCGTCGCTGGTGAAGATTGTCGGAGCGAATGCTTGCCCGACGGTGACTGCCACTCCGGAAACGGTGAAAGCTGCGTTCACGAAGGAAAACGATGTCTTTGCCGAGCACAGCGTACAGTACATCGATCCGGTGCTGAACTTCTCCGACCGCAAGCTGTTCGCGCACCAGATGATGCAGGCTTGGCAGCCGGTTCTGGGACTTTCGACGGAGGAAAACGACCGCGCGATCGAGTCGGGATTCGTCGCTTTGAAGGAGTACGAAACTAACATCCGCCGTCGCGCGCGGCAGGTGCTGGATCAGTTGGAGCGCGAGGACCGCATCGGGATCGTCATGCTGGGGCGCCCGTATCACCACGATCCCGGTCTCAACCACGAGATTCTTGATGAGTTCCAGAAACTCGGGTATCCGATTTTCTCGCAGAACACGTTGCCGCTCGATGAAGATATGCTTGAGCGCTTATTCGGCGAGGAGGTCCGCGCGGGAGTGATCAGCAGCCCGCTCGACATTACCGATGCGTGGAAGAACTCGTACTCCTGCAGTACGAACCATAAAGTGTGGGCAGCGAAGTTTACCGCGCGTCACCCGAACCTGGTCGCGCTGGAGATTTCCAGCTTCAAGTGTGGCCACGACGCGCCGATTTACGGCGTAATCGAAGGCATCATCGAGCAATCGGGCACGCCCTACTTCTGCTTCAAGGATCTCGATGAAAACAAGCCCACGGGCTCGATCAGGATCCGCGTGGAAACGATTGATTACTTCCTGCGGCGCTACCGCGAGGAAGTCATTCGCAAGCGCAAGGCAGAGCAGGACATCGAAGCCCAACTCGCCGCGCTCGAAGCGCAACTGCGGCGTGAGAAATTCGATTCCGGCGTGCTGGCTCAGCAGATGGAGCCCGAAGCGCAAGGAATGGCGGCAGACTAGCTCGGTTCTACCACACGTCGGAGTTAGCCCTGTAGTGTGTCGCGCATCACTGATGCCCGAACTCCTCAGATTAGAGTTTCTGTGGAGGAAGTATTTCCTGCAACTGAAGTCAAATCACCTTAATCCAACCTAACCAGAGTTCGCTTAAAGGCGTGGAGGATTACCTGCATGGCCACCGCCCCGAGGTTCCGCATCGATGTAGACATTCATAACCTCCTGATGAATTCCAATCCTGGACTGGTTTTGGTTCCCAAACCAAAGGGTTCAACCAAAGGGTTCAACTCTTCCTGAGCCGGTTTTTCCGCAGTATCCTGAAAAGCTCGCTGACCCGGGTCCTGAAAGGCCTCTTGCAAAGCGCGACTGGACATGGTCGCAGGTCTACCGCAAGATGCGCGGCTGGTTATTCCCTTACGTGCGCTCGCGGATTCTGCCCGGCGATTTCCATCCCATCACGGCGTATTTGTTCATCGAGTACAAATGCAATCTCGATTGCTGGTATTGCTGGGCCTTTAACAACAAGGTCAAGGGCATGACCGAAGACGTGGCGCGGCGCTCGATCGACTGGCTCTACGATCATGGTTGCCGCGTTCTTGCTCTCATGGGCGGAGAGCCGCTCCTGCGCCTGCAATTCGCGCACAATATGCCGCCAAGAAGGGATTCTGGATCTACATTGGGACCAATGGCCGGCTGTTGCGCCCCGACGTCGCTGATCGGCTTGGCGACGCAGGTGTTGCTGTGTTCAATTTCGCTGGAGATGCCTGGGATGAGAAGCCCAGCTTGCCCAAGGCAATCGTGCCCGTCCGCAAGCACCCCGAACACATTATGCGCAAGCAGCACGTGTACGGCTACATGGTGTTCTTCAACATCAACATCTGCCGTAACAACCTCGATGATGTTCGTCAAGTCACGGAGTACGCGCGGGCAAAGCGCATCGCGACCGACTACCACATTAATGAAACACCGATGCTCGAGCAGGACGAGCACTTCAAACATCTGAGCGAGAATCTGACCTATATCCGGCCGGAGGATTGGCGCGAAGTGGATTCACTGGTGGACTGGCTCATCGAGAAAAACAAAGCCGGATACCAAATGGTGAATTCCATCCAGCGCTTGCAGCAGATGAAAGCATTCATGCGCATGGCCAGCGGTGCGGATTTGAACCGCCTAGGCTGGAACGGCGACGGAACCAATGGGAATGTCGCCCCACAAGTGCAGGGCATGCCCGGCATCGTGCAGGACGAAAATGGCGAACTCCACTTTGCGGAGTGGAACTGTCGCGGCGGGCAAAATAACGTCATCATCCGCACCGATGGCATTGTCGCTCCCTGTTTCCCGATGTATCCTTCCACGTACGATTGGGGAAATATTGAGCATCACAAATTCGAAGCGGGACAGTTGGCCGCGATGAAGAAAACGTGCCAGCAGCACTGCTTCTCGACCCTTAATCACAATCTCGCTTACTGTTACAACGATGCCCGCGTTATCAAATTTGTCTGGACCAACCTCGTCACGAACCGCATGAAGGGTGGAGCAAGAAGTTTCAAGGATTGATTTCTAAGCCGACTTGTCAAAAGAGGTGTGGCTTCAGCCGTGTCCTCAGTTTTCTCGACTCGCTGCCAGTAGTTCGTTGGTTCTTCGGATGAGTTCGGAGCGTTCGAGATCCCGGTACTGCTTGGGAAGGAGACTTTTGCTCGTGCATTCAAGCACAGCCACCAAATTCTGCAGGTCGATCTCGGTCGGGTAATACGGCGGGATAAAATCTTCAAGCGCGGCCTCAAGATCCTGGGCATCGACGGCGGACTTGTTCTGCAAGCTGCTGCGCATGTGACTTCGCACTAACACGGCTTCAATATCTGCTCCCGACAAACTTCCAGCACGATCGAGGAAGAACTTCTCAATCTCGGCCGGGAACGGCTTCATGCCGACCTTTCGTAGCATGGCACGCAGCAGAGCGAGACGCTCTTCCGGAGTATCGGGATAGAACAACGCGATGTGCTCTTCGGCGCGTCCCTGACGCTTGAGGTCAACAGGGAGAAGATCAGGGCGGCAGGTCAGGAGGAACCAGATCACCTTGCCGCGGTACTCGGTGTTGCCCATGAACTGGGCGATCTGAGCGAATACGCGGTTCCCCACGCCGCTGTCGCCCGCGTTGGAACGATCGCCGAGTTGCGCATCGGCCTCGTCGACAATTACTGCGATCGGACTCATCGCCTTCAGCAAGCCTAGCACGCGCTCCAAATTTCCCTCGGTAACGCCCTGCCACATGCTGCGGAAATTCTTGAGCGTCACCGCCGGGATGCCCACTTCACCGGCGAAGCAGGTTGTGATAAAGGTCTTGCCCGTTCCGACCGGTCCGCAGATCACGTAGCCCATCGGCAAGACCTCGGTGTTGCCGGCCCGAATCGCGGTGGCGGCGTCTTGCAGTTTGCGCTTCGCCTGATCGTTACCCGCCACGAAGGAAAGATCAAACCGACTCTGCACGAATTCCAGCAAGCCGCCTGACTCCGCCTCGATCAGGTCTTTCTTCTTCTGCGACAAGAACTTCAGCGTGAGGGGTTGTTTATTTTCTACCGCATGAGAAATGAGTCCTTGCAGTTGAACCCTCTTGAGTCCGGCCCCCAGCTTTGCTAGGGATTCGTCGTTTACTTCGGATCCGGCGGGCAGCTCTCGGGACTTCAGTTGTGCACGAATGAAGTCCAGCCGTTCCGCATAATCGGGCAAGGGAATCGCAATGGAGGCAACTCCCGGATGTTGCACGATGCCCTGGTTCAGCTCAATCTGGTTTTCCGAGATCAGGCAGATTGTCACGTCCGCAGCCAAAAACGCGGCATTGCGCGCCCAGCGTTTGAGGATGACCAGCGAGTTCCGATCCTCTGCCGACATGGAAGATACGTCGCCGGCCGGCGCAATCGTCTCGGCAAAATCAATGACGAGACCAATCTTCTTTCCATCGGCAATGCGCAGGCGCAGATAGTTGTCGAGCAGGTTCAACACCGCATCCGGGTTGCGCGGCAGCCCTCCCTGGGCAAAATTCGTGCCGTGAAAGCTGTCATAGCCCTCCAGCGCACGACGGAAGTCAGCCTGCGTCGTGGGGTTCCCGAAACTCAACCCACCGCGATCGTAGTGCAAGATCAAGTCACGCTGGCCGAATAGACCGCGCGAGAGAAAATCCTCGAGAGAGAGGAAGCTGGTAGGGCCCTCCGGCGTGTGCAAGGGCACCAGATCGCGCACGTTGCCATAAAGCACAAACACTGCGTATGAGCGCGAGTAATACTTCTCTGAAAGTTCGCGCGCCCATTCCGGTAGCGCGTCGAGATACTTCCCGGTTTTTGTGGGGCTGTCTGGCATTTAGTTCTGAATACGCACGCGATTTGGGCCGGAGGATGTTGCGGTGTCATCCAGCGACATCAACCCATTCAAGTCGGGCGACATGTCGGCGAAGATTGTCTCCACCTGCTGCACGGTTTGTTCGGTCTGCTCTACGTCATGCACGAGGCTGTCGAGGCGATCGCTCACCTGTTGCGGATCGCGCATAGTTACCGATTGATCCCGGACGAGCAGGAGCACATCTTCGACTGCGGCGATCTGCGCATCCACCACCTTGCAGTTCTCGGCGATCTTGTCGAACTTTTCCAGGCGCTTGTTCAAAATCTCAATGCGCTTCTGATTGATCTCTTGCACCCGTTGGGGTTCGCTGCTCAGATTCCTCTGCAACGAGGCGATCTCGCGCTTGATTTCATCGCGCCCGGTGCTTTTCAAATACTGCTGCTGCTGCGCGGCGGCCACCAACAGCCGCGCGTAGCCGCTCAGCAGTCCCTGCAAACTGGTGTCGATCTGCTGCAGAAAAATCTGCGACTGAGCGGAGAACTGGGCGAAGTTCGCCCGGATCGATCCGCAGATTTGCACGCAATGCATGTACCGGCTCTGCAACTCCGGAGACAGGTTCCGCAACATCTCATTGAGCTTCTGCTGGTGCTCTAACTGCTCATCGGCGAGTTGCCAGGACCGGACAAGCCGCCGAAATCGGGAGCTCTGCGGGACAATCGCGAGGTACATCAACTCAAGGCCGGCAGCCAGGAGAAGCGGCAAGGCACTCGCGCTTATTAAAGCAAACGCCGCCGCACCGGCCAGCGAGATCCAGTTGTACTGCCAGTGGAAGGCAGCCTTGACGTAATTGGTCGGGTCGACCGGAGGCTGCGTCGGTTGATCCTGGGGATCGGGGAGAGGCATTTAGACACTCACCCGCACCTGCCCGTTCCCCGGCGCTTTCCGCAAGCGGCCGAGAACGTAGTTCTGCAGATCATGAAATTCATCGCGCTGCTTCAAGCTTAAATCGCGGGGGCGATCAAACGGTACCTGTACGTCTTCCACGATGGTTCCCGGGTGCGCACTCATGATAAAAATCCGGTCCGCCAGGTAAATCGCTTCCTCCACATCATGCGTCACAAACAAGATCGTGCTCGCCGTCTCGTCCCAAACCTTCAGCAGGAGCTGCTGCATCTCGCTGCGCGTTTGTGCATCCAAGGCGCCGAAGGGTTCGTCCATCAGGATCACCGAGGGACGCAGCGCCAGCGTCCGCGCAATGGCAACCCGCTGCTGCATGCCACCCGAAAGCGTTTCGGGGTAGGCGTTCTCAAACCCGCTGAGTCCTATCGCTTCGATCAACTGCGCCACGGTTTCTTTTCGTTTTTCTTCCGGAACGCCGTTGATCTTCAGGCCGTACGCTATGTTACCAGCCACCGTGAGCCAGGGGAACGAGGTGTATTTCTGAAACACCATGCCGCGGTCTTTCCCAGGTCCTGAGACAGCCTCTTCGTTCACCAGAACTTCGCCGGTATCCGCCTGGTCCAGGCCCGCGATCAAGCGCAAGAGTGTGGACTTGCCGCAGCCCGACGGACCCAGTAAGACTCGGAACTCGCCGATGTCGCGCCCCGCCGCCGAATACGCATCCTCGATTTCAAAATTGATGTTCTCGAGCGCGTGGACGGTTTTTCCCTCAGCCGAGGGGAATGTGCGGCTTACATTCCGGATCGTGATCTTCGACTTCTTATGCTCCATGCTTGGCCGCCTTCAGATGCGTCGTGGCGCTGGGCACGGCTGCGCCGGCTCCCGCTAAAGCCGCAGTCGTCTTACGCCAGGGGAACAGCTTGCGCTCAAGGAACGTCAGCAGGAACCGGAACAAAAACGCCGCGATGCCGATGGCAATTATCCCCGCGTAAACGCGCTCGAAATCCAGAACCTTACGGGCGGCTTCGACCATGTAGCCTACTCCTTTTCGCGCATTCACCATTTCGGCGAGGATCACGTACGTCCAGCCGATGTCATAGAGAATCCGAAAGGAGGCAAAGATGGAAGGGAAGCAGGCCCGGAAGATCAGCCACAAGGCATGCCGCTTCTTCGCGCCAAGCGTATAGGCGGTCTCGAGCAGCGCGTTATCCACGCGATTGGCTTCTTCCACCACTACTGCCAGCAGATAGAAGAACATCCCGAACCACAGGAACGCGACTTTCATGGTCTCATCCATGCCAAACAGCGCGATGAATGCGGGAAGGAACGCGGTCAGAGGCATGGCCCGCATGGGAGCGGCTACGGGATTGATCAATTCGAAAAGCCAGCGAAAACTGGCCATCAGGATGCCCAGCGGAATTGCCACCACCGCGCACCAGAGGAATGCCTGGGCGATTCGCCACCAGCTCTGAAAGACGTTGCCGAGCAGATCGTATTCCGTCCACAGCCGTGCAAAGGCGCGGATCACGCCCATGGGTTTCGGCAGCGAGAAGGGCGGCAGGATCTCCCAGTGCGTAAGCACAATCCACAGTGCGACGAGGAAGCCCCAACTGACAAAAGCGAGGGTCCATCGGACCCTCGGCGTAACTTCTTTGCGGATGCTCAGCCACTCACTCATAGGAACTTTTCTTACGAAACGATGACTCTGGAAGGAATGCCCTCAGGGGCTAAAGCCCCGGTATTCTGGATCCTGATCGGCACGGCTGAAGCCGTGCCCTTCCCAAAACCATTGCTTTTGGGCCCTTACCGCGCCCTGCCCAGAACCATTGCTTTCGGTCCAGGGATGAGATCACTCCACAAACCTTCAGCTTGGGTTGGCGTAGACCTTGATGTCGGTTCGGCGGTTCTTCTCCCGGCCCTCGGGAGTCGTATTGCTGTCCATTGGCTTGTCCGGTCCATTCCCCGCAGTTCGAAGGCGTGCGCCTGGGAACCCATACTTCTGCTCGAGATAGTTCCTCACTTCGTCGGCCCGGGCATGCGAAAGCTGAATGTTGTACGCTCGCGATCCGGTCGAGTCGGTGTTGCCTTCGATATCCACAACCGTGTTCTCGTAGGCCCGCATGGTTCCTGCGAGTTCATCCACAATGGCTCGCGAATCCATGCTCATTTTCGAGGAATTCGGTTCGAAGTAAATCGACCGATGCTGCGTCGCGATCGGTGTCGCGCCCTTCGCGGGTTCCTTATACTCGATCGGGGTCTCGGTGGAAGCCATCGAGAAACTGTCGGCCAGCTTCTCGATGTAGCGCCGATCCAGACTGTCTTCCGGATTGAACCGCTGCTTGGTGATTCTGAGTTCGTGATACATATCCTGCGCCATGCTCAGAATGTTGTCGTAGTCAGGATTCGTTCCAGCGGACCCCATGAACGCGCGATTGTCCGCATAATCCGCGAGCTTCACGCCACCGAGCATCGTTTTCGCAAGATCGGCAGGGATGTTAAAGTCCTTGACCGTGCCAATCAGGTTGTAAGCGCGCTCGGGTTGCTGCTTGATAAACTCGACGCCCTCGAGCCATCCCTGGGCGAACTTCAGCACGGTCTCGGGATGCTTGGCGGAGAAGCTGTCGCTGACCACCAGAATGTCAGCGATGAGCCGGTTCGCGATCTTCGTGTCGTAAATCTTTTTGGAGCCCGGCCGCTTGGCAACGGCGTCGCTCATGTCGGGATCCCAGGCGACCGCGGCGTCGACTTTTTCCTGCGCGAACAGGGTCGCCGGCTCGATGCCATCTTTCGTGTGAACTGCTTTGTTGAAGATCTCGTTGCGTTGATCTGTGCTCAACCCGGAAGTCTTCAGCCCGTTGTAAAGCAGAAAATGCGATGGTGTATACGGGGCAAACGCGACCGTCTTTCCGGCCAGATCTTCGATGCTGTTGATCCCTTGCTTGCCGATCACTCCGTCAGCCCCACGCGACCAGTCAACCATCAGGAAGGCATGTGAGCCGAAACCTTTCTCTTTAAACTGGGCGTAATCCTTGGCGTACACGTCAGCCGTGGTCAGCATCACATCGACGTTGTTGGTGGCGAGAGCCGCCGCACCTTCTGTCCAGTCGTCGATGATCTTAAAGCTGACTTTAAGTCCCTTCTTACCGAAGATCGAATCCGGTTGCGTGTCGAGCCCGCCATTGGCGACGAGGCCGCCAACGCACCCAACCCACACGTTCACGCGGACGCGTACCTCGGCATCACTGCTTGACGAGGAGGCCGGTATAAGGAGCGGTTTCGACGCGTCAATCGTTTCGCCGCTGGCCGACGCACTTTTACCGCCAGGGACGAACTTGCTGAGATCGATCAGCCCATACCGATTCAGACTGTAGCCGACAATGGCCGCACCAATTATGAAAATAAGAACCCAACCACCTCTTTCAATTTTGACCGCCATAACCTCCCTCCCTCCGTTCGCACGCTAACAATCCAAGGGCCAGCTGCCACAGCAGAAATTTAAGCCGTTTTCTGTGGCTCCTTTGTGCCAATTGTCTTTTCGGCTCCGGCAGCCGCATCGGGAGCCGCAAGACCCATTTCGATCTTGAACTGCTTGACAAGTTCGCTGGCCTGTATTTTTTCCGCCTCGTCCTCGATCTTTACTCTCTGGTGGTCGACGTTGCTCATGGCCATATCCATGCGCGCTTCGTTGACCGCAGTCATCTCCTCGATCTTGCGGACCATCTCATCGTGGGTCTGGCTGATTCCGGCCACCTCAAACTGCTCCATGGCGTCGGCAACCTTTTTCTGCCATTGGGCCCGCCGATAGTCGGCGATTGCGTTCAGTGCCTCCTGCGTCTTGCGCTCCTTCTCACGCATGAAGGCTTGCTTGACGCTCATCGCCTTGTCAAAAGCGGCGCGAGCCGTTTGTAGCTGTCCCTGGGTCCGTGCCAGCGCTCCTTTGAGTTGCTCGAGTTGCGTCGCAAACGCTCCGGCCAGGTCGTCCCGATTGGCTTGAATGGACGCCTTTACCTTGGCAGTAAGATTCGCCATGTCGGTCTTGTACTTCGCCTCTTCCTTCTCGAGCAGCGTCACGTTAGCTTTCACCATGGCGATGCTCTCGTTCATGCGAGGCACCTGATCGTTCATGTCGCGGATGTTTTGCTGCAGGATCAGTTCCGGATCCTCCGCCACCGAGATGAAGAAACCGACAAACGACCGAATCATTCTGCTAAGACGTTGCCACATAGAAGGCCTCCTGCCTTATGAACGCTGGGTTGTTTTCGATGGAGGCGGAACGGCATTCACGTCTCCGGTAGTAATCGGGTTTTCCGTGACAAAGTAGCCGACAGCCTCGGCAATCTTCTTTTCTTCCTGCTGCTTCTTCAGCCGCCAACCCGTGAACCGTTCTTTCTCGCGCGAGATCTCGTCATTGTTCGCCTGGATCTTCGCCCGCTGCTCCGTCACATACCTGTCGATCTGAGCCTGAATGTCGCTGTTCTCTTTCGACCTGCGGGTCTCCAGTTCCTCGACGGCGCGTTGCTGCACGCGTTCATACGTATCCAGCGCACGATCGCGGCGAATAGCATCCTGGATAACCTCTTTGATCTCGACCCCGGCTGCATCCAATGCCACCAGGATTGACGACTTCCTCACATCGGAGGGAAGGGTTCGGATGTGGTCGCTCTCGAGCATCTGGGCAACCTTGAGGATGGAATATCCTTTGGAGGCGGGGGGAATCTCGGCCGCCTTGTAAATTTCTTCAAACGAAGTCGGATCGGACACGGGAGTGGTGAACTTAGGTTCTTGTGAGATCGTTGCCGCTATTTCAGCAACGCTTTGTGCTGCCGATTTCGATCCGGCAGGGGTGGCCGGAGCATTTTGGGCTTGCTGAGCAGCGTCACCGTCGATGGAAACGATGTAGTTGTACCACTTCTTCGACATTGGGCCTCCTCTCGGCGGGTTTGCCGGATCAGCCAATGAGTAGCGGATCGTACATTCTTGCGGACCCTGAAAGGTAATTCCCGACCCTCAGGTTGTCAATTATTTTCATGGACTTCGGAATCCCTGCAACCACCGGACTTTGACCTGGTTTCGAAGCCCAATCCGCATCGTCAACCGCTCGAACAACAATCACTGTAATCAATGCCGGCGCGGTCATCAATTCAGCTAGAATGAGCGTCTTTACCGTTCAATTTGAACGCATGTTTGAACGAAACCGATCTCTTGGAGTGTGGAGTGCCTGAAGACGATCTCGCCTCTGTGATCAGTCGGGTAGTTGAAGCCAAGGCGGAGTACGATGTCCGCTTGCTGGCACAACAACTCGGAACCAACTACCGCTCGCTGATGTACTGGCTCCGCGGTGAACGCAACCTTCCAGCCCATCTGCTGCCTCAGCTTTGTGTACTGCTCAACAACTATGAAGCACTGGACCTGCTGGAACGCCAGGCTGGACGCGTCGCGTTTAAATTGCCCCAACTCGACGTGAATCTCGGAAAGGAGTTAATCGCGGTTTCAAACCTGATCCGAGAGGTAGGAGAAGCGCTCGAAAGCGTTGGAGAGACCCTGGCCGACGGAGTGGTTGAGGAGAAAGAATTGCGCACTACGATCCCGAAGCTGGAAGCCGTGATCCGCGAGTGTGCCTCGCTGAAATATCTGCTGGAAGAATTGTTCGCGCAAAGAAAAAAGAGGAAGAACCGCTAATTCAGGCCGGCTCTGCAAGCCACCCTGGAATGATCCTTAGTGGCACGATCAGTCTGTCGCCGGCTTTGGCTGTTGCTGCTGGACAGAGGCCCATTTTGCGTGTTCCTGCGAGACGATGGATTCAACTCTATCTGCCAGCAGTGCGTAGGGGTAGGGGGAGCCCGCGTAAGGTCCAGCCTTGGCCAGATACACATATTTTTCGTGTTTCAGCGACTCGCAGGTGGAACGGTAAGTAATCCAGTTCTGCTCGTACTGATTGAGATGCAGCAAACCTTCCAGGACGGTAATAAGTACCCCGAGTCCGCCGGTTATCCAAGTCGACTGCTGAAAATGCAAAGCCGAGATGAAGGGAATCAACGCGGCCGCCCCGATTTCTATAATCTTGATCCGCTTAAAAGTTCGCTGGTTGCTCATGCTCTTCCGGTCATACCAGCCGATTTGGTCTTCTAGCCGTTCCATGATCGGGTCGGGCGTGGGCACGGCGGTCGCTTGACTATTCATGGCTGCAGATTCTAATCCTCAAGGCAGGTTGAGGGAATGACTTTCGATACCTGTGCTGAACCGTCGGAAGGGAGCGCCGCCGAGCCTTGCGCTTGTACCGATGAAAATCGTATCGCCGCGAGAGAAGCTCTAGTCCTTGACTAAGGAGAAATTGACCGTGACGTGGGTCTCAATGGGGACTGGCCTGCCCGCTACCACGTAGGGTCTATATCGCCACTGTTTCACCGCGTCGATAGCTGCTGGAACCAGCATGGGGTGCCCGCTTAGGACTGTCAGCCTCTCGACCGTTCCGTCTCTCGAAATAATGGCATCAAGAACCACCTCACCTTGAATGCGAGCTTGCCTGGCGAGCGGTGGATACATGGGTACCACTTTAGTGAGAAGAAGAGCCTGGGAAATCGGCGGTGCCACACTGACACGCTGCTCCGCAACGCTGGCAACCGGCCGGCTCGCAGCCAAGAGTTTGGGGTCTGGCACGGGGCTCTGTTCTGGGAACTGCACCTTGTCAGGAGCGGGCACGGGTTTACTTTGCTCTGGCGACGATTCGTGCCCGGCCGAAAATGAGGCCGAATGCCCGGGGCCTTGCATGTGCTTAACGAGGAGAAACAGGAGCCCAGCAATAGCCGCAATGACGATCAGGAGCAGTGCGCTCTTCGAGCGACTTGCTGGCAGCGCCTGAGGCGCAGGAGTCTGGAACTGGGCATCGATGTCGTCGACCGGTGGAGTGTTTCCCGAGCGTGACATTGGGGCCGGTGCGCTTGCCGCAAGGGAGACGTCGGAGGATACGGGCGAATTCATTTTACGAAGAAATTCCTCGCGCTGTTGTGGCGATTCGATTTCTTCCGCCACTTTGACGAGAAGCTCGTCGGTTGAACGGCTTAGGCGTGCGGCGCGAGACAGCACAAATTCCGCGATTGGGCCAACATAAAGAACGAGCTCTCGACGGATATGCTGCAGAGTGTCCGCATCAAAACGAGAGGCGGTTGCGCGGTCGGCGCTGGCAGGAGCGGAGGCTTCCTGCGTCGATTGTTGCGGCTCCGCTGCAAGCTTTGCCCCACCGGTAGAACTGCGAGCTTTGATTTCTGCCGAATTGCCAATCAGGCGGCGTAATGGCTCAAGAAGCAGCTGAACGTCGGATCGCCACCTCGCATGGGTTAACTCGACGCAGTTTCGATAGGCCAAGTCCTTCAGATCGTCTGGTAGATCTTCAACGCGTGGCATGGTGGCACCGCGCACGAGAACCGGAATCACAGGAATATCACGCCTGAGCGCAGATGCTACTTCTTCACGAACGAAATCGGCTGGATCGTCGAGGCGGCGGGCACCCCGCTCGTTCGCCGCTGTCAGCCACGACGGGCCCATGACGACGAGTAGCACGCCACAGTTGGCAACGCTCTCTTCAATGGCTTTCCGGAAGTCGCGACCGGCTTCGATGCCGGCGACATCCATGAACACCCGCTGCTCGCCGAAATGAGAAACCAGGTCATCAAACAGACGGCCGGCCTCTCCTTGCGAATCGTTCCGGCGATAGCTGACGAAGATCGCGCTCAGATCTCACTCCACCGGCCAAACAGAAACGACGTTGCGCGCTGGTACAAATTACCGAGTTCGATCCTCGAAAGCAAGTAGCAAGACAACTGCGGCGTGTTGTAAGAGTGGAGCGAGCGCGAGGTCGGAGCACACCTTTCGAAGAGCTATAGGCCGGGCACTCTGAAGTGGCAGCCCACGATTTTTGAAGGGGACGTGGTCGCGTCGTGCAACTAGCTTACGAGTTCGATGGACAACAAATTGGCGGAAGCGAGTGGGGGTCGAACGTTTCAACATATTGAGAACACGCAAGTTGCTGAAGAATCAGCGGCGGCTTCCGATAAAAACCTTAACTTCCGCAAGTCGAAACACAGTTTTTAGCACACGAGGCAAACGGAATACGAAGAAGGGGTGGGTGTTGAACTCGCTGGCGATTAGCACAGGTCGTATAGCACATGGCAAACAGAAGACGAAAAGCGGGCGGCATTTTGGGTTCTACTATAAGCCCGACCATTGGCAGTACAGAGGAAAATGTAAGTACTCCGCTTGACTCGCACACCAGAGGCTCACAGGATTTGCCACATCCGCCCATTCATTATGTTCTTGAGATTACCGACAGTCAGTGGGCCCTAAGTTTGATCGTTACCGGCGGATGACCATTTTGCGGGTGGGGACGCGATCGCCAGCAGGTGCGTAGGAAACTACCTGCGGCGCTTTCCTTTCGTTGGCCAGACCGTCCGCTCATGCGTAAATTCGTGCGGGTCCAGTTCGTGAAGCAATTCTTCTTCGCCTGAGTCCCTGTACCTTATGTCGCGCTTAGCCCAAAGAAGTGTCAGACAGCCTCTGTAAAACGGCATCGTCCGCGATTCCTCCCATATCGTGGCCCCCTGTGGCAGACGAAAGTCGGATATCCACGCCTCCGCTGGTACTTCTTGCATACCGCTCAGGACATCTTCGCCATTGAGCATCTTCCGCGCTATGGTTTGGTCGGAGAGTTCCCTACCCATCCCCACAAAATGGCGGAATCGGCTAGCTGGGTGTATCCAGCGCACGATTCCTTCGACGCTCCACACGACTGCGCATTCTTGCGGTGCGAGTTCGCAGTATTTCCTGGCGGTCGCGGTAAGGGAAGCTCCAAAGGAATTCGCAAGCGCTACTACCAATTCAAATGACGGCCAGGTGTCCCCAATCTCTCTGAGCACGTGGGCGGATGGCAGCAGTAATTCCGAAGCGAAGCTGTCGGCCTGCCGCTCAGGACTTTCGCGGTTGTTGCTCCAACCCGCAAGTCAGAAGGAAGACACGAGATCTGATTTTCTCGGTGGAGAATGAAATGGCCGATTTCGTGCGCGATAGTAAAGCGCTTCCGTCCCACCTCGCGCATGCTCCTCTTCACTAGAATCCGGCCCGAGAGTCGGTTGCGACTACATAACAGCGCGCCGTCAAAAGAATCGCTCTCGGCTTCAATGACTGAAAGTTTCAGCTCGCGCGCGAGTTCGTTCAGATCTACATGGGATGGCAACTGAAGCGTCTCGCGAAGCGCTTGTGCTTTGATCGCGCGTTGCATAGAGTGCTGATTCTGTGGCCTGGTCGCCGACGGTTCCGCATTGTTATGGTGGAGGAACTGCCCGACCGATTGGAAAAAAACAAGCTGTACGCGATCGGCGCTGGAACGCCCTGGCTGGCGGCGCTGCGTTGTCCGTGTGGTTGTGACGACATTATTCAGCTTTCGCTGCTCGAATACGAATCTCCGTCCTGGTCGCTGCGACTGGAGAAAGACGGCGCTCCCACCCTTGTCCCCTCGGTGTGGCGAAGCCAAGGCTGCAAATCGCATTTCTTTCTAAGGCAGGGCGTCATCCTATGGTGTGATTCGAAACGAGGCGCGTTCCCTGCGAAGAGCAAGCGCCGGCGCTCCCGCGATTGACTGGTCGCAACCGACGCACACATTCGATCAACGACTAAACGGCACACTGCACGCGCACTTAGCGACTTTAGTTCTCAGCAACAAAAGGCATATCGATTGTTGGAATGTCGGTCGCAGTCTCTTCCCTGAAGCCGACTTCCCATTACTGATCAGACGTTGATGCTTTGATGCTTTCGCCTATTTCGACCTACGATACCTGTCGCCTGAATGCGAGAACCATTGGGGGTTGACCTCGCTCGATTTCGGCTGTCGCTTTGGCGGGATCGTCTTGATTGGCGTCGTTCGGATTCGGCGGCACCTTGTCACACAGATGCAGCAGTATTTCGCAGAGTCCAACGGGTGAGCGAGGAATCGTGCGGAGTAATCGTGATGCTCGGTATGTGACGCGGGCGTTGGAATTCATAAAGCTGCACCTCTGCAGGAAGGTAGTTGGAAGCAACGATCGTTTGAGATGCATTCGAGATGGTGAAAGGTGCATTGCGGCGGCCAAGCCAAGGGCACTGCATCGTCACGTAGATTTCGGCAACCCAGTCGGTTTGATTGACGTTCAGTTGGAGGAAAGTTAGGAAGTTGTAAGTGATTGCGCATTTAATTTCGCGCGAGCCGCGGCCAGCAATTCCTCAGCCGTCCTTGAGTTTAACTCATTGATAGTGTCCTGCAATTTGGCAGCCTCCTCTTGTAGGTCTTGCACCTGCTTGGTAAGTTGAGCGTTCGCCGAGTTCAATCCATCGTTGGTTGCCAACAGTTCAGTATTCTCGGCCTGCAATTTCGTGCTCTGCGATTTCAGCGCTTCAACTTCAGCTTTTAACTCTTGGAGCAGACCACTATCGCTTCCTTGGAGCTTGGCGAGCATGAGCTTTACTTGAATGTCTTCATCGGTCGGACGGGCGGCGAGTTCTGACTTCAGCCGCTCGTTCTCTTCAATCAGAGCCTCGTGCTCTGCGTCCTTTGCGTCCCTGTCAATATCGATCAGTTTGACTTGTAGCCCTGCCAACGTTGTCATCAGGTCGACGAGTTTCTCTGGCTTCATTGCCGTCTCGCTCAATTTCGTCGTCTCGCTTAGCTTAGTCATCTTCTGGATGGTGCGTTCGAGTTGCTTTCTGGGCGAGGCAAGTCGTACGCGACGTTTCGCAGGTTCCTTTGATTGTTGCTCTGGTGTATCCATTTCCATGTATCTCCACGCCTTCGCCCCTGCCGCGAGTAACCAGTCGAGCGAACTGCACTCAGCTTCGGTGAAATAGATCGCGGGCCTCGCAGTCAAGACTGCGAGGCCTGCCTTATTGTTGCGATTTCTTCTTTACGGCATCGCAGCCATCGCCTCGGGCTTATTGCCGGTCTACCGTGGCCTGCCGGTTGGCGTCATGCCCGTCCGGCCACTCGCTCTGGTGCAAGTTCAAACTACTATCCCCAGTTCGGGAATCAAGAACTCTTAAGTAATCAGCGTCAGAAACATGTAGGGACCGGGTCTGGCGACTAGCCCAATTGCTTCGGCCTCATGCGACCCAGAAATCAAAGGTCGCAAGCCGAAACGGTTGGCTTGGCCATCCCCTTCACCTCAGCCATGGGTGTGTGGGGGTTCCCGGCGGTCGCCCGTTCCAAGAGGAGGTTGACACCCTATTTTCGACATGTCAGGAGAGCGAGTGTGTTCAGACCGAACCCGCCTGCCGATTGAAAAGATTGGCTTTAGGCATTAATGAACTAGCACGGTACCAGCACAAGATGTGCGGATTCGATTCGAAAGACGTGAGTGGATTATTTTTTCCAGCTGAAATTAAGTCAAGGCTGTCCTGAGATGACGGTTTGGCGTAGCCAAATTGCCAACTTCTCCCCCCTTGGGACTTGGGGCGAATCTCTGCCGCTATCCGACCTTCAGCCATGGGTCTGCCGGGATTCGCCTGCCCTGCCTCTTCCGCTTGCGGCGAGAAGTACGTTTTACGTAACCCGTGCTAGTTTCTGCGACGTTTGGCTGGAAAAAATGGCTGCCGAAATTGAACGGCTACTCGCAAAATCTGTTTGGACGGTATCTCGCCGTCCCCCCCGCTCCGATAGGGTC
>Ga0335080_10000732_pt1 | contig 30642 bp, 21 predicted proteins | sample Lox_Sample_34_FD_206720 | JGI IMG/M metagenome (GOLD analysis project Ga0335080, IMG submission 206720) | Soil microbial communities from Loxahatchee National Wildlife Refuge, Florida, United States - Lox_Sample_3.4 | ecosystem: Environmental > Terrestrial > Soil > Wetlands | place: USA... | reverse complement strand
CCAGACTCCGCCGACCGCCAGGACGAAGACGAGGAAGTACGGCTTGTTGAAGACCCATCGCCGGCCGCCTGACAGGGAGCGTGGCGTGTACGTGGCGTACGGCACGCCGTCGAGCGTCATCTGCACAAGGTTGGGCGCCCAGTTCAGACCATAGACGTGGAAGCCCTGCGAGAGTGGCGCCGACGTCTGATGCGACGTGGTCAGGCCGTACCCGTCCGGGTTGGCCGTGCCCGGACCGTGGATGGTGCTGAAGACCGTGAACGGATCCCGCCCGATGCACTCCATCACGTCGATCTCGCCACACTGCGGCCATCCGGCCTTGTCGATGTCGGCGCCGAATCCGCCAAACCCCGGCCACAGGCCCAGGCCCGCGGGCAACTTGATGCTCGCCTGGATAGAGCCGTAGGTCGTGGAGAACCTCCCCAGGCTCTCGATCTTGCCCGACGTGTAGTTCTGTGTGGAGCCAGCCGCGCCGTAGGTCTCGCGCAACGCGGTGATCGCCAGGTGGCCCCGGCCGTCGAGAGCCACGTTCTTGGCTCGAGCCGTGTAGTACTCGAGCTCGCCGGCGTTGGAGCCCTTGCCGGTGTCGACGTACCACCAGGCTGGATCCGGAGGCGCGCCCGCTGCGCCGCTGAACTCGTCGGACCACACGAGCCTCCGGGCGGCGATCTTCGCGACGCTGAAGCGCGGCGGAGCGGAGACGCTGCGATCGATGGTCCCGGCAATCTCGACGGGTGTACCGGCGCGCATCTCGCCCAGCGTCACCGGCCGACCGTGGCTCCCCGCGTACGCGATCCTGGCCGTTTGCTCGACTCGCAGGGTGACCTTCTGCCCGCGATAGGCTTCGACACTCCGCGATCCGCGCCACATGGTGACCACGAGGACACGGGTCGCCGGGTCTGCCGACACGACGCTGGCCGAGGAGACGAAGCTGCTCGTGCCGGTGTCGCGTGCGTGGCGGCTGGCCAAAGCCAGCCCCACTCCCAGCAGGCAAAGGGCGGCAAGAGCGCCGGCGAGAACCAGACGCCTCTTCATTCTGGCCTGAGCTGCACCCATTCGTCGGTGCAGCTTACTATGACTTGTACGCCCGCACCCAGTCGACCAGCATCGAGGCGGGGAACCTGGTCTTGGCGTTCGGGTTGCCCGGCCAGCTCCCGCCCACGGCGAGGTTGAGAATGACGATGAAGCGCTTGCTGAAGATGCTCGACATGTTCGGCATATAGGTCACGTAGGCCTTGCCGTCGAGGCTCATGCGCACCATGGTGGGCGTCCAGGTCACGCCGTAGGTGTGGTAGCCGGCGGCCAGATTGGCCGCGCTCCTCCTGGCCGTCGTGCGGTCGTAGCTCGGGGCGTGCACGGAGCCGTAGACGACGTGCGTGTTGTTGCCCAGGTTCTCCATGGCATCGAGCTCGCCGCAGGCCGGCCAGACCGCCGAATCGTAGTCGGCGCCCAGCGCCCAGAACGCCGGCCAGAGTCCCTTGCCGGCGGGCAGCCTGATCCTTGCCTTGAGCGTGCCGCACGTCGCGGTCAGGTTGCTTTCCATCTCGCCCGAGGTGTACTTGCCGGCGGATTTGCGCGCCGTGATGACGAGCTGGCCCTTGCCGTTGAGCTTCACATTGGCGGCCCTGCAGGTCGCGAGGTGGTCGTTGCCGGCGCCGCTCTTGTGCACCCACCAGATGTGAGAGTTCACTTTGGTCCCGCTGAACGAATCGGACCAGGCGAGCGTCTGCGCGCGCGCCGGAGCGGCGACTGCCAGCGCCGCCACGGCCACTGCCGCCAGGGTCAGGATCTTCATGGTGCCTCCTTGGAATGGCTTTCCGGGCCAGGGTGTCGCGCCTTTCTGTCGCGACCTCGGCCTGCCGGGGGCGAGGGACCTGCGAACCCCTCGTCCGGGCGACGATCGAAACGACGGGCGCGCCAGGACAGGCGTAGTCCGTCCGACCGTGTCGGGGCGTGACGAGTCGCGCCGGGCGACCGGAGAGGGGCCGCCGGCGCTTAGATCAGGGGAGGACGGCGACCGCTTGGTCGCCGAGAAGAATGCTGCGGGGCGCTGCGGGGAAAGAAGGGAACAGGGCCGGTGCCGTCGGTCTACGGTGCATGACTTGCCTCCTTACGGAAGTCTGCCGGACTTCCCTGGGGTGGGCGCTGTCAGAAGCGCGCCGTTCGCTGATGGTTGGTCGCTGGTGTTGCCTGGACTGCAAACGCCCGAGACCTTACCGGCCCTTGTTCTGCCCGTCAACCCGCACACCTCTAAAACCAACGAACTGCAACGCTCGCCGCAGGCCTTGCTGCGCCAGGCTCGACAGGCGTCCGCCTCGCCGCCGCGGCGCTGGTATAGGCTGGGTTCGGCGATGCGTCGGCGTTGCGGCACTGACAGGGGGTTACCGGCCGGTCATGAGAATCGTGGTCTTCCCGTACGACCCCAACCCCTACGAGAGCCTGCTGTACGACGCCATGAGGCGCCACGACATAACCGCCGAGTACATCAGACCGCTCCCCATCATAGATACGTTGCATTTTCCGGTCGCCGCCGTCCTTCACCGGCTTCGTGGGTGCCGCATTCTCCACATCCATTGGCCGTCGTTCTACCTGCCGCTGCGCGTGCCGAAGAGAGAGTTGGTGTCCTGGTACATCGCGAGGCTCGACATCTTCATCATCAGAGCACTGCGGTATCGGCTGGTCTGGACGGTGCACAACGTGCTCCCACACGAACCCATGACCAGCGACGACGCCGATATCGCGCGCCGACTCTCCGACGCCGCCGATGCGAAGATCGTGCTGTCACGCTCTACCATGACGGAATTGGCGCGCCTGTCACTCGACACGACCAACGTTCACGTCATCCCGCACGGCAACTACCTGCCGAGCTTCCCGGAACGACCGACTCGACACGATGCGCGCCTGAAGCTGAAGCTCGGCGACTCGGAGTTCGTCGTGCTGTTCTTCGGGTCGGTGCGGCCCTACAAGGGCGTCGACGGGCTCCTGGCCGCCGCGAGCTCCGCTGGGATCCCCGGGATCAGAGTGGTGGTCGCGGGGCTCTGCAACGACAAAGCCCTGGCAGCCCGGATCGCACGCGCCCAGACGAGCGGCCGCGTCGACTTCCACAATCGCTTCATCCCGCCGAGCGAGGTGCCGGTGTTCTTTGGCGCGGCAGACGTCGTCTGCCTGCCCTTCACGTCGGTCACCAACAGCGGATCGGCGCTCCTGGCTCTCTCGTCCGGCAAGCCGCTCGTGGCGCCCCGCATGGGGGCTCTCTGCGATCTGCCCGACGACGTGGGCCTCTTCTACGACCCCGCAGACCCCGGCGGCCTGGCCGGGCGCCTCAAGGCAGCCGCCGACTCTGAAAACCTCGACGCCGTCGCCGACCGAGCCCTCGCGTATGCGGCCTCGCTCAGCTGGGACGCGATAGGCGAGCAGACGGCCGCGGTCTTTCGGGCCCTGTCCGAGCGCCGCGACGGCGCGTCGGTCAGCCGCTCCCCACTCGCGAGGTTCGCGCGAAGAGGTGGCTCCTGGCGAAGACGCTCACGTAGATGACCGCCGAGATCGCCTGACCGACCAGCCATCCCGCAGCCGCTGTGGTCAGGCCGTGGCCGGCGCTCAGCAACACGCAGCCGACCACGCACACCGCGTTCACCGCGTTCATGGCGAAATAGGCGAGCACCCGACGTTTGACGTTCAGCCATGCGTCGCCCAACCAGTTGAGCGCGACCAGCAGACTGGCGACCGAGAGGATCACGAGGCAGGCGTACCCGTGCCGTGCGTACAGCGGCCCGTAGATGTACAGGACGGGCCAGCCCAGAACGATCGCCAGGCCGATCGCCGGCACGAGCATGCCGTACAGATGCCTGATGGCGTTCTGGAAATGGGCCACGTCGTATCGCCCGTCGCTCTGCTGGGAGGTCTCCGAGATCATCGCCTGCGACGTCGAGGCGGCGATGATGCTCAGGAAAGCCGCGATCTGCATGGGCATGTAGAAGTAGGCCGCCGCCACCGCGCCCAGCTTGCTCAGGACGATCAGCGGCACGAGGGTGCTCGGCAGCACGCCGAACACGCCGCCGAGGTAGTTGCCCGCCGCGAAGGCCCGATGGCGCAAGACCTCTGACATGCTCGGCGCAAGCGATTCGCCGGGCAGCAGCCGCACGATGACGACATACACGTTGTACGCGATCCCAAAGCAGAAGACGACGACATACGTGATCAGGATCCCGGCCGTCGCCAGGGGCAGCAGGAGAAACGGCAGCAGCAACCGTGGCAGGCTGATGATGATGGCCTTTCCGAGGATGTACTGCCCCTTGCGGAAGGCCATCAGGGTGCCGTCCAGATAGGCGCTCACGGCGATGCCCGCTACCAGCATGAAGAGCAGCGTGGCCAGCAACGGCGACCCGGCGACGAACTCCAAGCGCGGCACGACACGACCGACGAGCAGCAGCGCGAGGGTCGCCCCGGCGATCGATGCACAGACGACGAGGGTCAGTGCTCCGGTGAAGAGCCGGCCACGCCGGCTGCTCGTCGGCAGGAACCTCAGGATCGTGTTGGGCAGCCCCAGGTTGGTGAACGTCGCGACGAGCACACCGTAACTGATGAACGAGGCCGCCAGGCCGACGTCGTGCGCACTGAACAGGCGTGCGCAGATGATCCAGAACAGGAACGCCACCCCTGCGTTGACCGCCTGACTGACGACGAGGATCGTCGAGTTCCGCCGCAGACTGTCGGCCGTCAGACGATCGTAGAACCGCGTGAGGTCTGTCTTGAGGCTGCGATGCCGGCGTTCGGCCATGCTCGGTGGGCTCCCCCGATGATCCCGGCTAGTCGGACGCCTCGCGCCAGCGCCCCGTCAGGTAGACGGCCACGTAGAGGAACAGGAACAGCAGCGCGAACAGCACGGTGAAGCCGAGCATGCGTACGCCTGCGTTGGGCTGGCCGCTGCGGTCGAAGGCCTTGTCGAACAGGGCCAGCGGCGCCTGAAAGACGTTCCAGCTGTTCCAGCCCAGGAAGCGCCCCCAGTAGATGCCGATGCTGCCCAGCACGGTGACGAGTCCGACGAGCCCCCAGCCGGCGACGGCGCCGGCGGCGCGCGCCACGATCTCCTGCATGAGGCGCAGCGAGACGATGCCGAGCAGCAGCCCCGTCCAGGCATACCAGGCGATCAGCATCACGTCGAACCATTCCGGCACCGCATCGTGGAACTCCCCGAGGTGGACGAAGTCGGTCACGATGTACGGCGCGTTCGGAAAGAAGAGCAGCCAGACGATCGCCGTGGGCACGATCAGAAAGCGCGCCCGCAGGCTGCGCCGCAGCGAGTAGCGGTAGGCGAGGGCCGCCAGCACGAGCGGGATCCAGGCCAGGAACAGGTTCCAGATGAGGAACTGGAAGTGGCCGGTGTGGGCGTAGACGGTGCGCGCCGCGATCAGGGCGAGGCACATGAGCGAGGCCAGACCGAGCAGCGTGAAGATGGCCCCGTTCCTGCTGCGCAGATAGGAGCTGAGGGAGCCGCGGGCCATGCTGGGCGCCTCTCCCCTCAGCGTGATCGGGTGCCGGCAAGATACCAGGCCCATGTGGTGGCGAGCCCCTCGGCGAAGGGCGTCGAAGAGGTGAAGGCGAGCAGGTCTGCCGCGCGCTCGCAGGCGGCGCGCGAGCGCCCGATGTCATCGGCGCGCGCGGCCGCGAACTCGACGGCGGGCCGGCGACCGCTCGCCTCGGCCAGGGCCGCCAGCACGTCGAGCAGGCTGGTCTCCAGGCCTGTGCCCACGTTGACGGGCGCGGCCGCGAGGCGTGCGCCCCCCGCGTCGGGCCGCCCGCCGTCGAGCACGGCGCGACAGGCGGTGACCACATCGGCGACGTAGACGAAGTCGCGCGTCTGGCTGCCGTCGCCGTAAACGGTGCACGGCCGCCCGGCCGCGACGCGGTCGATGAAGATCGCGATCACGCCCGAGTACTCGGACGAGGGGTCCTGTCGCGGCCCGTAGACGTTGAAGAAGCGCAACACGCCGACGTCGAGCGTCCCGTCCCGGCAGGCCTCGCGGCACAGCTGCTCCGCGCGCAGCTTGGAGGCCGCGTAGGGCGACTCGGGGTGCGGCCTGGCGCCCTCTCGCGCCGGCAGGTCGTCGGTCGAGCCGTAGATCGCGCACGACGAGGCGAAGGCGACGCGGCGCACGCCCGCTTCGCGCGCCGCCGTGAGCACGTTGGCGGTGCCGCCGACGTTCACGGCGTCGGTCTCGGCCGGGTCGTCGAAGGAGCGGGTGACCGAGGCGACGGCGGCCAGGTGGAGCACCCGGTCGCAGCCCCGCGTCGCGGCGGCGCAGGCGCCGGCGGCGCGCACGTCGCCCTCGACGACCTCGAGCGCGCCGGTCTCGAGAGCGCCGCTCACGCTGGAGAGGTTCTCGTGCTTGCCCGTCGAGAAGTCGTCGAGCACGCGCACTCGCTCGCCGCCGGCCAGGAGCGCCTCGACGGCGTGCGAGCCGATGAACCCGGCCCCGCCGGTGACCAGCACGCAGCCGCTCACGGACCGCCCCGTCTGCGCGCCGGTACGACGCTCCTGCTCCCTCTCACCTGAGACTGACCCTCCCCCGGTCCGTCCACGGACCGACTGGTGCTTTCAGGCCTTCCACGATAGCGGAGACGGCCGGGCCGCCCGCCGTACGTATACAACGTAGCTTACGCTTCGGCGGGCAGGCCCCAAAAGTCCGCCTCCGGCCTGTCGACAACATGCGGGAACGTTGTCCCCCTCAGGAGGCGGTTCCATGAAGGGCCTGCGCCTGGCCGCGACCGGCAGCCTCACGACTCTCTTCCTGCTCCTCGTCCTCACCCCCGCGTTCGTCCAGGCGAGCACGACCGCCTACTCGTGCCGCGCCACGGTGGTCGCGGTCCATCCGGCCGCCCGCACGATCACCGTCAAGCTGCGGAGCGGTTCGGCCACGATCATGGCCCTGCGCGGCCGCGACGTCACGATCACGCTGAGCGCCAAGGCCGCCTTCAGCGACGCCTCGCACGAGGTCTCGCCCCTGACCCTGCGCCGGCTCGTGCGTGGCGCGGTCGTGAGCCTGAGCGGCACCGTGACGCGCGCCCACGGCGTCGCCCGTGCCGTCGCCACCAGGGTCGTGCTCCGGAGGCTGCCGAACGGCACCCTGCTCTGGTCCGACGACTTCAGCGGCCCCGCCGGTGCGGCCCCGGGCGAGCCCTGGTATGCCGACACCGGCACCGCCAACTCCGACGAAGCCGAGACGCTGAGCGCGAGCAACGTCGCCCTCGACGGCAGCGGCCACCTCGTCATCGTGGCGCGGCGCACGGACGCCGGTTACACGTCGGCCGAGATCGAGACCGGCGCAAAGCCCTTCTGGCAGTACGGCCGCATGGTGGCGCGCATCGAGCTGCCGGCGGGGTGCGGCCTGTGGCCGGCCTTCTGGGCGCTCGGCACCGACTACGACAGCGCCGGCTACCCGCGCTGCGGCGAGATCGACATGATGGAGAACCTGGGCCAGAACGTGCGCGTCGCCTACGGCAGCATCCACGGGCCCGAAACGGCGAGCTCCGACACGTTCGGCATCACCACCGCCAAGACGGCGGCGAGCTCGCTGTCGAGCGGCTACCACCTGTTCGGCGTCAACCGCGCCAAGAACCTCGTGCAGATCACCCTCGACGGCGTGCCCTATGCGACCTACCGGCCGAGCACGCTGTCAAAGGGCGAACAGTGGGTGTTCAACAAGCCCTTCTACGTGCTGCTCAACCTCGCCGTCGGCGCCTCGGGGTCGTGGCCCGGCACGCCCAGCGCGTCGACCACCTTTCCGGCCCGGATGCACGTCGACTGGGTGCGGCTCTACGCCTGGTCGCCGGCGAGCTGAGGCGGCCGCCCCGGGGCGCCTCTGCGTCAGCCGCCGGCCGACGCGAGCACCGGGCGCGCGGTGCGCCGGAACAACAGCGTGCCGTCGCCCGCCCAGACGAGCTTCCAGTCGTTGCTCTCGAGCATGAGACCACGCCAGGTGTCGGCCTGCAGGGGCGTCAGCATACCGTACTCGGACGAGTACTCCTCGAGGATCGGCGACCATATGGCGTACAGGTCGCCCGAGGGGGTGCCGTTGGTCGCACGCGCGAAGCTCTCGTAGTGCGCCGTGAAGGCGTCGAGGTCGCCGGCGTTGGGGAGCCCGGGCGCGAGCTTGGCAGGGTTGACCAGCGTATCGAAGGTCGTGACCGTGCGGCCCGCCGAGAAGTCGGGCGGCGCGACGGGCAGGTCGCCGTAGCCGACGCCCACCAGGTAGGAGCCCGCCGGCGACTGACTCTCGAACACGCGCAAGGCCGTCAGGTCGGGGCGGCGCATGACGTTGACGCCGTCCATGCCGAAGTTCGCCACCAGGAAGGTGCCCAGCAGGGTACAGACGATGGCCGCGAGGGCAGCGCGGCCGAGCCACGACGGCGGGCGCCTCACCGCCCGGATCGCGAGGAGCGCGAGCCAGGGTATGCCGAACAGGGTCGCGCGGTAGATGCCTTCGTTGCCGTAGGAGTTGAAGGCGACCAACCCCAGGCCCACGCCGGAGCTTATGAGAAACGCCCACGCCCAGGCGTGACGCAGGTTCCGCAGGAAGCCCACGAGCGCGCCCGCGATCAGGACGAGCTCGCCGAGGAGCAGCGCGTAGGAGCTCAGCTCGACGATCAGCTGCCGCTTGAGCTCCGGCGCGGTGGCTGCCGGCGGCGGCATGAAGTTGGCCAGGTGCAGGAGGCCCGACCACGACACGAAGCCGGAGACCACGCGGAAGTTGAGCTGCAGCCAGATGACCGCCGGCACCAGCATGGCCGCCGCCGCCCAGCGCGGCCGGGCGCGGCCGAACACGGCGAGCACGATCAGCACGCCGCCCACGATGTAGGGACTGAGTTCGTGGGTCATGGCGACGGCGAAGCCGGCGAACCAGAGCAGCAGGGCGGCGGCCCAGCCGGGCAGCACGGGCGGCTCGGTCGAGGTGGACACGAGGGCGTACACGCCGAGGCCGATGACGAACCCCACCGACTGCGGCGAGAAGTAGTCCTCGCCGATCGCGTTGACCAGCAGGACGAGCAGTATCCCGATCCAGCAGCCGTAGATGGTCGGGGCCACGCGCCCGAAGAGGAACCTGAGCTCGGCCAGGGCGACGAGGCCGATGATCACCGGCCAGAACGTGGCCAGACCGAGCGAGTCCGAGACCCCGGCGACGCGGCAGATCCAGGCGATGCCGGCAAAGAAGGCCGAGTAGACGGCGTAGATGCCGGCGTCGGCGTTGACGTGGTGGTTGCGCAGGATGTATTGGACGATCTCGATGTGTTTGGCGGCGGTCTGGGCCCGCGGCATGGCGTAGACCAGGGCGGGCGTGAGCGTCGTCGCCAGGGCGAGCGACACGACGGCCAGGGCGACGTAGACCTCGCGCTTGCCACGTGCCAGGATCACGGCCGCGAGCAGCAGCGCAAGCCCGGCGTACCAGAGCGGCGAGATGTGGGTCAGAAAGCCGGCGACACCGGGGGTGACGCGGCCCGCGTGCAGCACCGCCCACACCCACATGGCGGTGCCCGCCGCGGTCAGGAGCGTGCAGCGCGTCAGCACCGCGGTCGCGGCGCGACGCACTCCCTGCGGCCGGCGGCTCGCGGCGGCCACCGGGCGCGCGCGGCGGTAGTCGGCCGGCGTGTGGGCCGCCACCACCGTCAGGCGCTCACGACGCGGGGCGGCCAGCCTGCGGGCCGCCGCCGCGTTCAGACGGGCGCGGCGGAGGTCCCGCAGTGCCCGAGGGAGCGCGGCCAGGTGCGCCGCGCCGGCGATGGCGGCGATGGCGGCAGCCCACAGGAACGGGTGCCACAGGGGCTCGAGGACCATGATCGCGCCGGCCAACATGATCGTCGACAGCCCGACCAGCCCGGCAACGCCCAGCCGCACCGCGAGGCCCGGCGCGCGCGCCGCCTGCAGCGGCGCGGCGCCGACCCCGAAGAAGACCGCACCCAGCGTGCCGGCGAGCGCGAGGTTCGGCAGGCGCAGGGCGACGCCGAGCGCGTAGAGGGCAAGCGACGCGGCAAAGCAGCCCGTGAAGGCCAGGCGCAGCGTGTGGGTCTGGCGCGCGACCGGCGCGACCTGCGGCAGCGGGCCCTCGGCGGGCGCGACCCACGGTCCCGTCACGACGCGGGCGGCCTCGGTGGGGCGCGCCGAGAGCTCGCGCGGCACCGCCCTGACCCGCGGCGCGAGCTCGCTCGGCCGCTCCCACTCGCGGGCGGTGGTCACGCCGTGCTCGAGGGCGTGGACGCGCAGCTGGTGGCGGGTCGCGAAGGTCGCACCGCAGGACGAGCACGAGAAGGTCAGCGCCTCCGGACCCGCGACGCTCGGCGGGCCGGCCACAGGGCGCGGCAGGTCGCCGGCGTGGCCGTCATGCCGGGCCACGTGGGCCCTGAACTCGGCCGCGTTGTCGAACCCCGCGCGGCAGCTCAGGCAGACGAACGTCACCGCGGATCCCTGACCGCTCGTAGCCGGCGGCTCCTGAGAGCCGGGCGGGGTGCGCTCGGCCACGCTCATTGCACGACCGCCCTGCCGCCGACCGCCCCGCCGCCGACGGCCCGGCCGTTTACCGCTGCGTCGCCGGGGAGAGCCGCGAGTCGCCGCTCCGCCCACCGGCTGCGCAGGTAGGCGGCCGGGCCTACCGCCAGGCCGGTTCGCTCGAGCCGGTCGAGGCGAGCGGGGTAGCCAACGCCTTTGATCGCGTTCTTGCGCGAACCCGAGCTGGCAAGATAACGGACACCCCGGGGGACGCTGGCGACGAATCGTACGCGGTGGGGACCCGCGACGAGCTGCTTGGCCAGCATCGCACCCAGACCGATGCCGTACGAGAAGACCTCGTGCGAGAGCACCTCCATGGTATCGGGATGAGGGTGCCAGACGATGGCGCTCGGCTCGTAGAGCAGGGTCTCGCCGGCCAGGACGACGCGGATGAGAAGGTCGAGATCCTCGCCGCCGCGGGCCGGCGTCCCGGGGCCGAGCGCCCGATCGAACCCGTCGAGGGCCAGCAGGACGTCGCGCCGGAAGGCGCAGTTGCCACCCGATCCGAAATAGCCCGCGGTGTAAGGGAACAGGGGCTGCTCGTGCGGCTCCGGCGGATGCGCGAGAGAGTAGTCGCGCCGCACGAAGCCGTCGCCCACCGCGGAGAAACGCTCCATCAGCACCTGGGCGGACGTCTCGAGCTCGAGCGGCAGAATGGGGCCGGTAACGCACGCGACGTCGGGCCGGCCGGCGAACGCCGCGCGCAGCGACCCGCACCAGGCGAGCTCGGCCACGATGTCGTCGTCGGTGAAGACCACGATCTCGCCGCGCGCGGCCTGCAGACCGGCGTTGCGCGCGCGCGAGGCTCCGGGGATCGGCACCTCGAGGTAGCGCACCCGATCGTCGCCGGGAAAAGCGTCGTCGAGGGCCTCGCGCACGGTCGAGTGCGTCGGGCGGTTCTCGACGACGACCACCTCGAACGGGCCGCCGCGGTCGCCCGAGCCGTCTTTGTCGCCGGAGCCGCCCCGGTCGCCTGAGCGGCCCTCGGAGGCCATGATCGAACGTACGCAGCGCACGGCAGTCGCGGCCTGGTTGCAGGTCGTGACCACGTGAGAGACGAAGGCAGGCGCCGCACCGGGCGGCGCCGACGCCGGCCGACGCCGCGCCTTTGCCCCGACCGCCGCCTGAGTGTCGATCGACGCCTTGGCCGCGATCGACGCCTCGGCCCCGCTCGGCGCCTCGGCTCCGGTCGGCGCGAGCTGGTCGAGGTAGGCACGTTCCAGCACGTCGCCGCCCACCGTGCTCACTGCCGGCGCCTCGATGCCCAGCCAGCCGAGCGGCTCGTCGCCGTTCTTCACGAGCACGGCAAGGCCGCGGTACGGTGCGCCCGAGCGAGCGGGGGGCAGCTCGATATCGGCAAAGCCACGGCGCGTGTCGAGCGAGCGGACCGCGACCGGGGCGCCCAGAGCAAGGACATGGGTCTCCCCCACCACCCCGACCGCCGGCGCCACGCTCACAGGGCCGGCCCCCGACCTGGCGCGCTCACGACCAAAGCGACGGACACAGCGGTAGGCGCGCGTGCGCAGGCGCTCCGCCTGCCAGGCCAGAGGCGCGCCCCGGCCCTCGAGCAGCTGCCCGACCTTCTCGAGAGTCGTGCGCCCCGACACCGTGTAGCGCCCGATGGCCCAGCGATCGTCGCCGGGGTGTGAGAGGGCGTTCTTCACGCCGGCAGCCGAGCCGTACCCGGCACGGATGACCGCCGCCCGCACCGACCGATCGTAGGCGCCGTGCGGATAGGAGAAGCTCCGCACGGGCACACCCAGGGCCCGCAGCGCGTCGCGACTTTCCACGATCTCAGTCACCATCTCGCCGCGGCCGATCTCGTCGAGGTGGGGGTGACTGACCGAATGAGCGCCCACCTCGACGGCCTCGCCCATGTCGACCAGCGCCCCTATCTGATCGCTGGTCACCATGCCCGGAGCTCCGATCGAGCCGGTGACCACGTACACCGTCGCGCTCAGCCCGGCTGCCGTCACCGAGCGAACGGCGTCGAGCGTCTCGGCGTAGCCGTCGTCGAACGTGATGGCGACAGACCGCTCGTCGAGCTCGCCGGGCATGGCGAGACGATCGGCGAGCTGACTGATCGTGAGCGCGGTGCGACCGCTGGCCACGATCGCCTCGATGTGCGCGGCAAACGCCGCCGGGGACACGGCATAGGGGTCGTCGGAGGACGTGGCGATGCGGTGGTAGAGCAACACGGGGATAGCTGTCGCAGGATCGTTCACGGCTCGGCGGGACATTCGCCGGCACCTATGACCGCGCCGTGCCCGTGTCCGGCACGGACAACGCCAAGTTTGCTGCGAGACATCTTACTGCCTGGCATCTCGACCCCCTCAAGAGACGATCCCCCGCAGCTGATGCCCACCCATGATGGGTTCTAGTCAGGCCGTATGCAACATTTGCGCGGGGCCGGCAACGCTACTAGGTTGGCGATGGGGTCTCATTGCGCACAATAGGCGACATGCCGCGAAGCAGCCGACAAGACATCGTCGACAACGTGGCCGTGCTCATGTACCACGACGTCGCGAGCACGCTGGCGAGCCGCGCGTTTCGCCGGTTCGTCGTGCCGCCGACACTGTTTGCCGAGCATCTGCTGGCTCTGCGCGAAGCCGGCTACGCGACGGCTCACATCTCGCAACTGGGCGACCCCCGGGCCGCGGGACCGCTCGTCTTCCTCACCTTCGACGACGGCTTCGCCACGATCGTCGAGAACGCGCTGCCGGTCCTCGCCGAGCAGGGTATGACGGCCACCCTGTTCCTGCCCACGGCGTTCATCGGTGGTCGGGCCGCCTGGCTTTCGGGCACGGGTGAGGCGTGCCGCCCGTTACTCGCCTGGCAAGACGTGCGAGGCGCAGCCACCGCGGGCTTTGAGATAGGCAGCCACGGCCACCGGCACCTCGAGCTCGACGTCATCCCCAAGGAGTCGCTGGAACAGGAGCTCAGCGTGAGCAAGGGACTCCTCGAAGACCAGACGAGCACCGCCGTGCAGTCGCTCGCTTACCCGTTCGGCTATCACGACAGGCACGTGCGAGCGGCGACTGTGCGCGCCGGCTACCGGGCCGCCTGCGAGGTGGGCTACGGGTTGCATCGCGTAAGCCGTGACCCGCTGCGCATCCGCCGCCTGCTGATCGGGCCCGATTTGAGCGGCGACGGCCTGCTGCGGCTGATGACCGACGGTACGCCGACGGTCGATCAGCGCGCGCGCCGCGCCACGCGCCGGGTCTGGAGGCTCGCACGCCGCGCTCGTGCCGCTGTCGAGGCCTCGAGAAGCCCCCACCGCACGATGCCGAGGCCCTCGCCATGACGGACGCGGCCGAGCACGAGGCAGCTGCGGCGGCGGCCGAGCCGACGACCGAGACGCGACCGCAGGCACCGGTCGTTCCCGCCGCCGCTCCGCGGGTCACGTGGCGGGCCAAACCCAAGCCGGCCGTCCAGCGGACTCCGTCCGGTCTGGGAGCGGTGAGCGTCGTCATCTGCAGTCATCTGGCTGAGCGCTGGGACCGGCTTCGCGCGGCCGTGCAGTCGATCGAGCGCCAGACCATCCCGGTCCACGAGGTCGTGGTGGTCGTCGACGGCGATCGTGACCTTGCGGCGCTGGCCGAGAGGCATCTCGCCGACACGTGCACGCTGTTGACGCGAGACACCCCCGGGGGCCTGTCGGCGGCTCGCAACCTCGGCCTGTCGGCCGTGAGCACGCCGTTCGTCGCTTTCTTCGACGACGACGCCGAGGCCGACGAGCACTGGCTCGAGCGTCTCATGGAGCCGCTGGCCGACCCCGACACGCTGGGCGTCGGGGGTCGTTCGCTGCCCCGCTGGGACGCCGGTGAGCCGGCCTGGTTCCCGCCGGAGCTGCTCTGGGCGGTCGGCTGCAGCTACGCGGGCCTGCCCGACGAGATCGCCCCCGTGCGCAACGTGTTCGGCGGCTGCGCCGTGTACCGGCGCGAGCTCTTCGACACGAACGGCGGTTTTCGGACCGACTTCGGGCGGCACCCCGGCGGCGCGGCCGGCGGCGAGGAGACGGAGTTCTGCCTGCGCGCCGCCGCACGTAGCCCGGGCGGCAGGTTCGTTTACAACCCCGCCGCCGTCATGCACCACCACGTGCCGGCCGGCCGGGCCACCGTCCGTTACCTGATCAGACGCTCGGCGGACGAGGGTCGCTCCAAGGCGCTCTTGCTGGCCGCCACGCACGACGGCGCCCCGCGCCACTCGGCCGCGCCGCGCAGGCTGGCGACCGAGACGACCTACCTGCGCGGCGTCGTGGCCCGCGGGCTCTTGCCCGAGCTGGGAGGCGCACCCGAAGAGGGGCTCTGGAGCGTCGCGCGGTCGGCCGTGCTGGCGCTGAGCATGCTGGCCGCGGCGTGGGGATTCGCGGCCGGCCTGATCGGCCAGCTCCGACGGCGCCATTCGAACGCGTAGAAGAAGGCGGCGGCCACGACGACCGCCGCGACGAGCGCGGCGGCGAACTCCAGGGGGCCGTCGCCCCAGCGCGTGACGACCAGCCAGACGATCGCCCAGTGCGCCAGGTAGAGCGCGAACGAGATGGTCCCGAGCCAGACCAGCGGGTCGAAGATACGGCTGTTGGAGAGTCGCGCGAGCGGCGAGAACAGCAGGAGCCAGATCGGGATCAGGACGCTGATCTCGGCGACCCAGCGAGCGCTGTACCCGGGAGTGAGGACCGCCAGGGCGAGGAACGGCACGACGGCCAGAGCGGCGAGCCGCAACCCCCCCACCCTGCGGTGCCAGAGCGCCTCGCCGAGGACCATGCCCACACAGACCTCGACCATGCGACAGCCGATGAACCCCTGCAGGAAGTAGGCATGCCCCGGCGCGAGGTGGCCGACGAACTGGAAGCAGGCGGCCTGCACGACGACGGCCATACCGACCAGGCACCAGGGGCCCCAGCGAGCCAACGACCAGGCCAGCACCGGGAAGAGCAGGTAGAACTGCAACGCCAGGCTGATGTACCACCACTGCGGCGATCGCGCTGCGAGCGGCCAGTAGACCGACGGCATGACGATGTTCGTTCCCGTGAGCCAGAACGGCAGCTTCCAGAGCTGCCCCGCCAGGTTGCCGGCGAGAGCCGAGACGACGAGGATCGGCACGGCCACGAACCAGAAGAGCGGGAAGATGCGCCGCAGCCGGCGCCCGTAGAAGGCGCCCACACCGCGCAGCCGGTCGCGCGACGACGCGGCACCAGAGGGCAGGTCGTAGCGCTCCCACGACTTGACGAGACCGAGCCCGCTGACGATGAGGAAGATGCTGACACCCCAGCCGCCGGTGGTGTTCAGCAGCGCCGGCGCCGGAAGACGGTGAGCGCCGACCATGAGGCTGATCTCGAAGAAGTGGAACACGATGATCGCCAGGATGGCGAGCGCGCGCAGTATGCGGATCGGCCGGTTCGGAGTCATGGCGGTAGGCTACTACCACGGCCGGGAAGTGGGCGGTGGCCCGGCGTTCACGGGCACGTCGTTGCCGTGCCTTATAGTGGGCCAGCCATGACTCGTCCGACATGAGCACGCCCGCCGACACGCCACCGACACTGACAGACGGCCAACTTCCCCTGGAGCCGTTCAGGCACACGGGACCGACGGCCATCGGGCTGGTCGACCTCGACCTCGGCTCCGTCCCGGCCATGCCGGCCGGCGGCGGGAACCGAGTCGAGTTTCCCGACGCCCTGCTTCTCGTGCGGCTGCACGGCGAGCCGCTCGGCGTCGTGTACCTCGACCGCCCGCTCCGCGAGGTGAGCTCGACCGAGTTGTGCGAGGCGGCCTGGTCGCGACTCGAAGGTGCGATACGGCGTCATGTCGAGGAGGCCGGCTGCCTGCCGCGGCCGGAACGTGCCGCGGACGTGATGCGGTCGAGCGGAGGCGAGACCGAGTGCCGGTTCAACGAGGCGGTGCAGCCTCCGGGCTCCGTCGCCGTGATCGTGCCATCGAGCGGACGCGGCGGCCGACTGCGAAGGTGTCTGGCCGGCCTCGCCGACGTGTCCGGACCCGAGTACGAGATCATCGTGGTCGACAACCGGCCCGGCAGCTCAGAGACGAAGAGCATCGTCGACGAGGCGCGGCTTCTCACGCGGCACCCGGTCGGCTACGTCCCGGAACCGCGACCGGGCAGCGCCGTCGCCCGCAATCGCGGTGTGTCACAGACACGGGCCGATATCCTGGTCTTCGTCGACGACGACATCGTCGTCGACCACGACTGGTTGCGCTGGCTCGTCGCGCCGTTCGCCTGCGACGAGGTCGGAGCGACGACCGGGTTGGTCCTCCCGCTCGAGCTCGAGACGCCGGCGCAGAAGCGGTTCGAGCTCTACGCGGGCACCTCGCTTGGTCTGAGGCGGCGGTCGTACGATCTCGAATCCAACAGCGCCCGCGAGCGCCTGCTCTATCCGTTCTGGGGGGGCATCTTCGGGGGCGGCGCGAGCATGGCGGTGAGGCGACAGGGATTCCTGGCGGGCGGCGGTTTCGACCCGGCGCTGCGCACCGGTCAGGACATCGATGCCCTCAGTGCGGCGGTGCTGCGCGGGGAGCGCCTTGTCTACGAGCCCAGATCGCTCTGCTGGCACCCGGGCCATCGTGACGACGCGGCCCTGCGTCGCCAGCTCTTTACCTACGGCGTCGGCTTCACCGCGGTCCTCACCAAGGCGGCGCTGCACGACCGGCGCTTCTGGGCCGCCGCGGCACGCTCGGTGCCGATCGCCCTGGAGTTGGGCAGAAAGCGGCGTTCCCGCCGTCGAGACGGCCGTCCGACGCTGCCGGCCGAGTTCGCCCATCTCGAGAAGCTCGGGATGCTGTGGGGACCCGTGCGCTACGCGACCGGCGCCGCCCGGTCGCGGCGCCTGGCCCTCGATCGCGTCATCACGGGCGGGTGACGCCGCCCGGGCGCGGGGCCGACCGGCGCCGGCGGCCATGCCCCTCACCGTTGTCCCGACGGTATACGCCGGATCCGAAGCCTGACCCGAGCTTCGCGAGGCCATCCGCCGGGGCACGTACGACAACACTGGTTTGGGTCGCTGCAGCGGGCGGTAAGTTGCTGTCCTCTTAGACGGACGTGCGGGCTGGAGGGGGCGTTTGTCGCGGGGGGCTTGATCGTATGCGACGCCGGTCACCGGCGTCCGCCGGACCCCCGATCCCCCGTTGTTCTGGCATCGCGCGGTGAAGAGCGCGTCGTGGAGGCGCGCAGACACGACGCACCTCGGGCCGCTGGATTGGGCCCGTCTTCAGCCGAGAGAGTTGGGTGCGGCATCTGAGGGGGGTGCCACATCGACCCGAAATACGAAAGCGGAGACGTTTCAGCCCTCCGGGGGGCCGCCCGTCCGACAGTCGTCATGCCCCCTCACACATCGGACGGCGACCCCTCGGTCATCCGGCCGGCCACAACGGGGCGTCGCCGGCGCCGCGCCGCGGCGTCGGCGACCGCGCCCCGGGTCAGCGTCGTCATCCCCGCGCTGAACGAGGCGGCCAACCTCGAGCACGTGTTGCCCGAGCTGCCCACCGGGCTCCACGAGGTCATCCTGGTCGACGGCGCCTCGACCGACGGCACCTGCGAGACGGCGCTTCGGCTGCGCCCCGACATACGCGTGATCAGGCAGACCAGACGGGGCAAGGGCAACGCTCTGGCCTGCGGCTTTGCCGCGAGCACCGGCGACATCATCGTCATGCTCGACGCCGACGGCTCGGCCGACCCGGCCGAGATCCCGCGCTTCGTCGACGCCCTGCTGGCCGGCGCCGACTTCGCCAAGGGCACACGCTTCGCCGCCGGCGGCGGCAGCGCCGACATCACGCGACTGCGCAGCCTGGGCAACCGCCTGCTGACGGACTTCGTCAACGTCACATCCCACACGAGATACAGCGACCTGTGCTACGGCTACAACGCCTTCTGGGCAGCGACTTGCTTGCCTGTGCTGGACCTCGACTGGTGCTCGCCGGCACCCGACGACGAGGGCCGTCTGTGGGGCGACGGTTTCGAGATCGAGACGCTGATCAACGTGCGCATCGCCGTCGCCGGTTTGAAGGTCATCGAGGTGCCCAGCTACGAGCGCTCGCGCCTGCACGGCGTGAGCAACCTGAACGCGACCAGCGACGGCCTGCGCGTGCTGCACACCATCCTGAGCGAACGCCGCCGGGCGGCGAGAGACCGCCGGCCGGGCGCGGCGCCGACTGCGCCCGTGTGCCCACGGCGGGTCGATCTCACCGCGGCCGCAGCGATGGCCCCGAGCCCGAGCGAGGCGGCCGCGCCGGCGGCCGCCGTGGCGAGCGTGCCCGACTCGGCGACGGCGGCGAGCGCGGCTGGCCGGTTTGCGGCCGCCGTGCCGCTCAGAGCGGTCGAGCCGGCCGCGACGGGGCGGCTGCCCTGGCGCGCGGTCGAGCGGCGCGACGCGCTGGAAGCGCGCCGCGCCGCAGCGGCGGCTTCGGCCTTGCGGAGACCGCCCGCCCAGCGTCGTACGCGAGCCGGTTAGGCGGGACCCGGAGATGGGCGCCGTCCCGGGCGGCTGGAGGGGCGTCCGGGGCGGCACCCATCCCCTCGAGGGCCGACCTGCGGCCCGGCCGCCGGTCGGCGTGCCTTCGAAGAAGCCTGCACGGACGACTCGTCGTCTGCCCACCTGAGTGGGTCGCGCTCGGCATCGGAGGTCGCAGCCGCAAACGGCCGCATCGTTGCTTTGCCGCCAAGCACGGTGTAGACAGGCGCTGCAAATCATCGGACCGCCGAGGTACTCGTAGCCGGAAGGGGAACCTCTTGAACACCGCAGCCCAGGAATCGCCCGCCGCCGCGGTACCCGGCCAGCGAGCGGACGCCGGCGCCTCGCGCCCGAACGGAGAGCTCGTCTACCGTGCCCTTGCTGTGGTAACGGTCGCTACCGCCCGCGCGGCCGACGCAGCCGAATGGATCTCCCATCGCAGCGCCCGGACCTTTGGCGGGCTTCTCATGCAGGCGTGCACGGCCGAAGAGCTGTCGCGCCTGACGACGCGCCTCTACGACGCCAGCCTCGTGCGCTACACACCCGATGCGGGGCTCCGACAATGGGAGCTCGACTGGTTCGCTGCTTACCTGCCGCCGGCGCCGGCCCGCATTTTGGTCGGCGGGGCGGGCGCAGGACGCGAGGTGGGACCGCTCCTCACTCGCGGGTACGTTGTCGATGCCTTCGACGCGGTGCCGCGATACGCCGCCGAGTGCGCGGCTCTGCCCGGCATCGGCCTCGCCCGCTGCCTCGACTTCGCCGACTTCGAGCGCCAATGGCTCGAGCCGGAGGCAGGCGGCGAAGCGAGCTTTGCCGCCGCCCCGTACGACGCGGTCGTCCTCGGCTGGTGCAGTCTCGATCACGTCCTCGTTCCCGCCGACCGCGAGCGCCTGCTCCGGGCCGCCTGTGCCGCCACTCCAAACGGCCCGGTGCTCACGAGCTTCCACGCCAGGGAGTGCGAGGGCACGGAGGCGCTGGGCACGCCGGGGCTCGCCGGGCGGTTAGGGGAGCGTCTCGGTCGCCCCCTCCGCACGGCTCGCAGACTGAGCGACCCCCCAGTCAAAGCGAGGCTCTTCTGGGGCTCCGGCTTCACCCGCTACGCCACTCGCGAGGAGATCGAGGGGCTTGCCGCTCTCGTCGGTCGCCGCGTGGTCTGGGAGACCGGCGCGCACGGACGCGCCGTGTTTCTCGCCGAGCCTCTCAACGGCTGATCGTGACGAGGCCGCCCACCGTGACGCGGCTGTTGCCCGGTGACACGGCGACCGAGAGCGACCGCCCGCGCGGCACGCGACGCGTCCTGCGCTATCCCGACCTGGCCGCGACGGTCTATCCGTACTTCGTGCCCCCGGGGCTCGCCGATGAGCTCCCGGACTTGTACGGGACCGTGTTCACGACCCTGGACTGGTTCCTGACCTGGGATGGCCGGCTGCCGACGGGGGCCTGCGTCCTGGACGATCCCCGACACGTGGTCCTGTTCTACCGCGACGGCGCCACGATCGAGGTGCTGAACAAAGTCTTCGAGATGGCGCCGGCCGACGCGGCGCGCCTGTGTCGAGCACTCTTTCGCGCGCTGCCGCTGGCATTGCGCGTTCACCTCGATGTCATGTTTCCACCCTACGAGTTGGGGCTCCCGCGCCGCCGCCTGCTGAATCACGATTACCTGATGCTCGACATGCCCGAGAGCGCCGAAGCATACGACGCGTCGCTCAGCAAGAGCACGCGGCGCAAGATCCGCCAGGGCACAAAGCGCCTGCACCGTGACTTCAGCGAACTGAGCACCGATGTCGTCGTTCCCGGGCAGGACGCCTCGCCGCTCGTGCGGCAGCTTGCCGCCTGGAAGATCGAGAATTTCGGACGCCACGGCCGTACGACGTACTGGGAGACCGAGAACGGCCGCGTCGAGCGCACGGCGGGCCTCGTCGCGCGGTGCGGCGAGGCGCGCGTGACCTCGATAGCCGGAAGAGCGGTGGCCCTTGCCCTGGTCTGCCGAGCAGGCGGCGGCGTTCTCGTGCTCGAGGTCGGATTCGACCCCGCCTACCGGTACTACGACCTCGGTTTTCTGGCGTTCTACTGGGCGCTGCGCGATGCCGTGGCCAGCGGCGCCCGCAGCGTGAACCTGCACATCGGCACGCCCGACTTCAAGGAGCGACTGGGCGCCCGGCGCGTACCGGTGACCACCGTGTCGGTGTTCCGCTCCCCGCTCGTGCGCCCGCTCTATGCCGCCGAGGGCGCACGGCTGCTCTGGGACCGACGCGGGGTCTACCTGTGGGGCGTCCGGTTTCTCGCTCGCTGGCTGGCGCGGCGGGTATGGCGGACGCCGCGATCCTCTACGAACGACCGCACGTCTCCAACGGACTGAGAGCTGCAAGGACGGCGGTGTCGCCGGCTCTCTGACAGAGAGGTCGCGCGCCACGCGCGGTCGTCGCCCGCGACGACCGCGCCCGCGTTGCCACGACCGACGACGCGAGCAGCTCAAGCGGGACCCTCAACGGCACGATGAAACTCGCGCATGCCCGTTGCCTACAAAGGCAGGTGCCTGTGCGCTCACGCCACGCCTCATCTTGCCATCCCACGGCGGTCGCCGGACGCCTGGCACGCACGTGTGTGGCCGCCGTAGCAGTCGCCGTACTCGCGGCGGTGGCCCTGGCGTTCCTCATGGCCGTCCCCGCCCGCGCCGTGGCCGGAACGGTCGAGAAGGGCGTGTCGTTCACCGGCTACTGGAACGACAGCTACACGGGAAGCGGGCCCCGCGCCGCCCTGCGGCAACTTCACGCCACCGGCGCGACCTGGGTCATGATCCTGGTGACCGTCTACCAGAACGACATCGGCTCGACGACGATCACCTGTTCGGGGGCAGCAACCCCCACCGACGCCTCGCTCGAGAGCATCATCTCCTACGCTCACAGGATCGGCCTCAAGGTGATGCTCAAGCCGCAGCTCGACCTGACCGACGACCCGTCGCACTGCCGCAGCCAGATCGGCTCAGGCTTCTCGGACGGCGACTGGGCGACCTGGTTCGCCTCGTACGACGAGACGATCACGCACTATGCCCGGCTTGCCTCGGCTGCGAAGTGCCAGCAGTTCAGCGTCGGCTGCGAGCTCGATTCGACCGTCGCTCACGTCGCGGCTTGGCGCCGGACCATCGCCGACGTCCGGGCGGTCTACCACGGCAAGCTCACCTACGCGGCCGATCCGATCTTCGTTGGCCCGCAGGTCGTCACGTGGTGGAAGGCTCTCGACCTGATCGGCATCGATGCCTACCCGACGCTGAGCACGCGGCTGCGCCCGACCGTCGCCCAGCTCCTTGCCGGCTGGCGCCCCTTCTACGCGCAGCTCGCGAAGCTGCACACGCGGTTTCACAAACCCGTGATCTTCACCGAGATCGGCGTGCGCAGTCTCGTGGGAGCGGCGCGGGCGCCTTGGGACTGGGAGTGCACGGGAGCGGTCGACCTGACCGGCCAGAGCCGCTGGTATCGGGCGGCGCTGCAGAGCTTTTCTGCCCGCGACTGGATGGCCGGCCTGTTCTTCTGGCAATGGTCGACCTACCCGACGGTCGGCGGCTCCCACGATACCGGCTACACGCCGCACAACAAGCCGGCCGCCACGATCCTGCATGCGTGGTTCGCGCATGATCTCAGGTAGCCGTCCCGGCGTGGCGACGTCGCCCTAGACTCTTCTGCCACAGCCGGTCGAGCGTGTTCGCCCGGCCTCTCCCACGGCTGGGCTCATGTCTTGCCTCAAAGCGGATACACCGGCGTTCGGCCCTTCGAAGTATCCACGCCGGGGACTCCCTGCGGACCGGAACGTATACCGGCGTGACAATCCTTCGGCAGCCTCAACGGCTCTTGCGTACGATTCTGTGGTAAGGTCCTGCGCAACTGAGTACTATCGGCAGGTCCCTCACTGCTCTTTAGCGGTTGCTCGCATTTCGTGCACCTCGTGAGCCCGAGCTGTGCGAGTCGAGTAGTTCGGAGGACCCTGTCGGCGGCCCACTTTGAGGGGGCGAAGCACGCACAGGGGGGTATGCGGTGCTCGAGGTCGACCGTCTGGGGAGCTGTGTCGCTCCCGCCGAAACCACATCCGCTCGGCCACCGGTCCGCAGAACCTGGAGGGCGGTCCCACCCCCTTCGCCGGGCAAGGCCGAGAAGGCGCGCCTTGCAGGCGCGCCCCGGATCAGCGTGGTGATCCCCACGCTGAACGAAGCCGCCAACCTCAAGCATGTGCTGCCGGAGCTGCCCGAAGGTCTCCACGAGGTCGTCCTCGTCGACGGCGGCTCGAACGACGGCACCTGTGAGGCCGCCCGCGACCTTCGCCCCGACATTCGCGTGATCTCGCAGAGCAGGAGCGGCAAGGGCAACGCTCTCGCCTGCGGTTTTGCCGCCTGCACAGGCGACATCATCGTCATGCTCGACGCCGACGGCTCCGCCGACCCCGCAGAGATCCCGAGCTTCGTCGATGCGCTGCTCGCCGGGGCCGACTTCGCCAAGGGAACACGGTTCGCCGGCAGGGGGGGAAGCGCCGACATCACCCGGCTGCGCGACCTGGGCAATCAGCTGTTGACCGGCTTTGTCAACCTCACCTGTCGCACGCGATACAGCGACTTGTGCTACGGCTACAACGCCTTCTGGGCGGCGACCTGCCTGCCGGCCCTCGGCCTCGATTGGCAGTCGCCGGTGCCGGAAACGGGCGACGGGAGGATGTTGGGCGACGGCTTCGAGATCGAGACCCTCATCAACGTGCGCATCGCCGCGGCCGGCCTCAAGGTCACCGAGGTGCCCAGCTACGAGCGCCCCCGCCTGCACGGCGTGAGCAACCTGAATGCCGCGAGCGACGGACTGCGCGTGTTGCGCACGATCCTGACGGAGCGTCGCCGCGCGGCCACGCAGACCGACGGGCGAGCGGTCTGGCGACCAGCACAGCCGAGGGTGGCCGCTCAGGACTCGGCAGCCGGTCCCGCCGTGTCGTCGCCAGCCCGCCCGAGCGACGCGGGCCATCCAACGCGGGATTCCGTGCACCAGAAGGACAGCTCGGGTCCCTACGTGAGGGAGTTGCCGGCAGGAACGGGGGACGAGGTGGGTGGAGGGCTCGCTCATCGCGTGTCGGCAAGAGTCGTTGCCGACGCGTCGGCGATCGTGTGCGCCTACACCGAGGAACGCTGGGAGAACGTCGTGGCGGCGGTAGAGTCGTTGCGCCGACAGACGGTCCCGCCGGCCGAGATCATCCTCGCGATCGACCACAACGAGAGACTCTTCGAGCGGGCTCAGTCACTGCGCGGTGTCACCACGATCCGCAATTCGAGAGCGCCCGGCGCGTCCGGCTCACGTGACTCGGCGGTCGCGGTGGCACAGCAGGCCATCGCGGCGTTTCTGGACGACGACGCCGTCGCCGATCCCGATTGGCTGGAGCATCTGCTGAGGGGCTATGCCGACCCCAACGTCGCCGGAGTCGGAGGCAGCATCGTGCCGGAATGGCCCGCCGGGCGGCCGGCGTGGTTCCCCCACGAGTTCGACTGGGTGGTCGGCTGCACGTATCGCGGTCTGCCCGAGACCACGGGGCGAGTGCGCAACCTGATCGGGGCCAACATGTCGGTGCGCCGCGATGTGCTCGAGCGCGTCGGCGGCTTCAGGGAGGGATACGGCAACGTCAAAAGTCAGGGCGGAGTAAGCTGGGCCGGTGAATCCAGGGCGTCTTCCTGCGAAGAGACCGAACTGTGCATCCGTGTGAGCCAGTCATACCCGGACCTGCGATGGGTCTACGAGCCCCGTGCGCGGGTCCACCACCAGGTCCCCCATCATCGAACCACCTGGCGCTACTTCCTCTCGAGGTCCCGCGAAGAGGGTCTGGCCAAGGCGGCCCTTGTCTCGGTCGTGGGCCGCGAGAGCGCACTGCACGCCGAGCAGTCATACACCAGGCAGATCCTGCCCGCTGGGGTCGCGAAGGGGCTGCACGACGCGGCCGTACGTCGCGACATCGACGGCATCAGGCGCGCATGCGCCATCGTCGCAGGCCTGTCGCTGACCGGCGCTGGATTTCTCGAAGGAATGGTGACCAAGGCAGCTTGAATGTCGCGCTCGTGTCACCTGGATTCGCGCCCAGGGTGGGCGGCCTGGAGACGCACGTCCTCGAACTTGCCACGCGGCTCACGCGCCGTGGCTTCTCAGTCGATGTCCTGACGCAGACCGCAGACGACTCACTGCCCGCCACGAACGCGCAGGGCGGCTTTGTCGTCAGGCGCTTCCCCCTCGTGGTTGCCCGTGACAACTACGCACTCTCTCTGGAGCTACCGCGGTACCTCGCGCGCAACCGCGCGCGCTACGATCTCATCCACGTGCATAACTACCATGCCCTCGCAGCGCTCGGTGGCGCTCTTGCCGCCGGCAACCGACCCGTGGTGTTCACCCCCCATTACCACGGTGTCGGGCACTCGCCGATGCGCAGCGCCCTTCACCGACCCTACCGCGTTGCCGGCCGCTGGCTGTTTCATCGCGCCGATCGCGTGATCTGCGTCTCTCACGCCGAGAAGGCCTTGATCGAGCGGCGTTTTCCACAGATCGGCGCTCGGATCGAGGTGATTCCCAACGGCGTCGACGTGTCAGACCTGACGGCCGCCGAGCCGTTCCAGTTGCAGGAGCAGGTCGTTCTGACCGTGGGTCGTCTGGAGAGCTACAAGAACGTCGACGCGGTCATCGGCGCCATGACCAGGCTCGATGAGTCCTTCGTGTTGCGCATCGTCGGCGAGGGCCCCGACGGCGCCCGCCTGCGCAGCCGGGCGGGCGCCTTGGGCCTGGGGCCGCGAGTCGAGCTTCTGGGCCGTCTGGACCGGGCATCGCTCTGCCGCTGGTATCGCACGGCAGCGGTCTATGTGAACCTCTCGAGCCAGGAAGCGTTCGGCATAGGCGCCCTCGAGGCGCTGGCCGGCGGAGCCGCCGTCGTGCTGTCGGATATCCCCGCTCACCTCGAGGTGGCCGAGCACTACGCCAAGGGGCGGGGCCGCGTGGTGTCCACACCGCATAGTCCCGAGCGCCTGGCCGACGCCATCGCGAGCGCCGCGCGGGATCGCGGCGAAGACACCCCCGCTGTCGTGTTACCCTCATGGGACGTCGTCGCCGACAAGACCGCCGGGCTCTATCTGTCGACGATCGAACGCACGCACCGGCGGCGACACGGGGAGGCGCCGTAGTTGTGTGACCGAGTCGTCAAGCTGATGGCCGCGCGCCGTCCCTCGTCGCCTGCGCTCCCGCTGGCGGACGCGGGCTGATGGAGGACCTCGCCTTTGCCTGCACCCACTGCGGCAAGGCCTTCCCGACCAAGGACGCGCTGACCGCCCACATCGCGCGGCGCCACCGCCGTGCCCTGCGGCGCGGCTGGGCGGCCGCCCAGCCGCTCGAGCCTCATAGAGTCGCCTGGGACCCCGTGACGATCCTGGCCTGCGCGGCCCTGGTCGCCGGAGCGGTGACGATGTCGCTCGCCTACAGCTGGGCCGCCACCCACGACTCGGGCCTGCTGCAGTACCACCTGTTCTGGGCCGGCGAGTTTCTCTTCCTCGTGCCCGCCATGGTGCGGCTCCTGAGCCGCCGTCCGAGCCGCGCGGAGCGGCTCGGCCTGCTCGTGATGGTCGGCCTGTTCAGCTACCTCCCGAAATTCCTGCGAGACCCCACGGGCCCCCTCTTCCAGGATGAGTTGATCCACTGGCATCAGGCGCAGGTCATGTTCGCCTCAGGAAAGGTGTTCGTGCCGAACCAGCTCCTCGGGATCATCGAGTACTTCCCGGGGCTGCAGCTCCTGACAGTCCAGCTTCGTCACCTCACCGGCCTGAGCACGTTCCAAGCGGGGAGCATCCTGCTGGTGCTCCTGCACGTCGTCTCGCTGGTCGGTGTCTTCGTGCTCGTCGAGCGGCTCAGCCGCTCGAGCTGGGTGGCCGGCATCGCGGCGCTCATCTACTCCATCAACCCCGCCTTCATGTTCTTCGATGCCCAGTTCTCGTACGAGTCCCTGTCGACCGTCTTCTTCATCTGGGTCCTGGCTTGCGTGGCCGGTCTGCAGACGACCCGCGAGGGGGCGAGCGAGAGGGACGCTTGGCTCGGAGTGGGCCTCGTGCTCGCCGCCGGCTGCATCGTGACGCACCACCTTGCGACCTACATCCTCGTCGGCGCCCTGATACTGATCGCCTGCGTCACCGCCGCACGCAACGCCGCGGTCCGCGTGCAGCCGCTGCAGATCAGGCTGCGGATCAGGCGCGAGAGCCGCAGGAGGCTCACCGTGACGACCGTGTTCGCGATCATGGTGTGCGCCGGCGCGGCAGCGTGGGCGGCCCTCGTGGCTACCGGCACGGTCGCCTACCTTGCTCCGAGCGTGGTCGGTGGCGTGCATCAGTTTGCCGCCTTGCTCCGCCAGGAGCAGCACTCGCGGCACCTGTTCGCGGGAAGCACGGTCCCCACCTACGAACGAGTCGCCGCGTTCGCGACTCCGGTCGCTCTCGCGATCGGCGCCCTCGGGGGTTCGCGCATCTTGTGGCGGCATCGTCGTCAAGCCCCACCGGCGTGGCTCGGACTGGGGCTCTTCGGCTTGCTCTACTTTCCCGCCCTGCCGTTCATGCTCACGGTGAGCGGCAGCGAGGGCGCTCGCCGGACGTGGGCCTACAGCTACCTCGGGCTCAGCCTGCTCATCGCGCCGTTCCTGGCCGCGACCCTCGCCGGGGCGCGCCGCGGACCACGTCGCGGGGCTCTCGTGGCCGTGATCGTGGTCGTGCTCGGAGCCGTTCTCGTGGGCAACGTCTCCATTCAGGTGGACCCCGAGTACAGGTTTCCGGGCCCGTATGTCTATGGCTCGGACACGCGCTCCATGAACGCGGAGCTTCTCGGCTTGACGACGTGGTTCCGCACGACCCAGGGGGCAAACCAGAAGGTCGTGGCCGACCGCGACGGCACGCTCGCCCTGGCGACCTTCGGCGACGCGCAGACCGCGGCCGCGTCTCCCAACTTTCCGATCTGGCAGCTCTACTTCTGGCCAGGGCTGCCGCAAGCTCGCCTCGTGGACGATCTCAGAACGTCGGGCTACCGCTACCTGGTCATCGACCGCCGCATGGCGAAGGACGTGCCCGCGATCGGCGTGTATTTCGTGCCCGACGAACCTCAGGCCGCCATGCGCACGACCCCGGTGCCTGCGGCGGCGATCGACAAATTCGAATCCCTGCCGTGGGTCACGGAGATCTACTCGAGCGACAACCTCGAGATCTATCGGTTCGACTTCGCCGACTACGCGGCGCACCCCGCTACCGCCACGCTGAGCACGCGACCGTGAGCGACGCAGCCCCCGCAAGCGCCGTGTTCGACCGGCGGCGAGCCGATCAGCTCCTGCTGCCCGCGATCGCCGCCTTCGCCCTCCCGGCGTGCACGCTCATCCCCCAGACCTACGTGCGGGCGGCCATCGTCTTCCCCGTCGCCCTTGTGCTCCCCGGCTATGCCATCCTGCTGCTCGCCTTCGGCACGGACCGGCGGCTCGACTGGGTGCCGGGGCTGTCGCTCTGCGCCTTGCTCTCGATGGCGTTCTACCCGCTGGCTGGCCTCCTGCTGGCCGCGGTCTCAGTCGCGCCCTCCGTGCAGAGCGTCGTCGGCGCGGTCGATGCGCTGGTTCTTGCGGCGCTGGGGGTCAGCATCCTGCGCATCCGGCGGCGACGGGAACCGGCCCGGGCTCCGCGATGGGTGCCCGCCTCGCCGCCTCGCAACGAGGGCGAGCAGGGCATGAGCGGCCGGCGCATGCTGGTCGCGGTCGCGGTCGCGATCGCTCTCGCCGGCCTTGGCCTGGGCTGGGCGCGTCACTTCGAGCCAAGGCCGGTGGCAACGCCCTACACCGCCTTCTACCTGACGGGAGCTTGGAGCCACGTGTCGGCGGCGCCGGCCATACGCGGCGGGGCGCGACTGAGCGTGGTCGTGGGCGTGACGAACCGCACTCATCGCCTGCAATCCTACCGCCTCACACCCCAGGTCGACGGCAGTCTGTCCTGGCCGACCCGTACCGTGACGTTGCTCCCCGGCGCTACCTGGACGGGCCCGGTACGTGGTCCGATGCCCGGCGATCCCGGTCTTCACGAGCTCGTCGTGAGGCTCACCATGACGCCCCAGGACACCCCGGTCGGTGGCCTCACCATCTGGGCGCGGACCAAGCTTCCCTCCCGATGAGCGGCGCCGCATGAGCTCGGATGCCTCATCGCCCAAGCGTCCCGGGCGTTCGGTCGTGCGTGCGCCGCGAGCCCTCCTGGCGCGAGCCCGGGCCGACTCCCTGACACGCAACAGCGTCTACATCATGACCACGACCGTCGTGAACTCGGCCATCGGCGCGGCCTTCTGGCTGGTGGCGGCGCGAACCTTCTCGACCCAGGCGGTCGGGCTGGGCGCGGCACTCATTGCCGCGATGACCCTCGCCGCGACGATCTCTACGTTCGGCACCGGCCCCACCCTGATCCAGGTCCTGCCGACGAAACAGGCCGGAGAGGACTGGTCGCGCACGTTCAACGCCTGCATGGGCGCCGCCCTCGGTGCCGCCGTCGTGGCCGCCGGGATCGCCCTCATCCTGCTGCCACTCCTGTCGCCCGGGTTCCTGGTCGTTCGCGAGAACGCCTACCAGGTCGTCATCGCCTGCGGGATCGTGTTCTGGGCCGCGGCGACGATCTTCGATTACGCCTTCGTGGCCGAGCGGGCGGCCGGCGGGATGCTGGCCCGGAACGCGACCGCCGCCGTCCTCAAGCTGGCCATCATGCTCTGCCTCGTGGCGCTCGGCGCGGAGAGCTCGCTGGGCATCGTGAGCGCGGTGACGGTCTCCACTGCCGGGGCCCTGGCCCTGGCGGCCGCCGTGCTGCTCCCGGGTCTGCGAAAAGGCTATCGTCCGCAGGTGAGGGGGGTCGCGGGCGAGGCCCGGCGGCTCCTGTCGCCGTTCGTCGGCCACTCCCTGATCACCGTCGGCGGCATCCTGCCGATGTACGCGCTGCCGCTCATCGTGACAGCGCGGCTCTCGGCCACCGACAACGCCTACTTCTACACCACCTGGATGCTCTGCAACGTCTTGTTCATGGTCTCGCCGGCCGTCGCCGGGGCGTTGTTCGCGGAGGGTTCCCACGCCGGCGAATCGCTGTACCAGAAGGCGCGATCGAGCGCGCTGTTGATCGCGGCTCTTCTCGCGGTGCCGATGGTCGTGCTGCTGCTCGGTGGCAGCTTCATCCTCGGGCTCTTCGGCTCCGCCTACGCGCAAAATTCGCACGCCCTTCTCGTCTTGCTTGCCGTGTCGGCGGTGCCCGACGCCGTCACCAACATCTACACGAGCGTCCTTCGCGTGGAACGGCGCTTCGGCGCCGCGGCGACGCTGAACATGGGCATGGGCCTGGGAGCGATCGTGCTGGCCTGGTGGCTCTTGCCACTCGTCGGCGTCGCCGGCGCCGGGCTCGCCTGGCTCTCCGTTCAGGTGGCGGGCAGCGTCGCAGTGGCGATCGATCTGCGCCTGCGCCGCGGAGTGCTAGATGGGGGCGACGGCACGCCGGCGGGCCTGAAATCTTCGTCGCCGCCCCCGGCTCTCTAGGAGACCCGCCGCCCGTGCGCATCCTTCTTCTCTCAGACTTCTACCCGCCTGTGCTGGGCGGCCTGGAGCTCCAGGTCCA
>Ga0335080_10000731_pt1 | contig 30665 bp, 28 predicted proteins | sample Lox_Sample_34_FD_206720 | JGI IMG/M metagenome (GOLD analysis project Ga0335080, IMG submission 206720) | Soil microbial communities from Loxahatchee National Wildlife Refuge, Florida, United States - Lox_Sample_3.4 | ecosystem: Environmental > Terrestrial > Soil > Wetlands | place: USA... | reverse complement strand
ACCAAATGCGCGGTATAAACATCACCGGACAAGAGCGCAGCCTTGGCGGTAAGAAGAGCGCCTTTGTCGGAATCAGGCGCAATTTTCAGAGTGTTCTTCAGATAAGGCAGCGCCTCGGCGTATTTTCCCTTTTCGACAAGTTGCTCGCCGCGGTACAAATTCTTTCCAGCCTCGAAGTATTTGCGTCCATGAGCCAACGCAAAGACGAGAAGCAGTAGCAGGCCCGCGAGGGCAAGTCTGAGCCATTGCGGATAAGGCCAATTCTGCACGAGTTCCGAGCAGGGCAGACACAGACGCGCGGGTCCCGCCGCAACGCCACCGCCTTCTCCGATGTAAGTGTTGCAGCGCGGGCAAACAGATTTATCGATGTAGCGCGTGACCGTGACGGGCTGGCCGGCATCTTTGGCGCGCTGGGCGGCAGCCTGCACGCATGTGGCACAGTAGATTTTGGAGTTTAGTTCGTAGGCTTCGTTAACGGAAAGAGAGCGGGCACACTCCGAGCAGGTAGGGGCGGGCATGGCGGCATTATGTAACGCTGGGGCATATTACAAAAGCAAATTTATGATTGCAGCATCAGTGAACAGCGGATAGCAGGGCACCAGCGATCTGGTCCGAAAGAGACTTGGTGTCGACGTCGGTCCGATTGGAAAGGATGATGATTGTGAGTTGGTCGGCCGGGAATCGTTGGATCACAGTGCGGAAGCCGATGGTGCTGCCAGTGTGCCACATGCGGGCGTGGTCGTTGTAAGGGTCAAGGAACCAGCCGAACCCGTACGAAACCGGCTTTCCGGGAGCGAGATTGTCTCCGCCGGTCTCTGCTGGCCAATGCGGTTGGGAGCCATCATTCAGCGTCACGGGCGCGAGCGCAGGCGCCATTTCCTGTGCACTCGGGAGAGTATGCCGTTGTAAAGCTTGGTCCCAGTTCGATAGATCTTCCAGGTTCGAATAAACACCGCCATCACCGAGCGTTGCGGAGGTCGAGCTTTGATCGGTCTCGACCCACTTGCCGTTCTCGAGCGAGTGGCCGAAGGCGCGGTTCGAAACGTCGTTGATTCCCTTCTGGTAGACAACGGAGTGCTGCATACCGGCGGGCGCGAAGATTCGCTTTTGTAGGAATTCGCGATAAGGCATGCCGGAAACTTTGGCGACGATCAGGCCGAGTACGACATATCCGGAATTGCTGTAAGCCCAACTTGTGCCTGGCGCGAACTTCCCGGCATTGGTTTTTTCCAGCAGTTGCAGCACTTCGGCGTCCTGAATCTGGTGTTCGGGTGACCAAATGGCGCCACCGCGAGCGTTTTCCTCGGCTTCCATTAAATCCTCGTAATCCGGCAACCCAGATGTGTGAGTGAGGAGATGGCGAACCGTGACGGTCTTTCCGTAAGGCGGAAAGTCCGGGAAAAGATCTGTCAGAGTGTCTTCGTAATGCAACTTGCCATCATGAACGAGCAGCATGATGGCCATGGCGGTGAATTGCTTGGTGAAGGAGGCGAGGCGGAAGTTGGTGTCGGAGGCATTTCTCGCTCGGGTGCGCAATTCGCGGAGGCCATAAGCCTTTTCAATTACCACGTGGCTCTGCAATTTCACCAAGACCGCCAGACCAGGCTGATCCGAGCGCGCAATTGGGGAGATAATCGAGTCGATCTGCCGCGTGATGCGCACCCGGCGTGTGGGGTTGTCGCCAGACCGCCCAGCACCCATAATTAGGGCTGAACCGAACAGGAATAACAGGCAGGTAATGATTCGCATGGCGGTCACGCCAGCGAGGATACCTCAGTTTGGCTCGTTTATCTGGGCGTAACACGTGTGAGATACTTCTGTGCCTTTTGCGGGTTAAGCCATGAAGCGCAAAGACCTGAAAGACCATGACCTTTATTTAAACCGGCACCTCCAGTGGCTGGCATTCAACCGCCGTGTGCTGGAAGAGGCGCGCGATACCAGCAATCCGCTTCTCGAGCGCGTGAAGTTCCTAGCCATCACCGCCAACAATCTGGACGAGTTTGTTGAGATTCGCGTGTCGGGCTTCCTACAAAAAATCGAGCATGGCTCGCAATCGATCAGTCCGGATGGGCACACCCCGGCCGAGGAATTGGCGTTGGTGTCCGAAGCGATGCAACGCTTCGTGAAAGACCAGTACAAGGTTTGGAACGCGGAACTTTTGCCGGCATTGGCAAAACACCAGATTCACATGCTCTCGTTCGAGCAGCTGAATACGAAGGCCGCGCAAACCGCCAAGAACTTCTACGACCGGCGCGTCTACCCGATGTTGACGCCGATCACCATCGACCCTACGCATCCGTTTCCACACGTGGTGAACAAGGCGTTGTGCATCGCATTCTTGTTAAAGCGAAGAAAGCGGCCGTCGGAGAAGCCGGTGTTCGGAGTTGTGACTGTACCGCGCGCGTTGCCGCGTATTCTGCGCATGCCCACGGAGAATGGCGGGCTGCATTTCGTTTTCTTGCAGGACCTGATCTCACGATACGCGGCAAGACTTTACCGCGGGTACGAAATTTTAGCGTCCGCGGCATTTCGCGTGACGCGCAACAGCAATCTGTATCTGGAGGAGGAAGAAACGCGCACCCTGCTGGAGGCCGTAGACGCCCAGGTGGCGCAGCGGCGAAAAGGCGAAGCGGTGCGACTGGAGATCGAAGAGGGTGCGCACCCGGAAATCGTGTCCTACCTGGTTTCCAATTGTGAGCTAGACGATTCACTGGTGTTCCGAGTGGCGGGACCCGTGAATTTGCAGCGACTGTTCAACCTGTATGATGAGACGCCGCGGCCGGATTTGAAATTCGAGCAGTTCATACCCCGACACGTACAGATTGGGCATGACGCTGACTCGGAATTTGAAGTGCTACGCCGGCAGGATGTGCTGCTGCATCATCCCTACGACTGTTACGACCCGGTGGTGCATTTCTTACAGACCGCGGCGCATGATCCGCGTGTCTTATCGATGAAGCAGACGCTGTACCGGACGAATTCGAATTCGCCAGTCGCACGTGCATTGCTTGCAGCGGCGGGAAAAAAAGAAGTGGCGGTGGTCGTAGAGCTGAAAGCCAGCTTTGATGAAGCGTCGAATATCCGTTGGGCGCGAAGCTTCGAAGATGCGGGAGTGCAAGTGTTCCACGGCCTCTCGGGCTTGAAGACCCACGCGAAACTGGCGATGATTGTGCGTCAGGACCCGGATGGAAAGATCCGGCGGTATGCGCACCTGGGAACTGGCAATTACAACCCGTCGACCGCTCGGTTCTACACAGACTTCAGCTTGTTTACGAGCGATGAGCGGATCACGGCGGCGGCCCACGACGTTTTCAACTTTCTGACTGCCAATGCCGAGAAGACGCATTACCGGCCATTGCTGGTTGCGCCCACGGACATGGCCAAGACGGTTATCAGCCTTATCGAGCGCGAGACCAAGCATGCGAAGCGGGGCCGCCCGGCACGGATCATCGCGAAGTGCAATGCGGTGGTCGATCCTCCGGTGATCCGGGCGCTCTATAAGGCATCGCAAGCCGGTGTAGAAATCGACTTGATCGTGCGGGGGCAATGCACGCTAGTGCCCGGCTTGCGCGGAATCAGCAGCCGCATCCGTGTGCGCAGTATTGTGGGGCGCTTCTTGGAACACAGTCGAATTTTCTCGTTCGAAAATGGCGGCAATCGAGAAATTTATCTCGGAAGTGCGGATTGGATGCCACGGAACCTGTACGAGCGCGTGGAATTGTTATTTCCGGTTAAGGACGAAGCACTTCGGGAACGGCTGTGCTGCGAAATCCTGCCAGCGTATTTGGAAGATACGCAGAAAGCGCGCCTTTTGGGACCAGATGGAGTGTACACTCGGGCGCGCAACGGTTTAAGCGGAAGGCGCAAAGGGTTCTCCGTTCAGGAGCATCTCATGAAAGTCGCGCATTCCAATGTCAATGGGGCAGGCAAGCACGGCGGAACACCGGCGGCACTGGCTTACTCCGAGGACGAAACGGGAAAGCCCGCGGAACTGACGGAAATGCTCGAGTCGGAAGTCCAGGATTCCTCGAATGCAACAGTATGATCTGGTGGTGATCGGGTCGGGGCCCGGCGGCCAAAGGGCCGCAATCCAAGCAGCGAAAGCCGGAAAACGAGCCGCGGTAGTAGAAAAGCTCACGATGGTGGGTGGCGTGTGCATCAATACCGGCACAATCCCGAGCAAGACGATGCGCGAAGCGGTGCTGCATCTCTCGGGCTTTTACAACCAGGCGTTCTATGGCGCGAATTACCATGTGAAAGAAAACATCACCATGAGCGATCTCAATTTTCGCGTGACGCGCGTGATTGAGAACGAGGCCGCTGTGTTGCAGGACCAGCTGAAGCGCAACGGCGTGGACCTGTATCACGGGATGGGCACTTTTACTGACGCGAATAACGTTCGCGTGGAGAACTCGACCGGTTTCAGTGAATTGCATGCGGAGTATGTAGTCATTGCGGTAGGTACGAAGCCTGCAACCAACCCGAAAGTGCCGATCAACGGAAGGAACATCGTCAATAGCGATCAGATTTTGAACATGCCAACGATTCCCAAGACGCTCATTGTGGTGGGCGGTGGCGTGATTGGAGTCGAGTACGCGTGCATGTTCTCGACGTTGGGTGTGCGCGTGATTATTGTGGAAAAACGTCCACGCCTGCTGGAATTCGCGGATGCCGAAATGGTGGAGGCGCTGAGCTATGGCATGCGCGACCGGCGAGCCACCATGCGCCTGAGTGAGGAGGTGGAAAGTGTCGAGGAGATGCCGGACGGGAAGGTAGCGGCCAACTTGGTGAGCAGAAAAAGGATCATTGCGGACGCGTTATTGTATGCGGTGGGCCGGCAGGGAAATGTGGACAAGCTGAACCTCTCCGCCGCCGGCGTGGAAGCGGACAACCGCGGCCGCATCAAGGTGGACGAAGATTTCCGAACCTCACAGAAGAATATTTTTGCGGTGGGCGATGTGATCGGGTTCCCGAGCTTGGCGTCGGTATCCATGGAGCAAGGGAGGCTGGCAGCGGCCCGGGCGTTTGGACTGCAGGTGAAATCCGACCCGGAAGGGTATCCGTACGGGATCTACACGATTCCGCAGATTTCGTTTATCGGTAAAACCGAAGAACAGTTGACCGAAGACGATGTGCCGTACGAAGTGGGTGTGGCGTACTATCGCGAGATCGCGCGAGGGCAGATTTCCGGGCACACCGAAGGAAGATTGAAGCTGCTTTTCCACCGCGAAACGTTGGATTTGTTGGGCGTGCACATCTTCGGAGAAGATGCAGCCGAGCTGCTGCATATCGGGCAGGCGGTTTTGCTGCTGAAGGGCAAAATCACGTATTTCATCCACACGGTTTTTAATTACCCGACGCTGGCGGAGTGCTATAAGGTGGCGGCGTTTAACGGATTGAACCGGCTGGGGTAGAGCAGTTTCCGGGGTTCAAGAGTCAGGCTTCTAGTATTAAAGCTGTAACTCAAAGTCGGTAATCACCTTAAAGCCAAAGGATTAGTTCCCGAAATACTTCTAGCCCGGGTTGCCGGGAGACGCGGTCTCACGCTAACATAATAAGTCTTGAGGAGGATTCACTTTAGTGTTAACGATTCGTCTAGCCAGGATTGGCAAAACCAAAAAGCCCTATTACCGCGTTGTGGTGATTGAAAGGACGCGGGCCCGTGACGGGCGGGTGCGTGAAGCGGTAGGGACGTACGACCCGCTGAAGAAGCCGGCGGAAATTAAGTTGGATTCCGAGCGCATCAAGTATTGGCTTGGCGTGGGGGCACAGCCTAGCGATACGGTGCGGAGTTTCATCAAGCAACAGAAAATCGCTTAAAAGCAGACTCCTTTTCCCATCTCTCGCTCGTAGGCTCTCAGGTTCAGGTCGCGGTGGTCAGGAGTTATCGGCGCGTCCTCTGACGGATTGGGGGAGGTTCGCGTGTAGTAGTTCAAGCGGAACGAACACGCAGGGGGCCTTATGAAGGAGCTGGTAGAGGAGATTGCAAAGGCGCTGGTCGACCATCCCGAGGGAGTGCAAGTGAAGGCTGTGGAAGGCTCCCAAGTGACCGTATTGGAATTGAGAGTTCACCCGGAAGATTTGGGCAAGGTAATCGGACGCCAGGGGCGAACGGCGAAAGCGATTCGCACCTTGCTGGGGGCGGCCGGCATGAAATTGCACAAGCGATTCACACTCGAGATTCTGGAAGATTGAAAGAAACCAACGCGCATGACTCCGGGTGGTTACTTGTGGCTCGCATTTTGCGGCCACGGGGGAACAAGGGCGAAGTTCTTGCGGAGCTGCTGACAGATTCCGCTGAACGGTTCTCGGCGTGCGAGCAAGTTTTCCTTCGAAAGAATAACGAGAAGCCAACTTCAGTGAAGCTCGAGCGGTTCTGGGCTGACCGGAACCATCCCGGGACGGGTGTGTTCCATCTCGCCGGATGCGCCAACATTGGCGACGCAGAGAAGTGGCGGGGTTACGATGTGTTGCTGCCGTTGGCCGAACGCATCACGCTTCCCGCCGGGAAATACTTCGTGACTGACCTGATCGGCTGCACGGTGTACGAGGTGGTGCAGGGAGAATCGAAACTGGCTGCCGCTCCCTGTTCGCTAGAGGTCGTTCCGCGGGTGATCGGGACGGTACGGGACGTGTTTTTTCCTGGTGAGGGTTTGGCGGGCACGCCGCTGCTTCAGGTAGAGACGAATCAAGGGGAACTCTTGGTGCCGCTTGCCGAGGATATTTGCACGCGGGTGGATGTGGCGGGGCGACGGATCGAAGTGTGCTTGCCGGAAGGATTGGGTGAGCTGAACGCGGCGAACTAGGATTGTGCCGACAGCAGCAGGGCTGCTGCGGAGCGGCTCTCTCAAGTACCATGGATCTAGTGAAAGCGGGAGCAGAGCTCCCGCACTCCAAATGCGATTTGACCTGATTACGATTTTTCCGGAGTTTTTTGCGGGGCCGCTGGATCATGGGATCGTGCGGCGCGCGAAAGAGGCCGGAATTGTACAGATTCACGTCCGAGATCTGCGCGAATTCACGAAGGACCGACACCGCACCGTGGACGACCGGCCGTTCGGCGGTGGCGAAGGCATGGTGCTGAAACCAGAGCCGTTGTTCGAGGCGGTGGAGAAGTTGCTGGGGCATAGCGTAGGGGACGCTGCCGCACCGCACAAACCTGGTGCGGGTACCGCGATCTTGTTGATGTCGGCGGCCGGGAGGCTCTTCACGCAGGAGACGGCCCGACGGTACGCGAAGCTGGAGCATGTGATCATTATTTGCGGCCGGTATGAAGGGGTGGACGAGCGGGTGGCCGAGCACCTGGCGACCCAAGAAGTCTGTGTTGGCGACTATGTATTGAGCGGGGGCGAATTGCCGGCGGCGATTGTGGTGGATGCGGTGACGCGGCTGTTGCCGGGCGCAGTGGGGAATGAAGCGTCGACGCAGAACGAATCGTTTTCAGAGTACCGCGAGGGAACCGGTCAAATCGGGCCACGATGTATCGTGCCCCTACTGGATTACCCACATTACACGCGGCCAGCGGAGTATCGGGGCTGGAAAGTGCCTGAAGTGCTGATCGGCGGGAATCACGCCGAGGTGGCCAAATGGCGTCGGGAGCAGGCGCTGGCCAAGACGCGGCGCAACCGCCCGGAGTTGGATGGAGTAAACAGCTAGGCAAAAGCGCCACAGTTTGTTTATAATTGTAGTTTGCCTTAAGAACAGCTGGCCCCGCCTGAGTGGGTCTGCAGGGAACACAGACAATGAATCCGGTAATTCAGAAGTTACATGAAGCGCAATTGCGCAAAGACCTTCCCGATTTCCGCGCGGGTGACACTGTGCGTGTAAATGTTCGCCTGCTCGAAGGCGAGGGCGAAAAGGTTAAGGAACGCATCCAGGTATTTGAGGGTGTGGTGATTTCGAAGAAAGGCCGGGCGAGTAGCGCCACGTTTACCGTGCGTCGCGTCAGCTTCGGCACGGGCGTGGAACGTATTTTTCCGCTGCACTCGCCGTCGATCGCGTCGATTGATGTGGTAGGCAAGGGCGACGTTCGCCGTTCGCGCCTCTACTACCTGCGCAACCTGAGGGGCAAGGCCGCCCGCATCAAGCGCGCCGCACGCGAAGAGGCGCCGGCAGAGACGACTACAGCGAACGCGTAAGCGTCAGCTTCAGTTAGCTTGGAATTGTTTATGGGGACAGGTAAAAATGCCTGTCCTTTTTTGTTTTGAAACGTGTGGCTTCAGCGTAGCCAAACCTCGCGGGTTTTTGTGTTTTTTGAGGCGAGATCAGCTACGGCGCTGAGTGCGGCGAATCAGGTCCTCAAGACGCTGGCCGACGTCGGTATCTTCGAGGAAATCGGATTCTTCGGCGGGGGGCGCGCCCTTCTCGACTTGGCCCAAAAACCACTCATCGTAATCAACTAACCGTTCAAGCGCGTCGCTAACGAGAGATCCCACATCCCGGCCCTGATGAGCGGCAAGACGCTCCAACTTAGTTTGAAGTTCCGGGGAAATTTTAAGGTCCATAGCACCCAGTCTAAGAGGAAAGTGGAAAGGCGTCAAAATTCGCAAACATCTCTGAAGATGAGATCCTTCCAATTTGTTTCGAACACATCGGTGTCGCCCGGGCATAGAATCAATTGCGAGTCGCAGGAGCGGAGATGAGATTGGGCGCATTGAGCATGGCAAGTGTGATGGTTGCAGGGCTGTTTTTGGGATTGCAGACGGAGTCGCTCCGAGCGCAGGAACGGGCGCTGGCGCGAACGCCCCCGATGGGGTGGAACAGTTGGGACGCGTTTGGGGAAAGCGTAAAGGAGAGCGACATCCGCGCGACCGCCGAATGGATGGCCAAAAACCTTAAGGAATACGGCTGGGAATATGTTGTCGTCGATTCGGGTTGGTACGTGAAGAATCACGCGGCCGGTTACAACGCCAAGGAGGCAGAATTCAGCCTGGATGGGTTTGGCCGCTACACGCCAGCGGCGAATACAATTCCCTCGGCCGCGGAAGGCAAGGGATTTCGGCCGCTTGCCGAGTACATACACAGCCTAGGTCTAAAATTCGGCGTGCACATTTTGCGCGGCATCCCTAAGGAGGCGGTGGAGAAAAACCTGCCCATCGAAGGGAGCAGTTTTCATGCAAAAGATGCGGCGGATACTACAGACACCTGTCCGTGGAATCCGTTCAACTATGGACTCGACACCACGAAGCCAGCGGCGCAGGCGTACTACGCCTCGTTGGCACAGCAGTTTTCGGAGTGGGGCGTGGATTATGTGAAAGTGGACTGCATTTCCAGTCACCCGTACAAGGGCGATGAGATTCGACTGTTGAGCCAGGCGTTGAAGAAAGCCAGCCGACCGATGGTGCTGAGCCTTTCGCCGGGACCGGCACCGCTGGAGAAGGCGGCAGAGCTGGCGGCGTATGCGCAGCTCTGGAGGATTTCAGACGACGAGTGGGACGTGTGGCAGAGCAGCGAGAATTTCCCGCAAGGCGTGAATAACCAATTTGAGCGATTGGCAGCCTGGGCGATTCATGCACGCCCCGGGAACTGGCCCGACGCGGACATGCTGGCAATCGGCGAACTGAGACCAGCGCCAGGGTGGGGCGAGCCGCGCACGACGCGATTGACGAAAGAGGAGCAGCGGACATTACTGACGCTGTGGGCGATTGCGCACTCACCATTGATTATCGGTGGGAATCTGCTGCAGTGCGACGACTGGACGAAATCGCTGCTGACAAACACGGCAGTGATTGCCGTCGATCAGCATTCCAAAGGCAACCATGCGGTGGCGACGACCGCGACTTCGGCGGCGTGGGTTGGTGTGTCCGATTCTGGGCCCGATTATTATGTGGCGGTCTTTAACCGAAGCGACTCGACGCAAACACTCCACTATGACTGGAAACAACTGGGAATTCCTGGTGCTGAGTGCTTCGTGCGTAACCTGTGGGAGCATCGGGATCAGGAAAATCGGCTCGGCATTGACATAACCGTGCCCGCTCACGGATCAGCGTTGTACTCGGTGAGACGGATCTCCCACGTGGTAAAATCTGACCGCCCACTAATCTCTCAATGAGCCGACTCTGCTGTTCCCGATATGAGCGAGCGGCGCGGAAGCTTGGCTGGACCCGGATTGCGGGTCTCGACGAAGCCGGGCGCGGCGCGCTGTTTGGCCCGGTTGTCGCCGCGGCGGTCATTCTCAATCCCAAACGAAGAATTGTAGGGCTCGACGATTCCAAGAAACTGCTGCCGGAACGGCGCGGGGAACTGGCGGTGCGGATCAAGGAACATGCACTCGCCTGGGCGGTGGCGGAGATGGATGCGCAACGCATTGACGCGTGGAACATCTACCAGGCCAGCCGGCAAGCGATGACTGCGGCGCTAGAGGAACTTCGCATCGTGCCCGATTATCTGCTGATTGATGCGATGAAACTGGATGTGTTGATTGAGCAGAAATCCCTGATCAAAGGCGACGCCCGGAGCGTGTCGATTGCGGCGGCCTCCATTCTGGCGAAGACCCACCGGGACATGCGCATGGAAGAGTGGGACGTGGTGTATCCAGGGTACGGCTTGGCGCAACACAAAGGCTACGCCACGCCGGAGCATCTCGAGGCACTGCGCGTGAACGGACCAACGCCACTGCACCGATATTCGTTCGCGCCCGTAAGAGAAGCGGGATGCTGGGCAGTAGGAGCCGTGCAGGAAACGCTGCCGCTGGATATCTGGCCGCGTGGGGAATAGGTTCCTTCGACAATTTGGCATTGTTCGGTCTTGTGCCAGGGCGTCCCATAAGCGGTCACTTCGCTCGAGGTGAATAGAGCGTTACAGTCCTTTCCCTCAATGTTTCAATGGCTTAGCGGATGCCGAAAGTTGGCCCCGCGCATGCGATTACCAGCCGCATGTGTACCTTGGCAACCACACAGCAACTACAACCGAACTGGACGCGAGCCTCGCTGGTGGCAGCGCTAAATGGTGATCGCGAAGCCTTTGCATCGTTGGTATCGCCGCACACGAGCGGACTCCGGCGGCTGGCGCAACGCTTGACTCGCAGCGCGGAAGACGCGGAGGACATCTGCCAGGAATCGCTCTTGAGAGCGTTCACGAAGCTGAATCAGTTCGACAGCACGAAAACGGAGCCGTACGAATTCCGGGCGTGGCTCATGAAGATCACCGCGAATTGCGCGATCGATTTTTTGCGCCGGAAGAAAGCAAGTCAGTGTGTTCCGCTGGATGAGTGGCACGAAGGCCCGACGTTGTTTCCAGAAACGAAGGCGCGGTGGGGAGAGAGCCCGGAGACGTCGTATCACCGAGAGGAGCAGTTGCGAATGGTGAGGGACGCGATCGCAGAACTACCCGCGGAACTACGACTGGTGTGCCTGTTCCGGACGATGGAAGAACAGTCGACAAAGGAAGTGGCGGCGCGATTGGGCATCTCGGCGCTGGCGGTAAGGTTGCGTTTGTTCCGTGCCCACGGGCAACTGCGAAAAGTTCTAAACCGAAGAAGCCGCGAACATCAGGGCCGCCGAATCGGAGCGATGCACGCCGAGTAGCCCAAAAGACGGTGTACGGCTATCCCGAAGCGTCATTCGCTATTTGTTCGCTGAAGGTGGCGTATCGGATACGGGATAACTGCCTGTAAACACTCCGACCCACATTCGTTGACGCACCCCAACCCACAGCGTAGCGTGAAAAAAGGATAAGTGGCGGGAGACTCAGCGCCTGCCCTGCCGCAACCAGGAGAAAGTCGCGACGGCTTTCGAGGGGAAACTGTCGCCGAGAGCGCATGGCTTATAACAAAAGTAAATTCGTCGAAGCCGCACAAAAGCTGCTGAACCAGGGGAAGGTGGCGCAGGCCATCGCGGAATATCAGCAGATTTTGAAGTACGAGCCGCGCGACCAGGTCACACTGATGACCATTGGCGAGCTGTACATCCGGCAGGGCGAGACCATCCAAGCCATTGACTACTTTGAGCGGCTTGCGCAGTTGTTCGTGTCGGACGGATTTCTCACCAAGGCGATCGCGGTCTACAAGCGCATTGCCAAGCTGGCTCCGGAAGAAGTGAGGCCGCTTGAGAAGCTCGCGGATCTCTACGTACAGCAAGGGGTGATGAGCGAGGCGCGGCCGCTGTTTTTGCAACTCGCGGAACTGCACCTGAAAAACAACAAGCAGCCGGAAGCGGTCGCGCTGCTGAAGAAATTGTTGTCCGCGGAACCGGACAATTTGAGGATTCAGATCCGGCTGGCGGATTTGTACCAGGCGATGGGCCAGTCTGGCGAAGCACTAGAGACCTACATTTCCGCGGCGCAACGGGCGCTCGCTCGAGGGGATCAGGCGGAATGCGAACGCCTCGCGGACAAGGCGCTGCAGATAAATGCAAAGAGCCTGGACGCGCTCATCGTGAAGGCTCGGTCGTATTCCACGGCAGGGAATGTAACTCAGGCAGCGGCAATTCTAGAAAAGGTGCCAGAGCTGGAAAAGGGTGGCGAACCGGCGGAGTTGCTCCTGGATTTATACCTGAAAAATGCCAAATGGGATGAAGCCACGGCCCTGGCACTGCGGATTTTCACGGCGGACGAAAAGAATTTTGGCGCCACGCAGAAGGTAACGGAAGCAATGCTGGAAGGCGGGCAAGCGGAGCGGGCAATGAGCCTGATTTCGCGGATCCGCATTCCGATGATCGATGCCGGCGAGCACGAGGGCGCGGCACACCTGCTGACGGAGCTATCCACGCGACTGCCGGAGAGGCTGGAGCCACTAGAGTGGCTGGTAGATACGTATGGGCGAACGAGTGACTCGTTCCGGTTGCCGGACGCGCTGGCGCATTTGGGAGACGCATTGGTGGCGACGGGTAAGCTGGAACGCGCCAAGGACGTATTCCAACAGCTGGTAGACCGCGAGCCCGAAAGCGATCCGGCCAAGCGGAAGCTGAACGATGTTTTGAAGAAGATGGGCCAGATTGTGCACGAAGCGGCGGCTCCGGCGGACGTAGTGGTGGTTACGGAAGATCTGCAGGCTGCGCTGCCGAAGCCGGAAGCGCCGAAGGTGCGGCCGGGGCTAATCGAACAAGCAGCTCCGGCGGAGGAAGCGCCGGCAACGGCCGCCAGCACGTCCGAGCCGGCACTCGATGAGGAGACACAGAGATTCATCACGCAATCGCTCACGGACGTCGATCTGTTCGCCAGCTACGGGCTGACGCAGAAGGCGATCGGATTGCTAGAAGCGATTTTGCGGCGCGCGCCGACACACACGCCGACGCTCGAAAAACTACTGGACTTCGTGCTGGGTGCTGGAGACGACCGCAGGACGGCGGAGCTGGCGGCGCAACTCGAGCACATTCACTCGCAGCGCGGGGACATGCGAAGCGGCGAGCGGTTTGCGGAATTGCGGCGACGGTTCCAGCGGGCAGCCGGCCTCACTGACGATGAGATCGCCGCATCGGTGGCGGCGGCGATGCCGCAACCGGTCGAGACAGTTCCGGTGATGGAAGAAGCCGCAATCGAGGAAGCGGTTGCGGCAGCACCACCGCAAGCTCCGACGACGCCCGCGGACGTTGCAGCGCCAAAGAACGTGCCCGTCTCTGCAGAGGCGTCGATACCTGAATTTGAAGTCGCGGCAGAAAAGCTGCCTGAGCTCGACGTCGTCGAGACGCCAGTAGAACCGCCAGCGGCTATGGAAGCGTCCGAGCCAGAAGAGGTCGACCTGTCGTCGGAATGGGCTACGCTTCTAGAGGAAACGAAGGAGCCGGAAGCTGCGCCAGCCGCGAATGCGCCGCAACCGGCGAGCGAACCGCAAGCAGAAGAGATCGAGTTGGCGGACCTGGAGGCCGAAGAGGAGGCGCCTGTTGCTGCTGCTCCTCGTGAAAATATTCCTCACGAGGAACTGGTGCCCGCGAGCGAAGACACCGGGCATTCGGAATTCCATGTTCCTGTCGAGGAGGTCGACCCGGAGAGCTGGGGCAGTTCCGAAGAGGAAGCGGCGGCAGCGCCGGCGGCAGCACCAAGTGAACAAAAAGAGCAACATCCAGCGGAAACGCTACTGCCCGATGAAGAATTGACCACGCTGCCGGTCCCGGAACATGCGGAAATTGCTTCCGAGCGCCCTGAGCCAGCACTGGAAGAGCCGGAAGTGGCGGTGCCGAGTAAAGCCGAGGCAGAGCCGGAATTTGAGTTGGACAATGAATTCGAGTTGGTGCTGGAGCCGGAACAGCTGGTAGCCCCGCACGAGATGCTTTCGCAGATCCCGCCGGCGAAGGAGCCACCACCGAAGCAAGAAGTTGCGGCGGCGTCGAATGGAAACATCTTCACTTCCGACCAATTCCTGAGTGACCTGGCGAAGGAGATTGACGACCTGGGGCTGGACGCGCTCACGCCGGCAAAATCCGAAGAAGCGCCCGCGCCTGCGGAACCAGTCACGGCGAAGGCAGAAACTCCCGCGATTACGGAAACTGGCCCGTTGAAAGAAGTCTTCGACGAATTCCGCGCGGAGTTGGGAGAGATGGGCGCTGAAGACGAAGATCTCGAGACGCATTACAACCTCGGGATCGCGTTCCGGGAGATGGGTTTGCTGGAAGAAGCGATCGGGGAATTCCAGAAAGTGGCGAAGGCCAATGATCGCGGGCGGGCCTTCCGGTATGCGATGCAGTGCAGCACGCTGTTAGGGCTGGCGTTCATGGAGAAAGGCCAGCCGAACATCGCAGCGATCTGGTACGAGCGCGCGCTCAACACGCCGGGGATCGATTCGGAAAGTAAACTCGCGTTGCGGTATGATTTGGGAGTGGCTCAGGAATCGGCCGGCGATTTGGAAGCCGCGCTGAAAAGCTTTTCTCAGGTCTATGCGGTCAATATCGACTACCGCGATGTGGCGGAACGGATCGCTTCCCTGCAAAAGCCGGCGCGCTGACCACCTGCTCACAATCCACCAGGGGCTGTCCCAGAAGAAATGAACCGGATTTTGCGCGCACTGACGGTGGTGCTGCTGTTCGAAATGGGCGCGCTGCTGCTGTATCTGCCATGGTCGAGTTTCTGGGAGCAAAATTACTTCCTCAGTCATTATCTGTGGTTAAGAACGATCGTGCTGCACCCTTCCATTCGCGGAATCGTGAGCGGCATCGGCGTGCTGGATATTTTTGTGGCGTTTGGGCTGTTCAATTCGCGCTCGGCGACCGTGAGTGTCCCTCCCCCAACCAACTCGTGAAGTGAAGTTGTGCTATGTAACCGACCGAAGGGCACTGGCCGGCCCGGCAGGCGAACAGATTCGTTTACTGCTGGAAACAATCGATAGAGCAGCGCGTGCGGGCGTGCATTGGATTCAGATCCGAGAGAAGGATTTGAGCGGGCGGGTGATGAGCGAATTGGTTCGCGAAGCGGTGTCGCGCGTGCCGGCAGGCTGCCGGATTATCGTGAACGATCGTTTGGACGTAGCTTGGACGACAGGTGCGGCGGGAGTGCATCTCGGGGAGCGCTCATTGCCGGTGGCTGAAGCGAAGGGATTTTTGCGCGAACGGCCAATTAGTGCTGAGTTTCTGGTTGGAGCTTCGGTCCACTCCGTGGAGGCGGCGCGGGCAGCGGAGCGTCTTGGGGCTGATTACATTGTCTTCGGGCCGGTTTATGCGACACCTTCGAAGGCCAGATTCGGCGAACCCCAAGGCATTGAGCGGCTCGCGGAAGTTTGCGAGAGAGCGCGAGTTCCGGTGATTGCCATAGGGGGAATTACAGCGGAAAGCGCGGGCGAATGCGTCCACGCAGGCGCGGCGGGGATTGCGGCGATTCGGTTGTTCCAAGAGGCAAAGGATCTGGCGGCATTGGTGCGCCAACTGCGATGCTGATTGGCAGTGAGATTTTTCAGAAAACGAAGAGCTTTGAGCCATTCGATCGCAAGAACCCCCTTCGCAAACCCCGCGAAGGATGGGGCACTCTCAAGCAATGAAGTGATTCCACGGCAGCGGATGTGAGAGTCAGCACGCCCCCCAAGAAGGGACAGAGGCCGGGTTAAGGCGGGGCGCTACGGCTCCCGGCTCGAAATCCGTTTCATGAAAAAAGGTCAGTGTTGTTGGAGACGGCGAAGGAGGCGGATCTGGCCAGCGTGATAAACGTCGTGAAAGGCCACGCCATAAATCATTTTTCGATGTTTGTCGCTGAGCGGAGATTCCAGGATCTTGCGAATGGTGTCGATCATAGCCCAGTGTTCGGTGTCGAGGATTTCCTGATCGGAGCGCCAGTCGGATTCGGATGCCTTCCCTTTTTCCGGGCGCACGAAGAAGTTGCTGCCCTTCAGAACGAATGAGCCGCGTTTGCTGCCCTCGAGACGGCGTCGGACGGCATATTTCCAGTACGCAGAATGAAGCGTCAATTCCCAGATGTTGTGGGAACCGCGGGTGGGGCGCCATGCGGCTTGCCTGGCGGTTACGCCTTTCAAGGATTGAAGAAGGTTGGGGCCATGCCAGGTTTTGCGATGATAGCCTTCATCGAGGAGAACGAAGAGGAATACATCGTCGTCCATGGGACCTCCTCGGGACTCTGGCAGTCTATCGCAGATGGCCGCGGGACTGCCTCAGAAGCCCGTCCCCACAAACTCAAGACGTTGGCGGAAGCCGTCGCTACTGCTTAACGCAGACTTCACAAACCCAAAAAAACAGGACTCGCCTTGTGCTACAGGTTGTCGTGATGCCAACCGGGATTGCCGAAGATGTAGTGGAGCTTATCGCTCCAACGCGGAGCGTTCCAGGCGTCGCGGAACATATCGATCCATTCATGAAATGCGATGCGAAGGGGATTGTACGTTTCAATATTCCTGGTGAGGCCGAAGCGGACCGGGTCGGCAGGATTTTCGGGCTCAAAGGTGCCGAAAAGTCTGTCCCAGATGATAAGCGTGCCGCCGTGGTTGCGGTCAATGTAGCGGGGATTGGAACCGTGGTGGACGCGATGGTGCGAGGGAGTGTTGAAGATAGTTTCGAGAGGGCCCATGGAGCTGACCAGTTCGGTGTGAATCCAGAACTGGTACAGCAGGCTGATGGCTTTCATGGTCATGATCATGATGGCTGGGAAACCGATTACGGGAAGCCAAAGCCAGAAAATGAAGCTCATAAAGCTGCCGGTCCAGGTCTGGCGCAGCGCCGTGGAGAGGTTATAGCGCTGCGAGGAGTGATGTACAACGTGGGAGGCCCAGAAGAAGCGGCACTCATGGCTGATGCGGTGAAACCAGTAGTAGCTGAACTCGTCGCCAAAAAAGAGCAGGCCCCACGCCCACCATTGGAAGCCGATGCGGAAGATCGCAAAGTGATTCAGGTACGTGAAAACTGAGAACTGGACAACTTTAGCGAAAAGATCGACAGCCACGTTCCCAAGGCCCATGGTGATGCTGGCGGCCGCGTCTTTAAGTCCGTAGATGTCGCGATGCATGATCGCGCCGGCAACAGCTTCGACAACCATCAAAAGGATGAAGGCAGGAATGGCGAGGTGAATCAGGTCTGGCATAACGAAGCAGGCCTACATCTTACACCGGTGGGTTAAGCGAGGTGCGTCTGCGAACTGAAGATTAGCTCAACCGGAGACTGGCGCGCGCGCCGTTTGTGATGGTAGAGGCGCTGATCGGCAAGCTCGAAGAGAGTCTGTGAATTATCCGCATCGGAAGGAAATGAAGCGATGCCCATGCTGATTCCGAGTGGTGGATGGGGAGGGACTTCACGGAGAGAAGCGGCGACGCGCTTGGCCATGTGCACGGCGGAGGATCCGTCGGAGTCCAGAAGGAGCAAAGCAAATTCGTCACCGCCGAAGCGTGCGGCCAGATCGCTGGCCCGGCAGTTGATACGAAGCGCGGCGGCGACGCGCTGAAGGGCATGATTGCCCGCGAGATGTCCCATTCGGTCGTTAATTCCCTTGAGATCATCCAAGTCAAACAGAACAAGAGCGAAACGGGAAGGCGAGCGTTCGGCTCGCAACACTTCATGCTCGAGGGCGTCGAAGAAGGCGCGGTAGTTTGCGAGTCCGGTAAGGCCGTCATGGGTGGCCTGGTAGCGAGTCTGTTCTTCTGCAGCACGCTGTTCTGTGGCATCGAAGGCCAAGCCAATGCTGCCGATGATAAAGTTTGCCGAATCGCGCAGTGGCTGAACGGTCATATCGAAAGTGCGATTTTGGCGTTGCAATTCGAATTGGGATGAAACGCCGAGAAGAGCGTCGAGATGTTGGTTGACAGGACTCGAGTCGGAACGAGAACAACGGAAATACCGGCCAATGCTGCAGCCCAGGATGCGCTTTTGACCGAAGGGGCGCAGCAGGAATGGCAAGCCCACGTGCGAAGTGATTCGCAGGTCCAGGTCAGTTGTCCAAGAGAAAGCCTGCAGGCGATTGACCAGTAATCGCAGATGAGACTCGGCTGTCAAAGGGTCGGCAAAGCCACTGAGCACGACCTTCGGTTCCTTGCCTGGATTTTTCCGCATAGCTTCGCCCGGCGTAATGACTGGATTCGAACGCTGCGGGGAGGCGCGAGCGAGAATTTAGTGAACCTGCAGGCGAGAGGTGGGGCCGGGCAGGCAAAGCAGAGAGAGGGCCGCGGCAAGAATAGCATCAATAGAGGAAGTGGAAATAGAAAAGAGAAAAATGAAGCGAAGGGGTTACTGCACCGAAGTGGAACAGTCCACTACTTTGAGCGAGCTACGGATTTATTTTGCCGTGATCGCGGCAGCAGCGTCGTTCAGAATGAGGGCAAGCCGGATACCGGCTTGGGCGATACGCTTTTGAACGACGGGGACAGCGAGTTCCTGATATTTTTCTGCGGCTGAAACATGCAAAGCCAACATCCGCTGGCCGATGTTGTTGTCGTCGGAACAAGAGTGGACGTCCAGCGGCTTCTCCATCGGAATTTTAGGAGAGAGATTTTCGTAAACGACAGATTCGGCGAGGTCGTGACTCTCCCAAGTCCAATCCTCAACTTGAATACCGGCTGCGCGCCATTTAGGGAAGTCGGAAGCGAAAGTCTGTGTGAGGAACCGGGCGTACTCGGCGGGCTCGGCACTGTCCATATCGTGCTCGAGGATCGCTACGTCCCAGACATAGTGGAGATTGAGCGGATAGGATTCACGAACGGCTTGCGGAGTACGCCAGAAGTAGTAGACCGGGACGCAACTTCCGCCTCGATCGTCGTTGGTACTGGCGTGAAGCGGCATGTGCAGGTCTCCAACAAAGTGAACGATGTAGCGAATGGCGTCGGCGCGTTTGTGAGGATCGGCGGAAGGATCTTTCAGAACGGCGAGCTGATCGGCGATCGCTTGAGTGATGCAACCACCTGGGCCACAAAATTCAGAAAGCGGCGCGCGCGCGGCACCTCGGGGGATGTCGATGTAGTGCCAAGGACCGTTCTTCGCGACGTTGCGCACATCGTCGGGCCAGGTGGAAGCGTCGGCGAGGAGGTCGTGGGCGGCATCGCTGCAGTAGCGCTTGAGGGAGGGATCGGCGGGATTTTCGGAGAGCAGCTTGTTCACGAGTTGGAGGGCTTCCGGAGTGAGGTTCAGCTCGGCGAGCAGTGCAACGGTTTGATGGCCTTTGCAGCCCCACGGACGGGCGGGAAGGGTGGTCAATAAGAAGAGTAGAAGGGCGAAGAAAGTGCGAGTCAGGCGCAAGTGCGTTGGTCTCAGGCGCTAAGCCAGCGCGCGACCGGCTTCCAGTCTTCCGTGTGGTCGCAGATCACACGCAGGGCAGCGGTGATAGGGATCCCCAAAATCAGGCCCATGCCACCCCAAACCCAGCCCCAAAAAAGAAGCGAAATGGTAATGGCGACGGCGTTGAGTTGGACCTGGCGCCCAACGAGTTGGGGCGCGATGAGATTTTGCGCGACCACGTGGATACCAGTGAGCACGAGAGCAATCAAGCCGAAATGGCTGACGGCTTTATATTTGAGGATGGCCAGGAAGAAGCCGGGCAGCCAAGCCAGCACCGCCCCGATATAGGGCACCATGTTGAAGACGCCGGAAGCTATGCCGGCAAGCACGGGATAATCGAGGCCGAGCATCAGGAAGAAAATGCTGCTGCAGGCGATGACCACCAGCGTGACCACACTCATGCCGATCAGGTAATCGCGCAAGACGTTGCGCAAATCGTCCAGCGTCTCCTTTACCTGAGTTCTGCGGCCGACGGGGAATAGTTGTAGTGTGGCATGCCAGGCCTCGCGTTTTCCCGCGAGCATGAAGAAAACGAGAAATGGAACGAAGGTACCTTCGAGGATGAGAGCATAGAGAGAGCCGATGCCGCGTAAGAAGAGTGTGTGCACAATACCAGAGTCGGCTCCTGCCGGAGGGGCGGCTTTAGGCGTATCGCCCGTGGAGGTTAGATCCGTCACACCGCCTTCGAAACCGCTGATTTTCTTTTGCACAGAACCCGTGGCGTCGCGGAGGATGCTTCGGTAACTCGGCCAATTGGCGGCGAAGTCCTGGGTGCGTACCCAAAGACCGTAACCAACCGCTCCGAGTACGCCAATAAGCAGCAAAACCATGATGAGCGCGCCAATCGTCCGCGGAACGTGCACCCGCTCAAGTAGCTCGACGGCTGGATCGAGGAAATAAGCGAGCAGGACAGAAAGCAACAGGGTGATGACGACGCCCGCAGCGTAATAGAAAAACAACAGGATGACGGCGCCAGCGAGAATGCGCAGGCTGGTGCCGGCCCCAGAGATGCGAAAGACTGTTGTTGGAGGCGTTTCTGTCGTCGACACGCTCCACCCCTGGCCATAGAAGTTAGCATACTCGGCGTTGCGGAAGAGCAACGGAGCACACGAATTACACAGGGTTAATAAAGGGGCCTGGTGCCGGTGCTCGTAGCACCGAAGAGCAATAAGGGCTGTGTTAGACTGCGGCAAGTCGCTGCGCGCCTGCAGACCAAAGATAAACTATGGCCAAGCATCTATTCGGAACAGATGGAATCCGCGGAATTCCCGGCACGCCACCTCTTGATGACCAGACATTGTATTCGGTAGGCCGCGGGTTAGCAGAATTTCTGCAAAGAGAGCACGGTGCCGCGCATGTGTTGATCGGGATGGATACGCGAGAATCCGGGCCGCACATCGCCGGGCTACTGGCCGCGGGGATACAGGCGGGAAAGGGTAGCGTAGAGTTTGCCGGGGTTATAACCACCCCTGGTATTGCGTGTCTGGTGCGACAGAACGACTATCAAGCGGGTGTGGTGATTTCCGCGTCGCACAACCCATACCACGACAATGGAGTGAAGCTGTTTTCGCACGCCGGAATGAAGTTTCCGGATGCCGAAGAAGAAATCATCGAGACCGAAATGGCGGGATTCCAGAATGCAGCCCTGCCGCCGCAGCGCCCGGCGCTGGTAGCGCAGCACCATCTTCATGTGGAATACCTGGATTTTCTAAAGAACCGTGTATTGGCAGAAGCGAAACTTTCCGGGTTCAGAATTGTGCTGGATTGTGCAAATGGTGCGGCCTACCAACTCGGTCCCGAACTGTTCCGGGCGCTCGGCGCGGATGTCGTGGCCATGGGAGTGAATCCGGACGGCCGGAACATCAATGCAGGATGCGGTTCACTGCACATGGAGGGATTACAGGAGCGGGTGGCAAAGGAGAGAGCGGATCTTGGCGTGGCGTTCGATGGCGACGCGGATCGCGCGCTGTTCGTTTGTGAAGACGCACAGATCGTGAATGGCGACGGCGTCTTGCTAGCAATGGCGCGCCACCTGAAAGCGCACCAGGCCTTGAAGGACAATCGTGTGGTGGCTACCTCGATGTCGAATCTGGGGTTGGAACGAGTGCTGGCAAGGGAAGGCATGGGGCTGGCGCGAGCCGCGGTGGGGGACCGCTACGTGCTCGAGGAACTGCTCCGATCGGGAAACAATCTCGGCGGAGAGCAGTCGGGCCACATCATTTTTATGGATGATAGTCCAGCAGGAGATGGGCTTTTGACGGCGGTCAAGGTGGCGTCGCTGGTGTCGATGAAGGGGTCGCTGAAGAAACTGGTGGAAGGCCTCAAGGATTATCCGCAAGTGATCCTGAACGTGAAGGTGAAAGAGAAGCCGCCGCTGGAATCTATTGAGAGGGTGGGGAGGGCCTTGTCCGAAGCCAAGAACGCCCTGGGCGATAACGGCCGAATCGTGGTGCGGTATTCGGGAACCGAGCCGTTGGTGCGGGTGATGGTGGAAGCGGAAGAGGCAAGTGACGTGGAGCGGTATTCCAAGTCGATTGCGGACGCGGTAAGAGCGGCAATTGGAGCATAGCAGTCCGGCATTTCTGCAAGAACGTTATTGTAAGCATTGAAAAAACAGTCTGTTGCGAGTTGCATTCGATACAGGGTTCCAAAGAATGTAGGAGAGCTGCTGGATTCTGTGAGATTTTGTAGGTTTTCAGAACGGTGCCGGTGGCTTTGGGTGGTTCACCCGAAAGTAAGTCTTTGATTTGCAACAAACTTTGTCAATTCGGCGAAGTCGGCAAATGTTGGCAAACGGCTTGCACTTCTCTATGTTAATTCATGAGATTGGCTTCCCGGGGTGGCCGGAACTTAACCTCGACTAGGTTTCCGGTTATTGGGGGGTCTGATCACTATAAAGGGGGCTTGCACCGGCCCCCTTTTTTATTTGCCTACATAGTTTCATTCCCTGGAGAACCGCAGAAAGTTCCTAAGTAGTAGGGCGGGTGTGGTCCTCCATTTCCTAGACTGGGTTCGCCTGGTTTCTGTGAAATACCTCCACCGAAGACCCGCGAGATGGCCTTCCGTGGGCACGCGGGGTGCTGCGCCCCTACAAGGGGGAACTTCCGAGGGCACTCCCCCCCTGCAACTGAAACAACGCTGCAAAAAAAGTGAGCGGCCGGTGGGGGTGCCGGCCGCTCTGGCGTGGGGGATGGAGGGACTACAAGTCGAAAGCTCAATCCTTTTTAGAAGGGGCAGGTTGTTCCACTGCGCTCGCCAGCAGAAGAACAACACACAGGAGCAAGATCGCGACGATCATCCGCCCACTCTCGAAGAACCAAACTCCCGACTACGAGAGTGATTGTGCCGAATGAGCTCGGGAGGGTCACTAGGCTGGAGGGTTCAATTCGAACGGTACTTCGTGATGGCACTTCAGTACTGGCAGGCGGGACAGGTGCATCAGCCCTTGCAGTTACAATGAGGGAGGGGTGTTCCAATTGCGCTTACCATTGCCTGCAGGGGAGTTCGACGCATATTTGTTTGATTTCGACGGAACCATCGCCGACTCGATGCCGTTGCGTTACCTGGCGTGGAGATATGCCTTGGCGGAATGGAACTGCGAATTCCCAGAAAAGCTGTTTTATGACTGGGGAGGATACCCGGCGACGCAGATTGTGGCGCTGTTGAACGAGAAACACGGGCTGCAAATGCGCGCCGAACTGGTGATGCAAAAGACGGAAAAGTTTTACCTCGGATCGCTGTCGAATTTAAAGGCCATACCCGAAGTGCTGGAGCACATCGAGATGAGTCACGGGCGAATTCCGTTAGCAGTTGTTTCTGGGGGCACGCGAAACACGATTGAAGCGTCTCTGGACGCGCTCGGATTACTCGGGAAATTTAAGGTTTTTGTCTGTGCTGGCGACTATCAGAAGGCGAAGCCCGATCCCGAGCCGTTCCTTGTGGCTGCGGCACGGCTGGGAGTGCGGCCGGAAAGCTGCCTGGTCTTTGAAGACGCGGAGTTGGGGATGGAAGCGGCGCGGGCAGCGGGCATGGCGGCGGTCAAGGTGCCGCAACCGTGGCAGCGCAACCTGGGAGAGGCCTGAGACCGAGCGACACTGGCAGGTGAGGCGGGGCTACGTTATTCTTCTAACCCTATGCATGACTTGAGCTACTTCCGTGAGCATTTGAATGAGTTTGCCGAGATGGCGCGCCGGCGGAACACCACGCTGGACCTGGACGGATTCCGCGCTCTGGACAAAGAGCGGCGTGAACTGATCACCGCGAACGAGCAGCGCAAAGCTCAGCGCAACAAGGCGAGCGACGAAATTGCGCGGCGGAAGAAGGAAAAGCAGAACGCGGATGCATTAATTACGGAGATGAAGCAGGTTTCCGAGTTAATCAAACAGAGCGACGTGCGCATCGACGAGCTGGACGCGAAACAGCGCGATCTACTGCTGGTAATTCCCAATATTCCGCATAAGAGCGTGCCTTATGGGACCGGTGCGGACGGTAACCAGGAAGTGCGGCGGTGGGGCGTTGGGCCAAAATTCGAGTTTCAGCCAAAGCCGCATTGGGAAGTGGGAGAGAAGGCGGGAATCCTGGACCTGGAAGCGGCCGCAAGGATCACTGGTGCGAGATTCGCGGTTTATAAGGGCTGGGGAGCGCGGCTGGAACGGGCATTGGCGAATTTTTTCCTCGACGTGCACACGCGAGAGCATGGGTACACCGAGATTTTGCCGCCTTTCGTGGTGAACACGGCTTCGTTGATGGGCGCGGGGCAATTGCCGAAGTTCGCTGCGGATCTATTCAAGCTGCAGGACACGGATTTCTGGCTAACGCCCACGTCCGAAGTGGAATTACACAATCTCTATCGCGACCAGACGTTGGCGGAAGATCAACTTCCGATTCACGTGACCGCGTGGACGGCGTGTTTCCGGTCGGAAGCGGGAGCGGCGGGGAAAGATACGCGCGGGATTCTCCGGCAGCACCAGTTTCAGAAGGTGGAGCTGTTCAAGTTCACGCATCCGGACAAGAGTTACGAAGAGCATGAGGCGCTGGTGCGGAACGCGGAAACGATTCTCCAGAAGCTTGGATTGCATTATCGGACCATCCTGCTATGCACGGGTGACATGGGATTCGCGTCTGCCAAGACTTACGATTTGGAAGTGTGGCTGCCGTCGAGCAACGAGTTCCGCGAGATTTCGTCTTGCTCGAACTGCGAAGCATTTCAGGCGCGGCGCGCGGGGATCCGCTTCAAGCCGAAGGGCGGCGGCAAGAGCGATTTTGTACACACCCTAAATGGCTCCGGACTGGCCGTTGGACGGACGTGGATCGCGGTGGTGGAGAACTACCAGCAAGCCGATGGATCCATCGTAATTCCTGAAGTTCTGCGGCCGTATATGGGGATCGACCGGATTCCGGCTGCTTAGATTGAAGAAGCAAAAACCAACGCAGAGGTCGCGGAGTTCCACAAAGATCGCGGAGAGGCGCGCGGCTTGTTGAGTCAGGGTGCTTCGGGCTTCACTGTGGTGGCTGATAGATCTGGATCAGGTTGCCGCAGGTGTCGGAGAAGACCGCTAGCGTCACGGGGCCGGAGCGGGCGGGTTCGCGGGTGAAAGTCACGCCTAGCGCTTTCAGGCGCTTGTATTCCTGCTCGACATCATCAACTTCGAAGGCGGCGATTGGGATGCTCTGCGAAAACATGGCTTCCTGAAACGCCTTTGCGGCAGGATTGACGTTGGGCTCGAGGGAAAGCTGGACTTGTTTGGGTTCTTGGGTGGAAGACACCGTAATCCACTTGTACTTACCTGCCGGGAACTCCATTTTCTTCTCGAAACCAAGCACGCCCGTATAGAACTTCAATGCTTTGTCTTGATCATCGACCATTACACTCATGAGTTTCAGTTTCAAGGTGCTCTCCTGAAAGCTGACGCATTTTACTCATGGCGGGCTGGCTACGCTTCTCGAAAATTGCGAAAGGCGGAAGCCGGTAGAGCTTCCATCAAGCTAAGGCAACCTGGATAGAGGGCTCCGGGGACGAATGCTGGCACTTGAACAAGGACACGTGCATGGCGCTGGTACGATGAGGGGGAAACACCGACGCGACGGGAGAATAGAGTGCTGAAGCTACCCAAACTGGCGAAGCCAACCTCCATGCAGACTTCGGTCACGGAATGTTGGCCGCGGGCGAGGAGAAGTTTAGCGTGATGCAAGCGCGAATCAACTCGGAGACGATGCGGGGTGGTGCCAAACAAGGCCTCGAACTGGCGGATGAAATGAAATGGAGAGATGCCAACCTGCCGCGCGACTTCCGGAATTGAGACGTTCTGGTCACGTATCTCGACTAAGAGGTTGCGAGCATCGCACAAGCGGCGGAAGAGATCACGGGTCAGGAGCACGGCAGAAGATAACCATAACAGATAGCCGAGGCCCCGGGGGCACGGGTAGCGCTCTCTAGCGCGGCCTAGGAAATAAGAGCAGTAAAATCAGCGCCTTACATAAAACGAAGTGCTGCTTAACCCGCTGGTGCATGCAACACGGACCGGCGCGCAAACTACTGAATTCACAGCTTTTCGTTTGACTCCCCATTAAGGCCTGCATACACTCGGCTCAACGCTGCGTGCCAGTGTTTTCATCTGAATGGCGGGCAGATATGATTTCGCAATGACATTTATTGTCCGGTTGTTGCGGTTTTTATTCTGGGTGCTAGTGCTCTCCTGGGTGGTGCGGTTTCTGGGAAGGCTGGTGAGCCAGATGGGCAGAGGTGTTTCGACGTCGAGGCCGTACGTGGATGTGCCGAATGACGCGGTAACAAAGAAACTCGTGCGCGACCCTGTATGCGGCATGCACCTCTCGGAAGGGCTTGCGCTACCGTTGAGGCAAGGAAGCGAGACGGTTTATTTCTGCTCGGCGGAATGCCGCGAAAAGTATCTCGACGGCGGAAAGAGATTTGCCGCGAACGCATGATTCGCGGTTTACGGACAACAGACGGATTTTTGCAACACCCAGTTGAGACAAGTCCAGCGTAGAGGAAAGGACCGAAGCGAATGGCCACGGTCGCGAAACCCCCAGTCCCGAGCCGCACCACCCCCGGCGTTCCACCGATTGTTCCGCGGATTGCGCCGAGGGAAGAGTTGAACCCATTCCGAATCGCGCAAATTCAGTTTGATATGGCGGCGGAGATGCTGAAGCTGGATCCGGGCTTGCGACAGGTGCTGCGAACCCCGAAACGCGTGCTGGAAGTGTCGCTGCCCACGAAGATGGACAACGGACAAGTGAAAGTGCTGACGGGATTCCGGGTGCAGCACAACATTGCGCGAGGGCCGGGTAAGGGCGGGATCCGCTTCCACCCAAATGTGACTTTGGACGAAGTGAAAGCGCTGGCCGCGTGGATGACCTGGAAGACCGCGCTGGTGAATGTGCCATTCGGTGGCGCGAAGGGTGGGGTGATTTGCGACCCGAAGCGCATGTCGAAGGGCGAGTTGGAGCGCCTCACGCGGCGATTTGCGAGCGAGATTTTGCCGCTCATCGGGCCGGATCAGGATATTCCCGCGCCGGATGTGTATACGGATGCACAAACGATGGCGTGGATCATGGATACGTATTCGATGATGCGCGGGCACACAGTTCCTGGTGTGGTGACGGGCAAACCGATTTCAGTAGGCGGTTCGCTGGGGCGGGCGGAGGCGACGGCGCAGGGACTGGTGTTTGTGGTGGAAGAGGCGTGCAAGCTGAAGAAAATTCCGCTGCGCGGCGCGACGGTAGCGATTCAGGGATTCGGGAATGCAGGGGCCACGGCGGCGCGGCTGCTATTTGATAAGAAGGCGAAGATCGTAGCGTTAAGCGACACGCGGGGCGGGGTAACGAATTCGCGCGGCATCGATCCTATCAAGGCGATCCGGTACAAGGAACGGTCCGGCACCGTGGTGGGAATGCCAGGCGCTACGCGGATTTCGAATGACGACTTGCTGACGATGAAGTGCGACATTTTGATTCCAGCGGCGCTGGAGAACGTGATCACTTTGCAGAATGCCGAGTCGGTGAAAGCCCGGATCGTGGCGGAAGCGGCGAATGGGCCTACCACGCCGCATGCGGACGAGATACTTGCGCGGCGTGGAATCACGGTGCTGCCGGATATCCTGGCGAATGCCGGCGGGGTGACGGTCAGCTACTTCGAGTGGGTGCAGAATCAGGAAGGGCTGCTGTGGGATTCGGAAGAAGTCACCGCGCGGCTGCAGAAGATCATCGTACGAGCATTCCACGACATGATCGATGCGATGCGGCGGTACCACGTACCGCCACGAGCTGCAGCGATGACCGTGGCGGTCGGGCGAGTGGCGGAAGCGACGTTGGTGCGTGGGCTCTTTCCGTAATACGGCACTTTTTTCGGCTGCGCGAATAATTCCCGACTAAAGACGCACACCGGTTCCGAGGCGGCGATCATCCGCGGGACCTACAGGGTTTTCTGTCAAATTTCACTTGCGCACAAAAATGAGTGCGCGTACATTCGCAGTTGCCGGGCGTTTTTCAGCGCGAAGGGGAAGAAAACGTCGCGCCAGTGAAAAACGTGTCCGGCTATTTTGTTCGAGGAACGAGGCAAAACAGGCGAAATGAGCCATCTTCACACGCAGGGGATTAGCGTGCCGCCAATTCTCCTGACGATAGCGGGATTCGATCCGAGTTGCGGCGCGGGAGTGGTTGCAGATTTGAAAACCTTCGCGGCGCATGGGTGCTACGGAATCGCGGCAATTACCTCGATGACGGTGCAGAACACGCAAGGAGTCGAGGCCGTGCACAACACGCCAAGCGCGGAGCTTCGGGAACAGCTGGAAATTTTGGCGAAGGACAGCGATATCGCGGCGGTAAAGATTGGAATGCTGGGAAACCGGGGAAACGCCGTGGTGGTAGGTGAATTTCTGGACGCGCACAAGTTTCCGGTAGTGGTACACGATCCGGTAATGAAGTCGTCGAGCAATTCGGAGCTTTTGGACAATGCGGGAGTGAAGTATCTGAGCACGGAGCTGTTGAAACGGTGCATGGTGATCACTCCGAATGTGCCGGAAGCGGAAATTCTGGCGGGAATGACGATCAATACCGTCGCGGACATGGAAGAAGCGGCGCGGAAAATTGGTGAACTGGGCGCGAAAGCTGTGATCGTCAAGGGCGGCCACATGGACCGCGCGGTGGACGTGGTGTTCGACGGGAAAGAGATCCATCAACTGAGCGGGGACAAAGTGAAACTGGAGAATACCCACGGGACCGGGTGCACGTTTGCGTCGGCGATTACGGCGCAACTCGCCGCCGGACGCGGCCTGGTGGAAGCGGCGACACTGGCCAAGGCGTATGTGGTCAAAGCGATTGAGAAATCCTATCCGGTCGGAAAAGGACGTGTACCGCTGGACCATTTCTACCGGATGAAGATTGAGCCGCTGGCGCGCGGGACGCACGCATTGCCAAATCATGGCGTGCATCCGGCGGCGGAGCCTGCAGCTCACTAAAGAGTCCGCAGTGTTTGGTCTCAGAGCGAAGCTTGAAACGCACTTACGATCGACCCACCCACGGGAGGGGAAAACTCTAACTGCCCGCCAAGGCAAGGAGGGACGTGCAGAAAATCTTTCGATGTGAGAAGTGCCAGCGCGGAATGAGAGTGGTAGGGGCGATCGGGCTGGCAAAGGAAGTTATAAGAACGGTGCTATGCCCCTACTGCAAGACAAAGAACAAAGTGTCATGGCCGCGAGGCGATCCGTTCCGAGTACAGCGAATCGCGACGCGATAAACAAAATCGAATCACCACCCGCCACCACCACCTCCTCCCCCACCGCCTCCCGAACCACCGCTCCCTCCCCCACCCCCGGATCCTGGCGCTGAAGCGGAAGATGAAATGGCGGAAGTCAGGGAGCTGCCGAAGGAAGAGGCGAAGCCTGCTCCGGTGAAGCTATTCCAGCCATTACCGTTGCCGGAATAGAAGCTCGGGGTATAAGCGGTTGCGCCGTTGCCGCCGGGAACTGTGCCGGCCGCGGCGAGGACGCCGGAGAATTTCTCGGCCCAATTCTGTTCCACATCGAGAGCAAGCGCGTAGGGAAGAAACTTCTCGAAGGTGGCGGGGGACTGCTGGGGAGTGGCTGCGCGATTCAGACGGTCGCCGTCGACCGCGCCGAGGAACATTTTAAACCCTTCGACTTGGTCCATGAGGCGGCGGCCGGCGAATGTCGGCGCTTTGAGAAGATGGAAGAAGACGCCGTGGAGAAGACAAGCGAGGACGAGAAAGATGACCAGGGCCGGGGAAGTCGTCTTGAGGAGAAATGCGAAGCCCATCACTTCACCGAGCAGGAACGGAATGGAGAAGCAGGTGAGAAAGATGGCCTGTCCGTAGCTGCCAATCCCAGCCAGAGCGCCTTGGGAAGTGGGATGGACGGCGTTCTGCCAAGCTTTGTAGACGGCGAAAGCCAGTGCCGAGACGCCGAGAGTCCAGAAGGTGAGCCAGAAACAGATAAAAATCCCGCCGGCGGTTTGCGGGACGCCCATGGTGAGCAGGTAGACCAAAATAAGCGCGACCGAAAAAATAAGCGGGACGATCATGTATTGCGAGTTGGTGATGAAATAAATCTTTTGCTCGGCGGCGGCGAGCCACTTTTTGAGCGCCTTGATGGAAGCGGCGATGGTTTCGTGGTTTTCGTTATGGAGCCAGATCTGGTTGCGGCCGTTGAACAGGAGGTTGGCGATTTCCTTCTCGTCTGGAGAGAGCACGCGGTTGTCCTTGCCGGTGGTGTAGAGCGTGTAGGAGCCAGCTTGCTGCTTGATGATCAGAAACCCGCGGACAGCCATGTCGAGAATGGCGGCGGCGAAGGTTTTATTGTCGAAAGACATGCGCATGAGATAGCGCATCCCGGCGGGAGAGAGATTCTGCGGGGGCTCGTAGAGGGCCATGATGACGCCTTTTTCGGGATCGCGCCCGACGGCAGACCAGGCAATGAAGTAGTAGAGGATTAAAGCGAGGAGGCCGCCAGCCAGAAGGAACACCCCGGCGTTGTCGTGCAGGAAGAATTCGATTTTCTGATT
>Ga0335080_10000730_pt1 | contig 30743 bp, 29 predicted proteins | sample Lox_Sample_34_FD_206720 | JGI IMG/M metagenome (GOLD analysis project Ga0335080, IMG submission 206720) | Soil microbial communities from Loxahatchee National Wildlife Refuge, Florida, United States - Lox_Sample_3.4 | ecosystem: Environmental > Terrestrial > Soil > Wetlands | place: USA... | reverse complement strand
TGAGCATCACACGACGATTCTGAGCCGCATCAAGATCATGAGCGAGCTCGACATCGCCGAGCGCCGGGTTCCGCAGGACGGTCGCTTCCGGGTGCGCTACAAGGGCCGCCTCATCGACTTCCGCGTTTCGATCATGCCCACGGTGCATGGCGAGAATGCCGTGCTTCGCGTGCTCGACAAGGAATCGATGAGCGAGAAGTTCCGCCACCTCACGCTGGATGTGGTGGGATTCGCCGAAGAAGATCTCCGCCGGTTCCGTCGCTACATCCGCGAGCCCTACGGCATGGTGCTGGTTACGGGGCCCACAGGCTCCGGCAAAACCACGACGCTCTATGCCGCGCTGAACGAAATCAAGAGCGACGAAGACAAAATCATCACCATCGAAGACCCGGTCGAGTACCAGATCCGAGGCATCACCCAGATTCCGGTCAACGAGAAAAAGGGGCTGACGTTTGCCCGCGGCCTCCGCTCGATCCTGCGTCACGACCCGGACAAGATTCTGGTCGGCGAGATTCGCGACCAGGAGACCGCACAGATCGCGATTAACTCCGCGCTTACCGGACACCTGGTGTTCACCACCGTCCACGCGAACAACGTGGTCGACGTACTGGGACGCTTTCTCAACATGGGTGTCGAGGCTTATAACTTTGTCTCCGCCCTCAACTGCATCCTGGCGCAGCGTCTTGTCCGGACGGTTTGCGAGCATTGCGTACGCACTGTGACCTATCCCGACGAGGTATTGATCGCCAGCGGGATGGACCCGGCAGAATGGCGTGGTTTTGGTTTCCGCGAAGGCACGGGTTGCATCGAATGCGGAGGAACCGGGTATCGCGGACGTACTGCGATCCACGAGCTTTTGGACTTGACCGACCCTATCCGTGAGCTGATTCTTGAGAAGAAGCCGACTTCAGAGATTCGCAAGCTGGCTCAGCGTGAAGGCATGAGCTTTCTGCGTGAGTCAGCATTGGACCGTGTTCGTCGCGGATTAACCACGCTCAAGGAAATCAATAAGGTCACGTTTATCGAGGCGTCGCGATAGTGAGTCCCATTCTCAGCAGATCGAAAGCGACCGCGCACTATGCCGGGCGTCCGCCCGCCGCTATTGAACTCACGCCCGAAGGAGTGATCGCCGGCTCCTTGCCGGGAAAGAGCGAGGCGCCCGTCTTTTCTTTTGAACCTCTGCGGCCGGGAGTACTGATCCCGGGCATCAGCGAGATGAACATGACCTCGCCGGAGGCCGTTTCTCTCGCCATCCGCAATGCGCTTGCGACTGTCTACCCGAGCACCAGGTCTGTCACGGTAGTAATTCCCGATACCGCAGTGAGGGTGTTCGTACTGGACTTCGATTCGATTCCCGCGCGCGCCTCTGAAGCGATTCCGGTCCTGCGATTCCGGCTGCGCAAAATGGTGCCTTTCGACGTCGAACATGCAGGCCTGAGTTACCAGGTGCTTTCGGAAAGCAAGACCGAAGCGCGCGTACTGGTCGCGGTCCTGCCCAGCAACATCCTCGACGAATACGAGACTGTGGTTCGCGGAGCCGGCTACGAACCAGGCGCCGTGATGCCCTCGGCCCTTGCAGCCCTTGCCACTCTCGAGTCGGATGAACCCCTTCTCGCTGCGTGCCTCAGCAAGGTTGCAATCACCACTTCGATTACGCGCGGTGACGATCTGCTCCTCTACCGCACGCTCGATCTGCCCGAGGATCCACAAGAGCGCCTTCTCGAAGTCCAACGAAGCGTCGCAGTGGCTGCCGCTTATTATGAGGACAAGGTTTCGGTGCTGCCAAAAGAACTTTACTTTGCGGGGAACGGCACAGCCGCTGAATTTGAGCATTGGTTCGGCGTCTCAGAGCTGAAGATCATTGACCTGGCACCTCGGCCCGCGACCGGGGCCGCAACGATCCTCGCAAACATGAGCATCGCTGGACTCACCGGGGCGTTGGCGGGAGTGATATAGCGTGCGCATAGCCATCAATCTCGCTTCACGGCCATTTGCTGATATCGCACCGGCGCTCAAGAACCTGCGAATTGCGATGGGCGCTCTTGCGCTCGTGGCAGTTGTCTTTCTTGTTGGCCTCCATTTCGTTCACGATAAGGCCGAGTCGGCGCGCGCCCGCGAACACTCGCTCGACGGAAAGATCGCACAAATTCGCCAGGAACAGCAGAAGTACCAGGCCATGATGCGCCAGCCTGACAACGCCCGCACCTTACAACAGGCCGAGAACCTCAACCGTTTTTTCGATGAGAAATCTTTCTCCTGGACTCTCACGATGGAGGATCTGGAAACGGTTTTGCCGGCGGGAGTGCAGGTGACAACTCTGGAGCCCACGGTAAAAGAAGGCCAGATCACCGTACACCTCCGCGTGATTGGGCCACGTGATCGCGACGTGGAACTGGTGGAGAATCTTGAACACTCGCGGCACTTCCTTATGCCGCGCATTGTCGGTGAAAGTGCCGAATCCGCGGGAGGACCCAACCAGCGGCCTGAGCCAGTGAGCGCTTCCGATCGCGTCGACTTTGATGTACTCGCCGATTATGCTCCCGGCACTGCACAAGAGCGCAAGCTGGCGAAGGAGATAGCCGCGGAAAGACATCGGAGCGAGGAGACTGGAAGCGAACCAGCGTCTTCAGCCCCGCATCGGCCTCCTTATACGGGCATGGCGAGGCCGCACGCGCCCGAGCAGCCCTATCGAGGAGGAACGCCGCGATGACACCACAAAAAGCCGTCACCGCCCGCGAACGCCTGGCGTCTCCCCTCACCTGGCATTACATTGGGGTAACGGTCCTGAGCGTGATCGTGCTGGGGCTGGCAATTCGCCTCGGACTGGACTGGTCGGCAACGAGTTCCAGTTCAACCGACGCCCTGGCAAACAGGCAAATCGAACTCAAAACTCTCGAGGTGCAAACAGCTCCCCTGCGGGGACTGGATCAGCGTGTGGTTGAATCTCGCAAGCAAATCCAGGAGTTCTATGCACAGCGCATTCCGGCTAACTACTCGTCGATCGCCGTGCAGGTTGGGGAGCTTGAGGTCAAATCGGGTGTGCGTCTCTCGGGCATGCAATACACCCAGGGCGCCACGACAGGCGACCTCACCGAGATATCGCTGGATGCACGCATCAGCGGCGAGTACCAGCAGATCATGCGTTTCGTGAATGGGCTGGAACGCAGCAAGACGTTCTTTATCATTCGTGCCATGGCCTTCACGGGCCAGCAGGGTGGCCTGGTAAATCTTCGCTTGCGTGTTTCCACATGGCTCCGCCCGTCGGACGTGCCGAGTGGCCTCCCGCCCACACCTGCCGAACCACCCGCCGGCGCAGCTCCGGCAAACCAGGAGGGCGAATAGGATGGCTATCGCTCTCGGAACTGAGAACAAGCGCCAGGTCTATACGGTCATCGGACTCGCCGCGGTAATCGTTCTTGCCGGCGGATATGAACTTTATAACTACCTGGGATCGCCATCGACGCCTTCCGTCGCGCCCTCTGTATCGGTAGCTCCGGCACGCCGGACCGCCGGCGCGGGAAGTGCCCCCGCAGCCAACGCCGCCGCAGGCCCGCAGGCTCAGCGCGTGGCTTCCAGCAACATCGACCCGACGCTGCATTTCGACAAGCTGGCACAAAGCGAAGACGTGGCTTACGCGGGCACTGGCCGCAACATTTTCTCGGCGGAATCCGCGCCCGTGGCAATTCCGGAGCCGGTGAAGGGCCCGAGGCCTCAGCAGGCGGTGGTCACGGTACCCGAGCCACCGCGTCCGCCCTCGATCGATCTCAAGTACTTCGGCTATTCGCAAAGTGCGGACAAGTCCATGCGGGCGTACCTCGTGCGTGGTGAAGACATCTTCCTGGCGCGTCCGGGCGATATTGTCGATCACCGTTACAAGGTGGATTCGATTATGCCCGGGGCCGTGCAGATTACCGATCTGGGCTATAACAACACCCAGACCGTGCCACTGTCAGCGAACTAGCTTGCAGTTTCTTTTATGAAGCAGACTTCCCCAATTCGCGGCAAACTCCCTTCCGAAGAGGGGTACATTCTCGTGGCCGTCGTCTTCATGATGGCCATCCTGATCCTGTCGCTTGCTGTGGCAATTCCCAAGGTTCGCGAAGACATCCAGCGAGATCGCGACGAGGAGACGATGCAGCGCGGCAAGCAGTACATCCGTGCGATTCAGCTCTATTACAGGAAATTCCACGCCTATCCTCCCAACCTCGATGCATTGACGAAGACCAACGACATTCGCTTCCTGCGCAAGAAGTACGTCGATCCCACGACGGGAAAGGAAGACTGGAAGCCAATCATGTGGGGACAGAACAAGACTCCGATGGCCATGGGGTTCTTCGGCCAGCCGCTGGCGGCCGCAACCGGAGGAGGAATTGGCCCGAGTGGAAACAACCTGACCGGCACCGGATCGTCAACCGCCGGCAGCAGTCTCTTTAATCCGGGATCGTCGGTCGGGAGCTCGGCAACTGGAACCACCGGAACTACGGATCAGGGCGGCGCTGGAGCTCTGGCTGGTGGAACCGGCGGAACCGATGCGAGCGGAACCCAGGGCGGCGGCACAGGATCTCCCGGTTCGACGGGCACGAGCTCAGCCATCGGCTCATCCAGCAACCCTGCAGGCTCCGGGCAGACCTTCGGCGGTGGAGGCATTATCGGCTTCTCACCCCAGAGTCCGAAGCAGTCGATCCTTGTTTACAAGAAGAAGAATCACTACAACGAGTGGGAGTTCCTCTACAGCTTCCTCACGGATCAGCAACAACAAATGACCGGCGGCAACACTGGCTTGGTTGGGCAGCCTGCGAGCTCCACCACAACTCCGATCGGCGGGGGCACAAATTCCACCGCGCCGACAACACCCACGGGTCCCCCTTCGCCGACCGCGCCGCAGCAGTAGATCTTTTCCCGCAGACACATCAAAGCCCATCCATTCGGATGGGCTTTGTCGTCTTGGTCAGCTACGATCCCGTGTTACGGCCTACTCAGCGCCCTTCTCGCGCGAAATTGTCGTTCCCAATCAGCCCTTAGACGCTGAAGGAGGATCCGCAACCGCAGGTGCTCTTCACCTGAGGATTCTCGAATTTGAAGCCTGCGGCCTCAAGGGTCTCCACGTAATCGACCGTGCAGCCATTGAGATACATCAAGGAAGTGGCATCAACAAAAACTTTCAGATCATCAAACTTGAAGACCTTGTCCATCATGCCAGCCTGGTTCTCAAAGGCCATTGAATATTGGAAGCCCGAGCAGCCACCGCCTACAACTCCGATGCGCAGACCGGCAGGAAGCGGGTCCTGCGTGGCCATAATCTCGCGCACCTTGGCAATGGCCGTAGGGGACAGCGTGAGAGGGGCCTTCTTTTCGGTTTCTTGCGCTGGTGTCGTTGTCGTAGTTGCCATGATTTCTCCTTGATGATTTTATCGCGTTAATGCTACTGTACTGCCCTGTCCGGATGGCTTCAAGGCAATTCCCCAGCTTTAGATGCCCTCGAGGCCCGGATAGTCGCGAGAATCGCCCCGCGAGACCGTCTGGTCGAGATAGTCGTAAGCCGAGCCACCTTGAAGATTTCCCGCCTTGGCGCGAAGCGCGAACGCTTGAAAAACCGTGGAAATTACCTGTGATTGATGTCACGAAAGTACGTACTCTTTCGGGGCTATGATTTCAGCCGTAAACCACTGGTAGTACGCGGCGGCGTCATACGACGACGCAATAAGTGGGGATAATTCGCTGGAGGTAACGCAATGACTTTTCTTCCGATCATGTTATCCGTCTGGGGCCTGACCATCCTGATCATGGCGGCGATGCTTCTATACCGGTCCCGTCTCACCAAGGACGAAGAGGACCAGCTTTTCCTGGACGACTCATTCAGCCAGGAGAAAGCTGCGCAGGCTGCAATTGCCGCCAAAGCCGCCAAGGTGGCGCCGATGGTCAAGGGCTCTGAAATCGTCGCAGCACTCGCAACCCTGTTCGTGATCGGGTACTTCGTGCTCGACATGATCAACCAGTTCAAATAAACGGAATTTGCCCTCTCCCTCACGAACGGCGAACGGCAGCCGATTGGCTGCCGTTTGCTTTAGAGGCTGCCCTTCCGCTTTATTCCACTTCCTGCCTGGCCTTATAGCCGTCGCGCGCGATGATCTCGTATTTGAGAGGCTTGTGCTTTTCGTCCTGGATCCGTAGCGGCTTGCCCTCGTCATCGACCAGTTCGACGCGCAGTTTGCGATAGGTCCCGTCCTGCTTTGCGTTTGAAGGATGATAGACCAGCTGGTATTTTGAGCGGATCGCCTTGTTGATGTCTCCGAAGATCTCCGGCATCTCGCCCACAAAACGGGGCTCGAACCACATGCCGCCTGTCATCTTGGCGAACGTCTTCATCTCATTGTCTGCCTGCAGATAGTCGATATCACGCATCTGCTGGCCAACTCCCGGGCCGCCTTCGGTCTGAGCGCGCAAGTTGCCGCCCGTTGAGATTGCGAAGATGGTGATATCCGGGGTGTTCTTGACCTTCTGGTAGATCTTGTCGAGAGTGATCTTCGAGAACGTGTCGCGGCCGGAAGCGAGCAGAATGATGTATTTGTGCCCTTCGATACGGCTGAGCCGGTCTTCGGCCTCATACAGTGCGTCGAAGAGGTTCTTTTCGCTGAATCCAGGGATCACAAGCGATTGGATTGCATTGAGCAGCTGATTCTTATCCTGCGTAAAGTCCAGCCAGATCTGCGTGCGCATATCGAATGTCATAAGCGCGACGTAGTCCTGCGGCCGCAATTGCCGTGCAAATTCCCATGCGGCGTTCCGCATATCCTGAAGGAAGTAATAGTTGTAATAGTTAAAGGACGAGGAGAACTCGCACAGAAGCAGCGCGGTGATCGGCGCTTCGACTCGTTTGAAGCCCGAGATCTTCTGCTCGACCCCGTTCTCATAGATCTTGAAGTTCGATGGTTTGAGGCCGGGAACGAACTGCCCGGTCTTCTCCAGCAGGACTCCTACATCGACCGAGACTTCGGGAACGTCAACTCGCAGCGTGTAGTCGCCGGCGCCTTCGGGATTTTTGAATTTCGGCTGCGCCGGAGCCGGCGGCGGGGCGTCGTCGGGTTTTTCTTTCTTTTTGGGAAGAGCAATCGCCCCGTTATCCCCGCCGGGCCCTCCGGCGTCGGGAGAGGCCTGATCGGGAGGCGGCTGGGTGGGTTGTTGCGAGGGCTGCTGTTGCGGCTGGGTTTGCGGCGTACTTTGGGCTACCGCCGCCGGCGCCCATGCCAGCACAGCAAGCAAGGAAATCGTCGACAATTGGCAACCAAAGACGACGTTCAGGCGAATCGTTGACATACGACCTCTTTTGTTCACAGCATAGGGATAGCCCAAAGGAATCGGCAAGTGACGCAATCGATTAGCTGCACTTCGGCAGAAACAACCTTCAACCCTGGGCGTCCAAACCTTATCGAGTGACGAAAACGGAATTGGCGATGAACCCTCCCGCCGCAATCCGACTCCGGTTTAATCTTATAGACGTGAATTCTTGCGGCAAGGAAGTTCTTCGGTACCGAATGCTGGCGATACCCCTGGTGGCGTTCTCGCTCCTCGTACCCGCCCGGGCTCAAAACGATAGCGCTGGGCCTCCGCCCTCCGGGGGAGGGTTCTATCCCCTGAGCCAGGTTCACCGCGGACAGATGGCAACAGCCTGGACCGTCTTTACCGGAACCAAGCCGGAACCCATGCAGGTTGAAATTCTTGGGGTGCTTCGCGGTGCTCGCGGTCCGGGACAGGACATGATCCTTGCCCAGCTTCATGGCGCCAAGCCCGAGTATACCGGCGTGGTGGCGGGGATGAGCGGCAGCCCCGTTTACATCGGAGACAAGCTTCTCGGTTCCCTTTCCTATCGCATTGGCCAGTTTGCCAGGGATCCTATAGCAGGCATCACTCCGATTGCCCAGATGCTCGAGGTGAAGGAGATGCCTCTGAACACCGAATGGACCTCCACGGCACGCCCGGATTCTCGAGCCGGCCAGGGCGACGGTGGCAGCCTGGATGCGGCCAGCGGCAGCTTGCCCGCGGGCAACATGAATTTTCAGGCAATGGAGACGCCCATCGTGATGAGCGGATTCCATCCCGCGGCGATCCGGCTGTGGCAGAGGGAGATGGCCGGTACGGGGCTCGATGTTGTTGCTGCGGGCGGCGGAAGCGGTTCTTCGAAGTCTGGCGCGGACGGCTCCTTTGACACGATTTCGCGCGTGGCGATTGCCAGCGTCGTTCCCGGTTCGGCAGTCAGCGCGCAGCTTGTTCGCGGCGATCTTGAAGTCTCTGCGACCTGCACCGTCACTTACGTGGATCCGAAGCAGCTGCTTGCCTGCGGGCATCCCATTCTGCAGGCGGGCGCTGTCTCGCTTCCCATGACAACAGCCGAGGTGGTGGAAACGCTGGCGTCACCCCTCAACGCCTTCAAGATCATCAACACGGGAGATCCAATCGGCTCTTTCAACGAGGATCGTGACTCCGCCATTCGCGGCGCTCTTGGGGTCAAGCCACACATGATCCCGGTGCATATCACGGTGCACGGTGAGGGCGCCGACCGCAAACTCAACATCGAGGTCGTTGATCTGCCTTCTCTTACCCCGCAGGCCGTCCTGGTTTCGCTCTATGACGCCCTGCTTGAAAACAACCAGAGCAGCCTGGAGACCAGCTATCACGTTACGGGCAGCGTGAATATCGAGGGTTATCCGCCGTCTCCGCTCGACCTGTGGGCGCCGGCGGGCGACCAGGGCTCAGCACAACTCTCCGCCGCGATGCAGACCGACCAGAGCTTTGCCTTGCTGTACGCCAATGGCGCACGACAGGGAGCGATCAAGGACGTCCGGCTCGAGGTCGAATCCATTCCACGCCGTGCGCAGGTCGAGTTAGAAACAGCACGCATCGATACCGGGAACATCGTTCACGCCGGGGATCCGGTGGTCGTGGAGGCTACCGTGCGTTCGTGGCAACAGCCGGCAAGAAACATCCGCATCCCCATCCGACTGCCGCAGGGAATCGCTCCCGGCAATGTGCGCCTGCTCGTCTCTGACGCGGGCACGCTTGACCGTGCGCTGAATCCTCCTCGCATTACACAACGCAACGTCGACTTTGAGACGGCCCTGGCCCAGGCGCGCAATCAACATCCTGCCGATCGCATTTTCGTGAGCCTGTTGATACCCGACGCCCAGGCCGGCATCAGCGGACAGACTCTGGCTGCGTTGCCTCTGTCCGTTGCCAATGCCCTCGAACCCCTGCGCACGGCCCAGGACGTTACGCTCAACGGGGAGTCAGCCATGGTGGCAGGCGAAGCGCCTGCGGGTGGAATGTTGAGCGGATTCCAGATTCTCAACCTGCACATCGAGCCGGGTGGCGGTTTAAACTAAACTGAATCTGCATTGCATTCGGGAATTTGTCGCGCTTTTGCGGCCAGCACCTTCGGCCTTCTGCGACCCCAGTGAGGACCGCGTTACGACCATGGCTCAGATCCAAGGATTAGCAGCTCACGCAGCGGGCGCCGAACTCTTGACTTTTCGCTATGACCCGGGAGAGTTGGCCGTGCAGGAAGTTGAGATCGGCATCACCCATTGCGGCATTTGTCATAGCGATCTTCATCTGATTTCGAATGACTGGGGCATCAGCCAGTACCCCTTCATCCCCGGGCACGAAATCATTGGCATCGTCACAGCAATTGGTTCCCAGGTACGCTCGCTCAAAGTCGGCGAGCGCGTTGGATTGGGCTGGCAATCGAACTCCTGCGGACAGTGCGAGTGGTGTACCCGGGGTCTCGAAAACCTGTGCCCTTATCAGGAAGCTACCTGCGTGCATCGCCATGGAGGCTATGCCAGCCACGTCCGCGCCAATGCCCGGTTCGTCGTACGAATTCCTGACGCACTGCCCAGCGAACAGGCTGCTCCGCTGCTCTGTGGCGGAATTACCGTCTACAACCCTCTGCGCGACCATGGCGTGAACCCAACCTCGCGTGTCGGCGTTGTCGGCATCGGCGGACTTGGTCATATCGCAATCCAATTTGCCAGGGTTTTCGGCGCTGAAGTCGTCGCATTTTCGACGTCAACAGCCAAAGAAGAAGAGGCCCGCTCGCTTGGCGCGCACCACTTCATCAATTCCCGCGAATCGAAGGCCATGAAAGAGGTCTCCGGGACTCTGGACTTCATCCTGAATACCGCCAACGCCGACCAGGATTGGAACGTGTACATCCATTCGCTTCGTCCCACGGGAACTCTTTGCTTCGTGGGTGTCCCGCCTTCGCCTGTATCGGTGCAAGCGTTTCCGCTGATCGCCGGAATTCGGACCATCACCGGTAGCCCTATCGGCAGTCCATGCCGTATTCGAGAGATGTTCGATGTGGCCGCCCGCCACGGGGTTAAAGCAACCACCGAACCCTTCTCCATGACAAGAGCCAACGAGGCCATCGATAAGGTAAAGAAGAACAAGGTGCGCTACAGGGCCGTGCTTACGAACTGATTCCCTAACGCATCTGCTCAAGCGGAATGGGCGCCGGCGAGGGCACCCATGGTTTTTGCGCGGAGTCGGATTGTTGTCGGTTCTATTTTGCTTCGACCGGCGCGGGCCTGCGCGGTTTCAACCCCTCGGATACACGCTGCAGCAGATCCTGCGGATGGAGCGGCTTGTTGAGCAGAGTGAATGTGTGGCCTTCTGCGCGCGCGGTCGCCAGCAGATCGGCGGTCGAAGCCTGCCCGGAGAACAGGATGATTTTGCATTCGGGGAAGATGCGCCGAACCGTGATGGCAAGTTCAATGCCCGTCATGCCGGGCAAAACCACGTCCGTAATCAGCATTTCCGGTGGATTCAGAAGCGCAATTTCCAGCGCGCTGTCTCCGTCGTATACCGGTACGCCCTTGTAGCCGCTTCGGGAGAGAATCTCCGCAAGCGTATCGGCAATTACGCTCTCGTCGTCAACAACCAGGACAACTGGCCGGTGCCCTCTGGACTGATTTTCCTTCAAATGCGCCGGGACTTCCTTGAGCGGAACAGTGGGGAACGTCTTGTTCTTGCTCACGTATATTCACCTCTCGCATCACCCTAACAGCTTTCCCTTTGTACGTGGAGCCTCTTTCACCCTACGCTCTAAATGCTTAAGAACTCGTTTCATACAACCCTATGGATTCTCTCTTCGATCTTTCCCAATACCTTTGGCATACTTTTTGTCACGTTTGGCATCTGATTATGAGTACGATTTCTTTACGGCAATTTAGCTATACGAGTAACAATCTCCACCATGCAGGAGGGAGAAACCGGAGATGGCCGCGAATTCAGAATCCGATGCCTTGAGATACCAATCGATCATGCAGAGCGATGTACCTAAAGGAAGAGATGGAAAGCACAAGCGGATCGTTACGGAGATCCTCAGCGACATCGAACAACTGGAAACCGACCGCGCGCTCAAGATTCCGCTGACAGCATTGCCGGACAGTAAAGAGAACATCCGCTCTGCTTTGAACCGTGCGACGCGACAGAGGGGCATGGAAATCGCAACATCCAGCGACGCCGAGTTTCTCTATATCTGGAAGGCCCGCAAGGCAGTTTCCTGAACCTGGTCCGAAAGTCTCAATGGTCCCTGATCAAAGCAAGTCGATACGTATGGACAAATGGCTGTGGGCAGCGCGCTTCTTCAAGACGCGCTCCCTGGCGGCCAAGGCCTGCGATCTCGGCCGTATTCGGTCCAATGAGATCGAAGCAAAGCCTGCACGCGATGTGCACGTCGGAGACATGCTGCGCGTGAGAAACGAAGGCGGCGAGTTTCACATCGAAGTCCTGGCCATCAGCGACATCCGGGGACCGGCAACGGTTGCACATTCTCTCTATCGAGAGACAGAGGAAAGCCAGGAACGCCGTCAGCGTGAGGCTGCCGAGCGCAAGGCAATGCAGCAGTACGCTCCGTTGCCCGAGCGCCGTCCTTCGAAGCGTGACCGGCGCCGTATTATCCAGTTCCGCGGCGGGGGCTAGTCTCTATTCCCTGTTCCCTCTTCTCCCCTTCCCTGACCGTTCGGCTGCCTTTAGTAAACTCAAGCACAGAATGTTTTCGACTTCCCGCTTATTCTTCGCGTTTTCGTTGGCCGGTTGCGCGGTCCAACTGGCAATGTTTGCGGCCCAGCCGATGCGCGCGCAGGGCACTCACCTCTGGATCCAATCGCGAATCGAGGATTTCGAGAAGGGCACCCCGGAAGGCGTGGCCATCGGCAGCAACGGCGAATTGCGCGAAGGCCCGGGACTGACCGACATGCTGACCACGCCATCGACGTTCGTCTGGTCCGTGACGGTGGGGAAGGACGGCACACCTTTTGTCGGCACAGGTTCGCCGGCAACTGTCCTTCGCAGAAGCGAACAAAAAGACGGCAAACCCTTCACGATTTTCGAATCGCGCGATGTGAGCGTTCAGGTGCTGCGCACGGGACCCGATGGCTCGCTCTACGCAGCTACTGTTCCCAGCGGCAAGGTCTACAAACTCGATCCAAATGCGAGCACGAAGCAGGACGATGCCAGCGCAAAGCTCATATTCGATGCAGCCAAAGCGGATAACGGGGCTGCCGGCAATGATGGATCAGATGCAAAGGCCGATCACGCATCGAAGTCGCACTACATCTGGGACATGACCTTCGACGACGCAGGCAGGCTCTACATCGCTACGGGCGGCCCGGGCACGATTTATCGCGTCAACCCTGCGAGCCCCGATGCAAAACCCGAGCTCTTCTTCAAAAGCGATGAGCAGCACATTCGTGCGCTTGCGTGGGATGCAAAAGGCAACCTGATCGCGGGATCCGATGGCTCCGGCCTTTTGTATCGCATCAGCCCGCAAGGCAAAGGCTACGTGCTTTTCGAGGCTCCGCGCCGCGAAATCACTTCGGTTACCGTTGCAAAGGACGGAACGATCTTCGCCGCCAGCGTTGGCGACAAGAGCCATAATCCCCTGCCGCCGCTGCCGGTCCAGGGTGTGGGTACAATCACGTTCACAATTGTGCAGCCCAGTTCACTCCAGGCTGCAAACGCCAGTTCGTCTGCTCCCGAGGGGACCGAGATCTACGCGATTGCCCAGGATCAGGCTCCGCGGAAGATCTGGTCGAGCAAAGACGACATTGTCTACGCGCTCGATGCGCTTCCCGATGGCATCCTCGCCATCAGCGGCAATCGTGGCCACATCTTCCGCATCCAGAAAAACGGCGACTATGACGACATCGCGCATCTCGAGGCACAACAGGGCTTGAGTCTTGCGAATGTCCGTGGCAGTGCAGGCGACGCGGTCCTCATCGGCACCGGTAATACCGGCAAGCTCTACTCGCTCGGCAAATCGAGCAGGCACGAATATGCAAGCGACGTGCTCGACGCGGACGCTTACGCACGCTTTGGACGTGTCGAAGTCGATCCCGATTCGGCGAGCTTCGAGATCCTCACCCGCACCGGCAACGTCGAACAGCCTGCGCGCGGGCACGGAGACTGGGGATGGTCCGATTGGCAGCCGCTGAAAGATGGCTCCGTGCAGTCGCCAGCCGGACGCTTCCTACAGTGGAAGGCCGTGTTTGCTTCTGGCGGCAAGCTTGGCGGCGTGGGCGTGAACTATCTGCCCGTGAATGCCGCGCCGGAGGTCGAGGACCTCGTGGTTGCTCCGGGAGCTCGTCTCAATCCCCAGGTCTCAAACCCCAGCCAGCAGACTGTCAACATCAGCTTCCCCTCCACGAATCAGCCGGCTGTTGTCCCGGTCGATGCAGGCGCCAATGCGGCTCCGTTACAGGCAATCAAGGACCGCACAGCGGTAACCGTTCGCTGGGCAGCCCATGATGACAACGGCGACGATCTGGTTTACTCGATTTATCTGCGCGGCGATGGCGAAAACGACTGGCATCTGCTGAAGGACGGCATTACCGACAAGGCCAACAGCTTCGACGCCGCCTTAATTCCGGACGGGGGCTATCGGATCAAAGTCGTCGCATCCGATGCACCCTCGCACACTCCCGGAGAAGCACTCACCGATTCGCGCGAGAGCGACCGGTTCGAGATCGACACAACGCCTCCGGTCGTAAGCGCATTACACGCTGAAATGGCGCTGGCCAAGTGCGCGCAGGCCCCATGTAACGGTCCTGTGCGCGTCACCTTCGATGCCGAAGACGCCGCTTCGCCGATTGCGCACGCGGAGTATGCGCTCGACGCCGGCACGTGGCAATACATCGATCCCGTGGGGCAGCTTTCCGACTCCAAACACGAACATTACGATTTCGAGATTCCCGCCAAGGCTCTCACCGGCAAGACGGGCGAACACCTGATTACTGTGCGCGTCTACGACAGGCACGAGAACGTCGGCGTAGCCAAAACTGTGTTCGGCGCGCCGTCGACAAAGTAAGAAGCAGGCACGATGCGATTTGAGCTTTTTGTGGCGGCTCGTTACCTGAAAGCCAAACGGCGGCAAGCTGTTGTTGGCGTGGTTACAGCCATCTCCATTGCCGGAGTTACCGCAGGAGTTGCCGCGCTGATCATCGCACTCGCCATCACCAACGGTATGCGCCGCGACATGCAGGATCGCCTCATCGATTCCAGCGCTCACGTGCAGCTAATGCGCACCAATCAGAACGAAGGTATACGTGACTGGCAGCCTCTTCTCGCGAGACTCTCGAAAATACCCCACGTAGTCGCCGCGGCTCCTGAACTTGACGAGCAGGTGGTGGTTGCGCACGGCGCGCGCGAAGGCTACGCGCTCATCGAAGGCATCATCCCCGAATACGAGAAAAACGTCAGCAAAATTCTGGCGAGCGCCCCACCTTCAGCAGTGCAGGCGCTTGAGCCATCAAACGAACCGGCCGACTCCTCCGGTGCAAGCGTTCCTCCTGTCGTACTCGGAAGGGATTTGGCCGACTCCGTCGGAGCCACGGACGGCGACACTGTAAAACTGATCAGCCCTCAGGGTGAACTGACCCCGCTCGGCATGGTGCCTCAAATCATTCCTTTCCATCTTGCCGGCACGTTCCACACCGGTTTCTACCAGTACGACTTCGCCTGGGGCTATATCCGGTTGGCCGATGCGCAGCGCCTCTATGATGAGCCCGATCTCATCACCGTGATCAGCTTCCGCGTCGACAACCTCAACAATGCTGCCCAAATCGCCAAAGAGATCGAGGCCGCCGCCGGTCCTGGATTCCAGACGACGAACTGGATGGAGCAGAACAAGGAACTCTACCGAGCGCTGCTGCTCGAGCAGATCGTCACCTTCATCGTGATTACCCTCATCGTTGTCGTCGCTGCGCTCAATATTCTCATCGCGCTCACCATGATGGTGATGGAAAAGACCCGCGACATCGCCGTACTGATGAGCTTCGGAGTAGACCCGTCTCAGATCCGCCGCATCTTCCTGTTTCAAGGCCTTCTGATCAGCCTCGTCGGAACGGCGCTCGGTCTGCTTCTTGGGTACCTCGGGGCGTGGATCGGCAGCCGGTACCACATCCACCTCTCGTCTGACGTCTATGCATTGGACACCCTTCCCTTCGCGCCGCGCATCATCCACGGCGTCGTCGTGTCCATCGTCTCCATCGGTGTCTCAGTGCTTGCCACGCTTTACCCATCCACTGCTGCTGCGCGAATCCGTCCCGCCGAAGCCCTCCGCTACGAATAACCGCTTCACCGCCTCACAGGTGTAGCGTCGCGAATGCCCCACGTAGGAGCCAGCGAAGAAAACCATTCCGCGTTGTTGCCGCGAATCGTTATAGTGCCAACATCGGTTTCCCCCGCGAGAGGTCAGAGATGCTCCAAGGCACCTGGAAGGTTGCAGCCTTCGCAACAGTGGCGAGCGCGTTGGCATGGGCCCAAGGCCAGACGATCAAGAGCTCCCCCGACACAGCAGCAGTTGGTTCACAAATTCAGCTGGGCGATAGCATCGTGCCACTCTACGGTCCGTGGAGGTTCACCGTGGGAGACTCGCCGACCGACGCTGCTACCGGCAAGCCCCTCTGGGCAGAGCCTGGCTTTGATGACGCAGGCTGGGAAACCGTCGATCTCCAGCCGAAGGATGGTGCACTCGATCCGGTGTCGGGCCTCTCCGGATACGTTCCCGGCTGGACAGCCAGGGGCCACGCCGGGTACTGGGGCTATGCCTGGTATCGCATCCGGGTGAAGGTTGAATCGAAGCCCGGCGCGAAGCTCGCGCTGCTGGGTCCTGCCAACGTGGACGATGCCTACCAGGCATTCAACGACGGAGACCTTCTGGGCAGCTTTGGCACGTTTCGCTCTCACCGGCCGATTGTGTACTTCACCCAACCGATGATGTTTCCCATCGAGCAAAATGCGGCCCAGAGCCAGGGCAGCGCAACGAAGGTGCTTGCCTTCCGTTTCTGGATGGAGCCCAATACCCTGATCGGAAACCCGGAGTCGGGCGGCATTCATTCCGCACCACAGCTTGGCGAAGCGGGCGCAGTGGCGGCGCGCAACCAGGTGCAGTGGGATGAGCTGATTCGTTCGTATGCGCTTTCTCTGATTCTTGCGGCGCTTTTCACCCTGCTGGGTATCGTAGCGCTCAGTCTCAGGCTTTTCGACAAAACCGACAAAGTTTACCTGTGGATCGGGGGTCTGTTGTTGACTCTCGCTTTGCGCGGATATCTGACAGCCATTGGATCATGGACTCAGTGGATTCCGGCATTGGCGCTTGTGGTCATAGATGATGTGCTTTTGTTTCCCGTGATCTACACCGGGTGGGTGATGGTGTGGCGTGTGTGGTTCAGGCTGCACAAGCCCGCGTGGGTCCCGCGTATGCTTCCGGTTCTTGTTGTGCTCCTTATGGTCTCCGGCGGCATCGGGCACAATGTCTTTTTCACCGTCGTCTCGCAGCCAGTCGCCCAGATCTTCGGTGAGATCGACGTGGCCGTACGGGTACTTCTTGTCCTGATGATCCTGGGAAGCGTCATCCAGGGGATTATCGAATATGGGCTCGACGGCTGGCTTCCGCTTCCCGCGGTCCTATTTGCCTGCATCGCGACATTCCGAAGCGAACTTACACAGCTCAACATCCCGACGAACTTTCGCATGTTTGGCATTGAAGTCACTCTCGCGCAGATTGCAGACCTCCTGCTCGTCGCAGCTCTGTCCATTCTTCTTTTGCGACGCCTGCTGGTCAGCGTAAAGACACAGCGCCAGATGGCACTGGACGTGAAGCAGGCGCAGGAGGTGCAGCAGGTCATCCTCCCTGAGTCCCGGACGAGCCTGCGGGGGCTGGTGGTGGAGAGCGAGTACCGACCCGCGCGTGAAGTCGGCGGCGACTTCTTCCAGGTGCTGCCGGACCCTGCCGACGGGAGCCTTCTTATCGTCGCCGGGGATGTTGCCGGCAAGGGTTTGAAGGCAGGGATGCTCGTGGCGCTGCTGGTAGGTGCCATTCGCAGCACGGCCGAGCTCAATACCGATCCCGAGTTCATGCTTCAGGCGTTGAATCGCAGACTCATCGGACGCGGCGACGCGCAGGCGACTTGCCTTGCAGTCAGAATTGAGGCTGACGGAGGCGCGACGATTATAAACGCCGGTCATGTCACTCCGTATCTGAACGGCGAGCCAATCAAAATGGAAGGCGCGTTGCCGCTTGGCGTGATGGAAGAGGCGGAGTTCAGCACGACCCAGTTCAAGCTGAATCAGCACGACCGTCTCATGCTGATGTCCGATGGCATCGTTGAGGCGACGAATGTCGACGGCAAATTGTTCGGCTTCGAGCGTGTGCACGAGTTGGTGCAGACCGCCGCGACTGCCGCCGAGGTTGCCACGGCCGCGCAGGGATTCGGCCAGGAAGATGACATCAGTGTGATCTCGGTTACGCGCGTCGAGGCTCTCACTCCGGCGCTGGTATAAGGTGGGCCGGTCAGCCTGTCCTCCCGATGCTATTCTTCGCTGTGGCTTCACTGCGGTAACCGAAAGAGAACGGTCGCGATGTCAGAATTCACGAAACTCGCCGGCGGCTTTGCATTTACTGAGTGCCCTCGGTGGCGGAACGGTCGCCTATATTTTTCTGATCAGCACGGGTACAAAGTGTTTGGCACCGACATGAATGGAGCTGTCGAAACCCTTGCTGAAATTCCGCAGCGGCCTTCCGGTCTCGGCTTCCTGCCAGATGGCCAGCTGCTGATTGTGTCGATGCTCGACCGCAGAATTCTGCGCCTCGAGGCTGGTGGTTCACTCGCGCTGCACGCTGACCTCGCATCGGTCGCCACCGGCGATGTCAACGATATGCTCGTGGATCAGCAGGGTCGCGCGTGGGTAGGCAACTTTGGCTTCGATCTGCACGGTGGCGCGCACGCACGCACTGCAACGATCATCTGCGTTGAGCCAGACGGCTCGGTCCATGTGGCCGCGGAGGGTCTCGGATTTCCTAACGGCATGGTGCTAACACCCGACGGACGTACCCTGATCGTTGCCGAAACCTTGATGAATCGGCTGAGCGCCTTCGATGTGGCTGACGGCAAGCTGGGCGAGCGCCGCACATGGGCGGCGTTTGGCGATGCTCCTAAGTCCATCAATGTCGATGAAATCGTGGCCAGTGCGGACGTTGTTCCCGATGGCATCTGCCTGGATGTCGAAGGCGCTGTGTGGGTCGCCGACCTGACCCACAACCGGTTGATCCGCGTGGCTGAAGGCGGACGTATTCTTGATGAGCTCACTACACCGATGCCTCCGTTCGCCTGCATGCTCGGCGGTGACGACGGCCGAACGCTGTTTGCCTGCATCGCGCCTACTTTTCATGAAGCAGAGGTCAAGAAGCTCATGAACTCGTCCATCCTGACAACGAGAGTGGATGTGCCGCACGCGGGACTGCCGTAGCGGATTATCGTGGCAGGCCGCCCACTTTCCCTACGAAGACGCGCACGGTCACGCCCCCCACTTTGCGCCCATCTGCGCTAGCGCTCCACGTGAGTTCCTCCCATCCCTCATTGCCCGAGTTCCGGGCCGTGATCTTTGCAGTCAACGGATAGCACTCCCCTGCCCTGACCGAATAGCGCTTGAACTGCGTGTTGTCACCCCAACCTGAAGGCAGCGTCGCGCTCACGTCCACCATTGCATTGTTCGCCGAGTCGTTGCATGCCTGGAGTGGAATGTTCAGTCGCTCGCCGTAATCCGCTGCCATCTCCGGAACAGGGATGAGGCCTGCAATCCGATCGAGGTCGTGGGCCTGCCAAAACAGCGAATAGAACCGCCAGGGATCGCCAATTTCAAATTCCAGCTCTTTCTCCTGCGCTGGCTCGTACCCTCGAACTCGCCTGAACGCCACACCGTTCGGCTTCACGCCCTCAAATACATCTGCGGTGACCAAGCCGCCGACAAGCGACTTCCCGAAAATCAGCCGTACAGGGTACTCGAAATGCTCGAAGTTCTTCGCTTGCATCGCATCGACGCCGAGCTGCCCTTCCTGTGTCATGTAGCAGGTCTGCTCATCGGCTTCAATCTGCGCGTACGAAATGTGCCGCGCAGGCGAGATTGCCTTCATGTCGTAGCTGGGCCCGGTTCCATCGCCCAGGTTCTTTCGGTAATGCGACAGCTCTCCCGTGTCATACCAGTACGGGGTGAAGACCTCAAAGGCATCGGAGAAGAAGTACAGCTTCTGCGGCTGCCAAGGCAGCAATCCTTCCGTCAGGTTCGCCATCCCCGTCCGGTCCTTCGCGGGCGACAACTGCTCGGGAAACTTCGTCTCGTCTCCCGCCGCATCAAATGCCTCGATGGCCACCACCCCCGATGCCTGGTGGTCGGCATGATTTTCGCCTGCCACCGGAACCGGCAACCACGTCAGCACCACGTTCGGTCTTGTAATTCGCACCAGCCGCACCAGCGTGCCAAGAACATGTCCGTGATCCCAATGATCCAGCGAGAAGAGCACATTCTGGTTTGGCGTGTCGTGCTGGTTCAGGAACCAAGCATTTTCAATCCCCAGCTTCCCCAGCGCCCGTCGCGCCTCCATCTGCCGCAACTGTCCCAGAGCCGCGCCCGCCTCGTTCCCGACAGCGTTGCCTCCGGCATCTCCATTGGTGACATAAACAACGGCGATCTTCTTGTGATCGTCTTGCGCGAGCTTTGCGAGGTAGCCCGCGATCATTACTTCGTCATCTTCGTGAGCAACCACAACCAGAACATCGGCCTTGTAGCGGGCATCGGGCGGCAACAACTCCGGAGCCTGCTGCGCTTTTATCTGTGGAGAAAAGAGAAAGAGAGTCGAAATCCAAGCCAATGGAATGACCTTCAGGAATCCAGGGCAGTTCATCGCAACATCTTAAAGCAGCGATGAAGGATTACTCGCCCGATCGCATCCAGATTCCCGTGAGGCTCCACTAACCAACCGTCAACGCCATCTCATATTCGATGATCGCCGGATCGTTCGGATACGGTCCTGTCACACCGGTCATTCTGAAACCCATCCGCTCATAGAACCGGATCGCGCCCGCGTTGACGCTCGTCACCATCAGTCTGACCTCATGCACGTCATGCGTACGGTTCCACTCGACGATTGCATCGATCAGCGCTTTGCCCACTCCCGCGTGCCGGAACGCAGGATCGACCCACATGGAGACAACCTGCGCCCGATCAGAAGTTCCTTTCTCGACGTACGAGCCCACGATTCCGCACGCAGTTTCGCCATCAAACGCCAGGAAGAGTGCGTCACTTCCCTCCCCGCCCCATCGCGCGGCCCGCCGCTGCCACTCCTCGTCCGGCAGTTGCGACTCCATCGCAAACGTGCTCGAAAACGCTGTTGGCGACTCCTGGAGCGCATGCAGGCGGATGTCTTTGAAGACAAGTGCGGTCTTGGTTGTGATGCGTTTGATCGCGATCAATCGATCTCCGGGTTTTCAGATTCTACTGCGGCGTGATGATCCCACCGACCGCATGACGGCGCGGCAACACGATGCCGCGATGATCCACTTCCTGTGGAGCGGCTTTCGTCTCCGGCTCCGGCAGTTCCGGCCGCTCAGTCAGCGCTCCACCACACGCCGGACACCAGTCAGCCTTCGTATTCGCGGCCAGCACTGCGTGGCAGTTGGTACAGATCCGTTCCATGCTGCCAGTTTAATCAATCGCCGCCATGCGGTTCAGACCGTCGCAGTCAGTTGGTCAGCAATCTTCCGCGCCCACTCGTCAATTCGCTCCCAATCCCGAATATCAGAGGCCGGCATCTTTCTCATGGGGTTGGCGGGGATCTTCATGATCAGGCTCATCGGAAACGGAAGAATCAGATGCTCCGGATCGAACCTGCCGCCCAGCACCTGCAGATCTGCCGGCCGAAGCCATGGATACCTGGCGATATCACGATGCGCTTGCGTACCAGCCGATGAAAAATGCTCTGGCTTGTTCTCCGTCGGCCCCAACACAAAGATCCACGGCCGCATTTTCGTCAGTTCTGCCTGAAACCTCGTTACAAATCGGTGAAACTCTTTTGGAAAATGCCCGATGTAGAGCGCGGTGCCCAGGACAACCGCCTTAACATCCCCGATCGATTCCACCTCCGCCATCGGTTTCACATGCGCCAGGATTCCAGCCTTATTCATCGACTTGCTTATCGCCTGCGCGACCTCTGCTGTCGACCCGCTGCGCGTGCAGTACGCAACCAGTACCTCAGCCGACATAACTTCCTCCTCCATCATTTCTGGATGCCCGCCATTTTGCTCTCTGTTTGCGCCTTCCGTCGTGCTCACCGTCACAAGCAGTGGTTCTTGACTTTCGCCGCTGGATGCCAGCCAGAAGCCAACAACTGAGAGCTACGATCTCTCCAGCAGTAAACCCACCCGGATCAATCCCATTAAACTGTTTCTATGCATCCCCCCGTGCGCCTGGTTGCCATCGACATGGATGGAACCCTGCTGCCCACGTTCAGCCAGACCATCAGCCGCCGCAACGCCGAGGCCCTCCGCGCTGCACAACGGGCTGGAATTACGGTGGCCGTCGCCACCGGCCGGCGCACCGCCTACACCGCCCCGCTGCTCGAAGGCCTCGGGCTGCGAGCGGATATGCCCTTGATCACGTCAAATGGAGCAGTGACCCGAACCCTGGGCGGCGATCCGCTTGACCGTTCCCATCTGGACGCTCGCGTGGCACGTGAACTCTGCGGGTTGCTGAGACCCTTCGGAACACTGGTTTTCACATTCGATATGGTTGGTCGCGGTGAGCTGGTCCTAGAAGACTTCGAACAGGCTCACCAGCGCATCGCGCTCTGGGTCGAGGCCAACCGAAACGCCATTGAAGTAATTCAGCCGCTGGAGAAAGCGTTGGAGAACGGCAACGACCCCATTCAGGGCATGGTGACCGGCGGATTGGAAAAGATGCGGCAAGCTGAAAAAGTGCTCAAAGGCAGCAAATGGAGCAAGTCATGCGAGGCTGTTCGCACCGAATATCCTTCGCGCGACCTCTCCATAGTGGACCTGCTGCCGCCCGGGGTTTCCAAGGGTTGGGCGCTCGAACGGCTCGCTCGGCGGCTCGGCATCGATCGCAAGGAAACCATGGCTATCGGCGATAACTGGAACGACGTGAATATGCTGGAGTGGGCCGGCCAGGCCGTCCTGATGGGCAACGCCGCCCAGGACCTCCGCGTCCTCGCCAGGACAAGCGGCTGGAAGCAGGCCCCGCCGAATGATGAGGATGGCGTGGCAGTGACTTTGGAGACGGCCATAGCCCGACGCGCTTCTGCTAGAGTTTGAGAAACTGGAGCCAGGGAATTGCCAAGCAGCTTCCAACTCGGCCTCGCAATCGCGGCCCTCAGCCTCGCCGCCACAGCCCCGGCTCACGCTGCCGAACGCGTACTCCTTGCCAATGGCTTCGATATGCGCTGCAATCATCACGCGCAGTCTGGCTCGGTGGTCCGCCTCTACATGAGCAGCGGTGATAGCAGCTACATTGAGGTGAAGGCCGAGGAGATCACCGGCTACGAGATCGTTCCCGATTCGCCTGCGCCGGTAACTACCCCGGAGAAATCCAAAACCGATGCGAAGTTGAACCCCGCCGATCTTCACGAGATGTTGGCCGAAGCCAGCGAACAGCACAATCTCGATGCCGATTTGCTGGCCAGCGTGGTCAAGGCCGAAAGCAATGGCAATGCCCACGCCGTGAGCCACGCCGGCGCTCGCGGATTGATGCAACTGATGCCAAAGACAGCGGCCGCAGAGAGCGTAGGCGACAGCTTCGAGGCCGATGAAAACGTCCGCGGCGGCTCAACCTACCTCAACCAGCTGCTCGTCCGCTATCACGACAATATCGCCATGGCCCTTGCCGCCTATAACGCCGGGCCTGGAGCAGTGGACAAATATCATGGCATTCCGCCGTACCATGAGACTCGGGCCTACGTGGCGCGGGTGATTCATGAATTCAATCGTCGTGTGCTGGCGCGGGAGGCCCAGGCCCGATTGATCCAGTCTCCTGCCGATCAGGCTTCCCCAAGCCGTTAGTCCGCTTCTATCCAATATGCATGCGCCGCCTTCGAATTCGAGGACTGCCCGCGATTGGCGAGCCCATACAATAAGACCAACAGCCGAATCGGAGAACGCTTGAATAGACGGCAACTGATCCTGGGAGTCGTGGTACTGGTGGCGCTGGTTGCGCTTGGGTTCTATGCCCAGCATCGTCATCCGATCAATTGGCACGAGGTAATTGAGCAATTTACAGAGTCCCGGTGGAGCAATTTCGCCATCGGGATCAGCTGCATCTATATCGCATATGTTTTCCGCGCGACCCGCTGGGCCTATCTGCTGCGACACCACCAAAAGGTGAATCCCTTTTCGCTGATAGGCTCCCAGGTTATGGGCTTTACCGCGGTCGCGCTCATCGGTCGCGTTGCAGATCCGGTTCGTCCCTACCTGACCTCGCGCAAGACAGGGTTGCCCATCGCCAACCAACTGGCGGTCTACGTAGTTGAGCGTCTCTTTGATTTCGGAACGATGGCGATTTTCTTTTCGGTGGCAATGATCGTTCTCTTCCAGGATCCAAGCGCCAACTCAAGCCTGATTGTTCAGTCCTCACATTCCGGCGTCCTGGCAAGATTCGCCAACCCGCGCATTGAAGAATTCGGTGGATTGGTTCTCACCCTATTTGGCGTCATCTTCCTGATCGTCGTGCGCGTCCTGGGTTCGACGGTTGCGGCCCTTATGGAAAAATCCCTGGGGCTTCTTTCAAAGAATCTTGGAAGGATCGTCAGTGAGAAGATCCTGACTTTCCAAGCCGGTCTCGACACCATCAGATCGCTGCCGGATTTTCTGATCGCTGTCGGCACGTCTTTTGGAATGTGGGTCGTAATCGCTTACGCCTATTTCTTCACCTTGAGGGGGTTCACCGGCAGCCCCGAGCTTTCGACGATAAGTTTTTCAAAGACAATTGTCCTGATGATGATTAGCGGCGGCGCCAGCGTCTTTCAGTTGCCCGTACTAGGCTGGTTCACGCAGATCTTCGCGGTTGCAGCGGTTCTGGCAAGTGTGTTCGGTGTGAGCGCAGAAGCATCCATGGCCTGCGCCGCAACAATGCTCCTGGTCACCTTCCTTTGCGTCATTCCCGTGGGCCTCATCTGGGCACAGTTTGAACACATCAGCCTTCGCAAGGTTACGCACGAAAGCGAAGAGGCCGAAGAACTCTCTGTCGATCACCCAGCCAACGCAAATTCCGAGTCAACGTAGAGCGACGTCCTCGTCAGAAACAAAGGCCCTGTTTCCCATGGCCTGCTTTAGCGGAACAATCCCAAATCAATCGCATCCGCCATCGCGGAGTACCCTGCGTCCTTCGGATGCAGATGGTCTCCGCTGTCAAACTGCGGCGCAAACATGAGCGGATTCGCCGGGTCGCCGGTTGCCTTGTCGAAGTCGATGGTCCCGTCGAACACGCCGGAGCTCAGAATCCAATGGTTCACGGCCTCACGGATCTGCTCGCCCTGTTCCGTGAAGTACCCTGCGCCCTTGTACGGCGTCAGCGTGGCTCCAAACACCTTGATGCCGTGTTCGTGCGCGCGGGCAACCAGTTGCGCAAGCCCCTGTTCGAGATCTTCGGCAGTCAGCTTGTAATCGGGACGGTTGGGACTGTGCAGCCTGCCGATATCGTTGATGCCCTCCAGCAGGATCACGTATTTCACTCCGGCCTGCGACAGAACATCACGATCGAACCGCGCCAGCGCGTTCTCCGCCACGCAGTGAATCAGCACGCAGTTTCCGCCGATTCCTTCATCAAGCACCGAAAGATGCGCCGTCGCCGGATCGTTCTTCAGCCGTGCTGCGAGGTAGTCGGGCCAGCGGTGGTTGGCATTCTCCGTCGAGAGCGCACCATCCGTAATCGAATCGCCGAACGCAATCACCGCCGCTGCTCTCTCGGTGGCGGGCTCAACATCAACTCCCTTCAGGAAATACCATGACGGACTGACGACCGGTGATGCAAATGACGCGTCCCGTACGTGGTTCCCCGTCTGAATAAAGTTGTCCTGCTGCGCGCTGGAGTGTACCGAGACATCGCTCACCTGCTGCAGCGGCAGGTAGATGCTGACGGCGAGATTTGCCAGCGCGGGCAGCGTCATCGCCACAGGATCGCTGAGCGCCTGCGCACCCGGAGGAATCACGATTGATGGCGCTCCGCCAAATGCCAGGTTGTGCAGTGTCGAAGCGTCCACGCTGCTCAGTCCCGCGCTCATCCCGATCGTCGCCGCATCAATGCGAAGCGGCTCGGTGCCAAACTCATTGGTGAGGCGTACGCGAACCACGTCGCCTGCAATCGAGGTATGGACGATCTCGCGCAGCGTTGAATCCACAAGCGTCGGTACTGTGTGCCACGGATCACCGCCGAAGGGCGACGTCGCCCACGTCCCAACCCACGGAGCAGGTGCTTGTTTGCCAGCACGGGACTGTGCGGCAACAGTGGAAACAGTAATCAGCAACACGAGCACGATACGGAATCGCATTTTGACCTTGAACCTCCGCGGGTTAACTAAGGAAGGTCTATCATAAATGCGAGAACTTGCCGGCGACGCACCACTAATCCCTAAGCCCTGGTCCTAGTACTTCCTGCGGCTGCGAAAACGCAATTCTCTCGGGCGCGACCGCTCCACCTGTCAGCAGCATGCTCATAGCCTGCTCCATGTTCAGATCGGTCATCGTGACGCGGCTCATCGGCAGTACTTGCAGAAACGCGGAAGTTGGATTGATAGCATTCGGCAGCAGAACCGCCGCGAGTTCCTCTCCCGAATTCGCATCCAGCATTGTGCGCGTCAGAAACCCAATGGCCTTTTGTCCGGCCACCGGAAAATCAACCAGCACCACACGCTGGTTGGTATCCTTCTTCGCCATCATCGAATCCAGGAGCTGCCGCACCGACGTGTACACTTTCGCGACGAACGGCAAACGCTCCAGGATCGATTCGAAGAGGCCGAACACCTGTCGCCCTATAACAACGGACGTGAGCCACCCCAGCACGTAGAGCACCAGCAGCGTCATCAAAACGGCAAGCACTGACTGCATCCAAGGCTGCTTCAGCCACTCTGCGGGGAAAATTGTCTCCAGCCAATACACCAGCGGCAGACCTGCCCGGGCCAGCTTGTCGAGAAGGAAACTGAAGACGAGCCAGGTCACGAAAAGGGGCCCAATGGTTATGATTCCGGCCAGGACGTTGCGCTGCAGACTCCGTAGAGGACGGGCAATTACGGATTTCACGTTCAGCTCCTCCTCCAAAGAATACGGGAATACGACCAGGTTTTTCAGAATTGGGCTTTCAACAGGATTCCCCTATATTTAGTTATGGAAACGGTGATTCATGATTGATCCCCTGGGCTTGGAGCTCTCCAATACTGGCGCTACCTCGCGTAAGCCTGACGAGGTCGTCTCAGAATTCGAAGGCCCTGCAACAACTCTGGGCCCCAAAGTGAGACATTCGAACTACGACAGTCCCGAAGCCCTGGCAAAGCCAGAGGTACTTCCCAGTTCCACTCCCGTTCCGGAGTCGCCGGCACCCGTCGCCGCACCCGCTCCAACCATCAAGCCTGGTTCACCAAAACAGGGATCCAAGGCCGCATCCACCTCTCTGGCCCGCCCCGCTCCTCCCAAGCCAGGAAGATTCGAACGGGCTATCGGCGTCGCCAAGGCGGTTCTCCCTCTTGTCGGTAACCTGCTGCCACTGCTCGAAGGCAACGTGGTCGGCGCAGCATCCAACCTGCTCGCGAATCGCCCGGTCAAGGAGATCGACCTCAGGCCGCTCGAAGAAGCCATCGCCCGGCTGCAGTCGGACCAGCGTGCGCTCGCCTTCCATACCAGCGAGCAGAAGAGCGCTATCCGCCGCCTCGAAGACGAGTTCTCCACTTTGCAGGAAGCCGTGCAGAGACACGCCGCCGATCAGGCCGAACTGGCCGAGCAGGTGGTCAAATTGGCCAAACGCATGTCCGGATTCATGCGGCTGGTAACCATCCTCCTCATTGCCTCCATCCTTTTTACAACCCTTTTGGTGGTCCGGATAGCGTACATTCTGCGCTTCTAGCACCGTCCTTACCTTCGGGTCTCCTATAGAGTTCTCGATCAGATCAACTGTTTACCAGCGATGTTCTCCATTAGGACACAATCCTCCCTCTGTTTCGTGTGATTTTCATAATAAGAACAGATAATTAAATAATACGAATGCAATTCTGCGTTCCCTACTCACCTTTTACGACGAACGTGATGCAGAACATTGCCAGTCCTCTTATGCAGGGACTAGTATTTCGCGTAGTTCAATTGGGGATTATTTGCCCTGTGGTCAAAACGCTGTTCTAACTGAGTTCACAGAGCTTCACTAACGAGCGGCGCTTACCAGTGTCCGCACACGGAGTGCCTCCTTATGGCATGGTATGCCTATTGCATTGGTGAGAAACAAGCTTTCCCGGAACTAGCCCGCCACCGAAAACCGGTTCCACTTGAATCAGTACACGGAGTAAGTGGGAACCAGGTTTTCCTTTACCCAGCCAGTGATCTCGCAGTTATCGTCAGCGAACATAACCCGGCAGATGCCCTGAACCAGAAATCCGGCGTCGATCATGCAAGAGTGATCGCTGATTGCTTCAAACACTCCACAGTCCTTCCCTTCCGGTTCGGCACCATCTTCAACGACGACGAAAGCCTTCGAAAATCCATCCGCTCCAATCAGCGTCAGTTCCTCGGCAATATCGAAAAACTCCGCGGAAAAACCGAGATGCACCTCAAGATCCTTGTCGATGACTGCTGCTGCGGCCGCGAACTTGCCCAGCTCTCCGCTGACAAGGTGGGACGCGAATATCTCACCAATCTTCGCGAGACGGCCACCCGCCAGCGCGAACGTCAGACTCGCGCCCGGGCTGTCAGCTTCCAGATGCATCGCCTGTTCATGCCTCTGGACGAGGAAGTCAGCTGCCGCCTTACCGACACCGGGAAGATGGCTCTCGACATCGCCCACCTGATCGATCGTAAGTACGTGGAGCGCTACCAGAACAAGTTCACATCAACCAGCGCGATCATGAAGGACTGCCAGATGCAGCTCTCCGGCCCCTGGCCGCCCTATCATTTCGTGCATCGCCTCACGCGTGGTGCGCACCTCCCGCATCCGCAGGAGCCGGTTCCTGCCGCTGCAACAGCTACGGTTCAGCCTGTGGCTGCGATGATCTGAGGGTTGAGAAATTACAAACTCGATAGCCCGGCTCCGGCCGGGCTTTTCTTTCCTGGATTTCTCTCGCGCCGAGGTTGGTTTCCGAGTTATCGCACATGTCCCAAACAACCACTCTTTACCTCGACATTGACGACACGATTATCGCCCAGGTCCTTCCCGGCTCCGGTTTTGATCTGCGGCCCTGCGTCATCACCCAGCTCACAGTGCTCGGCCGACTGTTCGACTGCTGCTGGCTTACCTCATGGCCCTATTCACCCGGTACCACGACTGAATCCGCAATGTGCGTTCAGACCCTCATGCGCGCTCTCTATGGGCACCGCATCAACGAAACCTTCCGTTACGCCGAGTGGGACCGCGACCATCCCGATGGCAAGGCAGGCTTCGTTCTCCAGCCCGACCAGCCTCCCGACTGGTACTGGCTCGAAGACCCACTTCTCAAAGGCGAGCGTGACGCACTTGCTGCGGCCGGCAAACTAGACCGCTACATCGCCGTCGACCCGCAGGGGCCGTGGGGCTTTCTCGACGCAGTGAACGTGCTGATTCGGCGCACCGGGACCACTGTCGAGGAATTGCAGCGGGCAGGCGCGCGCCCGGAATGGTTCGACCGTACCTTCCTCACCTCAGGAACCTGAAGAACGCAATTGGCCCTTCATCGCCCGATGAGCAATTCTCTACTCCGGGATCATTCCGATCGACTTCAGCCAGGTCTCCATCAACTGAGGCCACGCCGTGACGGCAAGCTTCGTGGGCCGCAGTCCAAAGGCATGCCCGCCCTGCGCGTACGCATGGAACTCCACGGGAACGCCGGCGTCCTTGAGCGCGATGTAGTAAGAGAGAGCGTCATCGATGTTATCGATATGGTCGTCTTCGTTCTGCAGCAGGAACGTTGGCGGCGTCTGTTTGGTGATATGAATGTCGGGATTCAGCCCGTATTCCTTGGCGGCGATCGCAAGCTGCTTCGGACTCCCGATGACAAACTTCTTTGTCCCCTGCCTCGCGTCGGATTGCGATGCGGCTATGAACAAGTGCCCCGGGTAGAGTGACACCGCAAAATCGGGACGGCCGCTTTCCTTGTCGGCAGCATCGACGGGTGGATACAGACGCTTATCAAAGTGATTGCTGATCGCTGCCACCAGGTGCCCGCCGGCAGAGAAGCCGAGCACACCGATTTTGCGCGGATCGATGCCCCACTCCGCGGCGTGATATCGCACCAGCCCCATCGTTCTTTGCGCGTCCTCGAGCGCCATCGGCGACTCGGGATAGGGACCAGACTTCGGATACGGGCCCACATTGGTTACGCGATACTTCAGCAGTACGCAGGTGATTCCTCTTGGCGTCAACCAATCGCAAACCTCCGTACCTTCCAGATCGATGGCCAGGATCTGGTAGCCGCCGCCGGGAAACACGATCACCGCCGCACCGGTATTTTCCCCTTCCGCCGGATATACCGTCATCGTGGGCTGCGTGACGTTAGCGATGCCGGTCACGGTTCTTCCGCCAATCAGGGACTTCGGATCGATGTCGGCATACTCCGGGCCGGCAACCGGCTGCGGATCGGGCGTAGCTCCCGGCCATATCGGTACTTGTGTATGGCCCGGCGATGGCTGCCAGACAAACTTCTGCGCGGTGGCCCCATAGCAAGCCAGAACAATACAGAGCGAAAGAACCGACAGCCTCATCATGATCCCCGTGGCCGGGGAACATCGGCGTGCCTCCCGGCCAACCGAGTGTACGGCGATCGCACCCCAACTTTTTCCCTACTTGCCCTTCCGAACCGATTCAGTTAACCCGGCGGTCGGTTCATAGTCTCGAAGGTTCGGCTCAGTCGGAGAGGGTTCTAATGCCTGAAGGCTGTCGGCTGAATTTCTTAGCGAATCGTGCCGGTAGTCGACACGCCTTTCTGGCGGGAGAGGATGTAGCCCTGGCGACGGCCCTTCGAGGCGTGGTCGATCTGCTTCCAGAAGGCGACGAAGTAGTCGATCGCGGAGATCGTGGAAACGACGACCGTGAAGTAAATCGCGGCGATCGCGATCCATTTCACCGGGATGACGAGCAGGCCGAAATGCCACTCGTACCAGCCGTGCGCCAGGATCGCCGAAACCACCGAGACGATCTGGACCACGGTTTTCAGCTTGCCGAGGTCGCTCGCC
>Ga0335080_10000729_pt1:27500-30751 | contig 30751 bp, 23 predicted proteins | sample Lox_Sample_34_FD_206720 | JGI IMG/M metagenome (GOLD analysis project Ga0335080, IMG submission 206720) | Soil microbial communities from Loxahatchee National Wildlife Refuge, Florida, United States - Lox_Sample_3.4 | ecosystem: Environmental > Terrestrial > Soil > Wetlands | place... | reverse complement strand
GGCGGCCAACGCGGCGGCGAACGCGCGGGCGCTGGGGGCCGAGGTGACCGCGGTGGGAGTGCTCGGCCAGGACGAGATGGGCGAGGCGCTCCGGCGGCGGTTCGCCGAGCGGGGCATCCGCCTGGTGGCGGTGGAGGCTCCGGTCACGGAGACCAAGACGCGGATCCTCGCCGGCGGGCTGAACACCACCCGGCAGCAGATGCTCCGCCTGGACCGGGGGAACGCGCTTCCCCTGGCCCCGGGGCTCTCGGCGCGGCTGCGGCAGGCGCTGGAGGAGGCGGCCCGCGGCGCGGACGCGGTCCTGGTGGGCGACTACGGCGGGGGAGTGGTGGGCGACGCCACGCGGGCGACCCTGCGCCACCTCGCGGCGACCGGCATGCTGGTGTCGGTGGACTCGCGCTACGCCCTGGGCAAGCTCAGCGGCTTCCGGGCAGCGAAGCCGAACGAGCCCGAGCTCGCCACGCTGACCGGGCTCCCGGTGGAGGACGACCGCGCCCTCTGCCGGGCGGTCGAGGAAGGGCTGAGGCTGCTCGATTCCCAGGTCCTGCTGGTCACCCGGGGACGGCGCGGGATGGCGCTGCTCGAGCGCGGCGGCTCGGTCGAGCTCCTCGCCGCGCACGGGACGCGGGCGGCGGTGGACGTGACCGGCGCCGGCGACACGGTGATGGCCGCCTTCACCCTGGGGCTCGCGGCCGGGGCCACGGCGCGGATGGCGGCCGAGCTGGCCAACGTGGCAGGGTCCCTGGTGGTGCAGAAGCCGGGGACGGCGCCGGTCACCGCCGAGGAGCTGGCGGCGGAGCTGGGCGTCCGGTGAGCACCGCGGCGAAGGTGGAGCCGCTCGAGGCCGTGGCGGCGGCGGTGGAACGGGCGCGCGAGGCCGGGAAGACGGTGGCCCTGGCCAACGGGGCGTTCGACCTGCTGCACGTCGGGCACGTGCGGTACCTCGAGGGGGCGAAGGCGCTCGCGGACGTGCTGGTGGTGGCGGTGAACGACGACGCCTCGGTCCGGAGCCTGAAGGGGCCCGGGCGCCCACGGACCGCCGCCCGGGAGCGGGCGGAGATCGTCGCGGCTCTGGGATGCGTGGATCACGTGGTTCTGTTCGGCGAGCCGGACGTGCGCGTGGTGCTGCGCCGGCTCCGGCCGCACCTCCACGTCAAGGGGACGGACTACACGGCGGAGACCGTGCCGGAGCGGGACGAGCTCGCGGCCTGGGGCGGCCGGGTGGCCATCGCCGGGGACCCGAAGGACCACAGCACGACCGAGCTGCTGGAACGACTCCGCGGCATGCCGCAGGATTGAACGACGCCGGGGGGGCGATGACGAGACCATCGTTCATCGCAAGAGCGGGGCGTCCACGAAACCCCCGGGGGGGCTGCACGGCAAGGTGCTGGTGGTCGTGGCTCAGGCCCGGCCGGAGGCGAACGCCCGGACGGCCGTCTCCAGTTCCTCCGCAGCGCGGACCGGATCCTCGATCGACGAGGTGAGATCGACGGTGCGGTGCGGCGGCTCGCAGTAGCCCCAGCGCTCCGGGTCCATTTTCAAGAAGAGGGCCAGCGTCGGCGCCCCCACCGCGACCGAGAGGTGCATCGGTCCCGAGTTGTTGCAGACCGTGCACCGGGCGGCGGCGAGCAGCGCGGCGAGCCCGTCGAGGTCGGTCGGCGGCGCGAGCTGTGCCCCGGGAGCCTCGCTGACCACCGCGTGCCCGAGCTCCTCCTCCCCCGGTCCCCACGCGACGACGACCGTTCGCCCCAGCGCCATCAGCTCGCGCGCGGCGATGCCGAACAGCTGCGGGGGAATCCGCCTCCACCCCAGGCGGCCCCCGGGGACGAGGACCGCGTGGGGCGTCTCGCGCACCTGGTCGAGGAAGGGCTGCAGCGTTCGCGTGATGCGCGGCGTCCGGAAGGTGGGGAGCAAGCGGGGGGGCTCGAGCAGGGGCGAGAGGATGTGCAGCCGCTGGGCCAGCTCGGACCGCGTGCCCGCGCGCGGCGGCACCGGGAGGTCGTGGAGCGGGCCGGTGGGCGCCACCGCGGGGCCGATCACCAGCGCCCCCGCGGCCACCAGCCGCGACACCAGCGCCGAGGTGACCCCCGGGACCTCCCAGTTCCCGCAGTCGACGACGACGTCCCAGGGCCCCGCGGCCCGCGCCGCCCGGATTCCCGGGGCGAGAGCCCCCAGCCCGAGGAACCGGCGGTCCAGGGTCAGGATCCGATCGATGGCCGGGTGGCCCTCGAGCACGCGGGCGGTCCGCGCGTGCACGAGCACGTCGACCTGGGGCGGCGGCTGGAGTCGCTTCAGCGCGCTCGCGAGCGGGGTCGTGAGCAGCGCCTCGCCCACCCGGTCGTCGATGCGCACCAGCAGCACCCGGCCTGGCCCGGCAGGGAGTTCCGGGACGGGCCGGCGGAAACCCAACGCCGCCACCCGGGCCAGGGCTCTCTTGCCGGTCCCTTCCAGTCTCTTGTGCCAGGGTTGCATGCGGTGGGCCTTGACGGCCGGGTGCGGCGCCTCCTAGCACCCTTGCACACATGCTCAAGAGCATGACCGGGTTCGGGACGGGTCGGGCGCGCGCCGGGGAGGAGGAGATCTCCGTCGAGGTCCGGGCCGTGAACCACAAGCACCTCGAGGTGAAGGTCCGGCTCCCTCGCGAGCTGTCGGCGCTCGAGCCCGCGGTGCTGAAGGCGGTGCGGGCTCGGTGTGTCCGCGGGGCGGTGGAGGTCGCGGTGCGCCGGAGCGCCGGCACGGCGAGCGGGGCGGTGCCGACGGTGGACGCGGCCATGGCGCGGGCGTGGCGCGAGGCGCTCCGGGTGGTGGCCCGCTCGGTCGAGCTCGCGGACGTGCCCACCGCGGCGCAGATCGCCCAGCTGCCGGGCGTCGTCCGGATGGAGGAGGCGGTGACCGACCTCGCCGTGGCCGACGGTGCGCTGGAGCGGGCCCTGGACGACGCGCTGAATGCCCTGGTCGCCATGCGCGAGCGCGAGGGGCGGGCGCTGCAGGCCGACCTCTCCGCCCGTATCCAGCGGGTGGCAACGCTCGCCGGCGAGGTCGCTGCGCTGGCACCGAGGACGGTGGAGACCTATCGGGCCCGGCTCCAGGAACGGCTCGCCGACCTGCTGAAGGGCGCGCCGGTCGACGAGGCCCGCCTGGTGCAGGAGGTGGCGCTCTTCGCCGAGCGGACCGACGTGGCCGAGGAGGCCACGCGGCTCCAGGCCCACCTCGAGGCCTTCCGGGCCTTCCTCGGAGGCGGCGAGCCGGCT